>Ga0182024_10025546_pt1 | contig 10422 bp, 12 predicted proteins | sample P32metaG_FD_120480 | JGI IMG/M metagenome (GOLD analysis project Ga0182024, IMG submission 120480) | Permafrost microbial communities from Stordalen Mire, Sweden - P3-2 metaG (Illumina Assembly) | ecosystem: Environmental > Terrestrial > Soil > Wetlands > Permafrost | place: Sweden: Stordalen...
GTGTGGATCGCCTCCAGCCGCCGCGACATGCGGGCGATGCCCAAGGATGTCCGGCGCAGCTTCGGGCTGGCTCTATTTGCCGTTCAGGCGGGTGTGACGCCGCCGATTGCTAAAGCACTCAAGGGATTTGGCGGCGCGGCTGTATTGGAATTGATCGAGGACGATGCGGGAGGCACCTTTCGTGCGGCCTACACCGTGCGCTACGCGACCGCCGTCTATGTGCTGCACGTGTTTCAGAAGAAATCCAGGCGGGGCAGCGCAACGCCGCAGCGTGACATCGACCTCATCAAGGAACGCCTGAAACGCGCGGCCGAGATTCACGCGGCGAGAACGAAGGAAAGCCAACAATGAAACGCAAACCTGATTTTGAAGAAAGCAGCGGCAACGTGTTTGCCGATCTCGGATTCCGGAATTCGAAGCAGGAACTGCTGAAGGCCAAACTTACTGTGGAAATCTACAAGCTGCTGAAGAAACGCGGCGTCACGCAGAATGAGGCGGCGAGGCTACTTGGGACAACGCAGGCTCAAGTCTCCACGCTGATGCGCTGCCGGCCGGTATCCGTATCGGTCGGCCGCCTGATGGAATTTCTCAATGTGCTCGGCCAGGACGTCGAGGTGACCGTTAGGCCTGCGGCGCGGCGCAAGACCGGCGATATGTCGGTTATCGTGCAGGCATGATACCGGGGCGATCAGCGCGTGGGGCGGGATTAGCCCAACGGGTCCGCGCAAGGCGCGGCCCGATGACTGGCTCCGGCGTAATCCGCCATGTTGTCGGACGGCGGAATACGCTTCGCTATTCCGCCCTACGAGCTAATGGGCGACATCGCAGGCTTGGCTTGATATGAAAGAGGCCGCCAACTGAGAGGAGGCGACATTGAAAGAATCAAAGGGTGATTGGATCGAAGATAAATGCCCCGCATGTAATGGCACCGGATCGGATGTGGTCGCGAAGCCAGTTCGATTAGGTGATAAGAAGATCAACCCGACGCCGTGTGCTGCCTGCGGTGGGACGGGCAGAAAGAAAGCAGGTAAGGCGCGGGTGTAATCGATGACGTTTTCGCTGGCGGCGCAAAAGGAAGGCCGCCAATTGAGACGGTCTTACTGCGCCAGCATTCGACGACGAGTTGCGAGCTTGAGCAAATTCAGCGCCCCCAAAATTCTATTTCGATCCCCTAAAAGCGACATTCGATAATGGTGATCGATTGCTCTTAGATAGGCTATACTAGCGTCCACGTAATTCATTGATGCCTCCATACTCGATCAAGCATGGGAGTATTGAAATGCGGTTTTTCTCGGTCCTAATTCTTGCTATTCTGATTTCGTTCGAAGCGAATGCCGCCTGCACCTGTCGCTGTGTTGATGGTGAGGTCCAGCCATTGTGCAGCAGTTCAATCGACGTTCCCCCTATCTGCTCGCCGACTGTCTGCGCAATAGTCCCGCCGTCTGTAGCCCCTATCCAGACGCCGATGGTGCCTCCGGTTGGGACGTCCAGTTGCTCGTCGCGCCAAGTTCTAAATCCGGCTACCAACCAATACGAATGGCGCTCAATTTGTAATTAGGGCCACTGCTGATTTCAAATGCACTGAAAGTTATAAGTGCTAGCGAAGCCGGCTCAGGTGCAGGACTTCATGGATGCGAGTGATTGTAAGAGCCGTAGGTCGCGACTTGGATAGCGTGCGCAAATCAGCCTCTTACATCGCTCGCGGAACTGATTGGCATACTGAACCTGGACCGTTAGGAACAGGAATAGCCTTCTGTTTTGCTAATGAGAACACAAGAATTATGTTCTTGGCTCACAGCATAAAATTCAACATTCTGTTCAGCCGCGAGCCGTGAGGTGGTCGGTTGTATGGCGGGAGGCTGAGATGATACCTAAGTGGTCACGTTTACACCAGGCCTGTCTCAACTGTGGCACACAGGGACGACCGCACTATGGCAAGGGCTTCTGTAAGCCTTGTCATATGATGATGAAGCGGATTTGGGCCGCTGAAAAATGGGACCGTAGTTACCCAGAAACCCTTACCACGATGCCTTCCCCTCCAATGTGGACGAGGGATGCCATCGTAGCTGGCTTAGCAAACCGAGTTTGGTCTCAAGCAGAGTTTGAGCGATGTCGATGCGAATACATCAGGCAATACCGGGAGCGGCTGACTTCGTTACATTGTAGCGAGAAAAGGCGGCACCAAAGGGTCACAGGATGGGACGTTGAGCGTGCGTTGCGGCTCGTGCACGCGTGCATTCGCCCGAAATCGGCAGCGCGGCCACACCATGGCATCGGCAGAAGCATCGATGATCGGTTCGCAGATGATCAACGATCTATCATCTATGGGTTATTGCTCGATCTTATCGATCATGTGCCGTGGAAAGGCATCGACCACGAAGAGTTTTGGCGGAGGGTGTGTCAAATCGAGCCGGTCACAGGCGCGCGCCAGTAGCGATACCGCGCACCGAGCTAACAATCGTTTCTGAAGAAGTGCTTATTTTACAGGGATTTCTGACGCACCAGGGTGACTGGCGCTTTGGCTGGGGAACTAGGATTCGAACCTAGACAAACAGAGTCAGAGTCTGTGATTGAATATTGAAATTACTAATGAATTCGTCCGCATATTGCGCTTATGTTGCGCCTAGAGTATAGGGCAATTGCAGGCAACCGCGGGGGAATTCAAAATGTCGGTTCGAACTCACACCTGGACAACGAAGGGCGGCGAAGCCCGTCAAGCCTACCTTGTCCAATACAGCACCGCCGAACTTGACAGCCGCGGCAAGCGCAAGCGCCACGTCAAATTCTTTGATCGAAAAAAAGACGCGGACGCTTTTCATGCGCAGGTTCACGTTGACGTAGGGAAGGGCGTTCATGTCCCGGCGTCGAAATCGATCAACGTCGAAGCGGCCGGCCGCAATTGGATCGATAGCTGCGGCGATCTGGAACGCACGACCGTTGACGGGTACCAGCAACACCTAAATCTGCATATCAACCCGTATCTAGGAGGCATCAAGCTATCGGTTCTTTCCGTTGCGATCGTGCGTGACTGGCAAGATAAGCTACGCAAGGGCATACCGGCGCCCGGACAAGCGGATGCCGAGCCCCGGACCGCAGATATGGTCAAGCGTGTCACGACGTCGCTAGGTTCATTGATTGCTGATGCCGTGGAGCGCGGTCACGTCGGAACGAATGTCGTGCGCAATCTCCGGGCCAGCCGCAAGCGCGGTAAGGAACGCAAAGCCGAGCGGCGGGCCAAGGGGCGGCTAAAAATCGGAGTCGACATTCCGACACCGATCGAAATTGACGCGATCCTGGGTGCGGCTACGGGCCGATGGCGGCCGTTCCTGCTTGTCGCTGTTCGCTGCGGCTTGCGCGCGTCGGAACTGCGCGGACTACGTTGGGAAGATATTGATTTCAGGAAGGCTGAGATTCATGTTCGCCAGCGGGCCGATGCCTACAACCAAATCGGGCCGCCAAAATCTGAATCGGGCGAGCGCGTGGTGCCTGTTCCGAAGACCACGCTTCAAGCATTGAAAGAATGGAAGCTGAATTGCCCGCGGAATGCGCGCCATGATCTGCATTTTGTTTTTCCCAATGGGGAAGGGAACGTCGAAAATTACGCGAACATCGTGACGCGCGGGGTTGATCCGATACTGATTGCTGCCGGGGTTACAATGCCCGATGGCGAGGCGCCGAAATATTCAGGGCTTCACGCTTTACGGCATTACTTCGCCTCGTGGTGCATCAATCGGAAGGTCGACGGCGGGTTGGAATTGCCGCTCAAGGTCGTATCGGAACGGCTTGGCCATTCGAACATTGCGATCACGGCCGATCTGTACGGTCATTTGTTCCCGCGTAGCGACGATTCGAAGGAACTGGCCGCAGCGGAGGGAAAATTTGGGTAAAGAAGTATTAAGGAATTCTCTGCCATGATTTGAGTCAGGACGCGGTATTCGCAAAAACTTTCAAAGACCTTTTAAAAACCTCGCAAAACCTTTTTCGCGCGTCCCTGGAAACCGCATTTTTCAATCGCGGGCGGGGTACTCATTTCAGCGTAGCTGACTGACCTTGCTCGCACAGCGCGAGGTCTCACCATGTCCAACCAAACTGAAAATACCACGTCGGCCCTCGACATGATCGTTTGGGGCGCCGATGCAATTGCGCCGCATCTCGGGCGAACGGTAAAGGGCGCATACGGTGCGCTTGAAGGCGGCCGGGTGCCTGGCGCAAAGAAGATCGCCGGCCGATGGGCGCTCAACCTGCGCATATTTCACGCGACGTTTGAGGTTGCCGCTTAACGAAAACGCCCCGCAGGCAAATGCGAGGCGTCGACGTTGGTAATGCGCGGGAACCTTGACAAGTTATGCAGCAATACCACACTTCGATGTATACCGCAAGATGCTTGTAGGGTTTCTGACCCGCTGCACGTCCGTGCCGCAGAAACCTAACAAAATGGAAACGAACTATCCCAACGCACTTGATTTCGATTTATTCGATGACTGCGCCGAGAGCGCAGCAAAGCCCTACATACTAAAAAATCTCATCGCTCTTCATGAAGATTCAAGCTGGTATGGGCCGCCGGGTTCGCTGAAAAGCTCGCTGTTGCTGGATATGGCCGTCAGCATCGCCCTTAGACGTGACTGGCGCGGACATGAGTACGTTACATGGGAAGACGGATCGGCGGAGCCTCGTGCCAGCGTCTATTTTGCTTTGGAGCGCGCGGATTTAGTTCGAAACCGCATCGGTGCTTATAAGATGCGCGACAATCCGGTCCCTCTGCCGATCGCGGTCGTTTCCGAAATAATCAACCTTCTCGATCCTGCCTGTGTGGATCAAATTGTGGCTACCGTTCTTGAAGTTGAGAAAAGGACTCGAATCTCCGTCGGCCTCATAATCATTGATACGTTTTCGAAGGCGATAGCGAGCGGCGACGAAGATAAAGCGCAAACTCAAAACACCGCTGCCGCCAACCTAACGCGCATCCATGAACGTCTCAGTGTTCACATTGCAACGATCGGCCACACGGGGAAAAATCCGAACGCTGGCGAACGCGGCAGCAATGCCCGGCTAGGACATGTCGACTTAGCGGTGCAAATATCCGGCGACAAGGTGCGGACTGCCGCGGTCGTCAAGGCTAACGACCAACCTGAAAGACCGATCGCGTCGTTTCAAATGGAAGAGGTAACGGTGCTTCGCAAGTGGTCGGACGGTACCGATCGAGAGCCGTACACCACCGCCATTCTGGCAGCCGCTACGCCGGCCGCGGAAGCCCATACAGCCGCTTCGCAGCGAACCACGGGCAAACAGACGCAGGCAATAGACGCGCTCAAGCAGGCGATTGCGGAGCGTGGTCAGGATGGCGCCATACACGCGGATTGCTGGAAAGAGCAGTTGACCAGGGATGGACTGATAAAAGCGGAAGACAGGAATCCGCGTGCGACGTTTGCAAGAATTCGGAAAGGGTTGAGTCAACACATAATTGCAGAACTGAATGGAATGGTCCGGGTCAAACCCGAGTGTCCTGCGTAGCCGTAGCATCGTGTAGCAGCAAACCCTTATAGGGTTTTGCTACGCTACGCTACGTTTCGAGACTGTAGCATTGCTACAAAAAAGCTACGCTTTGCTACACGCTACACTGAAAATTCAAAGACTTAGCAACTCAACGAATAATTGAAGCAATCTAGCCTAACCTGGAAATGAAAATGGGACGACCGAGCACTTTCACCGACGAACTATTCGACACGATTTGCGGACGCCTGGAAAACGGTGAAGTCTTGCGAGCAATTTGCGCGGACGATGAAATGCCCGATCGCAGTACCGTGCTCCGATGGATAGCCAACGACGATGGCAAGCGGCGCCGGTACGACTCGGCGCGGCAAGCCTGCGTCGAATTTTGGAGCGATGAGATTATCCAAATCGCGACGGACGGCAGCCGAGACACCATCAGCGACGAAAAGGGACGCGCCAAGTGCGATCATGAATGGGTGGCCAGAAGCCGCTTGCGGATCGACACCATCAAATTCCTGATGACGAAGATCAACCCGCTGAAATGGGGTGACAAGCTTCCCGAGGCGGCGGCGGCGCGGCAGATGGAAATCGATGCGCAGAACTTGCAAGCCGAGCAAAACAAGATCACCCGAGTCGAGCGCATCATTTTAAAGGGCGTGGGATCGGCAGAGGCAGAGTTTGACGCGAACGGCAATCCTTTTCCGAATAGCGCGACAGCCTTGCGTAAGCGCATCGCCGAATTAGAAGCGGAGCTGGCCGGGCGCAACCCTGCTCCAACGCCGCCGGCCTTACTAGAATACGATCCGGGATTGCCGAAGCGGATGGACGCCGAAATAGCATCACGCCTGGTGCGCCTGATCCGCGATCATGTCCCAGTGGATGGAAGCCACGATCCTTCCGCGGTGCTGGATGAAATCCTGATCGTGTGCCGTAAGGCGCTTCAAACTCACTTCGGTCCATCTGGCGAATTGGTCGATTTAGGCGCCGCAGCGGAGTAGCGCGACACGTTCGCGCGCGGGCGCGAGGAAAAGCCGGGGAACGAAATACGGATTATGTATCTGTTAGTCTCATATATTGCGTAATATTACCGGATACTTACTGAGTCGCATTGCGCCTGTGTTGCGCTGTCAGTCACGATCGTTGACTCTTTGATAAGTTGTTTGTTGTACGTTGTGAGTACAACGCTTTCGCCCCGCGATGACCTTGATTGGTCGCCGCGGGGATTTTTCAGTTTCAAAGGAACGCCCGATGGCCAAAGACACGTTTAAGCCGACTCCGTACCGCGACCCGATCACGAAAAAGCAGACCGACTCGTTCGGCAACGGCAAGAGTTACGATATCAGCGCCAAGATCGCTGCCGAACAGCGTCGCACGGCGAACCCGTTCAAATGACCGCGGACACCGCACAGGATGACCAGGCGCGCCACACCGCACGTTCTAGCGTTCTGGCGCTGCGATTGTCGCCGCAGTTGTGCGACGCTATCCGTAAGGCTGCTACGGCCCGCGGAATGACCGCTTCCGGTTGGTTGCGCCAGGCCGCCACGACATGCGCCATGCTGGAGGGCGTCCTGTTTCCCGACGTCCGCACCGACGGCAAGCGCCGCTATGCGCGGATTGAGGGCGGGTGCCTGGTCGACGTGGCTTATTTGCCTGACGTTCCGACACCGGACGAACCGTCATGACCATCGTGTCGCACGGTCGCCCCGGCAAAACGCAAGTCATCGCCTATACCGGCACGCCAACCACGAGCGCAGCGGTTGGCCCGCAGACGAACCGCGTGCGCCTGGTCGCGACCACCGCGGCGCTTGTGTCGATCGGCGATGCAACGAACCTCTATCTGCCGGCGAACTGGCCCGAAGTCTTCCTGGTCAGTGGCGGCCAAAGCCTTACGGTCGCGCAAGTAAGCGCGGGCGGCAATTTGTATTTAACTGAGCTGGAATAATCGATGGGCCTTTTCGACGGTTACGATCCCGACACTTTCGCATTCCCGCGGGGCAGTATGCTTGAGCGCATTGCGGCAGCGTATGCAGCGGCTAATCCGAGCGCAGTCGACGCGAATGCCGCACAGCCGAGCCCGCTCGATAACGCACAATGGCCAGCCGGCCCGATCGGCGCGCCGTCGCAAGCAAACGCCGCGGTGCCACCGCCCGCGCCGCAGAATGCCCCGATCGCGGTTGGCGATTATTCCATGCCCCGCATTGGCAGCGGCTTCGCTCCGCCGCAGATCGACCCCGCGACAGGCGAAACGATCGCTCCGCAGCCTGCGTCGCCCGTGCAGCAACCGGCACAGCCGGCCGCTCCCGCGCCGTCATTCCTGGACACCGCCCGCAGTCATCTCGACGCATCGGATCAAAGTATGCGTCACGGCGGCGGGTTGATCGGCGGAATAACCGCCTTAATCACCGGCCAGCGCCGCGACCCGCAGGCGCAGTTTCAGGCAGATCAACAGGCGCAGCAGCAGAAACAGGCGCAACAGCTTCAAGCCGCGCTGATCGCTGGTGGCATCCCGCAACAGCAAGCCCAACAGCTCGCCACGATTCACGCGATCGATCCAGAATCCGGAAGGGCGCTGATAGCGAAGGCGCTTGGACCGCCGCAGGCCGCTCCGCAGTATGCTTGGGACCCAAAAACCGGGAAGGCTGTTCACCTATACGAGCCGGAGCAAAAAGACAATTTTACCATGGTCCAAACGGGCGAAGATGGCTTAGGCAAAAAGACGTTTTCCAAAATGAACAAGTCGACCGGCGAAACGACGCCGATTGCGGCCGCTCCCGGCGCGGACACTGGCGGCGGTATCGGTGACATGACCAAGACCGGCGCGGAATACTTGGCGACCTTGCCGCAGCAGCAAGCCGGTATCGTGAAAGCCATGGTTGAGGGTCGTCAGGCGCCGCCGTCGTCGTTCGCACTGTCCAAGCCGTATTGGCAAAACATGATTGCGGCTGCACAGGCATATGATCCGACTTTCGATCAAACGAATTGGAGCGGTCGCGTTGCCGGCGTGAAAGATTTCGCCGCTGGCAAGAGTGCCGACATGGTGAAATCGGCCAATCAAACGCTGGCGCACGTCAACGCATTGCTGGACTCCGCCGACGCTTTGCACAACGGCAATTATCCATCGCTCAACTACATCGGAAACAAGTTCAACGAAGCGACGGGCGCCGGTGAGCCGGGCGCGTTCCGCACGAACGCTCACGCGGTCGCGGAGGAAATGTCCAAGGTGTTTAAAGGCGCCAACATGAGCGACGCCGAAATTCACGCTTGGGAAAACAACCTTTCCGAAAATATGTCCCCCGCGCAACAGCGTGCACAGATCGGCAAGCTTTCAGAGTTGCTTCACGGCTCGCTTGATGCGCTTGACGAAAAGCGGCTGATTGCGATCGGGCCGATGGCCGCAGAGAAACAGGGACCGCTTATCAAGCCCGCTGGCCAGGCGGTGTTGCAGCGTATCGACGGTTGGCTGAAAGCCGGCAATGCTCCCGCAGCGGCGGCCGGTGGCACCGCGCCAACTGGCGTCAAGTGGAGCGTCGTGCAATGACGACTCTCGATATCAACGGTCAGCACGTCACGGTAGACGATTCGTTTTTAGCGCTATCGCCGGAAGATCAGCAAACAACCGTCGATCATATCGCGGCGAGCCTTGCACCGCCTGCGCCTGATATCGGCGACGGCCGCGCTTCGATGGTGGCGGCGCTGCGCGGGGTTCCCGTGCTCGGCGCGTATGCTGACAAGGGCGCGGCTGCGCTGAATGCCGCGGCACAACCTTTCACTGACACCGCCGGCCTTTCCAATGCGCCTAGCTTTTCCGAGCGCATGGCCGAAAACGAAAAGACCATCGGCGCCGGAACGGATGCTTTCGAAAAAACGCACCCGATCGGAACGACGGTCGGTAAGGTAGCGATCGGAGCGGCATCACTCGCCCCGCTTATTGCCGCTGCACCCGAATTGCTCGGCGCATCTGGCACCATGGCGGCGCGCATGGGTTACGGCGCACTCTCAAACGCCGTGATCGGTGGCGCTGATGCAGCGACGCGCGGCCATAGTGTTATGGGTGGTGCGACCGTAGGTGGATTGCTCGGCGCGGGCGCCCCGGTGGCCGAAGCGGCTGTATCGCCGTTTATTTCCAACATCATGGCTCGGATCAATCCCGAAGGCTACGCGACGCGCCAGGTCGCGCGCGCCGTAAGCGAAAGCGGCCGGCCGATCGGCGACATTACGGGTGACGTAACGCAGGCTGCGCGCGAAGGACAGCCGCAGTTCACCGTCGCGGACGCCATGGGCCTACCTGGCCAGCGTATGTTGTCGACGGTCGCACGCGATACCGGCGAAGGTCGCACCGCGGTTGCGGACGCTTTGAACCAACGCCAAAGCGGCCAGGGCGGGCGCATCGTCGACTCTCTCGAACAGGGCTTTGGTAGCCGGATGACGCCGGCCGCGATGGAAGACGCCATGACAGCTTCGCGCGGTGCGCAGGCCGACGCGGAATATGGCGCGGTCCGAAACGACGCCGGCCCCGTCAACGTTACCCCGGTTCTGGACCATATCGATTCGATTTTGGGACCGGCGCAGGATCAACAATTGGCAAACGTCGGAAGCGCACTGCCCAATGATTCGATAGAAGGCGCGTTGCAGGGAATCCGTAGCCGCATCTCGCGCGGAAACCCGGACGACTTTTCCGGCATGCAGCGCATCCGCGGCGACCTTGCCGACACGATTCAGAGCGCGGTACGAACCGGCGCCAATAACAAGGCGCGCTTGCTCGGCGGCGTGCAGCGCAAGCTTGACTCCGCGCTTGAAGATGCTTCGTCGGGGTTCAAACAAGCCAACGCCAATTTTTCTCAGGCCACTCGCAACATTGGCGCGATTGACCAGGGCTCCCAAGCTTTCAGCCGCGGACGTACCGGCGATATTTTGGGAGACTTCAATTCGCTA
>Ga0182024_10025547_pt1 | contig 10422 bp, 8 predicted proteins | sample P32metaG_FD_120480 | JGI IMG/M metagenome (GOLD analysis project Ga0182024, IMG submission 120480) | Permafrost microbial communities from Stordalen Mire, Sweden - P3-2 metaG (Illumina Assembly) | ecosystem: Environmental > Terrestrial > Soil > Wetlands > Permafrost | place: Sweden: Stordalen...
AGCATCGACGAAGAAGCTCAGCATGTGATTCGCTACCTTCTCTACCACTACTTCGATGTGGAGAATGCCAGCAACGATGAATGGGGCATGGAAGTCAGTGGTATCACTAAACGAGACGTGAAAAAGTATCAGAAGCATTCGAACGCCGATTGGAAACGGATGGACAGCCAGTAGCGGCGATGCCATAATTGCCCGTCGCCACTTGTTTCCCGTCCGCAATGCATCGCCCTTTGCCGTTCGCCGCCCGGTGACACAAGCTCCAATTTGAGCCGCAGGAGGGCGAAAAATTGGGTAGATAGGTATTGGATGGGGCGCTCCCTCATTTCCGGCCAGCAGATAGCGCAGAGAACCAATGGGCAAACAAATACTCCTGCTCGACGACGACAAAGCCTTTTGCAAATTAATGGCCTCCGTTCTAGAGGGGCGTGGACACAAAGTGGTGCAGGCGCATAGTGGTGCCGAAGGCAAAGAAGCCGTTGCGCAAAACGGAGTGGATTTGATCATTGCCTGCGCGCCTTTGCAAGATGGCACGGGCATCGAGTGGGTAGATAATCTGCGCAAATCGGGTAACACAGTGCCGCTGGTCTTCGTCGGCGCGACGGTGAAAGAGGCACAGCAACACAAAGAGCGGCTGCTCAAAGACATGGGTGTCACCCTGGTGGTGAACAAACCTTTGATTCCTTTCGTCTTCGGTGCCCAGATTGAGAGCCAGCTGTCAACCGACAGCAGCGGCGGGCAAGCGGCCAAGCTCAAGGATTTTGAAACGATGTTCCTGGCGCTCGTCACCAAGTACGCGCGCGTGCTGCCGACCAAACTGGGTGATCTTTCCAACGCCATTGAAAAAGCAAAGGCCAATCCTCAAGACGATGAATTGCGCTCAGAGGTGCGCAGTCAGGCGCATAAAATCAAGGGCACAGGCGGGTCTCTCGGTTTTCGTCAGGTCGGCGAGATCATGGCATTCATCGAAAACACAGTCGTGGCATTGCCGGACAAGACTGAGGAAGAACAGCTCCTGCTCTGGGCTGAGATCGATCGCAAACTGCTCGACGCGCAATCTGCCGGTGAAGCAGAAGCAAAAGAAGTAGCGCTGGTGGTGGCAGGCAAAGACGAAATGGTGCCGGCGGCGCAATCGCCATCGATGGCTCGCATACTGGTTGTGGACAATGACAAAGGCTTTCTCGATCTAGTCGAGGAACTCGGCCGCGAGCGGTTGGTCGAGATCGTGCGCGCCAGCTCTTACACGGAGGCGCTGGACAAAGCCTGTCTTTATCCACTCGATGCAGCTTTGATCAACGTGATCAATGGCTCGCCGGAAGATTCGTTCAAGGTAGCCCGACAGTTGCGAGAGTTGCCTGGATATGAGAACTTGCCGCTGGCTTTTATTTCAGACAATGCCATGATCAAAGACCGTGTAGAAGCGGCTCACGCAGGCGCTTCGCTTTATCTGGACAAGCCGCTCAAATCCGACTCGCTGGAGAAAGCGGTGCAGCATCTGGTGGCGATCAGACAGGGCGGTCGCCCGCGCGTCCTGATTACAGACGACGATGAATTTTTCGCCAGCACCGTGGCGCTCGTCCTGAGAAACGAAGGGATGATCGTTAAGACGCTTCTCGATCCAACTAAGATTCTCGATGTGATGCAAGAGTTTCCGCCCGATATGTTGTTGCTCGACGTGATGATGCCCGGCATCACAGGATTCGAGGTCTGCCGCATGCTCAGGCAAGTGCCGCGATGGCAGGATCTGCCGATCATTTTCTTGACTGGACAAACCGGTGTGGAAGCGCGCGTCGAAGCGTTCCGTTCCGGGGGCGATGATTACCTGCCCAAGCCGGTTGTGAACGAAGAGCTTATGACTCGCGTCAAAGTCAGACTGGACAGAGCGCGCATGTTGAAGGAACGTTCCGACAAAGACACCATTACCGGACTGCTGCTGAGACGGGCATTTTCAGAGCATTTGACAGCGATGATCGCGGAAGCACATCGACTCAAGTCGATCTTCACAGTCTGTATGCTTGATGTAGATCTCTTCAAGAGAGTGAACGACACATACGGGCACCTTGCTGGTGACCGCGTTCTGGCGGGGCTGGGGCAGCTTCCTTCTCGCAGGTTCCGCGTCGATGATCTGCGCGGACGGTGGGGAGGAGAGGAGTTTATCCTGGCGTTTCGCCGAGAATACAAAGACACGATGAACGGCGCCATCATGCGCGTCCTGGAAGAGTTCGCCGCCATCCAATTCAAAGGCGACGAGGGGCAAGAGTTCAATGTCAGTTTCAGCGGCGGCATGGCCAGCTATCCCGAAGATGGCGAGTCCGTCTACGAGCTGTTGCAGACGGCCGATAAGCGCCTCTACGAAGCGAAGAAAGCCGGTCGTCACCGTGTAGTGAAGGGCAACTCTGTCACGGCAACGCCGTAGACAGCAACTAGTTTTCTAGAAACAAGGAAGGCGCTTGATGTAAGCGGGCGGGACTCCGCGCCCCCAGGCACGCATTCCAAGCAAGCACCCGAGGCACGCGCCATACGCAAGGCTACTCCTCTTGCTCTTTCACCTTCTTGTTATACGCGTTTATCTGTTGGATCTGCTGTATGTATTGTCGCGCCGCACTTTCCTGAGGAAAATATTTGGCACCGGCTGAATGAAAGGCGTCAGCGGCGCCCTGGTAATTGCGTATTTGCAAATACTCATTGCCGAGCTGCACCCAATAGTCGCTGACGCTGCCGTCGAGCTGCGTCGCTTTCTTCAGGTGAGTGATCGCCAATTGATGCTCTTTCTGGCGTGCCAGGAAAATGCCGAAACCGTACTGTATCTGCGGATCGTTAGGAGCCATCTGATTGAGAACGATGTACTCTCCCATCTCTGCTTTATTGTCGCGGTTTTTATCGTAGATATCGCAGAGCACGCGATGAATAGTCAACTTTCTAGCGTTGTCGGCGAGGGCTGCCGACGCGCAAATGTTGAGCACACAGATGCCGGATATGAGGAGCGCACCGGCTGTTCGTAAATTGCGGAACATTGAAACCTCCAAGGAGTGCGATTATTCCAGGTAATCGCGACTATTCATTAAGTTGCTCGCGCATGTTGTGCGCATCCATCCGTGCGTAAAGGTCGTTCAGGTTGTCTTCAGTCGCTGGTTGCCTGCCGTAAGATCCCTGATAGGTCTCGAAAGCTCCGTTCTTGGCGCTGGCGAATTCGATGAAGATGATCCAGTCACTGCCCTTCTTCGGCATCATTTTTGCTTCGTCGAATTTCCACCCGGCTGGCATGGCCTTATTGACCAGGTCATGGAATTCGTAACGCAGCGGAAAACGCGCGTTGAGAGGAGGTCCTTTGAGGATTTTCGTAATGTGCCATTGACTGATGGGTGGATTGTTGAAGTGAATATCCCCTTTCTCGTAGCCCTCATATGTCGCTAAGACTATGGACTCGCTTTTGATTGCCTGCTCGAACGTCAGATATTGCTCCGGATCAAGCTTAACGCGGGGAATAACCGGCGGCGGCTTGTCAACAGCCACCGGCGGTACATATGGGACCGGTGTATTCGCTCCTGGATTCGATATTGCTACGAGCTGCTCATCTTTTATGGTCGGATGATAAGGCGGCGGGATCGGCTGATCCGCAACCGTCAGAGCTCGCTTGAGAACAGGGACTGCCTCGGCATAGCGGTTAAGTTTGTACAGTGCCATTCCGTAGTCGAAAGCGACCTGGTTTTTCAGCACCGGATCCAACGTTCCGAGTTTTTCTGCGGCAAAAACAACCTGATCCCACTCTCCCGAGTGCATGCAAGTGTTTAAGAGCCCGAGGTAGAAGTCCACGATATTGTCCTGGCGCGAGATCACGTCGCGGAATTCATTTTTTGCCGTCGCCCAGTCCTGGCGGTTGTAGGCGGTCACGGCCTTGTTGTAGCTTTGAATCATCGTCACCGTCCACACCGGAGCGCTATCTGGTGCCGCCGGGGCGTTATCCGCTGCCGCCGAAGCCTTTCCGCCAAACATTAGCGCTGTGGCGCACCCGATGCAAAGGGTGGAAGCCAACAGCTTCCTGGTCGGTATGCCCTTGGCCAGCACTGCTTTGACCGCCGCTAATCTCTCTTTGAGCATGCTTCTCAATCCTCTGTCAGCACAGACACCCGTCGGGCAACGCCGTAGTCGCTCCCACTACTCTTCTTTTTACCACAGTTGGCAAGACAGGCTCATTGGCATGAGCGTGCTATTTAAAATTTCTTTCTTTGGCAACCTGGATGAGTTTCACCATTCGCCACCGCCTCCGCCACCAAATCCGCCACCACTAAAGCCGCCACCGTCACTGAAACCGCTGCCCCCGCTGGCAGCGGGGGTGGCACTGAAGGTTTGTTGCATCGTATGCAAGCCGCCGCCCAGGTCGTGTACGAAAGAGGTGGAAGAGAATGAGTAATTCGAATCGTAACAGCCATAAGGCTCATACCAATCAGGCGGCCGGGTCATGATCTCTTTGAACGCTTCCGCCCATTGATCGGCGGCGCCGAGAACCAGGGCGTAGGGCAACAACCGGCCAAACATAGTCGGGTCATCTTTAGCCAGTACGCGGATGCGATCCTTTTCCGCCAGCTTGACAAAGCGCGCAAAGCCCAGACTTTCGCGCGCCGCCTTCGAACCGGCGGCGGTTTTAGCCGGCATGGCGCCAGCCAACGCGCCGATAATGATGCCTGAAATCAACAAACCGATGCCTGCAGGAATGTGCCCTAATTCCATCGTGGGAATCGAGGCGAAAAAGGTGATCGTCGCCAGTATTATCCAGGTAGTACGAACTTCATCAGGACTTTGCTGGAACATATGTTTGTTCATCAAGGAGGCATAAATCGCTTTCTTGATCGCAGGCAGCTGCACATAGAAATGCTCTTTCAGGTCAGACAGCCGCACGCAAGCGCCGTCGGGACTGGTGCCAAAAACACCGATGAGGAACTTGCGTTCATACTCGCTGAGCGGTTGTGCCGACGGCGCCGCCAGTTTCGTAAACTCGTAGTCTTTGTTGGAAAAGAACAAAAGCTGCGTCGTTTTTATTTCTTTGATCTTGATGTAACCGCGAGCAGCGAGGTCGATCAAAATCGAAATCACGTCCTGCATGTCGCAATGCTCGTCGACCAGCGTGCCGACCTCTGCTGGAGACAACTGCGTGGGCGGGTTCCATTCGACGGCGATCGGTTTGCCACCATCTTGATCGCGACCGCCGGACCACCACAATAGCCACATGCAGCCCCCGACAAAAGCGGGAATGAGGAAAGCGGGCAACCAGTCGGTGACGAACCACAACAGTTCTTGCCAAAATGTCGGCTCGACGATCGCTTCCTGGGGCAGGCGGGTAACTAGCGTCAAGCCTTCGCCGGGTGCAAGATTTTCGGCGCGGGCAGCCACGCCGTCAGCAGCTTTGTAAGCCTCGGCCTTGTTTGTGGCGCCAGGCGGTCCTTTGAATGCCCTGAGATCCACCTTCTGAAAATCCACTCCTGCGGGCAGGTAGAGCAGCACCTGTGCCTTGCCAATTGGGAACGGCCATTCAGTGCCGACCGCGTTCCAATAAACCTCCGGTTGATGGTCGAAGAAGTTCACCGCTCTGCGCACAATGTAATGGATGACGTACACATGCTTGCCGGTGACAGTTTTGTCAGGGTCGCCGATCTGAATCTTCACGTCATCGCCGGTGGTTCGTGCCGTGTAGGGAAGAAGGTTGCCGAACTCGTCTTTCACGTCTTTGACAAGCAGTTGGGTGTGCATTTTCGCACCGCTGGTTGTCGGATAATCCACTGGAATGATGCGGAAGATGCCGTGCCGATTGGTCTTGCCAAAGTCTTGCTGGATCTCTTCGGTGACATCGAGAGTGGCATCTTTGCTGAGGCGCAGCGTTGTCACCCAGGAAGCGGTGGTACCGGCAAAGGCTGTGGAACAAACAACTAGTGGCACCGCCAGCAGTGCCACTACCAGAATCGTTATGCGCTTGACTCGCAAATGTTCACCTGAGGAACTCAATCAAACCTATATTATCGAAACATCATCACAGTCACAATTTTCTCAATTAAAATGCAAAGATTCCAGGAGGAGTTATGGTTTCGACCGATTGCCAGATTTGCCAGAGGCAGAACAGTGATGGATCAAATCAGGCGGTGGTTTTTGAAAGTGCCAACTGGATTGCCAGACACTCGCAGGAGACAAATATACTTGGTTATTTACTCCTGGAGTCGCGCCGCCATTTTCTCGATCTGTCCGAAGCAGACGAACACGAATGCGGCTCTTTCGGGCGCATATTAAAGGAACTGGTCGGCGCAGTCAGGCAAACTGTCGAAGCGGAACGTGTATACACGATTACACTGGCGGAAATGGTACCGCACTTTCATGTGCACATCATTCCACGAACGGCTTCTACGCCGCGAGCATTTCGCGGTCGTGGCATCTTGAACTATCCTTTGCAGCCTGGCGCCGACTCCGCCCTGGTGGAGAACGTCTGCCTGAGCTTAAAACGCCGTCTTTATTCGTTAGAATCGGTCCGTCGGCTTCGTCCCTTCGGCTGAGCAGCTTGCTGCATAAGCCACCCTCGGGCGCCTCCTCCGCTTTGAGCTGCCGCTTCGGCTGCGACCCATTCGACTCCGCTTCGCTCCGCTCAGGGCAGGCTCTCCTCGCCGCCTTCCCTGCGCTGCTAGCTTGCACCATGGCGAAGCCGTCAGCGCATTTGTAATATACTGAGGTGGTCTAGAAATGGCGAACGAGGCTCGAGATGGAACTGCCACCACGCGATGTTCCGGAGGGTTTGACCCCTGACCAGTACTACAAACTCGGCATTCAGTACAAGTCAATGGGCTGGACCGAGCAGTCACGCGACGCCATGACGCTGGCGGTTGAAACCGGGGTGGAGAGCCGCGCTGATGCCGATGTCGTCTTGTCGGCAAGAGTTTTTCTCAAAACGAAAATACCGCGCTTTCCCGTGCCTTTGCTGGCGGAGCAAAAGAACATCGAGGGCTTCAATTTGATGGCTACCGGTGATGCCGCCGGAGCCAAACAGACGTTCGAGGAATTGATCCGCGAGTTTCCTGATTTCGAATGGCCGTACGGCAACCTTTCAGTGCTCTATCTGCAGGAAGGGAAGACCGATCGAGCGAAAGAGCTGTTGAAAATCGCACTGGACATCAACCCTGATTATGTCAATGGATGGCTGCACATGGCTACGGCCCGGGGTCTCGACCTCGATTTTGACGGAGCCAATCAATGCGTCACCCGCGCGCTCGATTCGGATCCAACCGATCCAGCAGCGCTGGCGATGAAGGAAGCACTCTCTAAGCTTAAAGAAGGATAGACTGGAAGTCGCACCGCTGCTCATTCTGAGACGCGCTTAAGGAGCGGCTTTCCATCAAAACATAAGCAGGCATACGTAATCGTATAGCGATTCCTAGCACAGCAATCGCAGCCAGCCTGCATGATGGTACTACAAGGGAAAGCCATACAACGGCACCTTTTTTAAACGCGCTGCACGCGGCGCATTACTAAGAACTTCAACGCAGCCAGCTGCGTGATTCCTGTCGCCTTGTGGGAAAGAAGGAAATAATGAATAGAATGGCACCAGATGTGATCATCGGCGAACTGCTGCGCGGGGCCGGACTGGTCAATTTGTCCGATATGAGCAATGCCGTGCAGGTAGCGACTAAAACGCAGCTGCCCGTCGGCCGCGTACTGGTGATGCTGGGTCTGGTGACGACGGAAGTGGTGCAAGCGGCGCTGCACGGGCAGTCACTGGTGCGAGATCATTTGATCGACAGAGAGACGGCGATCAAGGCACTATGTGTGGTATCAGCGCAACGTTATACGTTCGATCAAGCTTTGCGCCAGATCGGCTTCCTTCCCGACACCGATGAGCCGACTAACAAACTCGGTGATCTGCTGATTGCATCAGAGATGATCACGCAGGAGCAGCTAGCCGATGCTCTAAACCGCGGACAGCATCTTGGTCTTCCTCTCGGGCGCATCCTTGTCTTGAAGGCAGTGCTAACCGAAGATCAAATCGAGTCCGTTATAGAAGCCCAGGTGCTGCTGCGCGACGGACGGATCAATCGCACCCAAGCGCTGGAAGCGCTGCGCACTATGCGCCTGTGCGGTTGGGACATGCGCCAGTCGCTGGCGCAGCTTGGTTGTGAAATGTCCACCCATACTGTTCGTCTGGGTGAACTGTTTGTGGCAGCTGAACTTGTTTCGGAAACAGACCTTCTCACTGCTCTGGAGATCGGCTTGCTCGAGGGCAAGCCGATTGGCCAGGTGCTGATCGAGTTTGGTTTCATCACCGAATCGATCGTCGTGGCGGCACTGCGTTTGCAAACCATGGTGGTCAATAACAATCTGACTGTGACTCAAGCCAGTCACGCTCTCAGCCGGATTTCAAGCCAGGGTTACAACCTGGTGCAGGCCGTGGACGAGGTGATGGCACCGGATATAGAGAACGAAGAGTTGGTCGGCTTGCTGCACTTACTCAGTCTAGCCGGACTGCTCACAGGCGATGATTGCCATCGTCTGCTGAAATTCCGCGGCACCAGCATCTTCAATGTCGTGCTGGCCGAAACCGGGATGATGAACAAAGAGACTCTGGAAGTCGCTGTTCGCTGCCAGCTCCTGATCAATCAGGATCTGCTGAGCACCGACCAGGCTGTCGTAGCATTGCACCACTGGCGGTGGAGCGGCACCAGCCTGACCGACATCTTGCAAAACATGGGCTGGAGCCACGCTCCTGCTAATGACAGCGACACCTGCACCAACACGACCGTCATCGTGCCAGTGGCCGCAACTGCCGCTGTCACTTGCAATGCGTACAACGAAGAAGGGCAAATTCACAGCACCACCATCGATGGACCGGAGCTGAGCAATCACGGCACCGATTTCACCGATCAATTCAGCGACGAAGACTCGCTTCTGCAATTTCACCACACCTGGGGCGCACCGGAGGTGCAGCATACCTGGGGCATTCCCGAGGTCCACAAAAGCTGGCATTGAGGCCTGCCGGGTATTAATAAGAAGAAGGAGGCGCAAACGCAAGCTGGCAGAGGCGAAAGAAGACTCGACTATCAGTGCAGATACAAACGAATAAGCAGCGCTAACGCAGGCAAAAGTTTACGTGGGTACTGGCATTCTCCTACAATGCCGCATGCGTGTCGTACCATCCGGCTCCGATATCAGCAAAGCGCTGAAACTTCCTTCCCAGCTCAAATTGGCTGAATAATCCTCGATCACCAATCAGGCGATACTTCAAAAATACGCGCTTGTATTTCTTAAGTACCTCGCCGCGGGTGAACCAAGGACCGGGCGTTTCATCACCGAACAACCCTGTCGAGCCGTATGCGAACCGGAAGTCAATGTACGTTCCTTCTCTGGCAGGCCACGGGCAAGGGAGCCTCCAAGCATGCCGCTGATTGAAGAGCTTGAATCTTGAGTATCCCAATGCCGTCAGGAGTTCGAATTCGCGCAGCAACTCAGACCAGCTCGTCTTGTTTGACTCTATAGAGACAAACTTTGGTCTCGATTTAAACTGAAGCAGCGATTCCAGGCATAGAAGGTCGGATCCTTCAATGTCTATCTTCAGATAGTATGGAATACCGAATCGGCGAAGCAAAGACGAGAATGTAACCCCTTCAACCATAATTTCGGTCGATACTGCACCGAGATACGCGAACGTTTGCGCAATCTCTGGTCGAGTTGTCCCCCACAGACTGTTTTGTTGATTTTCATAGAAGGTTATTGGGCCATCACTTTCGGCGATGGCTGCATTCACGATCACGAGTTGCCCGCTCTCAACATAACTCCTGAGCCGCTGACTTGCAATATCACAAAGTTTCGAGAGGGCCTCGACCGCGACTACTCGGAAGCCTTTCTTGAGATAATACTCCGAGTCCTCACCTGTATGAAGGCCCACATCAAATATCAATCCAGAGTCCGACTCAGGCTCGTTGCGCTCGTCAGGCATCGGTTGCAGCGTGGTAACGGAAGCACGGTTGGCGTTCTGGTGCATACTATAAACTCAGAAGAAAAGCCCTCTTATATTAAAGTCACGACCGATCTGCGTCTACAGTCGACCTCTAATAATCGAAAAGACCATGTTGCCAGCGGTGCTGGCAATACATCCGAGCCCTATTGGGACGGTTCCCAAACCAGGGCGAGGAGGCGGACGTTGATGTTCGTCCTTTTGGCGACGATGGGCACAGTTTCGAACTGCTCGGTGCCGGCTTCGTATTTGGCGCGCACCGCGGCGGCTTCTCGAGCAAATTGATCTTGCAGTTGTTGAAACTGTTCCTGCAATGAAGCAAGCGTTTGCTCCGATCTGGCGATCTCCTGTTGTTGCTGCACTGCTCTTGCCGCTTCCTTAGCGGCTGCCGTCGCTCCTCTGCCAATCGACCTTGGCCTCGTCAAAGCACCGAGTACGGTGGC
>Ga0182024_10025549_pt1 | contig 10421 bp, 7 predicted proteins | sample P32metaG_FD_120480 | JGI IMG/M metagenome (GOLD analysis project Ga0182024, IMG submission 120480) | Permafrost microbial communities from Stordalen Mire, Sweden - P3-2 metaG (Illumina Assembly) | ecosystem: Environmental > Terrestrial > Soil > Wetlands > Permafrost | place: Sweden: Stordalen...
CGGTTCCGTCGGCCTCAGAGCAAGCGAAAGTGCGCACGCTGTTTAAGAGCGTGTATGCCTCGCAACTCGCAGACGAGTCGCCGAATGCGAAGGCGGCGCTTGCCCGCCGGTTGCTCGAAGATGCCGCCAAGACGAAGGAAGCGCCAACCGACCGATTCGTTGATCGTTGGATGCGCGGCGAACCACGCGTAAAGATGATCCCGCAGAACAAGGGATTTTGCTTCATTTCGCAGGTCTCCGGCCACTTCGAGGGCGCCGGCGAGCGCGTCGGCGTAACAATCGGACCCGATGGGTATTGGTATCTGGACTGCGTGACCGCGCAAGACCTTTGGGCGAAGGCCATCAGCGTGAAGCCTGCAAGTCCGCGCACATTCAGCACGGATATCCGCGGCGTGTCCTGGAAAACCGGCGGAGCGCCTATGCGGTTGCTTCGCGAAGATGAGGGCATGTGCTTCCTGACGATGATTAACGGAGGAATGCGTGACAAGGGAGACTCCGCCGGGCTGCAGCTCCGAGACGACGGCTGGTGGTATCTCGGAGGGGGCGGCCGCATCGCCGCTGTCAATGCAATCCTGGTCCGCTATCTGCCGTAAGTGAGGTGAGACGACGTGGGCCAGATCATGTCAATTCGAGACAGCCGCCGTGAACTTCCACACCTGGGCCGGATCGGCGGGAGCCGTGACGATCTTTGCACCGGAGCTGGCGCTTTTGTCCAGGACGGCGAGATTAAAGCCGTTGACGTTTGACGTAATGTAGTAGAATCCGCCTCCTGCCGGGGTCACCTTCCAAACCTGCGCGAGGTTTGGCACTGCTTGACATACGTCGGCGTTCTCGACCTTGCTTGCCCCTCGTACGTCCAGATCCAGGCCACTGACGTTGCTTTTTATATAATAAAAGCCGGGCTTCTCCGCCTTAACCAATTTCCAGACTTGCTTGGGATTGGGCTTTGCCTGGTCAACTGCGGCTCCGTCGTCCTTGCTTGCGGAAACAACGTCCAGATTCAAGTTGCTTACCCTTGCAGAGACGAACATCCAACTCGCGGTGGTTAGATCATCTTCCGCCGGAACCGTCGCAGCAATGCGCTGCTCAAGACGCTCGCGAGCGAGGCCGGCGATGCTTCCGCTTTTAATCGCCATCGCGTACCAGTCCGCCGCACGACGGCGCATAGCGCCTTGAGTAATACCATCCTGTCCTTCTGCGGCAGCCCACCAGGCGTCCCCCAGATCGATCTGCTTCCGCGGATCGGTCGGCCGGGTCAGGTCTTGAGATGCCAAGCCCTTCCATGCCGCGTTGTCACCCTTGATCAGCAGCGGTAACCCGCGGTCCCAGTCTCCCCTGACAAAGCTGAGGAATCTGCCTACCTCGCGGTTGGCAACGGGATCACCGGGCGTAGCCTTAAGCTTTGCTAACGGCTGGATCACCCGCTCTTCGGCAGCTTGCAGAGCGTTCACATCCCGCGACTTGCGTTGAAGGATCGCACTAAATCGGGCATCGCCCGACGCAGCTTGCCGGAGTTTGGCCAGCAGGCGCGCCGCCTCGGAATAATCGCCGGCAGCTACCAGTTGATTGACTAACTCGAGCCCGGCCCGGCAGTTCTCCGCGACCTCAATCGGTCCGTCGAAGTGCATCGGCATCTTGAGTGCGGTCTCGCATTTGACCTGCACCCCATCTACCTCGTAGGCCGTCGCCAGTTGATCCAATGCCTGGAGGCAGAGACTGAGGTCGTCGGCATCCCTCGCGGCATCGCTCGCTCCGACTAACAGGACGAACTCATCCGATGGGACGTCGGCGGACTTTCCGGCCTCGGCCAGCAGCTTCGCCGCAAGCACCAGGCGGCCGGTCGCGGAACGGTCGATCAAATCCTTTGCGAACACCTCTTTGAAAAGCTTGCGTGACCTCGCCTGAACCAACTTGTCGGGGACAGGCCTCCGCCGAGCCGCGGTCGAATCGATTGTCGAGGGAGCAGGAACCGGCAACTGTGCCGCAGGAGCCACCGGCACGACGGGGCCCGTGGCAGGAATCTCCTGCGGCGGCACGATCGGCCTGCGCGGCGCAGGCGGCGTCCAATCATCGTCGAAAATCGATCCGCCGCTTGCACATGGGACGACAATCGATCCCGCCGTCGCCAGCGCTATCATGAAATAAGCGACGGCTGAGCAGCGTCCGGTCGGGGTGTTCCTGGGCATCGCGAAAGTCCTCATGAGTGCTCGGCGTAAACCAAATCGACGGTCAGACGGATGGTGCCTTGGGGCGAATTGTTCTGACCGCTTTCGCCACCAGTCAATATGTTACCCGCTTGAAGCGACTACCGACAGCGGACACGGCACCTGAGCCGTCATGAATCCGGGCCGCGAGTTACGGTGCCGCCGCCGGCGAGGGGTCCTGCGAAAGATTGGGCGCGTATTCGGCATTGGCGACGTGTGGACTCTATCGGTTTGCTGGATGACTATGAACGGGCACGGTCCCGGCACGGTCCCGCATTCCCGCATTCCGGGCATCGGCCGGAAGCGGTTACGGCGGTTGATCAAATAAGATGTCGTCGCCGCCGCCAATGAGGCCGTCAGGTCCCATGGACAAGAGGTCAAAGCCGCCCGGATCGAGCGTTCCCGGACATCGGTATATGTAGGCATGACCCCAGGGATCAGCAACGATCGGGTGGTCCAGGTAAGGGCCTATCCAGCCTGCAACGCCCGGCGGCTGGCTTCGCAGCGCAGCCAATCCCTGCGCCGTGGTCGGATAGGACCCGGTATCTGCCTTGTACAGTTCCAACGCGGCAGCCATGGTTGAAGTCTCGCTGCTTGCCGTATGGCGCTTGGCGTTGCGAATCGGGAGTGTGAGGCAATAGAAACCGACCGCAAGAAGCAACGCCAGGATGACAAGCCCTATCGCAAGTATGGAGAACGGCACCTTCCTCGGCAACGCGGAGGCGTACGACAGCGCGTGTGGCGGCCTTTCGATGTCGTCGCCCATGGGTCCACCAGCGTTGCCGCGAAATTGAACTTCAGCCGGAGAAGACGCCTTGTGGGAGGGGATGGTATCACGAATTAGCCCAGATGATTCACCGCAGAGACGCAGAGATCGCAGAGAAGACCAAATGAGTTACATGCGGCTGACTTCCTTGAAGAGCGCAAGTTGCGCCGCTCGCAGACAATCTGACTTCCCTCATTCTCTGCGGCTACGACCTCCGCGCGACACCCGGCACGCAGGGGCTTACCAAGGCGTTATTGACAGACTGTTGCGCTTTTCGGGCCTTTTTTTCCGGACTCGCTCGGCGCGGGTGAGAAATGGGCAAGCCGACGGCGCAGCGCAGCGGAGCCTCGGATTCTTTGCGGTCTTCACGATCCGAGAACCCGTCGGCGCCAAAAACCATCCGGTGCTCCGCTGCGCACCCGGCTTGTCGGATTGCGCAAACTCGCCCGCAACAGACTTGCCCGCCCTTGACTTCCGTTATAGTACGCACTGTTTTGTTGGCCCGGGAGGAACCGCAATGCAACTCATGTCCGCGACCGTCGTCCCTCTGCCGCAGCGGCGGATGCTGCTGGCCCTGGGCCTGCTTCTGATCATTTCAGTTACGACCGGCTGCGCCGGCACTCGCCTGCCGGCGGCGCCGCCTGCTGGTGACGGCAAGCCATACCTGCTCGAGCTGCCGGGCATCGGCGGCGACCTGCCGCCCGACCGCTGGTGGATGTCGGGCCTCCGCGACGGCGGCGTCGACGCGGACATGGAGCTCTACGACTGGACGGACCATCTGGGCTGGATCGGGGCGCTCCAGGCTTACCAGCACAACAAGGACGAGGCGCAAAAGGTCGCGGACCGCATCGCCGGGCGGGAGCGCGCCGACCCAACTGAGCCGGTCCTGCTGACCGCCGAAAGCGGCGGGACCGGCGTTGCTCTGTGGGCACTGGAGCGGCTGCCTGACGGCGTGCAGGTCGATTCCGTCCTCCTCATCGCGCCGGCGGTATCGCCCGAATACGACATGACCCGCGCCCTGCGCCACGTCCGCAGCCGGATGTATGTCCTCACCAGCCCCCTGGACGTTCTGATCCTCGGCGCCGGCACGACGGTCTTCGGCACGACTGACGGCGTCCATTCCGCCGCCGCCGGGCAACGCACCTTTCAACGGCCCGCCGGTGCCGACCCGCTTCAATATGAAAAGGTGACTACGATGCCCTGGCGGCTGCAATGGGCCGTCTACGGCGATTTCGGAGGCCATGCCGGCGCCGCCAGCCCCCTGTTCGCCCGCGACGTTCTGGCGCCGATCCTCGTGCAGGAAATTCGCCGACGTGCCGGTGACTGAGGACTTCCATGAGACCGTCTGCCGCCGCATTGGCCGTCGCATGCCTCTGCGTCAGTGCATTTTCATACTTGTTCTGCCAGTGGGCCCAGGACTCCAACAATTACCACGAGTGGGATCGCGCATTTCTTCTGTCTGCGTTTTTCGCGGCGATCTGTATCGGCGTTTACGTCAAACTGCTGGTCCGCGATATACGACGGCATGCTGCGGAAATGAGGGACCGGCACCTCCGGCGGATCATGGAAGGCGGCCATTGCCCAACCTGTGGCTACGATCTCCGCGCCACACCCGACCGTTGCCCGGAATGCGGCGCTGTGCCGATAACAATCGGGACCGGACGGCATGTCGAAATGAGAAATCGCACTCTGGATTACCAGAGCCGTGAGCGGCTCGAGATCAGGGGGCTGGTCGCCGGTCGTTTCTCGGTCGTTTGTGCGCTGGTCGGCGTGTCTCTCTGCCTTCCGATTCGGGATGTCTTCCGATATGGCATGCACCCGTTTGCGATTCTGATGGTGCTGACCGGGTTCCTCGCGGGACTCGCAGCGGTCGGTCTGAGCCGGGGGCGGTCGGTTTGTGGTTGGATCGGATTTGGCCTGATCAGCGGCTTTTTCGGGATTGCCGTGTGGTATTTGTAGACACCAGGCACTCCGCCACTCGGTCGATCACCTCATCCCACCGCCCGATCGCCTTCTGCCGGAACAGGCGTGCGGTCGGATACCACGGACTGTCGTCACGGTCCAGCAGCCATCTCCAGTCGGGGATGAACGACAGCAGCACCCACACCGGCTTGCCCATGGCCCCGGCGAGGTGGGCGACGGCAGTGTCCACGCTGATCACCAGGTCCAGGTTGGCGATGGCCGCCGCCGTCTCGGCAAGGTCGGACAGCGCGTCGCTCAGGTCGGCGACCTCAAGGCCGGGCGGACCGGTCACCGCGTGCCGGGCGGCCGGGCCTGCCTGGAGGCTGTAGAAGCGGACGCCTTGCACCTTGGCCAGGGGAAGGAACTGCCTTAGCCGCATCGAGCGGTTGCGGTCGTTCGGGTGCGTTGCTTTTCCCGCCCATACCAGTCCCACCTTCGTTTCTCCGCCGGTGACGCGGCTCGCCCAGCGATCGACGAGCCGGGGATCGGCGCTCAGGTAAGGCACTGGATTGGGGATCGATTCCAGCTTCGTGGCGAAGGCGCGGCCAAGGCTCAGCAACGGGCAATGCAGGTCAAAGTCCGGCAAAGGCCCGCCGGCTGCGACCAGCGAAACGCCCGGCAATTGCTCGAGCAGGCGATGCAGTTCGGGCTGGCATTCGAGGACCACCTTTCCGCCCCGGGCGGACACCTGCGCCGCGTAGCGGACGAACTGGATCGTGTCGCCCAGCCCCTGCTCGGCATGCAGCAGGATGCGGCGGCCGTTCAACTGCTCCCCGCCCCAGAGCGGCTGATCGAAGTTGCGCTTGGGCGAGAGAAAACCGCGGGCCTTCCATCGCCATTCATACTCCTGCCACCCCCGCGAAAAATCGCCCAGCAGCAGAAGAGTCAGTGCGAGGTTGAAGTGAGCTTCGGCATGGTCCGGCTTGAGCCGGATCGCCTGCTCATAGGCGGCGACCGCCTCCGTAAACCTCCCTGACTCTTTCAGGGCTGCGCCCAGGTTGCTGTGGGCCTCGGCAAAGCCCGGCATGAGGGCAATCGCCTGCCGGCAGGCGGCGGCCGCCTCGTCGAGCTTTCCCTGGACGCTCAAGGCGGCGCCCAGGTTGGCATAGGCTTGGGCGTGCCCCGGCTTGCAACGGATGGCGTCCCTGTAGGCGGACACCGCCTCGTCGAGCTTTCCCTGCTGCGTCAAGACTGCGCCCAGGTTGCTGTAGGCCTCGGCATAGCCCGGCCTGAGGGCGATGGCCCGACGGATCAAGGCCTCCGCCGGCTCGTTCCGGCCCTCCTGGTGGGCGGCCACCCCCAGGAAATGCAGCGCATCGGCATGGTCCGGCTGCTGCGTCAGCACCTGGCGATACAGGGCCTCGGCCTCCGCCAGGCGCCCATCCTGGTGCTTGCGGAGAGCGGTCTGCATCAGTTGATCGATGGTCACGGGAAGCTCCTTATCCGTGGGGCTCCCCGGCCATTACGGCGTCCAGCGTAGACACTTGCGGCGTTCTGGCCCCGCATTCTGGGCAGACGCCGCTGGTGTTTCCCTTGAGGTTGTAGCCGCAGGCCGTGCAGTGGCCTCGGCGGCGTCTTCGCCGATACCGTGAACGGAGGACGCTACGGCCAAGCCATACCGCGGGGAACAGCCCGAGCGCGGCCAGGGGGCACCAATCGGGGAACGTCATGGACGCTTCGTGAGCGACGGCCAACCTATCAAATTCATGCGACATACGCGATTGAGCTTCAAAACCGTGCCACGTATGAACCGAGCCCTTGTCCTCCGTTTTCAGCGGCTCGGCGATGGGATACGACGGCTCGTCCCCAGCCCTGCCCCATTGAATTCTTTGTCGCCATGTCAGCAGGCCATCGGGCACGGAGACCTCGCGATCTTTCCATCCAAGTCGGAACCCGCCGCTTGCGCTGACAAATTCCCAGTCCCGTTCCGCGATGCGGTCGGGGAGCAGGCCGCATGAGTACACATGAAGGGCGTCGGCGGAGTTGGTCCCGCGGACCCAGAGGGCGGTTATGGCCGCAGCGGCTGCCAGTGACAGGGCCGCCGCGAAAGTGAGTTTCCGTCGATGCCAGGCCGCCAGCACTGTCGCGGCATAAACCAGGGCGGCTTCCGTCACGAGCAGGAGCCAAGGTATGCCGCCTGCGTAGATCGGTCTGTAGTATTTGGGGTTGAAAGCCGAAGGCGGGTGGTTTGGCCAGATCACGAAAGCCGCAAGAGCCGCGGCCGGAAGGAGTGCGACGGCCACCGACGGCAAGCGGCGGTCAGAGTTCGGTGCCGCACGCCGTCCGACAACGATGATGATCGGCAGTGCGATGGCAACCATCAGTCCCAGCCACGGCCATCTTTGCAACCGGCTTCCCGGGCTGCTCAGCGACGCCGGGGCGAGGGGCAGGTCCAGTCGGATCGCGCAGGTGATGGCATTGCTTCGGCCAGAGATGTTTTGAGCTCCGATATAGCCTTGGCTGGAGACATACGCGACACCGTCTTCGATTCGCGGCGGCACATCGACGGCGCCCACATCGGATGAAGCCATGTGCCAGAGGGGCTGGCCGTCCGACGCGGCAACCGCATGCAAGCCGTCGGGCATGCCGAACAGGACCTGACTGCCGCATATGGCCGGGGCGGTCACCCAGGGATACGGAGGTAGTTCGCTTCGGTCTTCCGATGTTTTGCCGGCCGCCATCTGGCGTAATTCGGTCTGGAGGGCGGCCAGCGCGTTGGGATCGATTTCCGGTTCGTGCTCCCATCGCGGGTGGCCATCGGAAAGGCCCATCGCGTAGAGGCCCTCACCGCAGGCGAAGATCGCCAGGCCTCCGCCCGGCCTCGACGCGTCGGCCATGACGGCGAGCCCTCCCGGCTGCTGTCTGAAAACATCATGCCCCGGGCTTGGGCGAAACAAAATGTCCGTTAGCTGCGTCGGAGGGTTTTCATTCCAAAAACTGGGGTTTCGCGCATTGACGCTCCAGGACAACAGCGCGTGTGCCGCCTTCGAGTTGGCGCGGAACTGCCATATCGTCCGACCCGTATCGACATTCACGGCGATCACAGTGGGCCGCTCTTCATCACTCACGCCGCCGACCAATACGAGGTTGCCGGCAACGATCGGCGACGCGACAGGCCGCAACGCCAGCGCTGCCTGCCGGAGCACTCGCCCGGAAGCTGTATCCAGGGACACAAGCAAAGCAGTGCCGTCGAACCTGCGTTCGATGATGAAGACCGCGCGCTGCAAATTGCCGAGGTTTCCGATCGCGGGGTCGCCGACAGGGGGCAGGATGTGTCTCTGCCACACCACTTTGCCTGTCGTTCCCTGCAGCGCGGTCATGGCGCCGCCGAGGGGTGAGCGAATTGCGGTCACGAACAGAACGCCGCGGTCGTCGTTCATGCCGGCGACGATCCCCTGCGGAGCAATACTGTGCCAGATGGGGTCTCTTGCGGTGCGGGACCTCCGATAAGCCAGCGGCCGATCGAGGTCGTAGGCGAACAGGACGTTAGATACGAATTGCCGGTCTATAATAGCTGTCCGAACCGCGATGTAGGCACGACGGTCACCCAAGTGAGGGGCAGCCTCCATTCCGTCGGGTCCGTCAACGTCCCAAAGCAGCCACGAGCCATCCGCGGGCATTTCCACGCATGGGCTGGACGAAGATCGGCGCCAGATATAAGCCTTCCCCGCATAGGTCACCGGCGACCAACACGGCAGCGAGAAAGGTCCCACCCACATCGCATGGCTTTCGAGCATCATCCGCCCCGGCGACGTCGGCACATTCCGGGTCGGCAAAGCGATAATCGCAATCCCTGCGGGGAGCGCAATGGCCAGAGTCGCCAGCAGGTAACGGACGGCACGCCGCATGAGGGGAAATAGTAACACAGTTCTGGTGCGCGTGTCGGCAGGAATACCTCCGTCTGATCGCACCGCGCCGGCGGCGATGGAATTTGTTGCCCGTGGGTGGAACAATGGTCCGCACATGACTCGATCTACCTTTATCGAATTGTTGTCAACAAGCGGCTTCAGTACCCACCTGAGTGCCATGGGCAAGGGTACTGCTTTGAAAGAGCGTCACGAGCGCCCTGGCGGCCTCTGGTCCCCTCGCCCGGTACTCCGGGAGAGGGTTAGGGTGAGGGTCTGCGCTGGACAAGCCCAAGACCCTCACCCCGGCCCTCTCCCAAAGTACCGGGAGAGGGAGTACGTCTTTCATGCTTCGCGGGTGAGCCGAAGGCTCATGGCGACTCCGGGAGAGGGCGGGGGCGAGGGCGTATTTTTTCGTCCGCGGCAGAAGACCCTCACCCTAGCCCTCTCCCGGAGTACCGGGAGAGGGAACAGGACAGACACCCGCGATTTCGTGGGGGTAATTACCGCACTCGTGGCGCTGGCTGGGATCCTTCTCTCCCGGAGTACCGGGAGAGGGAACAAGAGAGACACCCGCGATTTCGTGGGGGTAATTACCGCGCTGGCTGGCATCCTTCTCGCAACTGCGCCGTCCTTCGGCCAGGCCAGCATTGCCGAAGGCGTCCGGGCCGCCTCCCATCACGAAGTCGACCTTCGCCACCTTTCCGATGCCGATCGGCTCATCGACGACGCCATCGCCCGCGGCGATTGCCCAGGGGCGGTGCTGCTCGTCGGACTGGGCGACGAGATCGTTTACCGCAAGGCCTATGGCAGCCGGGCGGTCCTGCCGGCACGCGAGGCAATGACGGCGGACACGATCTTCGACCTGGCGTCGCTCTCCAAGCCGGTCGGCTGCGCCACTTCGGTGATGATCCTGGTGGAGCGCGGCAAGGTCCGGCTCGATGAGCCGGTCTGCACCTACCTGCCGGCGTTCGCCGCGGGCGGCAAGGGGCACATCACCGTGGCCGACCTGATGCTGCATCGAGGCGGGCTGACGCCGGACGATCCGATCGAAGATTTCAACGACGGCGCGGCCGCGGGGCTGCGGAAGATTTTCGCGGCCCCGCCGCAATGGGAGCCGCGGTCGCGGTTCGCTTACAGCGACGTGGGGTACATCGTGCTGGGCGAATTGGTGAAGGCGGTGGACGGCAGGCCGCTGGACCGCTTCGCGCGGGAGGAGATCTTCGGGTCGCTGGGCATGAGCGATACCGCGTACAACCCGCCGGAAAGCTGGCGGCCGCGGATCGCGCCGACGCAAGAGCGCGAGGGCCACTGGATGCGCGGCGAAGTCCACGACCCGCGCTCGTTCGCGCTGGGAGGCGTGGCCGGCCATGCCGGCGTCTTCAGCAGCGCCGACGACCTGGGCCGGTTCTGCCAGATGATTTTGGATGGCGGCCGGCTGGACGGCCGGCGCGTCCTTCGCGACGACACCATTCGCGAGATGACCCGCCCCCGCTGTCTCGCCGACGGCACCGGTCTGCGCTGCTACGGCTTCGATGTCGCCACCCCGTACGCCCCCTCGCCGCGCGGGAACCGATTCGAGCCGGGCACCACCTTCGGCCACACCGTATTCACCGGCACCATGTTCTGGATCGATCCCCTGCA
>Ga0182024_10025550_pt1 | contig 10421 bp, 10 predicted proteins | sample P32metaG_FD_120480 | JGI IMG/M metagenome (GOLD analysis project Ga0182024, IMG submission 120480) | Permafrost microbial communities from Stordalen Mire, Sweden - P3-2 metaG (Illumina Assembly) | ecosystem: Environmental > Terrestrial > Soil > Wetlands > Permafrost | place: Sweden: Stordalen...
GAGGCGACCGGCGGTATTGCGCGGATGAGCCGCAAAGCCGGTGGCAAGTTTACGGCCTGGCAAGGTCAACTGGAAGGCCGAAACATCTTGATCGTGCCAAGAAAATTGATCGTGCAAACGTGGCGGGCCACTCAGTGGCCGCCATCTGATCCCGATTCGATTCTCATTCTGCGGTTTAGCGAGGCTCCCGGCGGCGGGAACGTTGATTTAGTGCACGAAAATGTTCCGGAGCACGATCACAAAGGCGTATTGCAAGGCTGGCCCAAATATTATTGGGAGCCTTGGAAGAAGCATTTGGCGCAGCGAGCCAAGACCCGCAGCGGATCAAAGAAGGAAACAGCCGCCCCGCGAGACCGCAAAAGCTAGCACCCGCTTAGGCGTACCAGCGCACGGCCTCGCACTTATTGATTACGAGAGTTCAGCCCCCACCGACGAAATGGACGATTTCAAAACTGTCGTTCGGTTGAACCTGGGTTTCCTTCCAGTTTGCTCGGGAAAGAACCTCGAAGTTCCGCTCGAGGGCTACGCGATCAAGAGGCATGCCGAGATGCTCGATCATTGCGGCAACATTCAGACCATCGGGTATTTCGCGGCGTTCTCCATTGATCACTACCGTCATCGAGCCGCACCTGCCGGAGGCGCTTTTGGCTTGACGCGCATAGCGAAACGAATTTCGTCCTTACTCGAATCGTTGCGCGCTTGAATCACAAGCGTGAGATCTTCCCTGCTAAGCAATGGCAAGGGGAACTGAAGCTGCACACGCCCTCGCTCGTCGCTTCTTCCCGTATGGGGAATATCCCGCGAGGCGCCCTCGATCGCCGCTTCCACCTGCACGCCTTGTTCGGGTTGGCGATCGGCCCGGCGCACAATCTCAAGCTCGAGCGAAACGCCATTGCCTGAGAGCCACGATTTCGGATTGAGCAATTGCACCTGAATCCCTGCTGCCCGCACTCCTTTTTCCATGGCCGCGGCGATTTCCGCATCAAGAATGCCGGACTGTAAATCCTCAATCATACTGCGGTGCTGTTCTTCCACTCTCTCCCGCAGCTCCCCGGCATTGAATTCCGCTGATTTGGCGAAATGCTCGTAATTCTGGGAGTGACGGTACAGCACCATCCCGTTGTGATACACCGCTGTATCAATGACATTCGGATTGGGACCGCGATCTTCGGTCTGAATATGAAACACCCGGCCGCCAACCTGAACGTCTGTGTTGAACCCGGAACTCATGCCAATGATCTTCCGTTTCTCACAGTGCCACCGAAGTTAACGGCGGCCCGCATAATTTATTGGAAGTTCATTTGACCGACGTCCGCTCCGACGTTATTATAGCAGCGCATCGATCATGGATAGCGCCTACCTCGACAACTACGGCGGACTTTTGCTCATGTTTATACTGGCCGCCGGGCTAGCCGGAGTGCTGGTTATAGCGTCGACTGTTGTCGGCAGACACTCGCATTCGCGCGCGAAAGATCAGGCTTACGAATGCGGCATGGCCCCCATCGGCGACGCGCGACAGCCTTTTTCCGTCCACTTCTACATGGTGGCCCTGATTTTTATTTTGTTCGATATCGAGGCCATTTTCCTGTATCCCTGGGCGCTTGTTTACCACGATCTGAGAGTGTTCGGTTTCGTGGAGATGCTGCTCTACATTATCATTCTCTTGGTCGGTTACATTTACCTCTGGAAGAAGGGCGCGCTCGATTGGGATCGCTGATCGCCCATCCGGAATCGGACGAATAGTGCAATCACAGCAAGTCAACAAAATCTCCCCCGTGCGCAAGCTCCAGGAATGGGACGCGCGATCCGTCGCGGAAGTCATTGAAGCCAGGGGAGAAACGACAATCGTACTCGCCCGGGAGCACTTGTTTCCGACGGCCCAATATCTGGCGACCGAACCTTCGCTGCGCTTTTCCTTTCTTTCAGACATCGCGACCGTCGACCGTTTTCCTCTCGAGCCGCGCTTCGAAGTGAATTACCAGCTTCTTTCAATCGATCTGGCACTCCGGCTGCGGCTGAAAGTGAAGCTTGCGGGAAATGATCCGGTTATCCAGTCGGTCTTCGCGATCTGGCCAACCGCTGACTGGCACGAGCGAGAGAATTTCGATCTTTTCGGCATTCGATTCGAAGGCCATCCCAATCTTCGCCGGATCGTAATGCCCGATGAGTGGGAAGGGCATCCCCTGCGCAAGGATTACCCGACAGAGGGGTATCGCTGATATGTCGCAAGCTCCCGGAGTAACACTTGAGACGACCACCGGCCCTTCGCCATCGATGGTCCTTAATATGGGGCCGCAGCACCCCTCGACGCACGGCGTTCTCCGCGTGATCCTTGAGCTTGACGGCGAAATTGTGAAGAAGGCCGATCCGGTGATCGGCTACCTGCACACTGGCATCGAAAAATCCTGCGAATCAAAGACGTATACGCAAGTCATCACGCTGACCGACCGCATTGACTACCTGGCTCCCCTTTCGAATAACCTCGGCTACTGCCTAGCGGCCGAAAAGCTGATCGGCCTCGAAGTTCCAAAGCGTGCGCAGTACATCCGCGTGCTGCTCACCGAATTGACCCGCATCACGTCGCACCTCGTTTGGCTGGGGACGCACGCCATCGATCTTGGCGCCATGTCCGTATTCCTCTATAGCTTCCGCGAGCGCGAAGAGATCATGAAGATTTACGAGTACGTCTCCGGCCAACGGATGATGACCAGCTACTTCCGCATCGGTGGCCTCGCACTTGAACCGCCACCGGGCTGGCTTGACCGCGTGCAGCGCGTGGTGGAGTCGCTGCCGGGCCATATCGACGAATACGAAGACCTGCTCACGGAGAATCGCATCTGGATCGCCCGGACCAAGGGCGTGGGAATGATGAGCGCGGCCGACGCAATCGCGCTCGGCGCTTCCGGGCCTCTCCTGCGCGCCAGCGGTGTGGCATACGACATTCGCAAAGTGTTCCCGTATTCTAGTTACGACGAGTTCGATTTCAGAGTGCAGACACAGACAGAGGGTGATTGTTACGCGCGGTACCAGGTGCGCGTGGCGGAAATCCGCGAGAGCATCAGGATCGTCAAGCAAGCGATGGAGAAAATTCCATCCGAGGGGCCGTTCCGCGCCGAGTTGCCGGGCGTGATTCCGCCTTCGCGCGAGGAGATGAAGACCTCGATCGAAGGCCTCATATACCACTTCAAGATTTGGACCGAAGGGTTCGCGCCTCCGCCAGGCGAGGTGTATCAGGCGATTGAATCGCCGCGCGGCGAATTAGGCGTTTTCATGGCGAGCGACGGATCACCCAAGCCGTACCGCGTGCATTTCCGCACGCCGTCTTTCGTGAATCTGCAAACATTGCGCAAGCTTTGTGAGGGCCGTTTGATCGCCGATGTGGTAGCTTGCATCGGCACCACCGATATCGTTCTGGGAGAAGTCGACCGCTAATTCAAAACATGCAACTTCCGCCAGCACTCGAACAAAAATTTAACGACCTCGCGGGGCGCTACCCGATCAAGCGGTCTGCGCTCATTCCGATGATGCTGTACGCGCAGGATCATTTCGGGTCTCTCAGGGATGAACTGCTCGAAGAAATCGCCAAGCGGCTCGACCTCAACCTCCTGCAGGTGAGCGAAACGCTGACGTATTACTCCATGCTGCGCCGCCAGCCCGCAGGGAAATATCACATCCAGGTGTGCACGAATATTTCGTGCATGGTGCGCGGCGGCAACGCGCTCTTCGAGCACGTAAAGACGCGGCTCGGTATCGGAAACAAGGAAGTTTCGGAGTCTGGCACGTTTTCTCTCGAAGAGGTGGAATGCATGGGCGCCTGCACCGGCGCGCCTGCCATCCAGGTAAACTATGACTTCTACGAGAATCTCGACCCGGATAAGGTCGACGCCCTCCTCGAACAGTTGCAGGAAGGAAAGAAGCCCGCACCTGTTCCGGTAACCTCCGGCGCGCTGCACGAGCGCCTGCCTGCGGAAGTTCCTGTAATCAGCAAACGCTTCGGTTTGCCCAATTCAAGAAAGATCGAAACGTATCTGCAGACCGCGGGCTATCAGGCGCTCGAAAAAGCCCTGAAGCAAATGACCGCTGACCAAATCATCGACGAAGTGAAGAAATCGAGCCTGCGCGGGCGAGGCGGCGCCGGCTTCCCTGCCGGAATGAAGTGGAGCTTCGTCCCCAAGGAAACGGGCGGCAAGCCGAAATACATTCTCGCCAATGGCGACGAGAGCGAACCGGGAACCTGCAAAGACCGCCCGCTGATGGAAATGGACCCACACCAGTTGATCGAAGGCATGGTGATTGCCGGGAAGGCTGTCGACGCGCATCGCGGGTTCATCTACATCCGCGGCGAATACCGTTACGTCCTCGACATCATGGACGTGGCCATCGCCGAGGCTTATTCCAAAGGCTATCTCGGCAAGGATATTCTAGGCAGCGGCTTCGATTTCGATCTGATCACGCACACCGGCGCCGGCGCGTACGAGTGCGGCGAAGAATCCGCGTTGATGGAATCACTCGAGGCAAGCGCGGCTATCCGCGCATCCGGCCTCCCTTCCCGGCCGTTGTCGGCTTGTACGGTTGCCCCACGGTGATCAATAACGTGGAGACGCTCAGCACCATTCCGGCCATCATTCGTGGTGGCGGCGAGTGGTACGCCGGCCTCGGCACGCCGAGAAATGGCGGCACGCGCCTCTATTCGATTTCGGGCCACGTGAACCGGCCTGGAATTTACGAATTGCCGCTTGGCTTCCCGCTACGGCGCTTGATTGAAGAAGTCGCCGGCGGCATGAAGGATGGCAAGAAACTGAAGGCCGTGATTCCGGGCGGCAGTTCCTGCCCGCTGCTGACGGCCGATGAAATCGATGTTGCCATGGATTACGACGCGGTCGCCAAAATCGGGTCGATGCTGGGCTCCGGCGGCACGGTGATCTTCGATGAAGACACCTGCATGGTTGATCTCGCGCGGCGCATCATGCACTTCTATGCGCATGAATCCTGCGGATGGTGCATCCCGTGCCGCGAAGGCACCGCCTGGTTGCGCAAGATGCTCGATCGCTTCCACGAAGGCGGGGGCAGCTCCGAAGATATTTCGCTGATTGGCGAGCTTTCGCAGAACATGCTCGGCCGCACGTTCTGTCCTCTCGGAGACGCCGCGGCTCTGCCGACGATCAGCATCGTAAAAAAATGGCGCAACGAATTCGAGGATCATCTCCAGGGAAAATGTGCGTACCAGCATGCTCACTTCGTTGCGGCGGCGCACTAACTGTTCTATCGTGTGGAGACTTTGCGCGAAGATTTCTGATTCGGGTTACGCAATATCATAAGGCGCTGCATTAGAAAGCACTGGGAAAACGTATGGCTGAAAAGAAATCGCTCACATTCACGCTTGACGGGCGCCAGATCACCACGCCCACCGGCACGCTCGTCATCGAAGCGGCCAAGACGCAGGGGATCGAAGTTCCTTCCTTTTGCTATTATCCCGGCCTTTCGCTCCAGGCGGCTTGCCGCATGTGCCTCGTCGAAGTCGAAAAGATGCCCAAGTTGCAGACGGCGTGCACCCTCGTCGCAACCGAAGGCATGGTCGTTAAGACAGACACGCAGCAGGTCCACGGCGCCCGCAAGAACATGATCGAGTTCCTGCTCTCGAACCATCCGCTCGATTGCCCTGTATGCGACAAGGGCGGCGAGTGCGAACTGCAGGACATGACCTTCCGCTACGGCCTCGATAAAACGCGCTTCACCGAGGAAAAGCTCCACTATCCTGAAGAAAAATGGTCCGAGTTGGTCTACTACGACGCCCCGCGCTGCATTCTCTGCTTCCGCTGCGTCCGCGTATGCGACGAAGGCATGGACGTGAAGGCGCTCGGCATTGGCGCGCGCGGCGTGCAGTCGGTGATTCTGCCGAACAAGACCGGCGAACTCGCCTGCGAAGAATGCGGCATGTGCATCGATATCTGTCCGGTCGGCGCGCTCACAAGCGGTACCTACCGCTATCAAACGCGCCCCTGGGAAATGACCTACGTTCCCAATCCCTGCACGCACTGCTCGAATGGTTGCAAGACGACGCTGAGTGTCCGCAACAACGAAATTCTGCGCGCGAATAACCGCGATCACTCGGGCTTCAACGGCGAATTCCTCTGCGGTAAAGGCCGTTTCGGGCACGAGTTCACGAGCCATCCCGAGCGCGTCCGCAACCCGCTCGTGCGGCGCAACGGCAAACTAGAAGACGCCAGCTGGGAAGACGCTCTCGAAGAAGTGGCGCGTCGTCTGAAGCAGGTGCACACGACGCATGGTGGCAGCGCCATCGGCGTGATCGGCTCGAACCACACGACGAATGAAGAAAATTATCTCCTCAATCGCTTCGCTCGCGTCACGTTGGGGACGAACAATCTCGATCACCATCGCACCGCCGATTACACGGGCCTTGCCGCAGCACTTGGACCGAACGCGAAGAATTCGCTCGCGACGATGGCCGATGTCTACAACGCCAAAGCGATTTTTCTGATCGGCAACGACGTCACGAACCAGAATCCCCTCGTCGCCTGGCAGATTCGCACCGCCGTGCGCCATCACAATGCCAAGCTGCACGTGATCAACAGCTGCTCCAGCAAGATTCATCGCCAGGCTGTCAGCGCGGTACAAGTGCCGGAAGGCGGTGAAACGCAGGCGATTCGCTGGCTCGCCTCGGAACATGGCCAGTTTGACGCGCAGACCACGCAAGACCTTCTTCAGCTCAAGGCAGCCCTCGAAGCTTCTTCGGACGTCGTGGTCATCTTTGGCGCAAACATTCAGGGCGCGGCTATTCGCGATCTCGTTTCGCTCACCGCGCGCTTCGGCGGCCACACCCGCTTCATGGCGCTTGGCGACTACGCGAATTCGCGCGGCGCCGCGGACATGGGAGTTTTGCCCGACCGTCTGCCGGGTTACGCGCATCTCTCGGACGCATCCGAACGCGCCCGCTTCGGCAGGATTTGGGGCGCAGAGCCTTCGGAGAAGCCCGGCCTCACCGCTCGTGCAATGATGGAAGCCGCTGTCGAAGGCAAGCTAAAGGCGCTCTATGTTGTCGGCGCAAATCCTTTGAAGACGTTCGCCATCTCGGCGCCGGACCGCCTGGCGGGTCTCGAACTGCTCGTCGTGCATGACATGTTCCTCACCGAAACGGCGCAGCGCGCCGACGTGGTGCTGCCCGCCGCCTCGACGTACGAAAAAGACGGCACGCTGACCAATACCGCGGGCGAAGTGCAACTGACGCATCGCTCGATCGATCCGCAAGGCCCGCGCAGCGATTTCGATTTGATCCGCATTCTTTCGCACCAACTCAGCATGTTCGGACTCGGTTCGCCGATCAAGCTGCGCACCGCCGAAGCCGCATTCGATGAGATCCGCCAGAATGTATCCGGCTACAATCTCTCGCACTCGAATTTGCTGGGCGGCGGCTCGGAAATCGCCACCGCAAGCAGCAAGAGTGTGGAATCGTCTTACGACGTGCCCGCGGGGACGGTATTCTCTTCCAATGATTATTTGTTTACGAGCGGCACACTAGGCCGTTACTGTTCCAAGCTGAATTCGACCAACGAGGCTAAAGATAGGCCGTGGAGTTCATCACCCAGCACCCAGTCCTGGTGGTATCGCTAGTCAAGATTGCCGTCCTGTTGTTTATTGTTATGACGGGCTTGGCTTACCTTACCTGGTTTGAACGGAAAGTCGTCGCGCACATTCAATCGCGATGGGGTCCGTACTACGTTGGCGCGCACGGATTGTTGCAACCGTTAGCTGACGGCGTCAAGTTCCTGTTCAAAGAGGACATGACGCCGCCGACGTCCGATAAGCTGCTCTACATCCTTGCGCCGTTTCTCGCCTTGGCACTGGCGCTCACGGCCATTGCTCTGATTCCGTTCGGCCCACCGACGATCAGGGTGCTCGGCCAGCCGGTATTTATGATCTCGAACCTGGATATCGGCCTGCTTTTCCTGTTCGCGATTACATCGATCGGTGTGTACGGCGTGGCGCTTGCGGGATGGTCTTCGAACAGCAAGTATCCCCTTCTGGGTGGCCTGCGCAGCTCCGCGCAGATGATCAGCTACGAAGTGTCGCTCACGCTTTCGGTTGTCGGCGTGCTGCTGATCGCGGGGACGCTGAATTTCAACGACATCATCAGCGGGCAAACCGGCTATTACTTGCACTTTATCCCGCGCTGGCACGTGATTCCGCAGCTCGTTGGTTTCCTGTGCTACATCACTGCCGCCATCGCCGAAACCAACCGCATCCCCTTCGACCTGCCCGAAGCGGAAACCGAATTGGTCGCAGGATTCCATACCGAATATTCCAGCTTCAAGTTCGCCATGTTCTTCATGGCCGAATACGCGAACATGATTACGGTTTCCTGCCTCGCGACGATTCTTTTCTTCGGCGGCTGGCTCTCGCCTTTCCCGGATAGCTGGACATGGCAGCTCTATCTGCCCGGCGCGGGACTTCTCTTGCTCGGCGCATACTGTGCGTACGACACCGTCGTGAACATGCGCGGCCTCGCGAAACTTCAGTTTATGGTGGTGACGATGCTCTGCGTCGGCGGCGGAGTGATTACCTTGATTCCCGCCGTTGCGGCGGTTATTCGGGGCCCGTTCTGGTTCACCACGAAAGTAATCGCCTTCCTTTTCTTCTACGTCTGGACGCGCGGCACGCTTCCCCGTTTCCGTTACGACCAGCTCATGAACTTCGGCTGGAAGCTGCTGCTTCCCGTGTCTCTTGCGAACCTGGTGATCACAAGCTTTGTGATGATCCTTCCTTATTTGCTGAGGCATGGATGACCGTCCCGTTCCTCCTGTTCTTCATCTGCGCTTTTCTGGCCGTGCTCGGGGCCGTGCTTCTGATCGTTGCCTGGGAACCGATTCACAGCGCGCTCGCGCTGATCCTAGTAATGATGTCTCTTGCTGTGCTTTATCTGCTGCTCGGCGCGGAATTTATCGCAGCCGTGCAGATCATCGTCTACGCGGGTGCGATCATGGTGCTGTTCGTCTTTGTGATCATGCTATTGAACGCGGGCATCGAGGAACGCACCAACTGGAGCCAGTTCGCCAAAGTCGTGGGCTTGCCGATGGGCTTTTTTCTGCTCCTGGCGACCGCGCACTTCCTTTCGCGCTCGGCCGTGGGTGCTTCGATTGCCAATGGCACAGGCGCCGTTTCGAACGCTGGGGTTTCCACCCGCGCGTTGTCCATTGCCCTTTTTCGACAGTACTTGTTTCCGTTTGAGGCTACTTCGATCCTGATTCTGATTGCGCTTCTCGGTGCGCTGATCCTGGCGAGGAAAGATAATTGAGCGTCATTCCCATTTCCTATTACTTGGTGCTTAGCGCCATTCTGTTCGGGCTGGGCGCGGTTGCGGTGGTATTCAAACGCAACATCATCACGATTTTTATGGCCATCGAGCTGATGCTGAACGCCGTGAACCTCGCGTTCGTGGCTTTCGCGCGCGCCCATGGCCAGCTCGACGGCCTCGTGTTCGTTTTCTTCGTCATCGTGGTGGCGGCGGCAGAAGCGGCAGTGGGGCTTGCAATCGTGATCATGATCACGCATAACCGCCAGTCGCTCAATGTCGAGCGGGCAAACCTTCTCAAGTTCTGATGCTGATACTCAATCATCTGTGGATCATTATGGCGCTCCCGCTTGCGGGCGCAGCAGTCAATGGGCTGTTCGGCAAGAACTGGTCCAAGTCCATCGTCAATACGATTGCCGTCGGCTCGGTATCGCTTTCCTTCCTGGCGGTGCTCGAACTGGTGCGTGAATTCGCGCAGCTTCCCGCCGATCAGATCCCCTGGGTGAAGGACTACTTCACCTGGATCACCGCCGGAACTTTCCGCGTCGACTTCGTACTTCAAGTCGACCAGCTCACCATCGTGATGTTGCTCGTCGTCACATTCGTGAGCTCGCTCGTGCACATCTATTCGACCGGATACATGGCGCACGAGGGCGGCTACTACCGCTTCTTCTCCTACCTGAATCTGTTCGTGTTTTTCATGCTCACGCTCGTCCTGGGTGCGAATCTCATCGTGATGTTCGTTGGATGGGAAGGCGTGGGCTTGTGCAGCTACCTGCTGATCGGTTTCTGGTTCCTGAAGCAATCGGCCATCGCCGCCGGAAAGAAAGCCTTCATCACCACGCGCCTCGGTGACTTCGCCTTCACTGTCGGCATTTTGCTCGCGTTCTGGACGTTCGGGTCCCTGAACTTCGGCGACATATTCAAGAGCGTCTCTCAGATGCCGTCGGAAACAATGGCGCATGCCGGCGTGCTCACCACGATCGGCATCCTGCTGTTCATCGGCGCGATCGGCAAATCGGCACAGTTGCCGCTCTACGTATGGTTGCCGGACGCGATGGAAGGCCCCACGCCCGTCAGCGCCCTGATCCACGCCGCCACGATGGTGACTGCC
>Ga0182024_10025551_pt1 | contig 10421 bp, 9 predicted proteins | sample P32metaG_FD_120480 | JGI IMG/M metagenome (GOLD analysis project Ga0182024, IMG submission 120480) | Permafrost microbial communities from Stordalen Mire, Sweden - P3-2 metaG (Illumina Assembly) | ecosystem: Environmental > Terrestrial > Soil > Wetlands > Permafrost | place: Sweden: Stordalen...
CGGATTGTGCTTGGCCAATACCTTGGTGATCGCCGCCGTCAACGTCGTCTTGCCGTGATCGATGTGCCCGATCGTCCCGATGTTCACATGCGGCTTGCTGCGGTCAAATTTTTCCTTCGCCATTTGAAAACCTTCTCGTCTTAAACCTTTATGAAGAAGTGGAGCCGTTGACCGGGATTGAACCGGTGACCTCGTCCTTACCAAGGACGCGCTCTACCAGCTGAGCTACAACGGCCGAAACCTTTTCTAGTGGACAGGGGAGGATTCGAACCTCCGTAGCTCGCAAGGAGCGGCAGATTTACAGTCTGCTGCCATTAACCACTCGGCCACCTGTCCAAAAACCCAAATCCCTCCCGCCTACGTCGTCGTACCGCAACCCGCTTTTAGAAGAGGACAAAGCTGAAATCGGCGGAGGGACCCGAATCTACAAATCCATTGAAGATTTTAGCACAAGACGCGCCATCGTGCTGAAGACAATGCGTCACAGAACTGTCGTGTCCGCTCTAGGCGGGAATCTCTACTTCTTCCGCCACAGTAGTCGGCTTTGGAATCGCATATCCGAACTCACGCATGCATTCCAGATGTCCTTCGATAGCTTCTTTCATCAAGAGTCTGGTTTCTTCGAGGGTGGCCGCCGCACCGATGCATCCTGGCAGATCTGGGACATGAGCGCTGTACCCGGTTGCCGTTGGCGCATACAATACAGCGTATTTCATTTCTTCAGTCCCGCTTGTTTAAGTATAGCTGCCTGTGTACCGGGATCAAGATCCTCGGAGGGATGACTCGCAATCGTAACGATCCCTAGTTTGGATGAGTGGTGATAGTGCCTGTGGCTTCCTCGCGTCCGGACGATCCGCCAACCGTCAGCTTCGACGAGCTTGATTACGTCTCTGACCTTCACAACTGTTTTTGAGCCAATTTTTGTGTCAAACGCGCGGTGCCCATAAGGAATAGGTGCGGAGAGAACCTCCAAAATCGCTCATTTTGTTGCTATTGCGTCGAAACCTCGACCTTTCCAGGTTTGAGGGCTAAGGTCAAGCACCCAGGTAGATCGGAGACAGCGACGCACTATTCCAGCTACTTGTTCAGTGCATCAAAGATTGCTCATACCGCCGTCGATCACCAGTTCGCTGCCAACCGTAAACGCGGATTCGTCCGAAGCGAGGAAGACGATGCCTTGCGCCACTTCGCTGGGAGTCCCAAAGCGGCCTGCGGGAATCTGCCTTTCAGCGAATCCGCCATCGCTTTCAGATCGGCTTCCGTCAAGCCCAGCTTGCTGTAGGCCGGCGTCGAGATCGGATCTGGGCTGACCGCAGGAGCCCGGCCTTGGTGGCTCCGTAGATGCTCGAATTAGGCATACCGAGATGCGCGTTGATCGATGCCGTGAGCACAATGGCCGCGGGATTTGCAAAACGGCCCTTCAGGTTGATCGCGAAGGAGCGGTCATACGCCGCTTCGTTCCACTGCTCCACAGGCCGCATGTCGACGATACCAGCGTTGGCGAACAGGATATCAAGTCCCCCAAAGGCTTCATGGATCTTCTTGGCAAGAGCCTGCTGCGCCGCCAGGTTGCCTGCGTCGGACGAAATCACCAGCACGTCGTTCCCAAGATCTTTGCGGGCAGCGTCCAGCGTCTCAGGATTGGCGCCCGTAATCGCGACGCGAGCGCCTTCCTTCAAAAACTCTCGCGCGGTCTCAAGACCTATGCCCGTAGTCCCACCGGTGATCAAAGCCCGCTTTCCCTGAAGTCTGTTCATAAAGTCGATTAGTGCCCTCCACGGAACAACGAAAATAGCTCGATCACCAGGATCGCCACCACCATCGCTTCCAGCGCGAACGCGCGCGCCTGATGAAACTCGTTCATCATAAACTCGTACAACTCGCCCGCGGTCCGCAGCTTCTCTTCCACCAGGTTCCGATAATCGGTGACGCCCACGCGAGCGGCGGCGATCCGATAGGCCCGCGCGTAAAACATATCGCTCAGGAATTTGATTGCGTTATCGGTGCGCTCGGTCAGTTCCCGGACGTCCAGCCGCAGCGTGTTGAGCCGCTCCGCTTCGCCCGCCATCTTCCAGCGCCTAAAGAATCCGCCACGATGCTCCAACATCTTATATACGTTTTCTAAGACGCGCGTCAGAACGTCGTCGTAGTGCCGGAACTCGAGCAACTGCGTGTTGGCGTATTCGAGCAACTGAATGGTAGGCGCGGCGCCCTCCATGGTGTCGTAAACCAGCGCCGCCACCCAGCCGGTCACCAATAAATCGGTCGGATAATACGAGAGGCTCGATTGCAACACTTCGCGACGCTCGCTCTCCGCCAGCGGGCGCAACTCACCCCGCACAATCTGCGCAATCTGTTCTCCGCGCCTGGCGAGCATCACCGGAGCCGTTAGCGCCTGGCCCTCTTCATCCACTGCCTCGCGCAAATGGATGATGTAGTAATCTTCGCTGAGCCGAGCCGGATAAGCTTGCACCAAAGCCGGGGCCGCGCGCTCCATCCGCGACTGGATCAGTTCCGCCGTCCGCCGCTCGATCTCCGGCGCAAGAATCCAGCGGTTCGACAGCCGGATCAATTGCTCCCAATCCGCTTCGAACTCCATCTTCAACTCGACGCTGGCCACGCCATAGTCGAAGTACTTGATGCGGGCCTCGAATTTTTCGCCGGACTCCAGTGAGATAGGCTCTGGGTACTCGATGGCGGGTGGACGTTCGAAGCGCACGTATTCAGGCGCTGGATGCTTGAAGCTGGGCTGCGGCCGCGCTGTCTCGGCGCCCACCAGATCGCGCAGTTTCTCAATGCGGATCTCCTCGGCGACGTCGTACAAAACGAATACCCAAAATGATCCCCGCAGTGGAGCCATCCCTGTATTGTAGGTACAATTTGTTTCGCTCCCTCTGGTCGCGGCTCCGTAAGCACGGTTCGGAATCCGAGCCGCGACCGGAGGAAGCGGTATTGTCACCATTGCGTGCCGCGTTCACAGTCCTGTGAACGCACACTACCTATCGATTGCTGTGTATTCCACAAAAATGTTGCCGAGATTTGGCAATGAGGACGACTGCTCCAACGTCAGAAGGATCGAGGTGGACGGAAATGTCCAAAGAACGGTTTTCAGGAGCCGGAAGTTTTCTCCTCTTTTTGCTTCCTCATTGGCTGGAGGGCCGTATTTTTGGATGAGCATCGTCTTGAGCGTATCGAAGTCTTGCGGGCCGGCCAACGGCGGGGAGCTTGGAAGTCCAAAAAAAGACCACAGCCGCACTAAAGTAATCTTCCGACTGCCCGGCCCGGCCCCCACCTGAACACCCATTTCGATACCCACAACCTTCACCGGCTTGAGGTCGAGTAGCGTCCAGTTGTCCTTCCTCTCAGGTTGAGTCGCAACGCCGTAGGCAGAACGAGCTTGCGCAATCGTCATACCCCACTTGATCTTGTCCCACCCATCTACATCTTTGGGTTTGGGCTGTCCGCGCAAGGCAACAGCCAGCGCAACCAACGCCCCTAACCGAACCGCGATCATGCCAGCTTCTCTTTGATGCTTCTGTGCCGGTCGAACCACCATGCCCATGGAATGAAGATGACCGGGAGCGCGATCGCTGCCCAAGCAACCTCCTTCACGCTATCCGGGGGCGGACCGAATGCATCCGCGACGTAGATCACCAGCAGCAATCCAACGTACGCCCAGAAAGCATAGCGCCCGATACGATCCTTCGCCCGGGTTGCGCTCACGTACATCGACACTCCCACAGCGAACATCAGAAACTCCACTGCCATCGTACCGGCAATCGAATTCCACAACCCCAACCCGTAGCCCGCGCCTCCCGGAACCAGCGGCATGTCGGGCCGGTGCGTCACCCAATCCAGCACCCAGTGGCTCACCACGCCGATCCAGACCGCCATCGTCCCCGGCCAATAGCGCGTGATCGCGTAATAGATGGCCCCGAAAGCCGTGGCCCAAACACACAGCATCGATAAGCTGTGCGACCACGGATACGAGACAAAGTCGAAAGGAGTAAATCGCGTGTTGCCGGGATCGACGGGCCTGCGGATAGGCGAAATCGTCGTTCAGTCCGGCGCCATAGCGCGACAGCCGGATGGGAGGAGCCTCTTCGCCGCGAGGAACCTGCTTGTGGTTGGGCCGCAACAACAGCTCGGGCAATTCGTGGCAGACGAACGTGCCGGACCCTCGTGACGACTCCAGATATCCTTCCGCGATGAGCTGCTCGTAGGCGAGCGTTACGGTGCTGCGCGACACGGCAAGCGCCGCCGAGAGCTCCCGCGTGGATGGAACGCGCTCGGCGCAACGGAAGCGTCCTGTCAGCACGCCTTGCCGCCACTGATCGTAGATCTGGCGATGCAGTGGCGCGGAAGACGACCGGTCGAGCACGATGGCGGCGCGCATTGATAGTGGACGGCTCCGGAAGTGGACTGCTCCAGATTAGCAAAAGTGGATATTTCGCCGGTCCAGCGGATAGGCTAAAGTCGAAGACACAATGGAAACCTCAACGCCTTCCTACTCACCCACCGAACGCACGCAGGTGCGGCGCCGGTCGCAGCGCGGCGTCTATGACAAGGCACAGGTACACGCCATCCTGGACGAAGGCTTTGTGTGTCATGTTGGATTCGTCCTCGACGGCCAGCCATTCGTCATCCCCACCGCTTATGCGCGCTCGGGCGAACAGATCTACATTCATGGATCTCCCGCCGGCCGCCTCATGAAAAGCAAGGAGGTGGACGTGTGCCTGACCGTAACTTTAGTCGATGGATTGGTGGTGGCGCGCTCGGCATTCCACACCTCCATGAACTATCGCTCGGTGGTGGTGCTCGGCACGGCGCGGCTGCTCACCGATATTGAGGAGAAGCGAGAGGCGCTGCGGTGCTTCACCAATCACGTGATCGCCGGCCGTTGGGAACAGGCCAAGCAGCCGACCGAGCAGGAACTGAAAGCCACCAGCGTATTGGCGCTGCCGCTGGAGGAAGTCTCGGCGAAAATTCGCAGCGGCCCGCCGATCGACGATGAGGAGGATTATGCGCTTCCGGTCTGGGGCGGCGTGATTCCTGTGGTTCAAACGTTGGGCGAACCCGTGCCGGACGCCCGTGTGTTAGAAGGAATCGCGGCGCCAATGCTCGTTAGTGCTGCGTCTCGAGCCAGCCGGACTTAACGTGAATCATGTTCGAGTCCTCGGGCTGTTCCAGCGCTTGGGGGAGCAGGATGAGGGAGCCATCGCGCGTTACCGCTAAGTGATTGCTGCCGCGGATGCCGTTCATCACAAGCGGGCGCGCAAACAGCCGTGTGGACGCTCCAAACCGCAAATCTCCTCCCACTTCGGTCACTGAGATTGCCGAGATGTAGCCAGCCTTGAACTCGACATAGATGATTTCTTTGCCATCCTTGCGCCAGACCGGAAAAGAGCCAGTGCTCGATATCTGCCTCCGCAAGCCTGGCCCCGGAAAAGGCTGCACAAAAATTCCCAGACCCTCACCTTGTCCGCTGAATGCGTTATAGATAATCCATCGCCCGTCCGGCGAGAAGCGCGCGTTGTAGATCACCTCCCCGGTCTGAACGACTGTACTTGCGGGCGTCCCTGGAGCGGCATCTAAACGGATAGAAAATACCGAGCGGTCGCCTTGACTGTTGGAGCTGTATAGCGCGACCTGGCCATCCGGTGAAATATCTTCCAGAAAATTGATGTTGGCGGCTTCTGCCAGTGCGCGGACTTCGCCCGGGCCACTCACGGAGCGCTCAACAATCCGCGATCCCTGGCGACCGAGGAGATGCGAACCATCCGGGGACCAGACCCACCAATCGACTTGACCCAAACCGAACAGCGCAGACTGGCCGCGTTCTAACAATTGGGATCCACTATCAGGGGAGTGTGCGAGCAAATGCGTTTCATCGGGTGAAAGGCGCAGATAGTTAAAATCATTCGGTGGTCCAAACGTTCCGACCTGTTTCCCCTGGCGATCAAACGCTGTTACCTGAGAAAGTGCCTGCGTTCCGGGCCGCCAAGCCACCAAGCCCGAGCGGGAGACCGAAAAGTCGGCTTCGGCTACGCTCGTAGAGGAAGCTACGCCTGTCTGAACCAGATCGGGGTCTCCTTCGAGTTTGCGCTCCCGCAAATTCAGTCTTTGCGAGTAGAGGTTATCGTTGCGGACAAAAAGGACGCGGCCGCCACCCGCCGGCGTATAGTGGGCCGCGGTCGGGTTTTGCATCAGTCTCACGGGCTTGATGATCTTGCCATTCTGCAACGTCGCGAGGAAAATTTCCGCCCCACTCGCTCCGTCAGGACGAAACGCGAACAGGAAATCTGAGCTGTCCGGCAGGAACTCCGGGAAATAGTAACCGCCCCCTTTCAGTCCGGGAACCGCGGCCCTGGTCAGCGCGCCACCGGGCGGGAGCACGTATAAGCCCCACACCTCGATCTCCGCCGTTGCGATCAATAGTGTGCCCTCGTGGCTCCAGCCGCCGCCGCGGTATAACCCAGGAAGCTGTGCAATCACTTCGGGCGCGCCATCGGGTACGCGGACTTTCCGAAGTTCCCGGTCGGCGGCGGGAAATGCAATCCATTTGGAATCGGCGGACCACAAGGGCTGATTGCTCATTCCTTCCATGCTCCGCAGCCGCTGCATTTGAAGGGAATTGAGATTGCGCAACAAGTCGTCCGCCAGAACGTATGCGCCATCGGGTGAGATCTGAGGCACTCCCGTCTGGCTCCCGATGGACCGCAGGTCTGTTCCTTTCGGCGGCACAATGGTCAGCGCAAAACTTTGCGCAGTCGAAGCTTGCGGACGCGGGCGCAGCCATCCCCCCGCCGCAACCATCGCCAGAACAATTGCCAACGCTGCCCAGCCCCACGCTGTCCGAGTTTTCGGCGCAGGCCCCGCCGGCCCTACAACAAGGAGCAGCCGTGCGTCGCCGATCGCTTGTAGCCTTTCGCCCCGCTCCTTCTTTAAGCAACACTCCAGCAGGTTACGCGCCGCCGCCGGTGTTGCGGCGGGCAGCGCGGTCCAATCCGGATCGACCTTCAAGACCATTGCCAGGGTGTCGGTGACGGAGTCGCCGGGGAACGCCCGCTTGCCGCTCAGCAACTCAAACAGAACCGCGCCGAAGGACCAGATGTCGCAGCGGCGATCCACGGTTTTGCCGCGCGCCTGCTCCGGCGCCATATACGCGGCAGTCCCCAGGATCATTCCGACACTTGTAGCGCCCAGCGTAAACGTGGGTGAGTTGCCCGGGTCGGCGACGAACTCAGCTCGGTCCTCGATCGCCTTGGCAAGACCAAAATCCAACAGCTTCACCTTGCCTTCCGGGGTCACTTTGATATTGGCCGGCTTGAGATCGCGATGGATGATGCCGCGTTCGTGGGCGTACTCCAGCGCATCGGCGATCTGCGACGCGATCTTCCAGGCATCGTCCCATTCGAGCGGTCCCTTTGGCTCGTCGCCCTCCACCAATTCCATCACCAGAGCGCCGTCTTCGACACCGTAAATATGGGCGATGTTCGGATGGTTCAGCGCCGCCAAGATTTTGGCTTCGCGTTCGAATCGGGCGAGCCGTTCCGGATCGCGCGCCACGGATTCGGGCAGAACCTTGATCGCGACTTCACGATCCAGCTTGGTGTCTCTAGCGCGGTACACTTCGCCCATGCCGCCAGCGCCGAGCGGCGCAAGAATCTCAAAGCAGCCGATACGCGTGCCAGCAGTGACAGGCATGATTAGGAATGATTTTACTGTAATCCAGCCACGGCGGCGCGGGCGGCGCGGGCGCCGCGCAGCGTGTGCACCATCGATTCCTTCGGAAACCTTTCGAGGAATCCCTGGAGCGTCTACCCGAGCCCCGCCGGAACGTCGCGCGAAAGCGAGATGGCTTCACAGCGCGCATAGACCCCGCCATCGGCGGCCCCAAAGCGCCAGTAGGAATTCAGACGCCACAGAAAACCCGAGTCTTTGCCCGGCGGCACTTCTTCCGGGATCCTTTGCTTCGCCAATGTGGGTGGAACGCGAGGTCAGGATCAAATGTTTCGCATCCGGCATTTCATAGCGGAGGTGATACGTGCTGTTGAGACCGCCGCGGGCGAGGGCGCGCCCGCCCACATCGATTTAATCTCACGAACCATCGGGACAGGAGACTTGCTACTGGTTCAGCGCGTACACCAGCAGCGAATTCCCGGCCGACACCGCGACATACTGTCTCCCGTTGACCGAATAGGACATCGGCCCCGACGCCACCGCGCCGCCCACATTGGCCTTCCATAGCAACTCGCCGCTGCGCCCATCCAACGCGTAGAAGTATCCCTCGCGGCCGCCCGAAAACAGCAGATCCGAAGCCGTGGTCAGGATGCCGGCATCGGTGACATCCAGCATCTTGAACTCCCACTTTTTCTCGCCGGTCTTGGGGTCGATGGCGCGGACTGCGCCGTATCCCTCCTCCTCTTTACGCTGATTGACGGCCGTACCTTGCAAATTCGCCACCACCGACCTGGGCGGGTCGCGGCGGCGCATTCGTTCGGTCAAGTGCATCGCATCGGTAGTTGGATTTCCAAATCCGGAAAGCCAGGCCTTCCCGTTGAAGCCGTTCGATTCCACAACCAGCGTGTCCCCCTCCCAGTGACCGGCCGAGTAGCCGGCCCAAGTAGGATTAGGATTTTGGGGAAGTGCGCGGTCGTCCATGAAGATTTGGCGATAAGTGGTCTGATATTCGTAAAGAATTACGATCAACTCGGGAGTCTGGATGATTTTGTGCAGGTCGAAGGCATCCGCCTTGGGCACGCCGCGCGGCAGACAACGCGACTCCGGGTTATCGATCATGTTATTTGCGGTGTTCTGATCGAACAGCGCCTTCGCCCAAGGCCGGAATCCAAGGCCCGACAAGGAATCGCCGAAATAATGCGAAGTCTGGGCGCACGCCGATGGGAGGGCGACCTATTTGTCGCTCGAGTAAGGAGCGATCACTCGACCCTTCTTGTCTATGTAAACTTGCGGGGCATAAAAGCCGATCACCGCGAGCCCGTCAGAAAATGGCCACCAGGCGCGGAAATCCTTTAAAACCACAGCCCCCGACCGTTCTATATAGAAGCATTCGCCGGAACAAACTGCGGCAAGACCATCTGAGAAATCCCAAGCTTGGTCAAACCTCGGAGGTATCATCATTTTCCCTTCGCGATCAATGTAGCCAACACTTACCCCTAATTGAATCGCCACTCGCGCTAAACCCTCCGAAAACTTGCCAGCGTCCTTGTACTTGTCCGGAATCTTAATTACTCCCGCCTTGTCTACGAAACCCCATGCGATGTCCACAACCTGAGCGCCGACGACTCGTGCGCTGGTCTCTACGGCGGCCAGTCCTTCTGAGAACGGACCCGCTTGATGAAAACGGGGGGCTATTACCGTATGCCCAGATCGATCGATGTATGCGAACTTGCTATCGACAGTCTCCTCCACGCGAACTGCCGCCAAACCCTCACTGAAGTCCTGAGCAACAAAAAAGTGCGGCGCGATCACGACTGTGCCGGTCTTATCGATATATCCAAACTTGCCACCTTGAGGAAAACATCCAGGGAGATCGGACTTGTCGTCTTCAAGAAGATGAAACGCATACAAGGGAGCGTCGTCACTAGTGAAGTCTCCTGACGCACAGGTCACCTTGGTCCAAAGATGGACTCTCGCCAGCCCTTCGTGAAACTCGCCGGCGGATTGGTAGCGAGGCTCGACCGCCATTCGCCCAGACGTGTCTATATATCCCCACTTCCGCCCGATCCTTACGGGAGCCAGTTCTTCAATGAAGTCCCTAACCTCATCGAAACGGGCGGCGATGGCAAGCTTCCCTTTTTCATTGATGTAAGCCCAATGCCCGTCCGCCATCTCCACGGCCGCCAGGCCATGAAAGAAGTCGCGCTCGTCGTTGAAGGCGGGAGCGATTACGACTTGGCCAGTGCGATCGATGAAGCCCCATTTGCCATCCCGAACAATTTGAAATAGGGGGCCCGCGCCTGGTCTTTTGGCAGGGACTCGGATAGTCTCGGCACTCGCGCACACGACCGCCAGAAGTGCCGTGATCAGTGCAGTCGGACGACGTGAGAACATTGGGCGGAATCTGGCTATTGTTTCAGCGCGTACACCAGCAGCGAATTTCCGGCCGACACCGCGACATACTGTCTCCCGTTGACCGAATAGGACATCGGTCCCGACGCCACCGCGCCGCCCACATTGGCCTTCCATAGCAACTCGCCGCTGCGCCCATCCAACGCGTAGAAGTATCCTTCACGGCCGCCAGAAAACAGCACGTCCGAAGCCGTGGTCAGGATGCCGGCATCGGTGACATCCAGCATCTTGAACTCCCACTTTTTCTCGCCGGTCTTGGGGTCGATGGCGCGGACCGCGCCGTAGCCCTCCTCCTCTTTACGCTGATTGACGGCCGTACCTTGCAA
>Ga0182024_10025552_pt1 | contig 10420 bp, 11 predicted proteins | sample P32metaG_FD_120480 | JGI IMG/M metagenome (GOLD analysis project Ga0182024, IMG submission 120480) | Permafrost microbial communities from Stordalen Mire, Sweden - P3-2 metaG (Illumina Assembly) | ecosystem: Environmental > Terrestrial > Soil > Wetlands > Permafrost | place: Sweden: Stordalen...
AGTAGCTAACTAAGAGCCGGGCAACCGCCAGCCCCCCCGGGCCCCAGTCCATGCAGTCCACGTGCGCAGCTTGTTTTCTTTCCTCACGTGACGTACCTTGAGATCAAGGAGCCAAGGCCATGGGAGTGCATTTTCCCCCCGAACTCGAGCGACGCTGACGCACTCCGCAGCCCAGCAAGGCCGCAATCCCGACGAACTGGTGCAGGGCGCTGTTACCCGCTATTTTGAGGAAGATGCGCGCTTCGTCGAGGTTGTGAAGCGCGGCGAGGAAGCCTTGCGGCGGGGTGAATGTCTTACCCATGAGCAAGTCGGCCAGCGCCTTGCGCGCATTTGCGAACGGATAGGGCGCGACGACCCGGAAGCCTCCAGGAGAGTTGCCCGAACGTCCGGCGTCCGGTGCGACTCGGCGCCGCAACCAGCGTTGTAGTGCCGGATAGGGAGTTGTCACAGCCTCACCCCCGGTTCTAGCCGCTGCTGAGCGGCAGAGACAAGGGCGTAGCTGCGGGTGCTGCTTTCGGTTCCCGCACGCACGGCCGTCAACCTCTCGGTTTCTTGAAATGGCGGTATAGCTTGTATCCCAGGAAAAACGTCGCCGCACCCGCAGCGGCTCCAACCCCGATGACAACGCTAGCCGATAGCCCGGTCGCAGCGCCTTGAGCGGCGAGTTCCAGAACGCCAACGGTTGCGCCGCCGGCGCCGCCGACACCGGCGCCCACACCGGCGGCCGCCGTCGCTTTAGCCTTGTCTTTTTCGCCCTCTGTCATTTGCCTGTTCCTCTGGCGGATCCCCGTGAAGTTATCTTAGCGCCATTACCACGGACGCCCAAAGAAGGCCGCGGATGCCATGCGGTTCGGGCTGGCTGCTTAAATTACGGTCGCGGCTCCGTTTCGGACTCTGCGTGTTCCGATGCTTACAGAGCCGCGACCGTAATGTAAGGTAATAATAGACTTGCGTAATCCGTCGCTTTTCGCTATAATAAAAGCATGGAAAACGCGCAAATCACCACTCTTCAACAAGCTATCGTACACTTCGCCGATCCTCAAAACTGCCTTGACTATTTGGCAAAGAAACGCTGGCCTAACGGCGTGGTTATCTGCCCTACTTGCGGCGGCTCTAGCGTCAGCTTCCTCAAGAATCAACTGCGCTGGCAGTGCAGCTCTCACCACGCCAAGCGCCAGTTCTCGGTAAAGGTCGGGACCATCTTTGAAGATTCCCCCCTCGGGCTGGACAAGTGGCTGCCTGCGATGTGGCTCATCACTAATGCCAAGAACGGCATTTCCTCCTGGGAGGTACACCGGGCGCTTGGCGTCGGCCAGAAAACCGCATGGTTCATGCTCCACCGTATCCGCCTGTCCCATCAGCCGAAGCACGGCAACAAGCTGTCTGGCCAGATCGAAGCGGACGAAACCTTCATCGGCGGCAAAGCGCGGAATATGCACGCAAGCGTTCGCGCCCGCAAGGTCACTGGGCGCGGCCCAAAGGACAAGACCGCCGTGATGGGAATCCTGGAACGCGGCGGCAAGGTCGTTACCAAGGTTGTCCCCAACCGGAAGAAGAAAGCGCTTCAGTCTGAAATCCGCGACCATGTGTTGGCTGGTTCGGCGATCTTCACCGATGCGTTGAAATCCTACGACGGGCTTGACGAGTTCCAGCACGAAGTGGTTGACCACGCCGTGGAGTACGTGCGCGGCGAAGTCCACACCAATGGGCTGGAGAACTTTTGGAGCCTCTTGAAGCGGTCTCTCAAGGGAACCTATGTAAGCGTCGAACCGTTCCACCTGTTCCGGTATCTGGATGAGCAGGCGTTCCGCTACAACAACCGGCGCGACATGAACGACCGGGACCGCTTCGATTTGGCCGTCTCTGGAATCGTCGGTAAGCGCATTATGTACAAGCAACTCACCGGCAAGACTGCGCAGTCGGCAGCGGAAACGGTTCCCTTCTAAGAGCCTTCCGCGTGGTCCGAAGAAGCGTGGGGCTTGACCTTTCGCTTCGGCCCGCGCCGGTTCGGGTTCGCATCCACCTTCTTGCGGTAGGCGCGCTGTTGGCGCTCTATGAGTGAATGCGGCACGGCCAGTACGGACTCCACTAGTGAATCGAAGCGCTGGAAAGCATCCGGCCCTTCGTGACACTCTGGCAACGGCGGCGTCGCTGGTTCGATATTCATATTTCCCCTTAATCATAACGCCGTCGGTTCTTGTAGTTCGAGTAGTACCGTAAAACCGGATGCCTTTGTAGTTTCCTCGGTAAAGGCCATGAGCCTCTGGATGGACGTCACAAAGTTTACATGCGGAGTCGCAACTTGATCCCCGTATTTCACAGGATCTAGCAGCGACCATTTAGCTTGGCATTGCGGGCACTCTGACGGTATACGCATCTGCCTTCCGATTTGCGGAGAAATGCTCACGCGCGAATGGCAGGCGCAACACTCAAATACGATAGCTTTAATATCGTCCAGACCGAAGATAAGCTTGCGCTCAATTGTCATCCTAGTACATCCCCTTCTCTTTGCAGGCTTCGGATTTCGACGCACTCCGTCGTCGTCCTTCTACTTTGTTAAGTGGTTGTAATACGTCCATACTTCCCCCTTGCCACGTACCGCTATTCTGGCAAACCTAAACGGCCCTGGGTCAACCTTACCAATCATGACTATCTGCACTTCAAGGGGCCCGACAACTTTGTCACCGAGATCCAAATCAATACAGCCAGGAACAGCACCAGGGTGCATGGTGTATTTTTCGAACCCTTCGAGAGTCGGGCACCCGCTTGTGTCTATACTGATTGTATTTTTGATCCTGCCAATGGCGACCGTCTTGTCGATCCTACCAGGGCCGAAACCTGACATATCATCCTGCGTTTCTTGCTTTTTCCTAGCTGCTACTGACCTTCTGGTGGCATCTTCACTCTCCGAGAATAGTCCGACGATAAAGAAAAGAGCGAGGAAAGCGACGATTACCCACATGATGTTCGTTAAAATTTTCATTAGCTCATTGTACCTCTTATCCTCTCCGGTTCACGGAAAGACGGCTCAGCGACTTCATGTCGCTTATCCTACTCCTCACATCTTGCACGTTATTGATAGAAGTTACCCATGATGAGGGCTCGGAGATTACTCCAAGATCCCTTGCGCACAGGATTGCTTCATCCAGCAGAGCCGGGATGTTCCGATCTGCCGCGCGCGTTGTGATCTTCGCATCTATAGGTTCGTCATCGGCGAACATCTGGCCGATCTGGCTCTCTGTCATAGGGGCCGGGCTGGTCTCAAGCGGTTTGTCAAGTTCAACCAAAATAGAAAAAAGGCTACCAGCTAAGTTGGATGCGTACAGGCGGAGGCCATGTGGAGTCTTTTCCAATCGGTCTAGTTTTTTAAATGATTCCAACTTAGCTTCAAGTTCGCGCACTCTGCCTTCAGCTATACCGGCCCTCATCTCATTATTTGTGTTACTCCCAGCGGATGCTCCGAGACGTTGGCCTAGATTCCGATTATCGGCAGCTAAGCGTTCCTTCGCGGTAGCCAACGTGGAGATACGGAAAAATCCCCACGCAGAACTGCCAATGCTAGCCAGTATGAAGACAATGCCAAAGACCATCGTAGCGCTCATGCCCGGATACCCGGCAAGAGGTTTGATTCCAAAGAATTCAAAAACAACGACAATCCCTGCAATCGCGCTGATCGCCGCAAACACGAACAACAATCTATCCCGCATCCCCCGATGGTACCATCAGCCGGTGGATTACGCAAGTCTATTAGTGCCTAATGTAAGGGAGCGTTTGCCGAGGGCCAGGCTCTCCAGATCGGATTAAGCACCCGCTCAATACTGCAGCTTTGACAGGTACCCAAAACTTTGCCGCAAGCTTTCCACCGGGTCGCCCGGGGTCTGGTCCTGCTCCACAAAATAATGCTGGACGCCGGCCGATGCGGCGGCGCGCAAGACTGCCGGCCAGTCGATCACTCCGCTGCCAACTTCCTTGAAAGCGCCGCGGTCCACCGATTCCTTAAACATCACCGGCGTGCCAGGCGCTTTGTCCTTCAGGTGCAGCAAGGGCACGCGGCCCGAGAGCTTCTGCAGCAACTCCACCGGATCGTGGCCGGCCACGCTCACCCAGAAGCAGTCCATTTCGAAGCCGCAGAGGTTCTTGTCCAGGCGGTCCATCATCACCTGGAAACCTGTCGTGCCCTCTATCGGCTCGAATTCGAAAGCGTGGTTGTGATAGCAGAAGCCGAGGCCCACCGCGCGGCACTTCTCGCCGGCGCGGTTCAGCTTGTCGGTGAGGACGCGGATCTTGTCCAGGCCGCCGCGCTCGGCGGGCGGCAGGTAGGGAAAGACGGCGTAGGCGAAGCCCCATTTCTTCGCCTGGTCGATGGCCCGCGCCAGATCGTCCTCCTTGCCCGCGTTCATCAGAGTATTGTCCAGGTGGACGCTCACCGGCTTCAAGTGAGTAGCCTCAATGGCCGGCCAGAGCCGGTCGAGACCGCCGAACGTCGCCTCGATCTCGCGATAGCCGATGGCTTCGATGGCGTGCAGCGTCTCAGCGGGCTTTTGGGGAAGGACGCTGCGAACCGTGTAAAGCTGGACGCCGATCGCCTGGAGCTGCCGCGCCGCAAGCCGGGCAGCGGGCAAGGCCGCGGCGAGCGAGACGGACTTGAGAAGTTCGCGCCGAGTGAACATAGGGCTATTGTAAGCACACCCGTCGAGCACTTGCGCATCAACGTGGGACAACCATGATAAGGACGCTTTCGTCTGTCAACTTGCCGCCGCCGTGCGTACGCAGGGCATGGCCCCGCGCCACTAATCAATTCCCGGCGGCGGGCGTTAGCGCCTTCAGAAATGCGTCGACGTTGCTCTTGTCGATGAGGGTGACGCCGGTGTCGACAAACACCGGCAGTGGGGAGCGCGTGTCTTGCGCCGAGTTCCCGTCCGAGGCCGGAAGCTTATAGTGATGCAGGCTGTCGAGCATGATGACGCCGTAATACGCCATGGTAAAGGGTTTCTGCGCAATGGTCGCGGCGATCTTCCCCTTTTGTATCCAGGTAAGCGTACTCTCGTCCGCATCCATGGCGACCAGCACTTTGTTGTCCACTTTGTGCCGGTCGAGCACGTCCGCGACCTCCGAACAGGGGAAGCTCACCAGGCAAACGTAACCCTCCGGCACAGACTTACCCTTGATGATCTCTTCGGTAGTATCGAAGGCAATGCTCGGATTGCCCTTCACATCGACGACCCGGATAATCTTCATCTGCGGGTGCTCGGCGAGGACATTCTTGTAACCCTGCAATCGCTGGTCGAGATTGACCTGGCCCGGCATGGTGTAGACCACAACATCGCCCTTGCCATGCAAGCGCTCGGCGAGGATGCGCCCTCCCATCAGCCCGGCCTCATAGTTGTTCGTGCCGATCACGGTGAGGCGCTTGCTGGCGGGGACATCCGCGTCGATGGCGATGACCGGAATGCCTTGGGCGATGGCGGCGTCGATGGGATCTTTCATGATAGCGGGATCGCCGGCGGAGACAAGGATACCGGTTGGCTTCTTGGCCGTCGCGTCGCGGAGCGCCTGCGCTTCGGCCTGTGGATCATAAGTGTCGGGGCCAACCATTTCGGCCGCCACTCCTAAATGGTGCGCCGCCCTTTCGAGCCCGGCACTGGCTGCCTGCCAATAACCGAGTTTGGTGTTTAAGGTCACCAGGTAATACTTTTCAGTTGCTTCGTGCCGGGAACTGGTGCAGGCTGCAAGGCCCAAAATCAGCGCTGCGGAAGCGAATGCGGCGAACGTTTTTCCCATGATGTCCTCTTCAGCAAGTATAGATATACGCCATTCTGTCTTTCAGAGCAAGGCTGTGAGAATTTTTTCGAGATTCTCTTCGCCGCACGCCGGCTTCGGCGCCGCTCAATGAGAGTGCGAGTCAATTCCTTTCAGATCCAGGCCGAACTTCGGCTTCCGGGAAGTCCCGCCGATGCGAATGCGGAGAAACGTGCCGGCGCCTTCTTTTTCGAAAAATCGATCCACCGGTTTCAGCGCCCAGCGCTTCCATCCGGTAACCATCTCCGAGACGGTTGCCTGCAGCTTGACTGTGCCGCCGAAAGCCAGGCTATCCGCATCCAGGTCGTAATTTCCAGCCAGGTCCAGCTTGGCGCCGGGAACCCCGAACGACAACTGGCTGAAGTGGATTACCGCGTTGTCGAGTTGGAATACCCCGGTCATCTGCGAGACCGCCTGATCGCTCTCCCCATCCTTCGGGAGTCCCTGGGCGCGGCGGCTCAACCCATCAATTTGACTCTGAATGGTGGAGCGGAGCAATTTACCGTCCGACACTTCAAAATGTCCATCCAGCCTCAGTTTCTCGCGAACCTTTCCCGTCAAGGGAGGAATATCGATTTTGGTCTTGAGCGCGAGCCGGCCTTCCATGAGCGGCTCTCCGCGCATGGCCAGCCTCAGAACGTCGCGCAAATCTCCGTCGGGCATGGAAACGTCGAGGCTGATGGCGCGGGGCAGGCCGGCTTCATGGCGGATGATGCCGCCGCTGGTGGTGAAACTGGTCGAGCCCAGCCTGGCAACCACCGGTTTCAGGATGGTATTCCCGTTGGCGCCATCCACCAGAACGTTGAAGCGCACTGAAAGCGGAACGGGGTTTCCCGCCATTCGCAAGCGGAAGTTCGGGATAAAGGCATCGCCGCTGGCATTGATGGCGGAGAGTTTGCCTTCGAACCGGCCGGTGGAGCGGAGCGTACCGGCGATCCCGTTGAATACGCCTAGATCGGCATGGTCGAACCGGTATTCTCCGGCGAGCGGCGTTTCACCGGGCTCTTGGGCCGACCACGGCCCGAAAGTGCCGCTGCTCTGAATATTTCCCGGAGGCTTGGCGTTGATTAGCGCAGCTTCGTATTTCATGCCCTGGCCTGCGCCCACGGATTCCAGCCGCATGCGCTGAATGGCGAATTGCAGCGGAACCTTATGCGCGTCGCGTGGCAGCAGCGTGAGCGTGGCGTGTTGAATGGTTACTTCCTGGATGATTACCCCGGTATTTGGCGCGGCGCTTGGCGCAGCGTTTGGCGCGGCGTCTGGAGCGGCATCTAGAGCGCCCCGCGAGTTGGGTTTCGCCGGGCCGGAGAACGAGGGCCGCTCACCGGACGGAGGAACGTGGATATCCATTCCATCCAGCGAGACGCGGGTCACCAGCTTTGGCGTCTTGAACAGGTCGTCCAGCTTGATTTCGCACACGAACTTTTGGATGGCGAACCGCGGAGCCGCGGAGCCAAATGGTGCCAGATCCTGACGCTGTTTCGACCGCAACGCCAAGCCTTCCCCCTCGATTGTTACCACCGCGCCGTGGCCGCGCGTCAGAAGAAGGCGAAGCATCGACGTTCGCGGTATCCGGATATGCAGTTCCCGAAGCTCCACGTCGCTGTTGAATCGCCGGCTCAAATACTGCATCACCTGCTGGCGGGCGTAAGGGTCTATGCGGTCGCGGAGCGCGGAGGCCGCCAGGGCCAGCCCGATGGTTATCGCCAGCGCCGCCAGGCCGGTGGCCAGCAGCCAGTTCCTCTTCCGAATGGTCACGTTCGCGCGAGTCTCCTGCCATTATTCTAAAACCGGCGCGGCGTGGAATGGGGAATCGCGTTCGTGGGGCAGGTTGGTAAACCTGCGGCGGATTGTTAATCCGCCTCCTGGAGGTACCCGCGGGCAAAATCACTGAAGGGCTTTCTTGCGTTGATAAAACGTAGAGACTCAGAGCCCGTGTTCGCTCTACTTGGCAGCGGCGCGTCAAAGCCGGCAGGCGGATTCACAATCTGCCCCAAAAACTTGTGTCGGCTACGCGTTCCCGATCCGTTTAGGCACTCGGGTTGTACAGATTGCAGAAGCGCCAGCGACGAAACGCCGTGGGGCGCTACCGGGGATCGGGCGGCCTCGGACGCCGTCTCCCGTCAGTTCCTCGTTCAGCGCCTCAAAGAGTTGGCGTACGCGTCCGGCAGTCAGCATCAAACACGATCCCCAAGGCTGGAATCGATGAAGATGTTGCGCCGCCGGAACGGTGGCGGCGAGGCGGTCGGCAAATGCGCCCGCAGTGCGATGGAAGGCTCGATGAAAACCGGCGCCGGCAGAGGCTCCGCGTCCGAGGTCTACAAGGGCGGCGCGATGCCGGTACGATGGGCTGCCAGTTCCACCATGGCCGTTACATAGTTCAATCGGTACGGGTCGGCGATTGACGGCCGCGGAAGCGTTGCGATCTCCTCCGCCGGCGCTCCAGTGAGCAGGTCGTTCAATTCAGCGAGAGGGTAGGCGATCCGGCTGGCGGACCCGACGGCGCCAGTCAGTTGAACGAAAGTGTCAGCCAGAGTCTCCATCCCTAATTGGATTGTACCGGGCTGGGGCAAGCTTCATGCGGAAGCATCTTGCAGAGACCAAAATCGAAAAGAGACATTGGCCGCCGATGAACGCCGATGAACACGGATAAGAATTGGGGCTATTTATCGGCGTTTAGTTTCCCGCCGAGGGCCCCCAATGCGCCCCGGCCTCGCGCGTCGGAAGAAGCCGAAGCATGGATGTTGGCGGTAATCCCGATGTGCGGTTCCCGAAAAACACCACCACCTGCTGGCGGGCCAATTTCCATGCTTGCCGCACGGCGAGCTTCTATGCCACAGCCATGCGGGAACGGCTATGCTGAAAATGCTGGCCGGGGAGAAATATGCGACTGGTGATAGCGGCGCTGGCGCTGGCGTGCGCGGCGTGGGCGCAGGAATTCGATATGGTGATCGCGAACGGCCGTGTTATGGACCCTTCAAGCGGCCTGGACGCCGTGCGGCACATCGGGATTCGCGGCGGCAAGGTGGCGGCGATATCCGCGGCGGCTCTCCACGGGCGAACCGTGCTCGATGCGAAAGGGCTGGTGGTGGCGCCGGGATTCATCGACCTGCATTCGCACGGCCAGACGCCGGAGAACTACCGCTTCAAGGCCATGGATGGCGTCACCACCGCCCTCGAAATGGAGGTCGGCGTCTCACCCGTGTCTCCATGGTATGCCGCGCGGGAAGGAAAGGCGCTCGTCAATTTCGGCGCCTCATCCGGCCATCTGCCGGCGCGCATGGCAGTGATGCACGACAGCGGCGCGCTGCTGCCGCGCGATAAGGCCGTGGAACGCGCGGCGACGCCGGAAGAGCAGCGGGCAACCCTCGCGTTGGTGCGCCGCGGGCTGGAGGATGGCGCATTGGGCCTCGGCCTGGGAATCGCGTATGTGCCGCTGGTATCGCGCGCCGAGATTCTGGATCTGTTCCGGCTGGCGGCGGAGAAAAAGACCGCGGTCTACGTCCACATGCGCAACGGCGGTCCCGTGGAGCCGGGCGTGATCGACGCGCTGCAGGAAGTGATTGCCGATGCGGCAGCCACGGGCGCACCACTGCACGTGGTGCACATTACCAGCATGGGCCTGCGCGAAACGCCGCTGTGCCTGGAAATGATCGAAGGCGCGCGCCGGCGTGGGCTCGACGTCAGTACCGAGGCGTATCCATATACGGCCGGAATGACCGATATCGGATCGGCTATTTTCAGCGAAGGCTGGCAGGCGCGGCAGGGCGGCATCACCTTCGGCGACCTGCAATGGGCGGCCACCGGCGAGCGCCTGACTGCCGCCAGCTTCGCGCGCTACCGGCGGCAGGGCGGCATGGTGGCAATTCATTCCATCCCGGAAGATATCGTAAAGCTGGCGATTGGTAACCCACTGGTGATGATCGCCTCGGACGGCATTCTCGAAAACGGCAAGGGCCACCCGCGCGCGGCCGGCTGCTTCACGCGCGTGCTGGGCCGCTATGTGCGCGAGCAGCGCGCGCTCACTCTGATGGAGGCGCTGCGCAAGATGACGGCGGCGCCGGCGGACCGCCTGGGCATCCACAGCAAGGGGCGCATCGCAGTGGGCGCCGACGCGGACCTGGCGGTGTTCGATCCCGCGCGCGTGATCGACCGCGCCACCTTTGACGATCCGGCCCAGTATGCCGCGGGGATGGTCTACGTGCTGGTGAACGGCGTGCCGGTGGTGAGGAATGGCTCTCTGGTGGAAGGCGTCGCGCCGGGGCGGGGCGTGAGGCGGTAACCGTTTTGTGGGGCAGGCGCTTTCGCCTGCCAACTACGCCCGTAACTGAGGCTGTAGGGCGGCGGCCTCTTGCCAGGTCCCTCACGGAAGAAGTACCTTCAATACTGCTTATGAAATTCGGAGTCAATACCTTTATCTGGTCCGCGGCATACGACCATTCTGTTCAAGCGCTCCTGCCCCTCATCAAGGAGCGGGGCTTCGATGGCGTTGAAGTGCCGCTCTTCCGGCCGGCGGAGTTCCCGGCCGCCGCCGTTCGGCGAGACACTGAGGCGAATGGCCTCGAGTGCACCGTTTGCTCCGTGCTCGTCCAAGGCTTGAGTCTGATCGGCGACGATGCGG
>Ga0182024_10025553_pt1 | contig 10420 bp, 7 predicted proteins | sample P32metaG_FD_120480 | JGI IMG/M metagenome (GOLD analysis project Ga0182024, IMG submission 120480) | Permafrost microbial communities from Stordalen Mire, Sweden - P3-2 metaG (Illumina Assembly) | ecosystem: Environmental > Terrestrial > Soil > Wetlands > Permafrost | place: Sweden: Stordalen...
GAACTACCGGAGCTGAAGCTGACCCACCTTTCCCGGATGACGGATTCCACCGGCGTGTTTCAGCATGCGATTTTCAGTGTGCCCAATTTCACCGAAGGCTACTGCACCGACGACAATGCCCGTGCCTTTATTCTTGCGGTGCTGATCGCGGAACTAGCCGACGACGCGGAACTTGAGCGAAATCTGGCCAGCACCAGCGCCGCCTTTCTCCACCACGCATTCGACCCGGCAAGTGGGCGATTTCACAACCACATGAGCTTCGACCGACACTGGCTGGACGAACAAGGATCAGAGGACAGCCACGGCCGGGCGGTGTGGGCGCTTGGAGTGGGCGTAGGACGGTCACAGTTGCGCAATTTTCAAATGATGGCCGGCCAGCTGTTCGCTCGGGCCCTACCGGCATTGACCGAGTTCAGCTCACCGCGAGCATGGGCCTTCGGCCTCCTGGGCATCCACGAATACCTGCGCCGATTGGGCGGTGACAGCCAGGTGAACCAGGCACGCGAAACGCTAACGGCGCGGCTCATGGAGCTTTACGACCGGCATGCACATGCCGACTGGCATTGGTTTGAGGAAGAGCTTTCGTATGACAACGCAAGGCTCTCCCATGCGTTGATCGTGAGTGGACGAGCCACCGGGCAGGAGGCCGTTTTGAACCGTGGCCTGCAGACGCTGCGCTGGCTAACGGAACAGCAAACCACGGAGAAGGGCTACCTGCGGCCGATCGGGAGCAACGGCTTCTATCACCGTGGTGGCGCACGCGCCAACTTCGACCAGCAGCCGATTGAGGCCCAGGCCACCGTCGCGGCCTGTCTCGAAGCCCATCGGGCAACGGCGGATCTGCGCTGGTATGAACAGGCGGAACATGCCTTCGACTGGTTCATTGGAGGCAACGATCTCGGCCTCGAGCTCTACGTGCCCGAGACCGGCGGCTGCCGCGATGGATTGCATATCGACCGGGTGAACGGAAATCAGGGAGCCGAGTCCACGCTGGCGTTTCTGCTGTCGTTGGTGGAGATGCGCCAGGCGCAGAACATGCTTACCAGCTTTAAGCAACCCATCCCGGCGGAGGACTACCCTCCCTTGCCTATCTCCGTGCGTTGAAGAGTCTGCCCTGCGGGACTGAATTGGACATGCGCGTTCTCGCAAAGACTCTAAAAGTACTGTGTACCGGAAGAGCACGTTTACGGGCCTTGTTCTGTAAAGAAACGGACAAACAGAAGAAACGCTTCAGAGCCTGTGATCCACTGATACCTGCTGTTGTCTACGCACGACAAGAAATGGGACCCCAATGGGAAATGGGACTGCACTGGCAATTCCTCTGAAGCGCTCCAAAACCATCCTGAGGCCAGATCCATCGCGCGTCCTTCTGCGGCAATTCGATCCCGGGGATGCGCAACGTATGAGCGGGATCATCAAAAGAATTATGGCTGTGCCAGAAGCCCAGGTCGGCGCGCTCTTGGAACAAGTCTCGGCCGACTTTCCGCAGCGTCACCTTAATCTGTCGCAACGCTTCCTGGATCGATTCGAAGATCTGGAGGAGCTGCTGCCGGACGACGCCGCCATCACCCAGCAGCGGCGGCTCCTGATCGGCTCCTACTTTTTGTCGGAATACTCATTGGAATCGGCTGCTCTGTTCAGCCCGTCAATGGTTCCGCACCCGGATCAGACAAACTTGCCACCGGGTGCAGTGCGCTTCATTCTTAGCCTGCGCGCCACTGGAGAAGGACATATCTCCTCGATCACGTTTCGCAGCGGAATTGTGCACAGCGATCTTCGCATTGAAGTAGATCCACCAGGCAGCTTACTCACTGAACCACGCCAGATCGCCAACACGGTCTATGAAGGTCCGCTGTTCCAGCGAAAACTCTGGGAGCTCGGCTTGGAGAGCGACTTTACCCGACGGGTGCTGCAAAGGCTGGGGCGCTCTTTTGGATTGACGACGCTGCGGGATGCCCTCGCCGCCGAGTTGCAAAGCTCCGACCACGCCCATGGAGAGGTAGGGGAAGATCAGCTGAGAGCGCAAAGCATCTGGATGCTGGCCCGCTCCAACTACGAGGTGCAGTTTGACCCGGAACAGGATCTTTCTGAGCGGATCATCTTCCCTTCCACGCCCTCGCAACGCAACGGGATCGAGGATGCCAGGTTTGTGCGCTTCCGCAAGGACGATGGCGAGTTTGTTTATTTTGCCACCTTCACCGCCTATGACGGCAGGGTAATCATGCCGGAGCTGCTCGAGACCTCTGACTTTCTGCGCTTTCGATTTATTTCGCTGAACGGCCCCGAAGCAGAGAACAAGGGTATGGCGCTGTTTCCGCGAAAGGTGAACGGCTCCTACGCCATGATTTCGCGGCAGGACAACGAGAACATTTTCCTCATGCGTTCGGATAACGTGCACTTTTGGAACGAACGCCAGTTACTGCTGAAACCCACGTTTCCATGGGAGCTGGTGCAGATTGGAAACTGCGGATCGCCCATTGAGACCGATGCGGGGTGGCTGGTGTTGAGCCACGGAGTAGGGCCGATGCGCCAGTACTGCATTGGCGCCTTCCTGCTCGACCTGAAGCATCCATCCAGAGTGATCGGACGGCTGCGCGAGCCGATGATGACGCCGGAGCCGAGCGAGCGTGAAGGCTATGTTCCTAACGTGGTTTATTCCTGTGGCGCCTTGTTGCACCAGGGCGAACTGATCATTCCTTATGGGCTGGCCGATCACGCCACCGGCTTTGCCACCATTGCCCTGGACGATGTGCTGGCGGCCATGTCTTAGAGAATGGCATCGAAACGCAGAGTGGCTATCCTGTCGCCGGTCGCCTGGCGAACGCCGCCGCGTCAATACGGGGCCTGGGAAACAGTGGCCGGCAACATTGCCGAAGGCCTGGTGGACCGGGGATGGGATGTAACCCTCTTTGCCACCGCCGACTCGCTCACCCGCGCCCATCTGCATGCGGTGGTAGAACGGGGCTATGAAGAGGATCGCTCGATCGATCCCAAAGTAGCCGAATACCTGCATATCGCGGAGGTGTTTGAGCACGCCGCGGAGTTTGACCTGATCCACAGCCATTATGACTTTATGGCATTGGCCTACACGCGGCTGGTCAAGACGCCGGTGTTGACCACCATCCACGGCTTTTCCTCGCCCCGCATCATGCCGGTCTACGAGAAGTACCGGGACGGATATTTTGTTTCCATCAGCGATTCAGATCGCGCGCCCGGGCTCAATTACCTGGCAACGGTCTACAACGGAATCGACCTCGCCCTTTATCCCCAGCGCAAAACCAGGGGAGAACATCTCATCTTCGTCGGCCGGATACATCCGGACAAGGGAGTTCACCTGGCGATCGAGGCCGCGCGTCTGAGTGGACGCCGGCTACTGATCGCCGGCATTGTGCAGGACACAACCTACTTTCGGGACGAAATTGAGCCCCACCTCGACGGTGAGCAGATCCGCTACCTGGGGCCGGTTGGCGTGGAGGAGAAGAATGCCCTGTTCGCGCAGGCCTACGCCCTGGTTCACCTGAATACCATCCCGGAACGCTTTGGGCTGGTGCTGGCCGAGGCGAACGCGGCGGGTGTTCCGGTGATCGCAATGGATCTTGGCTCCTGCCGCGAGGTGATCGAGCATGGGGTGACAGGATTTCTGGTGAACGATGTCGCCGAGGCGGTGAAAGCGCTCAACGGCGTGCCTTCCATTCAGGACAGCGCCTGCAGAGAAAGAGTGGAAGAACGCTTCTCTATCGCAACTATGGTGGCGGCGTATGAGCGGGTCTATGCCAGCATTTTTGAGCGGGAGAGGCAACGTGACTGAGTTCCCTATCATCCTTTCGGTCGATGACAAAGGTAACCGCGGAGGTCACTATCGCCACGCACTTACGGGTCTTTACCGATCCTCTGGACAAGGTAAGATGGTGCGGGCCACATATGAGCCAAGGCGCAACAGCCAGCGAACTCGAACTGAGCGAACAAGTGGGCAGTCGCGCGTTGATGCTTTTCGACGGGCTGTGCGGCCTGTGCAATAGCGCCGTGCGCTGGGTTACCCAACGCGATCATGCTGATCTGTTTCGCTTCGCGCCCCTGCAGTCTGAACTGACCGCGGCAATTCTCAGCCGGCATGGCATTAACCGGGAGGCCGTACTTAAGAGCAACACTGTCTACCTGGTGCTCGATGCCGGCACCGAACGCGAAAGACTTTTGACCCGGTCCAATGTAACCGTCAATATGCTGCTGCTCCTGGGTGGCCGCTGGCGGGTATTGGGATGTTTGCTGCGGGCCGTGCCGTCGGTTGTGCGCAACACGGCGTATAGCCTGTTCGCGCGCAACCGCTATCGGCTGACGGGCCGATATGAAGTTTGCCCGCTGCCGACAGAAGCAGAACGAATGAAGTTTCTTAGCTGAGGATCCATGCGATTGGTGCAATTGAAAGCAGGCGCGGCGCGCCGCGTTGCCGTGGTCGAAGAACCGAAACTGCGCTTGTTAAGCGACTTCGACTCTATCTATGCCCTGTCCCAGGCGGCGATCGTGAACGGCGGCAAACTCACCAGCCTGGCCAGCGACCATCTTACGGATGAGTCTCTCGACTATGACCAGGTTTATGAAGGACGCGCCCAGTGGAAGCTGCTGCCGCCCATCGATCACCCGCAGGAGATTGCCCGCTGCCTGGTGTCGGGCACGGGACTGACCCATCTGGGCAGCGCGCGCGACCGGGCGTCCATGCACATGGCCAAGGAACAGGAGCTCACCGACAGCATGAAGATGTTTCGCTGGGGCGTAGAAGGCGGCCGCCCTGGTGACGGGGAGATCGGGATTGCTCCGGAGTGGTTCCACAAAGGCTATGGCTCGATCGTGCACGCGCACGGCGAGCCGCTGCTTATCCCCGCCTACGCAGAGGATGGTGGCGAGGAAGCTGAGATCGCGGTGGCGTATGTGATTGGCCCGGACGGCCGGCCCTATCGAGTGGGCATGGCCCAGGGCAACGAGTTTTCTGACCATCGCTTCGAGAAAAAGAACTATCTCAACCTCGCGGGATCGAAGTTGCGCACCTGTTCGATCGGACCCGAACTGGTCATCGATCCGGATTTTCGAACGGTGCCTGGTACGGTGACCATTACACGCAATGGCCAGGAGTTCTGGTCGCAGCCAATCTCGAGCGGCGAAGAAGAAATGTCCCACAGCCTGCGCAACCTGGAGCACCACCATTTCAAGTTCGAGCTGCACCGGCGCCCCGGAGACGTGCACATTCATTTTCTCGGGGCCCATTCGTTGAGTTTCGGGCAGGGCATCGAGCTCAAGGACGGAGACGTAATGGAGATCCACTTTAACGGCTTCGGGCGCCCATTGCGTAACCGGGTAGAGGTAATTAGCAAAAAAGATGCGCCGGTAGAGGTGGTTCCCCTCGTCTAACAGGCGAGACATCTATGCAGCCCTTTCCCTCTCTCCGCGTTCGCGTCTCCCTGGGAGCTCTTGCTCTCGCGTTTCTCGCTCATGCACAGCAGGCCGAGCGGCCGGCAACTCATGGCATTTCCATCGCCAACATGGATCCCACGGTCAAGCCAGGCGATAATTTTTATCTTTACGCCAACGGCGGATGGCTGAAGCGCACCGTCATCCCTGCGGACCGCAGCCGCATCGGCGTCTTCACTAAGCTGAGCGATTTAAGCAACGAACGCACCCGCACCCTGATTGAAGACGCGGGCAAAGCCAACGCACCCCAGGGATCGGATACCAAGAAAATCGCCGACCTGTACCACTCGTATATGGATCAGGCCGGCATCGAGTCTCGTGGCCTGAAACCAATTGAGCCCTATCTCAAAGAGGTGGCGGCCATTGGTGACAAGACCCAACTGGCACGCGCCCTGGGCGCAAGCCTACGCGCCGACGTGGACGCGCTCAACAACACCAATTTTCATACTGATAATTTATTTGGATTGTGGGTAGCGCCGGGGTTTTCCGACTCGGCTCACTACGCCCCCTATTTACTGCAGGGTGGGCTTGAACTACCCAATCGCGACTACTATCTCTCCGACACCGACAGCATGCGCAAGACAAGGACCAGTTACCAGGCCCACATTGCCGCCATGCTGAAACTTGCCGGGTTCTCCGATGTGGACGCTCGTGCAGCGCGCATCTTTGCGCTCGAGCATGCCATCGCACAAACGCATTGGAGCCTGGCGGACAACCAGGAGATGGCAAAAGCGAACAACCCCTGGAAGCGGAGCGATTTCTCCGTAAAGGCCCCAGGGCTTAACTGGGACGAATACTTTCGCGGCGCGGGGCTTAGCCAGCAGCCAGCGTTTATCGTCTGGCAGCCCAGCGCATTTACGGGCGAGGCGGCCCTCGTTAACTCCACCCCGCTCGAAGCCTGGAAAGACTGGCTGGCTTATCACCTGATCGAAACGTATGCGCCAGTACTGCCCAAGGCACTCGCCGACGAAGACTTCGCGCTCGAGGGTCCGGTGCTTTCAGGCACACTGCGGCAGCGGCCCCGTTGGCAACGTGGCGTGGCAGTGGTAAACGGTGAGCTGGGCGACGCTGTGGGCCAGGTTTACGCGCAACGATATTTTCCTGCGCAGGACAAAGCGGACGCAGAAGCTTTAGTTGCCCACATCATTGCTGATTATCGCGACCGGCTGCGCACGCTATCGTGGATGGCGCCGGCGACAAAAGCGGAAGCGATTGCCAAGCTCAACGCACTGTATGTGGGCGTCGGGTACCCGGAAAGCTGGCGCGATTATTCCGGTTACGAGGTGAAGCCGGATGATATCGTCGGCAACGTTCGCCGTGGCGAACTTTTCTATTACCATTTCAACGTTGCGCGCATCGGAAAACCCGTGAACCGCAAGGAATGGTCGATGACACCGCAGACGGTGAACGCCGTTAACCTGCCGTTGCAAAATGCGCTCAACTTCCCTGCCGCCATTTTGCAGCCTCCGTTCTTCGACCCCGCGGCACCGAACTCTGCGAACTATGGCGCCATTGGATCCGTGATCGGCCATGAGGTCAGCCACACCTTCGATACGGAGGGCAGCGCATTCGACGCGGACGGGCGTATGCGCAATTGGTGGACGCCGTCGGATTTCGCGCACTTTCGAGCCTCGACCGCAAAACTCGCCGCGCAGTACGACACCTACAAGCCATTCCCCGACCTTTCCGTAAATGGCAAGCAGACGCTGGCGGAAGATATCGCGGATATCGCCGGCGTCTCCGCGGCCTTCGATGGATATCGGTCTTCTCTCAAAGGTCAAACCGCCCCCGTCGAGCATGGCTTTTCGGGAGATCAGCAATTCTTCATCGCCTTCGGGCAGAACTGGGCATCGAAGTCACGGCCCGCGGCGCTACGCGAACAGGTTTTGAACGATTCGCACGCCCCGGCTGAGTACCGCGCGGACACGGTACGCAATGTGGACGCGTGGTACGAGGCGCTTCACGTTCAGCCCGGGCAGGCCCTCTATCTCCCCCCGCAGGATCGAGTGAAGATCTGGTGAGAACGCGGTCAAAAGGATAGGCTGTCTTCGTGAGCAAAGACGAAGCAGCTGAGGTGCTCTCAATCGAGGGGCGCGAAGTCCGCGTGACGCACCCGGACAAGCCTTATTTTTCCCGGCAGACCAAGCTGTCGAAACTCGACCTGGTGCGCTACTACATGTCGGTCGCGCCGGGCGCTCTTGCGGGAATCCAGGATCGCCCGATCGTTCTGAAGCGGTTCGTGAACGGCGCCGAGGCGGAAGCTTTTTATCAGAAGCGCGCCCCCAGTGATCGGCCCTCCTGGATGCGGACGGTCACACTGTCCTTCCCTTCTGGCCGCACGGCTGAAGAGATCGTGGTGGATGATGCGGCTGGATTGGCCTGGATCGTCAACCTGGGCTGCCTCGAGTTACATCCGCATCCCGTGCGCTCCGCCGATCTTGACCATCCGGACGAGTTGCGGGTGGATCTCGATCCGGGCCCTGGCGTGGGTTGGACAGATGTGCGCCAGGTCGCACTCGAGGTGAAGGTATTGCTCGAAGAGCTGGGACTTCGCGGCTGGCCCAAGACCAGCGGCTCCCGTGGGATGCACGTGAATGTGCGCCTCGAGCCGCGCTGGACCTTTAGCGAAGTGCGCCGCGCGGCGCTGGCGTTATCGCGTGCTGTGGAGCGGCGTGTTCCTGCGCTTGCCAGTTCCAAATGGTGGAAAGAGGAGCGTCACGGCGTATTCCTTGATTACAACCAGAACGCCAAGGATCGGACCACCTGTTCCGGGTACTCGGTGCGGCCGTCGCCCGACGCTCGCGTCTCCGCACCTCTTCATTGGCACGAGGTACCTGACTGCGATCCAGCGGATTTTACCGTGCTCACTATGCCGGGCCGCTTCGCGGAGATTGGCGATCCACACGCAGGCATGGATTCTGCGCCCGGTTCGCTTGAGCCATTGCTGGAGCTGGCGGCAAAAGACGAGTCCGCGGGATTGGGCGATGCGCCATGGCCGCCGCACTTTCGCAAGATGGAAGGTGAGGCGCCGAGGGTGGCGCCGTCGCGCGCCAAATCCGTTGCGAAGAAGGCACCGCGGACAAAGATGTCTTTGATCGTGGTCGCGAACTCGCCCAGCAAAGAGGATGCGCTGGCTGGCCTGGAGAGATGGAAGAGCAAACACCCTGAGGTGGCTGGGCTTCTGGCCGTGGATGATGTGTTGGTTGACTCCATGCGCGGTACTTCGTCCACCTGGACACGCATCCGCGTCAATTTGCGTCATGTTCCTGAAGAGCAAAGGCCGGCTCAGGAAACTCCCGACCCGGACGATGACCCGACTCGCGAATGGCGGACGGGGAGGCCTTCAAAACGGGCTGCGAAAAAGCAGGCAACCTTAGAGTAACCAGCTCAGATAGATCGATAGGGCGGGGACGGGTTCGCTATGACACGGACGGTGCAGGCTTCGCACCTAGGTCAGCGTCCGCTGGCGAAAATCTCGGTCAGCTCTTGTGGTGGAACCACTTCGAGTTGCGCGTAGGTACAATCGGTCGGCTGCTTGTCCGTACGCCATCTGCGGAACTGAGCCATGTGCCGGAAGCGGCTGCCCTGCATGTGCTCGTAAGCGACCTCGACCACCAACTCGGGCCGTAGCGGTTCCCACGAAAGATCTTTACCCTGGCTCCAGCGACTCTGGCCACCGGGCATGCGTTGCTCACCGGCGCCCGGCTCCGCCCAGCCACCCCACGGGTGGTTGGCAAGCGCATCCTTTCGATAGGGCAGGAGGAACTCTGCCAGTTCGCGGCGCTTCTGCTGCGTAAAACTTGCGCAGACACCGACATGCTGCAGGGAACCGGAATCATCGAACAAGCCAAGCAGCAGTGAGCCGACATTGCCTTCACCAGTCTTGTGCCAGCGAAACCCGGCAACCACGCAATCACAATCACGCTCGTGCTTGATCTTGAGCATCACTCGCTTATCAGGCTCATAAGTTCCGTTCATCTGCTTGGCGATAACCCCATCGAGTCCAGCGCCTTCGAAACGACGAAACCAATCCGACGCCACACTCGCCTCGTTGGTGGCCGGGGTAATGTGAACCGGCGGCGCCACCGAACCTAGCATGCCCTCCAACTGTTTGCGCCGTGCTTGAAACGGTTCCCCACACAAATTCCGATCACCCTCGCAGAGCAGGTCGAAGAACACGATCGATGCCGGCGTCTGCTGCGACAAGAGCTTCACCCTGGATGCCGCGGGATGAATGCGGAGCTGCAGTAAATCAAAGTCGAGACCACTCTTGCTCGCAATCACGATCTCACCGTCGAGCACGCACCGTTCCGGTAACCGCGTGCGCAAAATCTCGACCAGCTCGGGGAAATAGCGATTGAGTGATTTTTGGTCACGGCTCTGTACCAGGATGTCGTCTCCATCGCGGAAGACCAAGGCGCGGAAGCCGTCCCACTTCGGCTCAAAGACCCAATTGTTACCCGCCGGTAATTCGCCAACTCGTTTGGCCAGCATGGGCAAGACCGGCGGGTTCACGGGAAGTTGCATGCCCCATGGTATCGCCTGCTTGTCGCCACGTTCGGCGTACGGCATTCGAATTTCTCCTCGAGGCGATTGGATGCATCTATGAGAGTCAGAGAGGGGAGCAAACATGGAAAAGCAGAGGAGCCCGCTGCGTGGAATTCTGGCGGGCATGGCAGGTGGACTGGCGGCGGCCTGGGTGATGAACGTGTTCATGGCGGGACCCGGCCAAACGCTGCAACAGGCAGTGCAAAGCGACGAGGAGAACCGGGAGCAGCAGGCACACAGCGGCGAGCCCAAAGAAGATGCCACCATGAAAGCCGCCGATGCCATCGCGCATACGGCAACCGGGGAGCATCTTTCCCGGGCAGACAAAGAAGAAGGCGGCCCTATCGTGCACTACGCCTTCGGCGCGCTTACCGGAGGCCTTTATGGCGGTCTGGCCGAGTATTCCAGCACC
>Ga0182024_10025554_pt1 | contig 10420 bp, 4 predicted proteins | sample P32metaG_FD_120480 | JGI IMG/M metagenome (GOLD analysis project Ga0182024, IMG submission 120480) | Permafrost microbial communities from Stordalen Mire, Sweden - P3-2 metaG (Illumina Assembly) | ecosystem: Environmental > Terrestrial > Soil > Wetlands > Permafrost | place: Sweden: Stordalen...
GCCTTTCGCAGTCTGCAAAAGTACCGTGCCAGTCTGGGTGTGGTGAGGTGGAGCGGGGAAAGATTTCATACCATGTTGAAAAGCGTGCCTTCTCGCGGTCGACGATCACCGACAACTCGCGCTCATACCGCACCGCCAGATTCAGGTCTGGGTATCGCCGCATCGTCGACAGCAACTCGTCAGATTCCGCGATACTCCGGTCTTCGCCTCGTAGGGATTCCCCCCATTTGATTAACCTCGCGGCATCGTCGCCGTTGGCGCGCCGCGCCGCCTGGTCGATGAGTTCCGCGCCGATGAGCAACTCGACAGCAAGCTCTTGCGCCGCCGCAATCCGCTTCTTCAGATCGACGCGCCATGTCTCGAAGCGATCAATCCACGCGCGCACCGTGTAAAAGTACCGCCCGATTGTGGTAACGGAAAACTCCGCCTCCCAACAATCGCTCCCTTTAGCCATCATCGGGACAGCCCGCGATTCCTTGGCGTCGGCCGATCTGTGAAGCAGCTCACATGCAATCGAATCGTGTCCGTCGGCAAACACAAACGCTTGCACCTTCACTATTTCTCCGACTGTGCGCTTAATAGCAAATCGACCCTGGTCAATCTCCGGTGCGACGCCTTCGATGACGACGCGTTGTCTACCCTCCGATGGCAGCGGCAATCGTTTCAAACCAATGCATGCCGACTGCCAAGTACTTGTTCGTACAAGCTTCGAGCTACACCGCTGCCTTTGGTCACGGCCCAGCGCCGATACCGGGCCGCGACCACAGGGAGCGGTCTCTTGATGAGAGCCTACTTGAACTGCCGCTTATACATCAGCTTGATGCTGAATAACCCGAACTGATCCCGGGTCGCCGTGGCCGACCATTCGCGGCTCAGCAGATACTGCCCGCTGACTGCCTGCTGACCGCCGGCTTGTACCGGTGTCGAATAGGTGAGCGTGATTCGCGAGGTTACCTGCTGCTGCAAGCTGAATTGAGCCTGCGGGAGACCCTGGCCGTTGGCGAAGGTCGGGTCGATCTTAAGCTGCGTGATGCCGAACACCCGTTGCAGCCGATCGGCGATCGGGTCCGCCAGCGCCTGGCTCACGACCGCCGATTCGCCCATCTCCGCAAAGCTCTGCGACGGCTGCGTCGGCTGGTTGGCCAACAGCGTCGGGTCGGAAGTAGGAGTTTGTCCCGTGGCCAGCAATCCCACCACCTCTTGGAATTGCAAAGGAGGATTAGAAGTGTAAGAAAGCTTCATATTGTCGATGGACCCGGTTACCTTCAAAGTCACGTCCACTCCTTGCCGCTGCGTCTCCAGACTCAGGTCCAGAATAGGATCAATACGTATCGGGTTGTAGAACGATATCGTCCCCGAGTTTACGTTGTAACTCGAATTCAGGAAGACGAGCTTCCCTTCGCTGATGGCGATTCGCCCGGTCACACCTGGTTGTGACGCGGCGCCCTGAATATGAAGGCTGGCATCCATTTGTAAGCTCTGCGCCACTGACGCCCGGACCGCCGTGCTGGACGTGGTCCGCACCTGCACGTCCAGCTTCATGTTGTCCAACAAAGGCGAGGGTGTTGCCGACGATTGGACCGCGGGCGCCGCACGTGACAGAATCGCGCCGATATCGCTCGTCGGATTGTAGGTGATTTGATTGATGGTCACGTTGCCGGAGACGAGGCTGGAATCCAGACGGCCGCTCAGATGCAGGTCGGCGTCCGCGCCCGCGCTCACTCCGGGCTGCAATCGAATGCGCACGTTCGTAGCGTTCACACGCAGCGCCATGCGCGTGATGCCACTGTAAGTCATGAAGCCGCTCAGTGTGACCTTGCCTCCTCCCACCTCACCGGTAAGATCCTGAAAGGACGCACTTGTTCCGTTGAAATCGACGACGCCGTTGGCGTCCGAAATTCCCGCGGCGACGTCCAGCATATTGAACGAAGCGTCATGCAACTGGAGTTTGCCATTGATCAGCGGATTGGCAAACGTGCCACGTATTGTCGCATCTGCGGTGACTTGCCCCGAGGAGACCACCTCACGGTCGAACTTTTGTACCAGGCCGAGATCGGTGTGGGCGTTCACGGCGCCTTGCATCGTCTGTGCGATCAACGAGGCCGAACCTTGCGCCTGCACGTCGGTCTGCGGACCCGTGAGGTGAAGGCTTTCGATACGCACTACGCCACGATCGAGGGCCAATGCGATGGGCCCCTGATTCTGCACCGTCACCGTTTGCGAATGTACGCCCGGCGTTGTCGCCGTCAACTGGACGCGCGAGAGTTGCAGACGTCCTGTCAGCGCATCGGTGTGCAGCGCCGGACCACTCACCGTGATCTCGCCATCGGCCGCGGCGTCGATGTCGGTGGACGATCCACTGGCCGCTCCCAATAGCGGCTGCAGTCCTTTATAGGTAACGTTATGGATCGTCACCTGCGCGGTCAGCGGATAGTCGCCACCGAGTTGGGCGTTGCCCTTGCCTTGAATCGCGGCGCCGGCCAGATTGGACTCGAGCGTGAAGTTCACGCGTCCGCCGGTAGTGTTCGCAGCCACCGTGAGATCCCCCAGATTCTTTCCCTGCACGGCGAGTCCCTTCCCTGAGAAGTTGAGATTCACGTCGCGCGGCAGCACTTGCGCTCCGCCATTGGCGATAGTGGCCGCTCCATCAGCCGTCAGTTGCAGCGTACCGGCAGTGCCCGGCCGCAAAGCCTGCACATGCCGGATGCGTGCCAGATCGATATGCCCATTGGTAACGCGGAATTTCACATCGCCCGCGTCCAGCACTCCTGCCTTGTGGTCGTAGTGCGCCGTGGCATCGAGCGCGGAAGACCCGGCGCGCACCTCCAATTGCGGCACATCGATGCCCGTCGCAAGGTAGGTGATGCGCGCATGCACGTGGTCGATCGGCTCATCGTCAAAAACGCCGCGGTCCACCGTGGCATCCACGCTTCCCTCAGGATGGTCCAATGTGCCGGACACACGAGCGGTCGCGGTCAGGTTTCCCTTCGCCGGAATGTCTGTGCGCTTCAGCAGGAACAGCACGCGCTCGATCGGAAGGCCGGCGATGTTGGCATCCGCTGTGGTCTGGTATCCCGCCGCGAGGCTGGTGTTGCCGTTCACGCGAATCTGCGAGCCCGCGAAGTCGGAGCTCGCGTTATACGTCACAGTCTGGCCGGCAGTGCGCGCCGTCGCCGTAAAATCGCCGTACGTCTGGCCCTCGATTCGCAGACCATGCCCTGAGGCGTCCGCCGTCATCGTCGTCGGCACAAACTGCTCGGCAAGTTGGCCAGTGATGTCCGCCGTCAACTGCAGTATGCCGCCGGAATTCGGCCGTTGATTCTGCACCGTGCGGAGCTTCGAAAGGTCTACCTGACTGCTCACGAGGTGCGCGTGGATTTCGCCTCGGTCGAACCGATCGCGCGGATGATGGAACTCCGCAGTCAGGTCGATATGCGATTGCCCGGTAGCGACGTCCGCGTTCGTCACGGCAACCAACTGGTCGGCCATCGTGACCTGGGCCTGCGCACGGTCGATCGGCTCCCCATCGATGGCGCCATTCGCCAGGGCGAGGTTGGCCGTACCGCGCGGATTGCCGATGGTCCCAGAGATATTCGCGTCCGCCGTGAGCGCACCGGAATAGCCCGCGGGGCTTGTGCCCGCCAGAGCCATCACATCCGCGAGATCGCCATTGCGGATCGACGCTTGTATCGAAAGCGGCTGGTTCTGCGTGGGCGACCACTCTCGCAGACCGACGGACGCGTTGACCTGCATCTGCATATTCCCGCGCCGCACACTTCCACCGGTGAGCGTGGCCTTTGAGTTCGACGCCGCCACGTCGCCCGAAAGACCATCGAAGTCGCGGCGCTCCGCGGAGAATCGGTCGACGGTGAGATGCCCATTGACTTGCGGAGTAGTCAATCGCCCGGTCACGTCGCCGGTGAAGGTGGCGTTACCAGCGAGAGCCACCGGCAGATTGCCGCCTGTCAGGGGATTAAAGTCGCGCAGATCGGCCGTGGTGAGCGCGACATTCAGCTTGCTCCCCATCGCTCCAGCGATATTCAGCCGCGTGTGCGGCAGCGCAACGAACGAATCGCCGACGGTCAGATTGTCGGTGTCGCCCCGATAATCCGCCGCGATCCGGCCGGACACCGGCACTCCCTGGCGACCAGGCGCGATCGACAAGCGCGCATTCGCGGTCAGGCTCTTGATCCCTGCGGCCTTGAGATCCCCTGTGGCCGCCAGCGGACCGGAGACCGCGCCGCTATAGCCCGGCATCAGCGTCTGCAAATTCAGATGACTCAGGGTGGCGTTCACCGTGTACCGTGAGAACTCTTCGAGCGACGCCCCGCCCGCAATTTCCGCCCCGAGCGCATCGATTCGCAGGCCACTCAAATCCAGCCGATGCGGAGTCAGGTGCGCGTCGGAGACCAAGGTCACCTTGCGCATTCTTTTCCCGCCCTGCAGGAACGACAGCCCTTTCGTATCGACGAACGCCTGCACATCGTAATTCCGCTGCGCGTCCATCTTCGCCGAGCCGTTCGCCTGCAGCGTTCCCTCGGGCTGTATGTCGAGCTTCGCCAGCCGCCCCAATTCCGCCAGCGCCAACTGCACTTGAAATTTCAACGACCCGCCGCCCGAGGGATCCTGCAACTTCCCCGAGGCGTAAATGCTCGACCCGCCATAGGTCACTCGCGAGTCTGCCACGTCGATCTCGTGGCCGGCCACCGTTGCGCTGACGTCGAGATCGGCCGCGGGCGGCATTGCGCGCATATCCAGCGGCGTCTGCAAATCCCCCAGACTCTTCAGATCCGCCAGCGCGACATGTCCGCGAATATGCGCCGATGTTTTTGGATCGTTCAGATTGCCCAGCGATCCGTCAATCGATAGCTGCGAGTGGTCCGTCTGAATGCGCGCGTTCTGAAAAGCAATCTTGTTGGAGTCCAGCTTGACCGGCACGGTCATGACGAACTTCACGGGGGTGTTTCTTCCCGACGCCACATAAAGCGGGGCCAGCGATAACTCGCCGGTATACCCCTGCTTCAAGACGTCGTACCAGAGCTGCACGTGCAACGATTCGCCGCGCAAATCGAAATCCTGCCGCTGCGAGTTGAACGTCACAGACCCGTTCATCAGTTCGAAGCGTCCTACTGCGAGGTCGACCACCGTCTGCAAAGGCGTTTTCGAATTGCCGGCCGGAGCAGCCGGTTTCGGCTTCGGCACGTTGGACGTCCCGTCGGCCGCCACGATCACGTTGGCCTGCGGCCGGTCGATCCCCAGATACGTGATATCCAGCAGATGGTGGATGCCGGTGAACAAGCGTATATGCAGTTCCACTCGGCTCGCACTTAAGTACGGCGCCGCGCCTGCCGGCTCATTGCCGTGAACAACGAAGTTCGTGAGGACTGCGGTCAAGTGCGTCCAGTCGAACGAGAACGATCCAATCTCCACCCGCCCGCCAGTCCCCTCTTCAGTCGCTGTAATCACCTTCTTCCTAGCGTAGTTCCGAAACCACTCTGTGCGGACCACCAGGATGCCGGCCAGCACAATGAGCAGCACGAACCCTGCCAGCCCGATGCCCACGTTGCGCAGAATTCTCATCGGTCGTTTCATTGGAATGCCTCCTGCCGATAAACGATACGATCCCCTTTGCGCGCCTCGGCAACCCACTGGTCGAATGCTTGATTCAGACGCTCGCCTTCCAGAGACGCGCGGATCTTCGGCTCCATTGCCTCGAAGGTCTTCAACTGCGGGAACTGCCGTTCCAGGTCCGGCTTGTGCTGGTCGTAGTACGCCCGGACTTCGTCGTCCGTCACCAGGACGCCGGGACGAAATCGCTCATCGATGAATTTCAGCACGTCCAACTGCCACTGCAATTGCAGCCTGAGTTGCGTCTCTGTGAGCCCGTATCGCTTCAGCTCCGCAGTCAGCCGCGCTTCCGAACCACCGAAGCGTCCCGTGAGGATCCGCTTGATCATGCCATCTACTTCAGCCGCGCTCGACTGCGCATATCCACCCTTCTCCATCGCCTCACGAATTACCGTCTGGTCGATTAGTCTCTCCGCGGCTTTCCGCTTCACGTCGACCTTGAGGTCTAGCGTTTCGCGATTGAGGAACTGCGTGACGCGCACGTCGCGATCGATGTCGCTGGCCTTGATCACGTGCTTGTCGACGATGACCCCGATGCGGTCGATCACCACACCCGCCGCCTGCAGGCAGCACGCCAACAGCACCGCTATGAGCCTCCTCCGCCCCATCAAAATGTCTGTCCTATCGAAAAGAAGAATTGAAAGTGATTCAACGTCTGCGGCGCCCCCACGCATGGACCGCTGGTGTACGTCTGGCTAGGATTGCATTGCAGTAACTGCTGAGCTGTCCCCTTGAACCCCACGAAAGACGGCGGATTGAGCGCATAGGCCAGGTCCAGCCGAATCGGCCCCACCGGCGTCTTGTAGCGAACGCCGAAACCCAGCGCCTGAGCCGTGTAATCGAAATGTTGCTGGTCGGCCTGATGGAAGCTGAGCGACATATTTCCGAGAGAGCTGAAAACGTTTCCCATGTCATGGAATACGACCCCGCCGATGTTCTCGCCGATCAGCGGAAACCGCAGCTCCACATTGTTGTAGAACAGCGCATTCCCACCCAGCGGCAAGCCTGTCGGCGACGATGAGGGTCCGCCGGCAGTCAGCGGAGCTCCCGTGTCGCGCGGACCCGCCTGGTCGAATGCGAAAGCCCGCAGCGTGTCCGGTCCGCCGCCGAAGAAACGCTCGCCCAGCGGCACTGATTCCGCCGCCGAAATGCCCGCCGGCGGGTGGAACGGAACGATGATGCCGAATTGCGTCTGGCGCGCCAGCACGATCGACTTGGTCAGGGGGTGATATGTGGCATTGCGCAGCAAAAGCCGCCCGAAGGATCGCTGCGAACCGAAAGCTCCATCGGCGAACCCCAGGTCGAGGCTGTTGAAGATGCCGCGGTGCGCATCCGCACCATTGTCCCGACGATCCTGAACCAGGCTGCCCCCGATAATTCCTATGCGGACGGGCTGTTGTAGTTGCGGCACCAGCAGTGCGGGAATCACCACGTTGTTGACACTGACGCGTCGGAACGCATATTGGAACTGGCCCCGAAACGATTTAGAAAATTTCTGGGCCACCTGTATCGACGCTTCTTCGCGCTGCGAAGCGAACGTCAGGACATTGAAGGAATCGTCATAGAGCAGCGTGAAAGTGATCGTCCTGCCCTTATCGCCCAGGAATCGCGGGATCTCGTAAGTCGCCGACCCGCGCCGTTCCAGCAGTGAGTACAACAGGTGCAGTCCCACTGTCTGGCCCACACCTAGAAAGTTCAGACGATTTACATCGAAGGACACCAGTGGACTAGCGCTCGTGGATCCGCCGGGGGACGTTAGATTGCTGCCGTTCAGGTTGCCGTATCGCCCAGCCTGCAGGCCGAATCCGATGCCCACGGTGTACCGGTTCGCTTCTTCGAAATTGTAGATGACATACTTGTGGTCGGTATCTCCATCCGGGTTCTGAATGGCGGTATCCACGCGCGCGAAGATGCCCAGGTCGTAGAGATTTTTCTGAATATCCGTCTCTTCCACCGGCGAAAGCGGATCGCCCGGATGGAGCGTAATGCTCTTTTCCACCAGGCTGGGCCGCGTTGTGGTGATTCCAGAAGTAACGACGCGCCGCACATATTGCCGATTCCCCTCCATCACCGTATAAGTCACATTTACGCGGTGGGGCGTCCCACTCGGCGCAAAGGTAGCCTTGAACGCAGCGTCGGGAAAACCGTGTTCGTAATAGTAAGTCAGCACCACGGTGCGATCGCTCGCGAGAGTCACGTCGGAAAAAGGTTGCCGGTCGATCGAGGCGAGCTGCGAGCTGATAACGCTGCGATCGCCCTCTTGGATTCCTTCCAGAGCCAGGTGATCCACCATCCACTGCGGTCCTTCCTCAATCGTCATCGCGACCGCGATATTGCCCGCCTTGCCGCCCGCATGCCGATCCACTGCGCACTTCACAACCACGTCGCGAAAGCCATTGGACCGGTAGAGATCGGCAATGGTCGCCTCGTCTTTTCGTTGGAACGCCTCGCTGTAGCGGCCGCGGCGCATCGTAAAAGACGCAGCCTGCATGTACATCCGCTCGCGAATGGTGTCCTCCTTGAAGTAACGATTGCCGGCGATCGAGACCTTCGCCACCTTGTACCGTTGTTCGCGGGAAATCACGTACTGGACAATCTCCAAATCGTCTTTCGGCGGCACAATCCGGAAGTCAATGTCGACGTCGTAGTATCCCTGGCTCTGAAAGTAGTCGATGAGATTCCGCTTGCCCTCCGCCAGCAGATCGTTGTCGACGGTGTGTTCTTCAAATACCGGGACATACCGTTTCAACACGCGTTTGGAGACGCTCGCTTCGAGCGCCGTCACCTTCACACGCGGGCCCGCGTTGATGTTCAGCGTGGGGCGCACCCTGTTGGTCGCCGGTTCGTAGTCGAGCTTTTGCAGATTCACCGTGGCCTTCACGCGATCCTTCTTTTCGTATGCCGCCTGCACTCCCTGCACACCAGTGTTGGTGGTTAGGGCAGTTACCTGCCGCCACCAATGAACGATTGGAAATCGCCAGCCTGTGGCCTTGATGATGGCGCTGCCGGGTAGTTCCGCTCCGCCTTGAATCACTGGCATCTCGTAACGTGCGCGCTTCTTGCCGGCAATCTGCAACGTGAGGAAGACCTGCTGCGCCGAATCGTCGCGCGTCACTACGGGAGTCACCGTGTCCCGATACATGCCGTTCTTTCGCAGCAAGTCTCGAACCGCCTCCTGCGCTTTGGTCAGATCTTCATCGCGAAACGGCGCCCCCAGAGTCAACTCCGCCGCCACGGCGATCTGGGTACGATTCGGCGGGTTCGGAATCCGGCCCTCCACTTTCAGTCCACCGAAAAACGAGGTGAGCTGCGTTACGAAGCGCACCGCGACGCCATCGCCCGAGAGTTCCACGTCTACCGCGATATCTTCGAAGCGCCCGCTGGCGAAGAGCCTGTCGATCGCGCTGGCGACGTCGTCCGCGTGCAGTGGATCGCCCTTCTGGAAAGGAAGAGCTCGCGCAAGATCGCCAGGATCGAGCGGCTGCACCGGCGAAAACTGAATGTCGACGATCCGCTTATTTTCGAATTGCGCCAATTGCGCGAGTGCTGGAAGCGCCAATAGTACGAGAACGCACGGAATCTTGGCCGCCATTCGCCGGAACATGAGCAACTCAATGGCCCATGTGAGGAAGTCCCACTGATTGAAATGCGCGGTTCAAGCGAAGGCTCCCATGTCGTGGTCCGACGTGAAATCTCTCTTCGCAAAAAGTGCGGGATGCTGGAGTAAGCATATGCGCGCCGCATGGGAGCCGCCCTCGCCTTTTACACGCTGTTGTCCCTGATGCCGTTGCTGCTCGTTCTGATCTCGATTGCCGGCCTCATCTTCGGAACCCGCGCCGCGGAGATTCGAGTCTTGGCGCAGGTGCAATTGTTGATTGGCTATCAGCGCGCGCAGATTCTGCAAGCGCTACTGGACCCGACAGACCCGGACCAAGGGGGCATCATAAGCGGGACAACTTGGAGGCCTTCGTCAACCGTGGGGGACTCGTTAAGGTTGCCTTCTTTGGCGGTCTCGATAACTTGCAGCGTATCGGGGACCCGCAGCAGGCGGCAGAGTCGCGCGTGCACGTGGCGTCATTGGTAGACTTGGCTGGCATGAAGATGCGGGTGATTCAAGTTCGGGGAAGTTGGAAGACCTACGTGGATATTCACGCTCTAACGTCGCATGGGATCGATCTGCCGACAGCACTGGCGGCAGCCAAAGCGATCGACAAAAGGTTCAATTCGGCGACAAGCATTCGGGCCCTTCAGTTTTATGGCGACGCGACACTAGATCGGGTCCCGCTGGCTATGCGGCGGAGTCTACCACCGTTGCACGCTATTGCGCGCTAAAAACTGCAATTTTCGCTAAGTTATTGATTTTAAAATGGCGGTGAGGGTGAGATTCGAACTCACAGACGCGGTCGCGAATCTGTAAGTTGCGGACTCCCCGTTGCCGTTATTGCCATATTTGCCAGCACTGCCGTCACGGATTGCCCAAAATTGCTCAAGAACCTACGTGGCGTGGCCGACGGTCAATAGACAGCGCGCGATGTTAGCGATCATCTGAAAACGTAGATTTTTGGACTTTGGCCGGCCCATGGTTGTCGGCGATACCGCGTAGCTTGAGCCGCAGGTATTGGAGATAACCGCCGGCAACCGGATGCTCCTGGAGTTCTTCAATGATGGGTTGGAAGTAGGCCAGTGAACGGATTCGCGGCAGTGGCGGCACGTCAGTGGGCCGCACCGTGCGACGGAGGCAGGCCAGCAAGAGAGCGGTCTCAACCACTTCAAGGGGAACGCCGCGGTCAAA
>Ga0182024_10025555_pt1 | contig 10420 bp, 9 predicted proteins | sample P32metaG_FD_120480 | JGI IMG/M metagenome (GOLD analysis project Ga0182024, IMG submission 120480) | Permafrost microbial communities from Stordalen Mire, Sweden - P3-2 metaG (Illumina Assembly) | ecosystem: Environmental > Terrestrial > Soil > Wetlands > Permafrost | place: Sweden: Stordalen...
ATGCTGGCGCGCTGGTACGGCGCGGCGAGGCGGTGGCGGAAGTCACGGCGACCGGAGCGCGCACCAAGTTCGGCCGCACCGCGGAACTCGTCCGCACCGCCCATGTCGTAAGTTCTCAGCAGAAGGCGGTGCTGCGCGTGGTGCGCAATCTCGCCGCGTTCAACGGCGTCGTCATCGTCCTCCTGGTCGCTTACGCTTCCTATCTGAAGATGCCGCTCGCCGAGATAATCCCCCTCGTCCTGACGGCGGTCCTCGCATCAATACCCGTCGCATTGCCGGCCACCTTCACTCTGGCATCGGCGCTCGGCGCCCGCGCCTTGGCGAAGCAGGGCGTCCTTCCAACTCGTCTCTCGGCGGTGGATGAAGCGGCATCCATGAATGTTTTGTGCGCCGACAAGACCGGCACGCTGACCCGCAACGCGCTGACGGTGACCGGTGTTCGTCCGTTATCCGATTTCGACGAGGCGCATGTCTTGGCGTTGGCGGCATTGGCCAGCTCCGAGGGTGGGCAGGACCCGGTCGACGCGGCCATTCGTGCGGCGGCCAGCGGCAAAGGCATTGCCGATGCGCCGAAGCTGGTGAAGTTCGTACCGTTCGATCCGGCGACGAAAATGTCCGAGGCGATTGTGGACGATCCGGGCGGTGGGACGCAACGCGTGGTGAAGGGCGCCTTTGCGGCAATCGTCCCTCTCGCGCAACCGTCACCGAACGCGGCGGTGGCGGCGAAGGAGCTTGAAGGACAGGGTTTCAGATTGCTTGCGGTCGCCGCCGGACGGCACGATGCGATGAAGCTCATCGGGCTGATCGCGCTGAGCGATCCGCCCCGAACCGACTCGGCCACGCTCGTGACCGAGCTGCGCGGATTAGGCGTGCGCACGGTGATGGTGACGGGCGATGCTCCGGCAACGGCGGCGATCGTGGCGCATGCCGTCGGCCTCGACGGCGCGGCCTGTCCGCTCGGGCCGATTCCGGAAAATGTACAGCCTGACACTTTCGCGGTCTTCGCCGGTGTTCTGCCGGAGGATAAATACAAACTGGTCAAGGCGTTCCAGAAAGGCGACCACGTCATCGGCATGTGCGGCGACGGCGCCAACGACGCGCCGGCGCTGCGCCAGGCACAAATCGGAATCGCGGTCTCGACGGCGACCGACGTCGCGAAGTCGGCCGCGGGCATGGTGCTGACCGAACCCGGCCTATCCGGCATCGTTGCGGCGGTGAAAGAAGGTCGAGTGACATTCCAGCGCATCCTCACCTACACGCTGAACTCCATTACCAAGAAGACGGTGCAGGTGCTTTTCCTGGCGGTGGGCTTGATCATGACCGGACACGCGATCCTGACCCCCTTGCTGATGGTCCTCATCATGATTACCGGCGATTTCCTGGGCATGTCGCTGACGACGGACAATGTGCGTCCATCGCCCATGCCGAATGCCTGGCGCATCGGCAGCTTGACGGTCGCGGGCGTCATCATGGGAATCGGCGAACTGGTCTTTTGTACCTCTGTCCTGGCTTTCGGCGCCTACCGCATGGGTCTCGATGTAGGGGCGCTTAGAACGCTCGCCTTTATCGTCATCGTCTTCGGCAATCAGGCGGTGACCTATACCAATCGGGGGCGCCCGCGCCTCTGGTCTTCCCGCCCCAGCATCTGGCTGGCCGTATCGTCTATTGCCGATATTCTAATCGCCTCGACTTTGGCCGTCGGCGGAATCGCGATGACGGGTTTACCGGCCTTGGTCGTGGGCGGCACGCTTGCCGCGGCAATTGCCTTTGCCGTCGTCCTGGATTTCGTCAAGGTTCCGGTCTTTCGCCGTCTCGGAATTGCCTAGCGCTAAGCCTCGATGATGACCTTGAGCGCCTTTGTGTTGGCGGCATGCGCGAAGGTCTCGTAGGCGTCCAGGATGCGGCCCAACTTGAAGCGATGCGTGATGAGCAGCTTTGGGTCGATCTTTTTCGACCCCACCGTCTTGAGCAGCATCGGCGTGCTGATCGTGTCGACCAACCGCGTCGTGATGGTGATGTTCCGGTCCCAGAGGCGCTCGAGATGGAGAGCCACCTGCGTTCCATGCACCCCGATGTTGGCGATGGTGCCGCCGGGCGCGACGATCTTTTCGCACAACTCGAAGGTCGCCGGAATGCCTACCGCCTCGATGGCGGTGTCGACGCCGCGCCCGCCGGTCAATTTCATAACCGTCTCCGGGGCGTCGCCATCGACACTGTTGACGGCGGCCGTCGCGCCGAAGCGCTTCGCCACTTCGAGGCGATTGTCGTCGAGATCGATCATGATGATCTCGGCCGGCGAGTAGAACTGGGCGGTGAGCAGCGCGGCAAGCCCAATGGGCCCCGCGCCGACGATCGCCAGGGTGCATCCCGGCTGAATCTTGCCGTTGAGCACGCCGCACTCGAAGCCGGTCGGCAGGATGTCGCTCAGCATCACCAGCGCCTCTTCGTCCGCACCATCGGGAATGCGATAGAGGCTGGTGTCCGCATAGGGGATGCGGACGAACTCGGCCTGGGTGCCGTCGATGCCGTTGCCGAGGATCCAACCGCCGGTCGTGCAATGAGAATACATTCCCCTGCGGCAATATTCGCATTTGCCGCAGGCGCTGATGCAAGAGATCAAGACCCGGTCCCCCGCCTTGAAGGATGTGACGGCCGGCCCAATCGTGTCGATGACACCTACGCCCTCGTGACCGAGAATGCGGCCGGGCTGACAAGTCGGGACATCGCCCTTGAGGATGTGCAGGTCGGTGCCGCAAATTGTCGTTTTCGTTATCTTGACGATGGCGTCCGTGGGCGCCGCGATTTGCGGCTTGGGACGCTCTTCCAGAGCTTTCTTCGCCGGACCCTGATAGACAAGGGCTTTCATTTTCGCCAACCCTGTTGTTGCATGCGGCGCGAGTTGCCGAGGTCGGCTGGTTTCGACTGAACCATCGGTGACGCGAGCTCGCCGCGGACTTGCCGTATGCTGGACATGGTGCTTCGCGACTGGATTGCGACAAAAGACTGGGCACGGCTGTGGTCGAGTTCGCCCAATTCGAGTTCCTTGACAATGTTCTTGTTATGTTCCATATACGGTGGGGATTGAGGCAGGGAATGGTGGGGAGACGGTTGGGACGGGGCGAAATTAATCCTTTGGCTGCTGATTCGCTGCAGGAACAGCGAAAGCAGCCAGGCCGTTTATAGCGGAATCGCGGTTTTCCGCCCTTGAGAGCCCGACGGGGCGATGGTTCGAGGGGCTGGCTTGGCTGCAAGCCCTCAAAACCGCCCAGTTTGCAGCGACTTCCGTGGAGAGTAATCGTTTCTACTATCGCCCCGCCCACCCTAAAACGGGTGGCATCGCAAATGCCTTGGGAGACATGCATGCCTGAATTATCCGGAAAGATCGCCATCGTCACCGGCGGCAGCCGCGGCATCGGCCGCGCCATCGCGCGCGAACTCGCGCAGGACGGCGCCGCCGTGATGATCGCCTCGCGCGATCAGGCCGCGCTCGACCAGGCGGTCGGCGAAATCACCAATGCGCGCGGCCGCGCGGCTTCGATCGCCCTCGATCTGCGCGAGGCCGATGCGCCCGCCAAGCTGACCGAGGCAACGGTGAAGGAGTTCGGCGGCATCGACATCGTGGTGAACAACGCCGGCGCCACGCAGCGCGGCGATTTCCTGTCGCTCACCGACGACCAATTCATCGACGGCTTCGCCCTCAAATATTACGCGGCGGTGCGCCTGACGCGCGCCGCGTGGCCGCAATTGAAGGCGCGCCATGGCTCGATCGTGAACATCGTCGGCGCCGGCGGCCGCACCCCCGGCCCGCAATTCGCGATCGGCGGCTCGGTCAACGCCGCGGTGCTTGCCTTCACCAAATCCGTCGCTGAGATCGGCATCGCGGACGGCGTTCAGGTGAACGCCATCAATCCCGGCCCGGTGCGCACCGACCGCCAGATGCAGTGGCTCGAGGAGACGGCGAAGAAAGAGGGCATCAATCTCGACGACGTGGTCGCGCGCATGGTCAAGGCGAGCAAGGTAACGCGCATGGGCGAACCCGAGGACATCGCCTATCTTGTCAGCTTCATCGTCTCGAAGAAAGGGAGCCTCTTCCAGGGCGCGCTGATCGACATGGAGGGCGGTTCCACCAAAACCATATAGGGATTTGATGGAACCTCGAACGGGACGATCTTAGCCGCGCCGTCGATACGGCCTCCATGCGTGTCTTCGATCGCTACGCTATTTGGTGATCGCCTTTCCCGTGTAGGGGACGATATCGATGCTCGACGAAGCGATGTTCTTGCCCGTGCCGCGCGAGGTGTAAACGCCTACGACATCCAAATCCGGCTGAAATCCCGCGGCGGTGGTTCCGGGAAGCGGCGCCACCTCGATGATGACGAAGCCGTCGGAAAGGGTGGCCGCGCTCACATCGAGGGCTTTCTCGATCAGCGGACAATCGACCCGCTCGGCGATGTCGGGCTTGAGCGAGTCGTTCTTTACGACGATGCGGCCGACGGTGGCGCCTTCCTCGTTCGCGAGAACGAACTTCTTGCGGAAAGTCACGGCGACCGTGGATTGCGGATTATGGATGTTGATGGCCGTCGCATAAGTGCCGGCGGCACCGGCGGAATCGCTCGCCTCGGGTCCGCAGACAAACTTGGCGGCGTAGGAGACATAGGGCGGCGCGAGCGACGTCTGCGCCATCGCCGCACCGCCCGCCGCCACGCAAGCCAGAGAGAGGGAGAGTACCGACAATGTCATGCGTACCGTCATTGCTTCCTCCATTGTTGATTCGATCAACCACGCGGAAGGACGGTTGCCCGTCGTCCTCAAGATCGTGCCATGCTGTATATCGATGCGTCGAGGCCGCCATGTCCTCCATTCCCGCCGCGAGCGTCCATTATACCGCGGGGCGCCGTCCGTCCGTAAGAGTTGATCGAATCAAATCGCGGCGTATTGGAGAAACCAGAGGCTCGTCTTCCCATAGCGCCGCTCGTCGAGCACGGCAAAGCCCGCGGGCGGTGCGGAGTCGCGCTTCGCCGGTTGTTCCAGGGAGACGACGGCGCCCTCGGCGAGCCAGTGTTGGACGGCGAGCGCGGCGAGCGCCGCCGCGGCAACATCCTCGTCATAGGGCGGATCGAGGAAGATCAAATCGCAGGGCGCGTCGGCGCGGGGCGGATGCAGCGCATCGGCAGCGAGAATGCGCGCATTCTTGTCCTCGCCGAGGGACTTGATGTTGGCTTGAAGCAGCGCCCGGGCGTCGCGGTCGCGTTCCAGAAAGGTCGCGAATTGTCCGCCGCGCGACAGCGCTTCGAGCCCGAGGGCGCCGGTGCCCGCGAAAGCGTCCAGCACGCGGGCGCCTTCGATCAGATCGCGCTCGGCGAAGCGGGCATGGGCGAGGATGTCGAACAACGCTTCCCGCGCGCGCTCGGAGGTTGGTCGCACCTCCCCGCCCTTCGGCGCGGCGAGCGCCCGGCCCCTATGCCGTCCGGCGACGATCCGCATCGCGCGGCGCCGCGGCGCCCAATTGTTCGCGCATCACCCGGCGCGGCACTTCAGCGACGCCGCCGCGCGGCAAATCGCCGAGTTGGAAGGGGCCGTAGGCAATGCGGATGAGCCGCGACACGGTCAGACCCAGATGCGTCATCACCTTGCGGATTTCGCGATTCTTGCCTTCCCGCAGGCTTACGGTAAGCCACGCATTGGCGCCCTGCACGCGGTCGAGCGCCGCCTCGATCGGGCCGTACGCGACACCATCGACGCGAATGCCCGCCGCGAGCTTCGCCAGCGCATCGGGCGTCGGCGCGCCATGAACACGGACGCGATAGCGCCGCAGCCAGCCGCGTGCGGGCAATTCGAGCGCGCGCGCCAGTTCGCCGTCATTAGTCAGGAGGATCAATCCCTCGGAATTGAGATCGAGCCGCCCGACCGACACGACGCGGGGCAGGCCCTTCGGCAAACTGTCGAACAAGGTCGGCCGTCCGCGCTCGTCCTTGTGCGAGGCGATGAGGCCCGCCGGCTTGTGGTAGCGGAACAGGCGTGCCGGTTCCCGCAGCGGGATCGGCTTGCCGTCCACGAGGATGACGCTGGCCTCGTCGATATTGGTCGCGGGCGAGGTCAGCACCGCGCCATCGACCGCGACGCGGCCGTCCGCGATCCAGCGCTCGGCCTCGCGGCGCGAGCACAATCCGGCGCGCGCCAGCGCCTTGGCGATGCGCTCCGCCATGCGCGCTAGCGCCGTGCCGCCGCAACGAAGGCGGCGAAAATCCGGGTGTCGCCGTCGGAGATCGCATATTCCGGATGCCACTCGACGCCAAGCACGAAGTGGCGCCGCGGGTCCTCGATGCCCTCGATGACGCCGTCGGGCGCGACGGCATCGACGATCATGCCGGGCGCGACTTGCTTCACGGCCTGATGATGCGCGCTGTTCACGGCCATTTCATCCATGCCGGTGACGCGGTGAAGGAGCGTCCCGGGCGCGATGCGCACGCTGTGGCCGGGCTCGGTTCGCGGGTTGGGCTGCTCATGCGCGAGCGCTTGCGGCACCTCGTCCGGTATGTGCTGGATCAGCGTGCCGCCGAGCGCGACATTCAGCAATTGTTCGCCGCCGCAGATTCCGAGCACCGCCTTGTCGGCTTCGACCGCGCCGCGCGTGACCGCGAGTTCGAACGCCGTGCGCCGCTCCTTGGTGGTGACGCTCGCATGCCGCCTCGTGGCGCCGAACAGCGCGGGATCGACGTCGAACGCGCCGCCGGTGACGACCAGACCGTCGATCAGCGCCAGGTACGCGGCGGCCTGCTCCGGCGCGTGCGGCAGCAGGATCGGGAGGCCGCCGGCGCGCGCCACCGCCTCGCAATAATTCTCCCGCAGCGCATACCAGGGATGGGTCTTGGAATAGCGTCCCGGCGGTTCGGAATCGAGCGTCAGGCCGATGATCGGTTGTGCCATGTTCCTGCTTCCCTGGGCGGAAAGGCGATTCTAGAGTCGCGCGGTCCCGGCCGCAACCGAAGGAGCGCGCTTGTCCCCGCCGCCATCTTCCCGTTTCGTCGAACGCGCCTTTCCGCCGCGCACCTACGACATCGATTTCGCCGGCGTGGTCGGCAACATCGTCTATGTCCGCTGGCTCGAGGATTTGCGCCTCGCCTTGATGGAGGAGGCGTATCCGATCGAACGCGCACTCAAGGAAGACGTGGCGCCGATCCTGCTCTCGACCCGAATCGACTACGACAAGCCGATCACGATCCACGATCCCTGCGTGGGTCGCATGTGGGTCCCGGCGCTGGAGCGGATCAAGTGGCATGTCGCGGCCGAGTTCCGTGTGGGCGACGCGGTCCATGCGCGCGCCGAGCAAGTCGGCCTCTTCATCCGGCTCTCGACGCGCCGGCCGATCGCGGTGCCGGAGCCGCTGCGCACGCATTACGCCGCCGCAAGCGTGCCGCGATGAACGGATTCGAAGACCTCCCTGATCGGCGGCCGCATCGTTTAGAACCCTCCCCCCTTGAGGGGGAGGGCGCGAGAAGCCGCAGGCTTCGAGCGGGTGGGGGGTATCGTGCCGCTTGCCCCCCCCACCCGAAATGCCTCGCTGCCGCGACGCATTTCTTCCCTTGGCGCCGCCTGACCGGCCCCCAGCCGGTCAGGACCGAGCTTCCGGGGGATGCTCGGCAGGCGCCAAGCCCTCAAGGGGGGAGGGTGCCATCCTTCACTCCCAAAAAATCGGAATGGACTTGACGCCACCTCCGTTTTTCATGGCCTTGGCCCTGGAAGAAGCCGAGCGTGCGGGATTGCGCGGCGAGGTCCCGGTCGGCGCGGTGCTGGTCGAAGGCGCCAGCGGGACCGTGCTGGCAGCGGCCGGCAACCGAATCGAGGAACTCGCCGACCCGACCGCGCATGCCGAGCTTCTGGTGTTGCGCGAAGGCGCGCGCGCGCGGGGCCGCCCGCGTCTTGACGACTGCGACCTTTATGTGAGCCTGGAGCCCTGCGCCATGTGCGCCGCGGCGATCTCGTTCGCCCGCATCCGCCGGCTCTATTTCGGCGCCTACGATGCGAAGGGCGGCGGCGTCGAACACGGCCCGCGCTTTTTCCAGCAACCGACCTGTCACCACCGCCCGGAAGTCTATGGCGGGATCGAGGAAACGCGCGCGGCGGAATTGCTGCGGAAGTTTTTTCAGGAGCGCCGGTAGAAAATTATGGGGTTGGACATCGCACTAGCGCCGCACCGCTCGCCAACCGATGTCGCGGCGGCAGAAGCCGTCGGGGAAGTCGATCTTCGCGATCGCATCGTAAGCGCGGCGCTGCGCATCTTCGATGGTCGCGCCGAGCGCCGTGACGTCGAGCACGCGGCCGCCATCCGCGACGAGGCGATCGCCCTCGCGTTTCGTTCCGGCCTGGAAAATCCTCACCCTGGGATCGAGGGCAGCCTCCGCCAGCCCAAGAATTTCGCCGCCCTTCACCGGTTCGCCAGGATATCCCTTCGCCGCCAGCACCACGCAGACCGAAGCGCGCGGATCCCAGCGCAAATCGAAATCCTTGAGGTCGCCGTCGCGCGCCGCCATCAGCGCCGGCAGCAGATCGCTCCGAAGTCGCGGCAGCAGCGCCTGGCATTCCGGGTCGCCGAAACGGGTGTTGAACTCGATCACTTTCGGCCCGTCCGGCGTCAGCATCAGCCCCGCATAGAGCACGCCCTTGAAGGGCGCGCCCTCCGCCGCCATCGCCGCCACCGCCGGGCGCACGATCTTCGCCATCGTCTCGGCCTCGATCGCCAGCGTGACGCAGGGCGCGGGCGAATAGGCGCCCATGCCACCGGTGTTGGGACCGGTATCGCCGTCGCCGACACGCTTGTGATCCTGCGCCGAGGCGAGCGGCAGCGCGTGCACGCCATCGACCAGCGCCAGGAAACTCGCCTCCTCGCCTTCGAGATAATCCTCGACCACAAGCTCGGCGCCGGCCACCCCGAAACGCCGTTCGCCCATCGCCGCGTCGATGGCGGCGAGCGCTTCCGCCATCGTCATCGCCACCGTCACGCCCTTACCGGCGGCGAGACCGTCAGCCTTGACCACGATCGGCGCCCCGCGCTCCCGCACATAATCCTTGGCGGACTCGGGATCGCGAAAGCGCCGGTACGCCGCGGTCGGAATGTCGTATTTCGCGCACAGATCCTTGGCGAAACCCTTGGAACCTTCGAGCCGCGCCGCGGCGGCGCTCGGCCCGAACGTGGCGATCCCCGCGGCTTCGAGCCGATCCACCAGCCCCGCTACGAGCGGCCCTTCCGGCCCCACCACGGTAAAATCGATGCGCTCGCGCCGGGCCAGCGCCACGATGCCGTCGAGATCGCGCGCCGCGACCGGCACGCATTCCGCTCCCTCCGCGATGCCGGGATTCCCGGGCGCGCAATAAAGCTTGTCGCACAGCGGCGAGGCGGCCAACGCCCAAGCCAGCGCATGCTCGCGCCCGCCCGATCCGATCAGCAGAACCCGCATGATTTTCCCTTTCCGTGCGCGCGACTCTTGTATCATGGCCGGCGATGAGCGACACCAGCCTCGCACCTCCTCTATCCGCCGGATCGCGACCCAATCTGCCAGAATTCACCGTCACCGAGTTGTCGGCGGCGCTGCGCCGCGATATCGAGCAGAATTTCTCGTACGTCCGGGTGCGCGGCGAAATCTCGGGCTGCAAGAAGCATTCCTCGGGCCATTGCTATCTGACGCTGAAGGATGCGGACGCCGTGCTCGATTCGGTGATCTGGCGCGCCGCGCTGCAGCGCCTCGCGCTCAAGCCCGAAGACGGGATGGAGGTGGTCTGCACCGGGCGCCTCACCACCTATCCGAGCCGCTCGAAATATCAGCTCGTCATCGAGAGTGTCGAACTTGCCGGAATCGGCGCGCTCCTGAAGGTGCTGGAAGACCGCCGCAAGCGCCTCGCCGCTGAAGGCCTGTTCGACCCCGCGCGCAAGCGGAAGCTGCCGTTTCTGCCCCAAGTGATCGGGATCGTCACCTCGCCTTCGGGCGCGGTGATCCGCGACATCCTGCATCGCCTGAAAGATCGCTTCGCGCGCCATGTTCTGCTTTGGCCGGTGCCGGTGCAGGGCGAAGGCGCCGCGCAGCAGATCGCCGATGCGATCGCGGGCTTCAACCGCCTGGCGCCGGGCGGCGCGATCCCGCGCCCCGACCTGATCATCGTGGCCCGGGGTGGCGGCAGCCTCGAGGATTTGATGGCCTTCAACGAGGAGATCGTGGTACGTGCCGCCGCCGCGTCCGCGATCCCGCTGATCTCAGCCGTCGGACACGAGACCGACACGACCCTGATCGATTATGCCAGCGACCGGCGCGCGCCGACGCCGACCGCCGCGGCGGAAATGGCGGTGCCGGTGCGGCTCGATCTGGTGGCGCGAGTGGCGATGCTGAGCGGGCGCCTGGCCGCCGGCCTGGTGCGGCGCCTAAACGGC
>Ga0182024_10025556_pt1 | contig 10419 bp, 7 predicted proteins | sample P32metaG_FD_120480 | JGI IMG/M metagenome (GOLD analysis project Ga0182024, IMG submission 120480) | Permafrost microbial communities from Stordalen Mire, Sweden - P3-2 metaG (Illumina Assembly) | ecosystem: Environmental > Terrestrial > Soil > Wetlands > Permafrost | place: Sweden: Stordalen...
CACTGCGAATTTCGAGGAATCGACCATGACCGGGACGCGGGCGATGTCCGGCTCGGCGGCGACGAGATTGAGGAACGTCACCATCGCGGCTTCGGAATCCAGCAACCCCTCGTCCATGTTGACGTCGATGATCTGGGCGCCGTTCTCGACCTGGTCGCGCGCCACTTGAAGCGCCGCGGTGTAGTCGCCGGCGGTGACCAGCTTGCGGAATTTCGCCGATCCGGTGACGTTGGTGCGCTCGCCGACATTGACAAAGGGAATAGCTGGCGTGAGCTCAAATGGCTCGAGGCCCGAAAGCCGCAGGCGCGGTTCGATTTCGGGGACGGTGCGCGGCCGATGCGGCGCGACCGCCGCCGCAATCGCCGCGATATGGGCGGGCGTGGTGCCGCAGCAGCCGCCGACGATGTTGACCAGGCCGGCTTTCGCGAATTCGCCGATCAGCCCGGCCATGAATTCGGGGCTCTCGTCGTACTGGCCGAATTCGTTGGGCAATCCGGCATTGGGATAGGCGCAGACCAGCGTATCGGCGACCCGGCCGATATCGGCGATATGGGCGCGCAGATCCTCGGCGCCGAGCGCGCAGTTGAAGCCGACCGTGATGGGCCGGGCGTGACGGACCGAATTCCAGAATGCCTCGGGCAATTGCCCCGACAGCAGCCGGCCGGATTTGTCGGTGATGGTGCCGGAGATCATCACCGGCACGTCGATGCCGCGGGCCTCCGCGATTTCCGAAATGGCGTACAGCGCCGCCTTGGCGTTGAGCGTGTCGAAGATGGTCTCGACCAGCAACAGGTCGGCGCCGCCATCGAGCAAGCCGTTGATCTGTTCGCCATACGCCTTGCGAAGGTCGTCGAAGGTGACGGCGCGGAAGCCGGGGCTGGAAACATCAGGCGAGATCGAGGCGGTGCGGTTGGTCGGGCCGATCGCGCCGGCGACAAAGCGCGGTTTGCCGTCCTCGGCGGCAACGCGGGTGGCGGCGTTGCGCGCGAGTTTGGCGCCTTCGAGATTGAGTTCGTAGGCAAAACCCGAGAGGTCGTAATCGGCCTGCGCGATCGAGGTCGAGGAAAACGTGTTGGTGGCGACGATGTCGGCGCCGGCACGCAAATAGTCAGCGTGGATGTGCTCGATCGCCTTGGGCTGCGTCAGGATCAACAGATCGTTGTTGCCCCGGAGGTCGCGGTGGAAATCCCGGAAGCGTTCGCCGCGAAACGCCGCCTCGTCATATTCGAGGCCCTGAATCATGGTGCCCATGGCGCCGTCGAGCACCAGGATGCGTCCGCGGGCGGCCGCGAGCAGGGCGGTTCGCTTCGGAGAGACAGTTACGGTCATCGATCAGGCGGCTTTCTGTGCGCCCTGCGGGCGGATGCCCAGCAGGTGGCTGATGGCGAACACGAGATCCGCGCGGTTCATGGTGTAGAAGTGAAAGGTGTCGACGCCGTGCTTGGCGAGTTTCTGGACTTGGCCCGCCGCGACCGTCGCTGCCACCAGCTTGCGGGTCTCGGCGTCGTCATCGAGACCATCGAATTTGGCGGCGAGCCAGTCCGGCACGCTGGTGCCGGCGCGGGTCACGAAGGCTCTCGCCTGCTTGAAATTGTGCATCGGCATGATGCCGGGCACGATCGGAATGGTGATGCCACGGGCGCGAACCCGGTCGAGATAACGGAAATAGAGGTCGTTGTCGAAGAACACCTGGGTGATGGCGCGGGTGGCGCCGGCATCGACCTTGGCTTTGAGGACATCGATATCGGCATCGAAATCCCTGCTTTCCGGATGCTTCTCGGGGTAGGCGGAAACCGAAATCTCGATATCGCCGTGCCGCCGCTTGATGCCGGTGACGAGCTCCGCCGAACTCTGGTAGCCCTCGGGGTGCGTGGCGTAGGCGGTGCCGATGCCGCCCGGCGGATCGCCGCGCAGCGCCACGATGTGGCGGACGCCGACATCATGATAGCGGTCGACGATTTCGTCGATTTCGCCGCGCGTAGCGCCCACGCAGGTCAAATGCGCGGCCGGGGTCAAATGGGTCTCGGAAAGGATGCGGGTGATGGTGGAATGGGTGCGCTCACGGGTCGATCCGCCGGCGCCATAGGTCACCGATACGAAATTGGGCGTGAGCGGAGCCAGCCGGTTGATGGTGTCCCACAGGCTGCGTTCCATCTCCTCGGTCTTGGGCGGAAAGAACTCAAAGGAAATGGCCGGGAGTTTTGGCACGGCATGGCGGTCCTGCGCGGCGGTCGTCATCTCGGTCATGGCACCACAAACTCCACGGCGGCGTTAAGGACATCAGGTCTGGCGGCCGGACGGCAAAATAGGCCAACGGCGTCAGCTCAAACAGCCCATCACAAGTGGGAAATTGCCCAATTTTTGCAAATAAATTACATAATGTGTCCTATATATCAAAAAGTGGGCAATAAGGAAAACACGCAATGCGGGCGGCGCGTTGAGCGAATGTCGCCATATTATATGGATATTATGAGAAGAGAATCCCAATCTTCTCTCGGCTTGGGTCTCGAATTTCGTTTGTGGGCAGGATATAAGATTGTCTTAATACAGACGTATTGTCCCACCCGCGGATTCCGGAACTCCATCGGCTCGTCCAGTCGGCGCGCGCCTGATCTGCGCGGCGGGGGCCTTTGTCGGCCCGGCGTCGCGCACTAGGTTAGAGCCATGATTCCGCTTTCGATCCTCGACCTCTCCGTCGTCACCACCGGCACCAGGCCCGCCGCGGCACTGCGCAACAGCATCGACCTGGCGCGCGAAGCCGATGCGCTGGGTTACGTGCGCTATTGGCTGGCCGAACACCATAACCTCGCCTCGGTGGCGAGCCCCGCGCCCGACCTGATGATCGGGCAGATCGCCGCGGTGACAAGCCGCATCCGGGTCGGCTCCGGTGGCGTGATGCTGCCGAACCACGCGCCGCTAATGGTGGCCGAGCGCTTCAAGATGCTCGAGGCCTTGTTTCCCGGCCGGATCGATCTCGGGCTCGGCCGCGCGCCGGGCACCGATGGCGCCACCGCGCATGCGCTGCGCAGCCGGCTCGATCGCCGCGAGGGCGACGACTTCCTCGAGCGGCTGCATGAATTGACGTTGTGGGAGACCCGCGATTTTCCGCCCGGCCATCCCTACAACAATGTGGTGGCGATGCCCAATGACACCCCGCTGCCGCCGATCTGGCTGCTCGGCTCCAGCGACTACAGCTCCGAGCTTGCCGCCCAGGTCGGCATGGGCTTCGCGTTCGCGCATCATTTCGCCTCCCATGATGCGGTCGATGCGCTGACCCATTATCGCGCGCGGTTCAAGCCGTCGGGCTGGCGCGCGACGCCCTACGGCATTCTCGCGGTTGCGGCGGTTGTTGCCGAAACCGATGCGGAGGCCGAGCGGCTGGCCTCGTCGATGGACCTCAACCGCCTGCGCCGCGACCGCGGTCAATACACGCCATTGCCCAGCGTCGAGGAAGCGCTGGCCTATCCCTATACCGAGAGCGAACGCGCTTCGATCGCGCGCAATCGCTCAAGGCTGTTCGTCGGCAGTCCGGCGACGGTGATGGCGAAGCTGCAGCCGATGATCGCGGCAAGCCAGGCCGACGAGCTGATGGTCATCACCGCGGTCTACGATCACGACGCGCGCAAGAAATCCTATCGTCTGCTGGCGGACGCGTTTGGGCTCGGCAAGAAAGCGGCGGCATAGAGATTCGGGAAATTCACAACAGCTACTATTCCCCGCCAGTTGCCGCGCCCGCCGCGATTTGCAAAAAGACCATTCTCGCGGCAATCGTGCCGCCCAGCCCTCAAGGTCCCATCCCATGCCCGCTTACCGCTCGCGTACTTCCACCCACGGCCGCAACATGGCGGGGGCCCGCGGCCTGTGGCGCGCAACCGGGATGAAGGACGGCGATTTCGGCAAGCCGATCATTGCGATCGCCAACAGTTTCACGCAATTCGTGCCGGGCCATGTCCATCTCAAGGACCTCGGCCAGCTCGTGGCACGCGAGGTCGAGAAGGCGGGCGGTGTCGCCAAGGAGTTCAACACCATCGCCGTCGACGACGGCATCGCGATGGGCCATGACGGCATGCTCTATTCGCTGCCGAGCCGCGAGATCATCGCCGACAGCGTCGAATATATGGTCAACGCCCATTGCGCCGACGCGCTGATCTGCATCTCCAATTGCGACAAGATCACGCCGGGCATGCTGATGGCGGCGCTGCGCCTCAACATCCCGGCCGTGTTTGTGTCCGGCGGCCCGATGGAGGCCGGCAAGGTCACAGTCGCCGGCAAGGTCAAGAAAGTCGACCTGATCGATGCGATGGTAGCGGCCGCCGATTCGGCCGTCTCCGACGCCGACGTCGCGGTGATCGAACGGTCGGCCTGCCCAACCTGCGGATCCTGCTCCGGCATGTTCACCGCCAATTCGATGAATTGCCTGACCGAGGCTTTGGGTCTCGCGCTGCCCGGCAATGGAACGATTGTAGCGACCCACGCCGACCGCAAGCGGCTGTTCGTCGAGGCCGGCCATCTCGTCGTCGATCTCGCCCGCCGCTATTACGAGCAGGACGACGAAAGCGTGTTGCCGCGCAGCGTCGCCAATTTTGGCGCCTTTGAAAACGCCATGACGCTTGATATCTCGATGGGCGGTTCGACTAATACGGTGCTGCATTTGCTCGCCGCCGCCTATGAGGGCGGCATCGATTTCACCATGAGGGACATCGACCGGCTGTCGCGCCGCGTCCCGGTGCTGTGCAAGGTCGCCCCGTCGGTGCCCGACGTTCATGTCGAGGACGTGCATCGCGCGGGCGGCATCATGGGCATTCTGGGCGAACTCGACCGCGCCGGATTGCTCAATTGCGACACGCCGATGGTGCATGCGGCGACGCTGGGCGCCGCGCTTGAGCGCAACGATATCAAGCGAAGCGCCGGCGCGTCAGTGCGCGAGTTCTTTCAGGCCGCACCTGGCGGCGTTCCGACCCAGGTCGCATTCAGCCAGGCCTCGCGCTATGAATCGCTCGACGAGGATCGCGCCGGCGGCGTGATCCGCGACCTTGAACACGCGTTCTCCAGGGACGGTGGCCTCGCGGTTCTTTACGGCAACCTCGCCGAGGACGGCTGTATCGTGAAGACCGCCGGGGTCGACGCCGGCATCCTGAAATTCGCAGGTCCGGTAAAGCTGTTCGAGAGCCAGGACGATGCGGTCACCGGAATCCTGACCGGCAAGATCGAGCCGGGCGATATCGTGCTGATCCGTTATGAGGGACCGCGCGGCGGGCCGGGCATGCAGGAAATGCTTTATCCCACCAGCTATCTGAAATCGAAGGGTCTCGGCAAAGCCTGCGCGCTCGTCACCGATGGGCGGTTCTCGGGTGGGTCGTCGGGGCTGTCGATCGGGCATGTCTCGCCTGAAGCCGCCGAGGGTGGCACTATCGGGCTGGTCGAGGCCGGCGACCGCATCGAGATCGACATTCCCGCCCGCTCCATCAAGCTCGTCGTCTCCGACGAGGAACTAGCCCGTCGCCGTGCCGCGATGCAGCAGAAGGGCGCCGATGAGTGGAAGCCCGCCAGGCCGCGCAAGCGCAATGTGACGACGGCGCTGAAAGCCTATGCCGCGCTCACGACCAGCGCTGCGCGTGGCGCCGTTCGGGAAATTCCGGCGGCGCTGAGATGACGACTCTCAGTCCTGCCGTTCGCTGAACGTCGCCCGGAACGGATGAGCCGGATAGACCCCGACAATCCTGAGTTCGCGCGAGAAGAATTTCAGCTCGTCGAGCGCGAAGGCAAGGTTCCTGTCCTCGGGATGGCCATCGACGTCGGCGTAGAATTCCGTAGCAAAGAAATTGCCGTCGACCATGTAGCTTTCCAGCTTGGTGATGTTGACGCCGTTGGTGGCAAACCCCCCCATCGCCTTGTAGAGTGCTGCGGGAAGGTTGCGCACCCGAAAAAGAAAAGTGGTGACCAGCGGTCCCAATCCCTGCTTGGCCCAATTGGCTTCGCGCGCCAGCACCACAAAGCGTGTGGTGTTGTAGGACTCGTCCTCGACATCCTCGGCCAGGATATCCAGGCCGTAGATTTCCGAGGCCAGCTTCGAGGCAATCGAGGCGCAGGATTTGTCGCCGCGCTCGGCGACGATGCGCGCCGAGCCGGCGGTATCGCCCGACACGATCGGCTTGATGCCGAGCTTGCGGATGATGCGCCGGCATTGCCCGAGCGCATGGACGTGGCTCTCGACGGTCTTGATGTCGGCAAGTTTCGCGCCGCGCGGCGCCATCAACTGATGATGGACCGGCAGGAACCATTCGCCGACAATGAAGAGGCCGGATTGCGGCAGCAGGTGATGGATGTCGGCGACGCGGCCGGCGACCGAATTTTCGATCGGGATCATGCCGAGGTCCGCTTCCCCCGAGGCGATGGCGGCGAGTGCGTCCTCGAAGGTCGGGCAGGCCAGCGCCTCGGCGTCCGGATAGGCCTCGGCGATGGCGATATGGGAATTCGCGCCCGGTTCGCCCTGGAACGCAACTTTGATGGTCTTGGTCGCTGTTTTGGTCATGGCGCCTTGTATCAGCCGCTCAGCTTTTCGCCAGTAGCTGGCGGGTCGTCACCAGGTCGGCAGGCGTGTCGACGCCGCGCGGCACCGTGTCCACCAGGGTGACGTCGATCCGCATGCCGGCCTCGATGGCCCGAAGCTGCTCGAGTTTCTCGCGTCGCTCCAGCGCTGAGGGGGCGAGCCCGACGAAACGCTGCAGCGCCGCGCGGCGATAGGCATAGAGGCCGATGTGATGGTAGCGCGGCCCCTCGCCCCAGGGGGCGGTGGCGCGGGTAAAATAAAGGGCGCGCAGCCGGTGCTCGCTGATCGGCGAGCCGACTACCTTCACCACGTTCGGATTGGTGTCTTCTTCCTCGGTATGGATTTGGGCAGCCAGCGTCGCGATATCGACTGCGGGGTCGGCCAGCGGGCCGAGCACGCTGCGGATGTTGTCGGGCCGAATGGTCGGAAAATCGCCCTGCAGATTGACGACGATTTCGGTCTCGCCCTCGGGATCGAGCTTGCCGAGCGCCTCATAAATCCGGTCCGACCCGGACGGATGATCGGCACGCGTCATGACCGCTTCGCCGCCGTGGGACGTCACCGCCGCTGCGATTTCGGGTGTGTCGGTGGCGACTGCCACGCGGCCGATCCGGGCCGCCTCGGCCCGCCGCAGCACATGGACGATCATCGGCAGGCCAGCGATGTCCAATAGCGGTTTGCCGGGCAGGCGGGTGGCAGCCATGCGGGCGGGAATCAGCACCAAAGTGCGGGTTTCGGTCATCGGGGTGAGGTCTGGACCCGCCTGATAACAGGCCGGAAATAATGGGGATCGGTCGGAAGTCGGCGCATTTATACGGGTTGCCAGAGCGCGGGCAAACCGATATCTCATCGTGGCTTCGGGTGCGGTGCGAAAGCCTGATTCCTGATGCTTTTCCGCGGCCGTTCAGCCGGCCTTAAGTCGACCTTCCGGCCTGGAGCCTGATCGAAAATGGACTCCTTCGAACTCAATAAAGTTATCGGTGCCATCCTTGGGACCTGTATCGTTCTGTTGGTCACGAGTTTCGCGGCCGGCGCGATTTTCGCTCCCGTCATGCCAGCAAAGCCGGGCTACGAGATTGTCGTGAAGGAAGAGGCAGCCGCCGGCGGCAAGGAAGCCGCAGCCGCCGCCTCCGAGCCGATCGAGAAGCTGCTGCAGACCGCCTCGGTGGAGAAGGGTGAAGCCGCCGCCAAGAAGTGCGCTGCCTGCCACACCTTCGAAAAGAACGGCCCCAATCGCGTCGGTCCGAATCTGTACGGGATCGTCGGCGATAAAAAAGGTGAGGGACGCGGGTTTAACTTCTCGGCGGCCATGAAAGCCAAGGGTGGCACCTGGAGCTTCGACGACCTCAATCAGTTCATCAACAATCCCAAAGGTTTCATCCCGGGCACCGCGATGGGCTTTGCCGGCATCCAGAAGGACAGCGAACGCGCCGACGTCATCGACTATCTGCATACCCTTGCGGATAGCCCGGTTCCGCTGCCGACGGCGGCAAAGTAACCGAACGGCGCTGCATGGACTTTCGCATCACCGGCGGCCAGGCTCTTGCCTGGCCGTTTTCGTATGTGAGCCTGCCCGACCGTCTTCATGTGCCGGCTCGCGCCATTGTTATCGGGACGTTTGGCCGCAGAAAGGACCCGCGACGGGGTGCTTTCATGAGCAAAAAGCAACTTAATTTGTCGAACCGTTGCCTTATATTGCGTTCTCAATAGTGTTCCATATCCAGCAGGACTTCATCATTTGGCAATTACCCGACGACATCTTCTTCAAAGCGGAGCTCTTGCCGCGGCCGCCCCGGCTTTAGCCGCCGCGACCGGCTTTCCGGTGGCGAGCCCGGCCCGAGCCGAGGCCGCAGGCGAGCCGGTCTGGCGTCATGCGCTTTCGCTGTTCGGCAACGTCAAATATCCAGCCGACTTTGCACGGTTCGATTATGTCAATCCGGATGCGCCCAAGGGCGGCGTCGCCCGCCAGATCATGATCGGGACATTCGACAATTTTAATCCCGCCGTGGCGGGTGTCAAAGGCTCGATCGCATCCGCCGTCGGCCTGATCTATGAAGCTCTGACGACGCCGTCGGAGGACGAGGTTTCGACCGAATATGGTGTGCTGGCCGAGACCATGAGCCACCCGGATGATTTTTCTTCCGTGACTTATCGTCTGCGCCCGCAGGCGAAGTGGCACGACGGCGAGCCGGTGACGCCGGATGATGTGATCTTTTCGCTGGATTCGTTCAAGAAATATCATCCGCAATATTCGGCTTATTACCGTCACGTCGTGACGGCGGAGAAGGTCGGCGCGCGCGATATCAAATTCACCTTCGATGCGCCCGGCAACCGCGAGCTTCCGCAGATCGTCGGGCAGTTGACGGTGCTGCCGAAGCATTGGTGGGAAGGCACCAACAGCGAAGGCCGCAAGCGCGACATCTCGGCCACCACGCTGGAGAAGCCGCTCGGCAGCGGCGCCTACCGCATCAAGGAGTTTGTACCCGGGCGCTCGATCGTGCTGGAGCGGGCAAAGGACTATTGGGGACGCGATCTCAACGTCAATATCGGACGGCACAATTTTGACGAGCTGCGTTACGAGTATTTCCGGGATTCGACGGTGGCGCTCGAGGCATTCAAGGGCGATCAGGTCGATTGGCGCACCGAGAACAGCGCGAAAAACTGGGCCACCGCTTACGACTTTCCGGCCGTTACTGAAAAGAGGGTGTTAAAGGAAGAGTTCCCCAACCGCAGTTCCGGCAGCATGCAAGCGTTCGCGCTGAATATTCGCCGCGACAAGTTCGCGGATCCGCGGGTGCGCCGCGCGCTGAATTTCGCATTCGACTTCGAGGAAATGAACAGGCAGATTTTCTTCGATCAGTATAAGCGCATCAGCAGCTATTTCGACGGCACTGAACTGGCGTCCAGTGGTCTGCCGCAGGGCCGGGAACTGGAAATCCTCGAGACCGTGCGCGCGCAAGTGCCCGCGGAAGTATTCACGACGGTCTATACCAATCCGGTCGGCGGCAACCCCGAAGCCGTGCGGGACAATTTGCGCGAAGCACTGCGTTTGCTGAAAGAAGCCGGCTACGAGGTGCGCGACCGCAAGCTGGTCGATGTCAAGACCGGAACGCAGTTCGCATTCGAGTTGCTGGGCGAGGATCCGAGCTTCGAACGCGTAATGCTGTTCTTCAAGCCGTCGCTGGAACGGCTCGGCATTGCCGTGAGCGTGCGCACCATCGATCCGACACAATACGAAAACCGGCTTCGCAGCTGGGATTTCGATATCGTGGTGGCGAGCTGGGGCGAATCACTGTCGCCGGGCAACGAACAGCGCGAATATTGGGGCTCGCAGTCGGCCGACATGGCGGGGTCGCGCAATATCATCGGCATCAAGAATCCGGCGATCGATAAACTGATCGAGCGGGTGATCTACACCAAGGACCGTGAGGATCTGGTCGCGGCGACCAAGGCACTGGACCGCGTGCTGTTGTGGAATCACTATGTGGTGCCGCAGTGGAACTATCCGAAAGTCCGCACTGCGCGCTGGGACCGCTTTGGCCGGCCATCCGAATTGCCGAAATACGGCATGTCGGGATTTCCGGCCTTGTGGTGGTTCGATCCTGACAAGGCCGCCAGGATCGGCAAGCGATCTTGAGGGATTTTTCGCGCATGGCGCAGCTTTCCCGCCGGCACGTCATCGGTCTCGGCATTGGCGCTGTTGGCGCGTCGTGGCTGCAACCAGCGGCGGCGGCCGATTCCGGCGCAGAGGTTCACGGGATATCCGTGTTCGGCGATCTGAAATACTCGGCAGATTTTCATCATTTCGACTATGTCAACACCGCGGCGCCAAAGGGCGGTGTGTTCTCCTTGATTCCCTCGTCACGCGC
>Ga0182024_10025557_pt1 | contig 10419 bp, 7 predicted proteins | sample P32metaG_FD_120480 | JGI IMG/M metagenome (GOLD analysis project Ga0182024, IMG submission 120480) | Permafrost microbial communities from Stordalen Mire, Sweden - P3-2 metaG (Illumina Assembly) | ecosystem: Environmental > Terrestrial > Soil > Wetlands > Permafrost | place: Sweden: Stordalen...
GTGAGAGCAACAGAATCACCGAAATTTTCGGGCCGGAAATTATGCTGCCCGCGGTTGGCCAAGGAGCATTGGGAATCGAAACCCGTGCGGATGATTCCGAGGCCTCGGACCGCGTCGCCGCGCTGGACGATTCCAGCACGCGCGATTGCGTCACCGCCGAACGCGCTCTTCTTCGCGAACTCGAGGGTGGCTGCCAGGTTCCTCTCGGCGCGTGGGCCCGGCCGTCTCAACATGGCGAAATTTACCTGGAAGCATGCGTTTTTTCCCCGGATGGGACGGAATTTGTCCGCCGCGATTTGCGGGGACCGGCCGCTAATGCGGAAGAAATCGGACGACGCTTGGGCGAAATCCTGATCGAAGCGGGCGCGGATCGAATTTTGCGCCTCGCGGGAAGATCCGTTGGATAAGGCTCGCCATCCTCTGGCGGGAAAGCGCATCGTTGTCACTCGCGCGCGTGAACAAGCGAACGATTTCATCCATTCCCTTCAAAAATTGGGCGCCGAGGTTCTCCTTATGCCCACCGTTTCCTTCGCGCCTCCGAACGACTGGGCGCCGGTCGATGCCGCGCTCCGGCACTTTGCGCAATTCGAATGGGTTCTGTTCACCAGCCGGAATGCGGTAGGATTCTTCTGCCGGCGCTGGCGCGAACTGGGGCTGGATCGCGATTTGTTTCAGCTCGCGAAGCCACTCATAGCAGCCGTCGGTCCGGCAACCGCGCAAGTTGCGTCAGAGAATGGATTGCGAGTGGACTACGTAGCTAAAGCAAACACTGGTGAAGCGCTCGCGACCGAAATGCGCACCTCGCTCGGGGACAAGAGTGTTCTTCTCCCCAGAAGCGACCGCGCCGATGATCGTTTGCCGGATGCCCTTCGCGCAGCAGGCGCGTTCGTTACCACGGTGGTGGCCTATCGCACGTCCACGCCCGAATCGCTCGATCCCGAAATCCTGGCCCGGCTTCGTCTTTCTGAGATCGACGCGATCTCCTTCGCGAGCCCTTCCGCGGTTCACAATTTAGCCCGGTTGATCGGCTCATCCGACGAACTCGCATCTCTCTCGCAGCGGGTTCCGTTTGCCGCCATTGGTCCCACTACAGCGCGTGCCCTGCGCGACGCAGGAGTCCGGGTTGCCATCGAAGCCGTCGAACCATCGCCCGCGTGCCTTGCGGACGCTATCTCAAAATATTACGAGCGCCAGCCATCGACTGCGGGGAACGCATGAGCTTCCCCGTCCATCGTCCGCGCCGCTTGCGCCGCACCGAAGCTCTACGCGATTTTGTCCGTGAGACGCAGCTCAGCACCCGCGGTCTGGTCTACCCCATGTTTGCTTGCCCCGGCACGCGAGTGCGCACCGAGGTCAGCTCGATGCCGGGAATCTGCCAGCAGTCCCCCGATCAGATCGTCGAAGAGTGCCGAGATGTCGCGGATTTAGGCATTCCCGCCGTGATTCTTTTTGGCTTGCCCGAGCAAAAGGACGAAACGGGCTCGGAAGCCGCCGCCTCTACCGCCGCCGTGCAGCGTTCCATTGACGCCATTCGCAAAGCGAAACTCAACCTCCTCGTGATCACCGATGTTTGCCTCTGTGAGTACACGAGCCATGGCCATTGCGGCGTGCTGAAGGACGGCGCGGTTCTCAACGATCCCACTCTCGAACTTCTGGCCAATGCGGCGCTCTCCCATGCGCGCGCCGGGGCCGACATCGTCGCTCCCTCCGACATGATGGACGGGCGTGTCTCCGCCATTCGCAGCAAACTTGATGAAAACGGTTTCGAGGACATCGCGATTCTCTCGTACGCGGCGAAATATTGCTCCGCGTTCTACGGCCCTTTTCGCGAAGCCGCGCAATCGGCTCCTCAATCCGGTGACCGCCGCAGCTATCAAATGGACTCGGCCAACGCGAGGGAAGCCCTTCGCGAAGTCGCCCTCGATCTCGAAGAGGGCGCGGACATGATCATGGTCAAGCCCGCGCTTCCCTACCTCGATATCATCCAGCGCGTCCGCGAACGTTTCGACGTTCCCGTCGCCGCCTATAACGTGAGCGCTGAATACTCCATGGTGAAAGCCGCCGCGCAACGCGGCTGGATCGACGAAAAGCGCATCGTGCTTGAGATCATGACGGGCATCCAGCGCGCCGGCGCTTCCATCATTCTCACGTACCACGCGAAAGACGTCGCCCGCTGGCTCAAAGCCTGCTGATGGGTCCTCGTCCTCGCTCTTCCGAACTTTTCAATCGCGCCAAAAATATTCTCGTCGGCGGCGTCGATAGCCCCGTGCGCGCCTTTCGCGCCGTGGGCGGCACGCCTCTCATCATCGACCGTGCTCAGGGCTCGCGCCTTTACGACGTCGACGGCCGCGAATATCTCGACTACGTTTGCTCCTGGGGCGCTTTGATACTCGGCCACGCGCATCCGGACGTCGTCGCCGCAATCGCGGACCAAGCGCAGCGTGGCACAAGCTACGGCATGACTTCGCCCCTCGAAGTCGAACTGGGCGAGCAAATCATCCGAGCCCTGCCGTCGATGGAGATGATTCGCTTCGTGAGTTCCGGCAGCGAAGCCACCATGTCCGCTCTGCGCGTGGCGCGAGCCTTCACTAAACGCGACCTCATCCTCAAATTTGAAGGCGGCTATCACGGCCATGCCGATAGTTTCCTGGTCGAGGGAGGTTCGGGACTCGCCACGCTCGAGATTTCTTCGAGCCCAGGCGTTCCCGCCTCGCTCGCTGCCCTCACCCTCAATGCTCCGTACAACGATCTACCCGCCGTCGAGCGCATTTTTCGCGAGCACGGCGGCAAAATCGCCGCCGTCATTGTCGAGCCCGTCGCGGCCAACATGGGAGTAGTGCCTCCCGAGCCTGGATTCCTCGACGGCCTTCGCGAAATCACGCAACGCGAAGGCGCTCTCCTGATCTTCGACGAAGTCATCACAGGGTTTCGCGTCGCTTACGGAGGCGCCCAGACTCAGTTTCACATTCAGCCGGACCTCACCACTCTCGGCAAGATTATCGGAGGAGGCTTGCCGGTCGCGGCTTATGGCGGCCGCAGGGAAATTATGGAAATGATTGCGCCGCTTGGACCGGTATATCAGGCGGGAACTCTCTCCGGAAACCCGCTGGCGATGCGTGCGGGACTTGCCACCCTCCCGAAGCTCGAAGCTCCGAGCTTCTACGACGCGCTCAACCGCAAAGCGCAGTGGCTCGCCGAGGGTCTACGCAGCGCGCTGAAGGAAGCGGCGGTGCTCGGCCAAGTCAATATCGCCGGCTCATCGCTCACTATTTTCTTCGCGAACGCCGCCGTTCGCAATTACGCAGACGCCAAAAAATCCGACACGGCTCGCTTCGGCGCCTTTTTCCGCGCCATGCTCGACCGCGGTATCTTTCTCCCTCCGTCGCAGTTCGAAGGGCTTTTCGTCTCTGCCGCTCACACCGACGACGATATCAACCGCACCCTCACTGCCGCATGCGAAGGTCTCCGCGCGATTCGCTAGTACCGGTCCATTTCAGCGTGCCTGTCGCGGACGGTCTCGGGTAGGAACACTGCCCTACAAGCAGGAACGCGCTAGCCGCGCCTCCCGTGGACACAGTGCCACAACTGAATTCGCGCGCAACCCGCCGTGACCGGGTTGCGCGCTCACTACTCTTGCAAAGTATGGAAGAAATTAGCCAGACGCAGTCATGGCCACGTACTTGTTGAACCAGCCAATCGTGCGTCCCCAGGCCAGCTCAGCCGCGGCTTTGTTATAGCGTTCCGGCGTCGCATCGCAATTGAAGCCGTGAACAGCGCCGGGATAAATGTAGCCTTCGTGCGGAACATTCGCCGCCGTCAAGTCCATATCATAGGCCGGCCACGTTGACGCCAGGCGCGTATCGAGTGCGCCGTGATGGACCAGGACCCCTGCCTTGATGTTGGGAATCTGGTCTTTGGGCGGTACGGCGCCGTAATACGGCACTGCGGCTCCCAAATCGGATCCCATCCGGACGGCCAGGGTATTCGATATGCCGCCCCCGTAACAGAAACCGGTAACGCCGATTTTGCCCGTGCAATCGGGACGCGATTTCAGCCACACCGCGGAGGCTACAAAGTCTTCGGCCATCTTCTTGCCATCGACCTTGGCGAACAGCAGCCCGCCGTTGTAGTCGTCGCCGGGATAGCCGCCGAGGGAGGTGAGCCCGTCCGGCGCAAAGGCCATAAAGTTCGCGAGTGCGAGGCGCCGCGCGATGTCCTCTATATGCGGATTCAGGCCTCGATTTTCGTGGACTACGATAATGCCGGGCAATTTCGCCGGCATCTTGTCTCGTGTGTCGGCGCTGAAAGGCCGCACGAGATAGCCTTTGACGCTTCCGTTTCCTTGCGGCGATGGGATGGTCTCGTAAGAGGCCTTGATCCGATCATCGTTCTTGGCCACCTGCTGCCCCAGGGCGTAATTGGGCATCAACGCCTCGATAATCGTGGCCACCGCCAGACCGCCTATCGCAAATTTCTTCACGCCGTCCATAAAGTCGCGGCGGGTGATCTCTCCATGAATAAAAAGGTTATAGAGTTCAATGGCCTCGCTCGGCAGTTTCGGTTTCGTTGGCTCCATTAACTGACTCCTTTCGATAGAATTTTCATGTCTCCGGGTCTTCGTCGACAAACATTCGGACGCGGAATAAGTGCTTCCGAGGGTTGTCTTCGGCACAGACTTTACAGCAGTTGCCGAAATCACGCAAAAACAAAAATCTCGCCTCACGAACAACTGTGCTGCATGATTCCGGGAGGTTAGCACGCGAAGCATCTGCCGCGCCAGCGGTGTCTTAGCTCCATAATTCTGTCACCCCTTAACGGCTACGTGGAAATGTCACGAGCGGACTTATTCCAGTTATCTTCTCGGTTCACTCTTTCCCAATGCGAAACACCGAGTATCCAGAACATTCTGAACCGGACTGAATCCCACGTGCCACAAAGGATACGACCCACTTCACGGGCTTTAAAAACCCGGGACTCAGCCCTAATGCGCGTGCGCAATTCTGCCGATACACGAATATGGGCGCACCGAGAAGAGCGAAAAACGGCGATCAGTGGATTTTTGCGAACGGTGCAGATCTTGCCCTCCGATTTTGCGCTCGCACAAGGTCAAGTAAGCGACAACCCGGCGGCAAATGGGCAAGTGGGATTGCTTGAATGCGCAAGAATCGCGGGCGCTTCAGCGCGTGCATCGCGGTAGCAGCCGGACACGACGCAAGGGCGGTCCGATTGGCTGACAAAGCCTGTGAACTTCGGCGCCTCGACGTTAAGCTCCACCTGGGCACCCGGGCTGGCTTCAAACAAACTTTCGTCAGGCGCTCAGCATAGTGAGCATGGCATCGCATCCCGCAAACCGTCGAAAGTACCCTCGCTTTCGTGCGCCTAAAACGATGGCGGTTGGGTGGAAATCCGCGGGTCAGGAGGGCATCTCGCGGCCGGAGACCATAAGCCTCGGAGGCTTCTATTTGTACGCCACAAACCCTCCGAGCGAAGGTTCCGCGATTGACATGATTCTTGACTTGCCGGGCGGTACGTTCCGCGCACGCGCGATCGTGCGGCGCTCGACTCCGGGAAAGGGCATGGGCGTGCAGTTTGTCCAGATGCGCCCGGGGGACCGGGCGAAGCTCAATCAGTATTTATCCCGACTGGAGTTTTCCCAAGATTCTCGCGCCGTCGCTCCGGCAGATTCGCTGAGAGCAACCACAGGCTCCTCAAGCTCGCAGCTTATCGTTTCGCCTCGAAGAGAGGAGGCAGCTAAGCTTCGCTTCGAGCGGGAAGTCAGGCAACTGCTCGAACTGACCGGCAGGGGAACGTACTATCAGCTTCTGGGAGTCACATCTGAATCTCCGCGCAGGCAAGTCAAGAAAAGCTATTACGCGCTGGCCCGCGAATTCCATCCGGACAACTATGGGTATAACCGCGAATTAATTGCGTCGCTTGCCTCGCTGATGACTATCATCAGCCAAGCCTACAGGACGCTCGAGAACAAAGAGAAACGCGCCGCGTACGACAAATCCTTGGCTGCGACGGGAGCCTTCAGCATCCATCGTGACAAGACGGGAACCGAGGAATCAGTCGAGGAATGGCTCAAACGAGCCAGTGAATGCATCAATGCGAAAAACTTCCGTGGCTCAATTGTCTGGCTGCGGAAATGCGTTGAGGCGGCGCCGCAACAGGCTTTGTACCATGCCTTGTTGGCGCGCAGCCTCGGAACCTTACCGCGATACCGCAATGAAGCTATCGAACACTTTCGAAAGGCGATCGATCTGGATCCTTGGAGAGCGGCTGTCTACGTCGAACTAGCTGAACTGTACGACGAGATGCGGCTTCGCGAACGCGCTCGCGCTGTCTATTCCAAGCTTCTCGAAATCAACCCCGCACACGAAAAGGCGTGCGAGAGGCTTGCCGCACTCGATGCCGAGGAAAAAGACGCGAAAAGTCCGTGGATCTCCCACTTGTTCGGCAGGAAAAGCTGAATCGAGCCGGCATACGATCAACTTGTCCCATGCGGGGGACTTCTGTCCGGCGAACCAGCATGACGAGATTCATTACATTGGAGACTCATTCCTCGATGGGCAGCCCGACATAATTCTCCGCAAGGGTTTCGGAGGCGGCGCGTGAGCTTGTTACATAGTCCAATTCGGCAAGTTGGCGGCGCTGGTCGAACGGTGTGTCGCCGTAAAAACGATGAAGCATCGACGTCATCCACCAGGAAAAGCGTTGTACCTTCCAGATTCTCCGCAGACATGTTCGTGAATAATTGTCGAGCTGTGCGCGGTTACGCGAACGGTAGAAGGCAGTGATGGCGCGGGCCAACACTTGAACGTCGGAAATGGCCAGATTAAGCCCTTTCGCGCCCGTCGGCGGCACAATATGAGCCGCATCGCCCGCCAGAAATAGATTTCCATACTGCATGGGTTCGACGACAAAGCTGCGCATCGGGGTGATGCTTTTTTGCAGCACCGGTCCTTCGTGCAGCTCCCAGCCATCGATTGCAAGCCTCGTGTGAAGTTCTTCCCAGATTCGCGCGTCCGGCCAATTGTTGATGTCTTCATCGGGCGTGCATTGCAAATAGAGCCGCGTGAGGCGCGGGCTCCGCATACTGTGCAGCGCGAATCCGCGCTCGTGATGGCAATAGATCAGTTCATCCGAGGAGGGTGGCGCTTCCGCCAGTATGCCGAGCCATGCAAACGGATAAACGCCTTCGTAAGCGGTCAGGACTGCCACGGGAATGCTCTGGCGGCACACGCCATGGAACCCGTCGCACCCGGCGATGAAATCACATTCCAACACGTGGGCTTCTCTATCTTTTCGATACCGAATCCTCGGTCTTTCCGTCACGACGCCCTCGACCGTCGCATCCGTCGCTTCGAATAGAAGTTTGCCGCCCGCGGCAATGCGGTGGGCGATTAAATCCTTGATTAATTCGTATTGCGCGTACACCGTGATGCCCTGGCCGGAGGGCAACGCGGCGAAGTCGATTCGATGGCCCCGCCCCTGAAAGCGCAGTTCGATTCCGTGGTGCACAAGGCCTTCGCGGCGCATCCGCTCGCCCAAACCCGTTTCGTTCAGAAGATCGACCGTGCGCTGATCGAGAACGCCCGCTCTTCCCCGCCCCTCAACGTGCTCCCGGCTGCATGATTCGAGAACAACGGAGTCGATACCTTGTAAGTGGAGAAGATGCGAAAGTGTGAGGCCCGCCGGCCCGGCGCCGATAATTCCTACCTGGGTACGCAAGCGTCCCTCTGGGATTGGCTGTATGTCAAACGCAAGCCTATGTTTCGGCCAATGCCTTCTTGACGGGCTGGGTTGCGGTTCGAGGATTGGCCACAAACAGCGAAGCAATGGCAACAAGCGAAACTGCGGCAGCTATATAAAAGGCCCACCGGTATTCGCCTGTCGCGACGTAGACACGCCCGCCTAGGAACGGCCCGAGAATCCCGGCGACGCCCCAGGCAAGCAGGAGCAGCCCGTAATTGAAACCCAGGTTCTTGGTGCCGTAGAAATCGGCGCTGGTGGAAGCGTAAACGGAGAGCTGCGTGCCGTAGCAATAGTAAACGATGCAGAGCAGCGCGTAGAACAGAACGAGGTTTTGGCGGAACAGGAACAGTGCGGGCATGACAATCGCGGATATCAGGAGCATCGTGCGCAAGGTGTTCAAGCGGCCTGCATGGTCCGAAATCCATCCCGAAAAGATGCGGCCCGAGGCATTTCCAAGAGCACCCACGGTTATCGCGAAGGCCGCGACGGCGGCACTATAGCCAGACGCACGCGCGAAAGGCACCAACTGGCTGATCACCATCGTTCCGGCTGTCGTACCCAGACAATAAGCGACCCAAAGCCCCCAGAACGTGCGCGTGCGGACCATTTGGGATGCGGGCACGTCCGGACTCCGCGAAATTGTTGCACTGACGCGAGACGGATCCCATCCGGCGGGCCGGTAACCCACGGGAGGATTTTTCAGAAGGTAAGTCGCGATCATGGTCATCACGAAAAATATGACCGCCAGAATCTGAAATGTGCTGCGCCATCCGACGCGCTCGATAAGGGTGGACGCCACCGGGCCGAATATGCCGGAGCCGGCGCCGTAACCGCCAACCATCAAGCCCACGATCAGGCCGCGTTTATCCGGGAACCACTTCGAGCCGACAGCGGTCGGCACAACATATCCAAAGCCGTTTCCGGCACCCACGCATACACCTATGGTCAGGTAAAACACCGTGAGCGAGTGAATCTGGCTCGCAAGAAAAAAACCGCTGCTAAAGAGTATGCCGCCGATGGCGGCCGCGAACCGCGGACCTTTCCGGTCGTTGAGGATGCCGCCGACGCAGAACCAAATGGCGATCATCACGATTCCGAAGGTGGTCACCAGCGAAGTCTGCGCGCGCGTCCAATGGAATTCCTTCTCCAGCGGAAGCAGAAACGCGCTGACGGCGTAGAACGTGCCGAGGGCCATGTTCATCATGATGCCGCCGACCACGACCCACCAGCGGTTCATTACGTGACTCGATGACGCATTTTCCGAAATCCGCGGAGCACTCGACGCCATGGAATCCTCCCGATTGCTCGCCTTCGGCTCTTCGATCTTCGTGTAGCTCTGACTAGAACGTGCGGGACCATTCCTTTGGCCAGCGCTCTACGACGACTTTCTTGTCCGTATAGAATTCGACTCCATCGCGTCCTTGGCCGTGAAGGACGCCCAGAAAACTGTCCTTCCAGCCGCTGAATGGAAAGTAAGCCATGGGCGCCGCAACTCCGATGTTGATGCCGATATTCCCCGCGGGCGCTTCGTACCGGAATTTCCGAGCCGCCGCGCCGCTGGATGTGAAGATCGAAGCCATGTTGCCGTACGGGCTGCGCGATAGAACTTCGATACCCTCGTCAATTGTCTTGGCGTGAACCAGGCTGAGAACGGGCCCGAAAACCTCCGTTTGCGAAAGCGCGCTGCTGGCCGGAACATTGTCGAGCAGCGTGGGCTTCAGGAAATTTCCGGATTCTCCTACGTTGCCATTACCCATACGCCCATCGAGAAGTATCTTTGCTCCCTCGTTGGCGCCCTTGGCAATCAAACCCTCGATGCGCGTCTTGCTCTCGCGGCTAATGACAGGCCCCATGCGGACTTCTTCCTCAAGCCCGTTACCGACGCGAATCGTGCCGGCGAGTTTCGTTATTTCGTCCGTGAATCGTTTCTGCGCGTCGCCGACCGTGATGGCTACGGAAACCGCGAGGCATCTTTGTCCCGCGCAACCGAAAGCGCTGTCGCTTACGATGCGGGCGGTAGTCTCCATGTCCGCATCGGGCAGGATTACAACGTGATTTTTCGCGCCGCCCTGGCATTGAACGCGCTTACCGTGCACGGCGCCCTGCGCATAAATGTATCTCGCGACCTTGGTGGAACCCACGAAGCTGATCGCGCGCACATCCGGATGCTCCAGCAAACCGTCCACCACCGGCTTTGCGCCATTGACAAGATTGATTACACCCGGAGGCAGGTTCAGATCTTCCATCAGCTCGAAAAGGAGCTTTGCCGTCAAGGGCACTTTTTCGGACGGCTTCAGGATAAACGTGTTGCCGCAGGCAATCGCGTACGGCAGAAACCAGAACGGAATCATGGCAGGAAAGTTGAACGGCGTGATAGCGGCTGTGACGCCCAGCGGTTGACGGATCATCATCTCATCGATGCCGGAGGCCACGTCCTCGAGATTGTAACCTTGCATCAAGGTAGGAATGCCGCAGGCTACTTCGACGTTCTCGATTGCCCGGCGCAATTCCGCGCGTGATTCGGCAAGCGTCTTCCCGTTTTCCTGAGTGCAAATCCTCGCAATGTCCTCGACGTGGTCCTCGAGGATTTGCTTGAGCTTGAAAAGATACTGGATCCGGTCCTCGGGCGGCGTACGGCGCCACTCGGGAAACGCAGCCGAA
>Ga0182024_10025558_pt1 | contig 10418 bp, 5 predicted proteins | sample P32metaG_FD_120480 | JGI IMG/M metagenome (GOLD analysis project Ga0182024, IMG submission 120480) | Permafrost microbial communities from Stordalen Mire, Sweden - P3-2 metaG (Illumina Assembly) | ecosystem: Environmental > Terrestrial > Soil > Wetlands > Permafrost | place: Sweden: Stordalen...
CGGATTCGCAACACTACCCGTCTCTCTGGATGGTTGATATAGATGGCCAGAACGTTACCGTTGCTTGGACTGACAATAACGGCACACAAAGTGATTCTTTGTCGCCTTCTGTAGATACGACGCACTATCTGAACGGCGAGCACGAATTATATATAGCGATGCATTCAGATTTTTGGCCGCCCGGCGAACCGAACCAGAAATCATACTACGACTGGACGGCAGCTTATGAGCATCTGATAGATATCGAAAATGGCCACACGCTGATGGGTGTCTCCGCCAACTATCTTCACGTGTATCTCCGGCCAGGCGGAACCACGAGTCTCTCTTGTGAAGATCTGTTCACGGACTATACGTCTAAAAAATGTTTGACGCCGACGTTTACCGTCGGCACCGGTGGGGGGGTGGCGGTTTCGTCGACAGGTATCGTCACGGCGGGCGCTTCCGAGGGCTTTTCAACTATCACTGTGGCCGATGGCAACCTATCGACCCAGGTATACGTGTGGGTGCGAAGTGGAGCGGGCATACCTCAATTCGCCGGTGACGGTGAATTGTTACCTACGTATACGGCGGGGAAATCTCTATTTGTGGTGGCACCTTTCGATTTGGCTGCGAGCATGCTCGCAGCGGATTCCGGTCTGCTGAGTTCGGTCCATAGGTCGGGAGTGAACACGATCTCGGAAGGTTTCTATCAGAATCCGCGGGATATCGGCTCTACGTTCGCCTCATGGCAGTGGTTTTACGACACGATTATCGCGCCGAAGTGGGCGTTTGCGAAGGCGAATAATTTCCATATCTTTGCGACGGGTGATGAAGTATGCCGAGGCATCGGGGGCGAGGCGTGGTGGACGTTGAACTGGCCGTTCGGCAAGGCCGCCGTGCAGTACGCGATGGCAGGGCTGGCGGCTTCAGGTGTGGCTATTGGAGTGGACATGGTGGACGAGGTCAACACTTCTTGGGGCGGAACCCCCACGCCGCCTGGTACGGTTGGCGCTCCTGGCAGTTTTAGTTCAATAACCTGTTCGTCTGGTAACTGCGCGGTGACGTGGCCGAATAATCCCGTGGGGCCTGGCCGGTTTCCGAGCGGGAGCAGCTTCGCGCTCGATCGCTCAGCATACAGCCAGCTCAATACTCCGAGTGGCCAGATGTTCAATGGAACTGCGCCGACCGGAAACTCTTTCAATTTTGTGGCGGCTGGTCCAGTCAATGGAACGTTTGATGCGACAACCGACCCGGACCTGGAGTTTTTGTGGTGGGCTGGGAACATCGGCGGATGTCCGACGCAGCCGTGCGATCCTCCGGTGCCTAATGACGCCTTGCTTCAGATAACCAGCTGGCTTCACGAGGTGACGCCGCATGTTCCAATCAGCTGGCCGGTAGCTGGCGCCAGCCCACTTTCGGTGCAAGCCAATTGGATGGGTCCAGGAAGTATAAGCGATTACGCCTCTCTATACTGGGTGCCGTTAAATTACCGACACACGTACACGTGGGGTGCGGGTGTCCAGGAACAGGGATACTGGATGAGTCAGAGTTTCTATCAAAGTCAGTCCGTTACAATGATTGACCGCCCGCAACTCCTCCTCGACAGCGTCGCTGGGCCATTCTACGTGAAAAATACGTCAAGCAACCCATATTATACGCCACCGGTCGATGAACTAATTCAGCCAGGCCCTACTCCGGCGGCGATTACTAGCAGCATAATGACCGCGGCGGCGCTTGGGGCCGCGGGGGTCAGGTTATATGCCTTTGAAGATCCGGGTAACGAAGGAGCCAGGGCGGCCTCGGCAAGCGGTACGTATTGGCAGACAGGAGCCAATCCGACCGCGAATGACCAGATAATCGAAGCGAACTGGCAGGCAATGGCGTCGGCGAGCACTGCGCTGACGACGCTGCTCACGCCATTCGTGTTAGGGAATCCATTAAATTCACCAGCATACGGCCCGAACATCGTCACCGCAGTCAGGCAGGCATCCAACGGCAAAATGCTGATGATTGTCAACGATAACGACTGGCAACGAATCGTGTCGGTTGACTTGACACCATATAGAACCAACGATCTGACAGCCGTGACTCGCTACCTCGTTAACGCCGACGGCATAATTAAGGCAGCATTACCTCGCGGAACAAAGCTCGACCTTCTCGCCCTCGCCGGAGGCGAAACTGCGGTCTATCTGTTTTCCACAAACATTTACTCGTATTGATTCGAAAGACACTGTCTCAGCCAGAAGGAATTGAGCCGCCTGCAATGCCCGTGGCAAGGACAAGGTCCAGCTCCTGCCCGGGGCCACTAAGATTTCCAACTGATCCTGAATTGAGGAACTGCAAGACTTTAGTGACTCTCAGACGACCATTAACCTTGAAACTCTAATGCCGCAAAGGCCACTTCGCCAAAAGGGGGCAACGAAGTCGATTTCGTTCTGGCTTTGGTATAGATCCTGGTGAAGCTGACGTTCAGAGCGCCGTAATTGTTACCATTCCGATGCGACCAGTCTGGTTCACGCCGATGAAGTTTTTCAACGCGAGAATTATTTCTGCCGATATTCGACGCGTCTCTCTTTTCTCAGTACATCAATATTAAGTCAAATCAGCTTTTTGTTGACAGCGCCTGCAGCTCTGGATTGGAAAACCTCGATTTCGGGTGCTTTTTGGTTCAGAGTGGCCTCTTGCATCTCGACTTCGTCAAGATGGAAAATCCTCGTCGTTCTCGAGCTGGCGGATGGGGAGCAAAGAGAGATCTTCTACCTCCATTTTCGCACGAACCTGAGGGCTTCATGAAGAAACGTCGAATATTGGCGCGATCTGTAAACATCGCGGAAGATTCTGATTGGAGTTCGGATGCTGATTTGTCAGAATTTATCGAATTATTGACAACAGAGTCGATGAGAAACTGCGTGCTTTCCAACCCAGATTTGGAGAACGCGTTCATAAGAGTGCTTGAAGCGCTCGATTCTTCTGGAGAGATGAGTCGGCAAGCAGCCGATTTTGTTACTGAGGTTGCGCGGATCGCTCATAGGCCGCGGCCGAAGTCATTGCGCGAAGGCATAGATCTTCTGAAGGAGCTATCGCTGGAAGCTCGCCGAGACCCTAAGCTGATCGGTAACTTACTCTTGTATGAGTGGTTGACCGGGAAGTTTCTATCGGATGCGGTAGAACTTTCCGGCGAATTAAAGCCGGAAATCTCAGAACTCGCTAAGGAGTGGCTGCGACTCTGGTGGTTGTACCTTTTTCGCGCCCGTATTGCGATGACGTATGGAAATGACGTCATGAACAAAATGATGGATCAGGTTCGCCAGAACCTTTGTAAGCTCGCGGAGCTCGATCACAACTTCAGAGGTCTCTCTGAGAAAATCGATACCGTTATAGTGGGCTTAGATGGCGTTATTTTGAAGTTCAAGGACGCCCAGGTTCTTGCAGGGAAAGGGAAAGCGCCGGAGGAGTATATCGCCGCCTCATTTTTTCTCGTGCTGGACCTCGAGAGTCCTTATTACAGAAAGTCCAGAATCGATGAAGATGTTGTTACCGAGGTTTCGCTTACGTTTGTGACGATGAGGGCGAGGGTGACTGAATGGATAGACTCCGTGATATGAGGTGGATGGAACAAAGATTCGCGCGACGAGAGCATCGAATTCTGTCAAATTTAGACCCTCTCCGGCGCGTCGATTTTCGATTTGGTGCCCGCCAGAGGAGTCGATATGTACCTTCCCATTTCTCTGGGAGGGATTGCGTAAATTCGGCTCAGATCAACCTCCAAATGCTCGGCCAACTGATCGACCAGTAGCATTGGAGGGTCGGGTTTATCGACGAGGCTCCGTCACGCATTCTCATTCAGCAGCGCGACCGATTTAAATCAAACAACGCGGGCGCGGCAGCGTGGCGGGCTTCATCGAGGAATGAACTTCCAATAGCGCCCCATCCCACACTAATTCAGACCAGCATCAAGTCGCCAGCGCCTCATTTCCTTCGGCGTGAGACGCGACGGCAACGCATGACGCCGTTGAGGGCGTTTCGACAAATCCATCTGCGGTATGTTCGCCCTCAGGTCGTTTTAATGATATTCACTACAAGTGTTCATTATTATCTTTTTGATGACTCGTGGTCACAACGCTGAAATAGACTCATTGAGGGTAACGCCAAACAGGGGGAAGAGAATCAATGGCACGCACCAGGAAGCGCAGTTTCGGACAAGTCATTCGGGAACGTAGACGGCAACTCGACCTCACCCAAGAGGAAACTGCCCGTGGCATCAAGACATGCACGCCATACATCGGCCACCTGGAGTCCGGCAAACGCCATCCTTCCGATGAGACTCTAACGCGCCTGGCTGAAGTACTCGGACTCGATCGCCGCGATTTGTTTTTTCTTGCCAATCCGCGCACACACGCACTGCTGAATCCCGAGAGTAAGTCGACGACTGATTCCACTTGGGATGATTTCAGGAAGAACGAGCAACTGCGGCGTGTTCACAACATAGCGAGCGACGAGATGGAGATGCTTTCGCAAAGTCGCTCTGCTCGGTGGCGTGCCTTCAGCTCGCGACTTCATCTATATCCTGAATACCGTGCGCCACGCAGTCGGAAGATAGGAAATATACGACCAAGTTCCTGAAGCGCTCGAGGCGAGAAACACCCCGCCCCGAGGTATCAAAGATAAGCTTGAAGGACGTGCTGAGGTCTGCATTGAGGCGAGTGATCTCCCAGACTTTGCTGCGTACCTCCGCAGAGCATCAGCCGCAGGCCGAAAGGTTCGGACGTTGCGAAAGGAAGCGCCTTCACTGATCTTCATGCCGCTGTTAGCCACCAGCATTTCTCTGCCACGGTAGTACATCGGTACGCCAAGGCCGGCTCCGCGCGGAAGAAGCCTTGGCATTTGATCTCATGCGAAGTTAGATTTAGAAGAAAGGCGCAGCGGGAGAATGGTCGGCGTACGGAGTTGCACAAATCTCAAGAAGAAGCCCGCAAGTATCGTGACCATTACGAAGAGAGCCAGCGAAATCATCGATAGGAGACCGTGCCACGATATAACTTCTTCGAGCGATCCATTTGTCCCGCGGCAAGGATTCGACTCGTTTTTGCACCGACCACATGAACATCGACTGGTTTTCGTACATGCTGGAAAAAGCTCGCGTGCATCGAATAAGACTCTGCGACCACCCAACCAATTAGCAAGACCAAGGAGAAGTGTGAGGACGTAGGATACCTGAATATTCCGAAAAACTCACGCTGGCGGAAAAGCACCGATCGTGCCAAGAAAATAGAGTCGAATCTGACAGCTTCTCAGCAATTTGAGGATGCGCGATAGTGTGAACATGGGAGGAAATCGAGTTTCGGTATTAGACGCTCATGAAGTACGCATTCGACATTCCCCAGTTCGGCGCCTACGCCCACCCGCGTCTGCTTGCTCAACTCGCGCACGAAGCGGAAAACGCGGGATGGGACGCTTTTTTCTTGTGGGACCATATCCAGGTGGGTTGGCTGGACGCGGTCGCCGATCCCTGGATAGCGTTAGCCGCAATGGCGATGGCGACGAATCGAATTCTCCTGGGCCCGATCGTCACCCCGCTCTATCGGCGTCATCCGTGGAAACTCGCGCGTGAAACCGTCACGCTCGATCATCTAACCGATGGCCGGGTCGTCCTTGGAGTCGGTCTCGGCGATGATGTCTTCGGCGAGATACGAACCTTCAACGGCCCAATGGACCCCAGAACGCGAGCGGAGATGCTCGATGAAAGCCTCGCGGTGCTGCTCGGACTCTGGGGCGGCGAGAAGTTCTCATTTGAGGGAAAGCACTACACGGTCCGCGATGCGCAATTTCTGCCTGTGCCTGTGCAGAGGCCGCGGATTCCGATCTGGGTTGGCGGTACGTGGCCTCGCAAGCCGCCGTTTCGGCGCGCCGCCCTTTTCGACGGCATCTTTCCGATTTCGGGCGATATCGAAACTCCGCTGATGCCCTCACAGGTTCGCGATCTTGTAGCGTTCATAAAAAGTGTCCGCACCTCCGATGCTCCATTCGATGTAATCCAATCGGGTAATACCACTGGCGAAAACGCTGAACAGGATCGCACAATCGTTGCCCCCTACGAGGAAGCAGGGGCGACCTGGTGGTTCGAGAGTCGTGTACCCTGGCAGAGCTCGGTTGAAAAAGTGCGAGAGAGAATTGGGCTGGGTCCGCCCCGGTTGTGACGCACCTCTTTGAGTGATGCGTCCGGCTCAATCAGATCGCAAAGGCGACCAGGCAATTTGTCTTCTTGCGGATAGTCTGAAGATCAGTTTGCTGGAGCTATGTTTTGGTTGACGCGAAAAAAGTTGTCGGGGTCGAATTTCCGCTTGATTAGCGTTAGGCGTTCGTAATTGTCTCCATAGGCGGCACGGATTCGAGCGTCGCCCTCGTTCTCCAGATCGTTTACATACACCGCGCCCGTCGAGAGCGGCTCCATTGCACAATAGAACTCCTCGACCCAGTCCCATGCCTTTTCACGCTCTGCGGCCTTGCGCCAATAGGAATGGACCCAGAACTCAAAACCCGTGCGTCGAAAACCGAAGGCATTGTCGTGCGGCTTGGTGCACCACGGTCCGTGCCAGTACATCATCGTTACACCGCTCGCTTCATGCGGCGCATTCGAAGCGTGTTCGATGATGGTCTCGACAACGTCGTCTGTGAGCCTCTTGAAATGGCCCGCTCGTCGATGACTTGAATACTCTCCCTCAGGCACGTCGAAGCCGCCTCGCTGCTCATCGAGATATGCTTTTGGCTCTATCGTATCTTCGAACGGTCGGAGGTACTTGCGGAGGGGGCGCAGCAATCGTTCTCCTTTTTTCTTTTCGCCCATCCACACAACTTTGATATCGAGCATCCGTTCGCCTGGATGAGGCAGCACCGCCGCGATTAGAAACAATTCGGCCGGAATTGTAGGCGCAAAATCATCGAGAAAGTGCAGGACCTTTCTGGCTTGCCGAATTGGGTACCTTAGACTACCCGACAGAACAGTTTCGATTGGATGGAGTTGAAATTCGAGCGACGTAGCGATCCCGAAATTCGCCCCTGCGCCACGCATCGCCCAGAACAGATCGGAATTTTCCCCTGCTTTGACTGTTTGGATCTTACTATCCGCAGTCACAACTTCGAGGCCCACAATGCTATCGCATCCATAGCCGAACTTGGGTGTGAGAGAACTCTCACCTCCACCAAGTGAATAACCTGCTACACCAACAGTAGGGCATGAGCCGAGCGGTACCGCCATCCTGAATGCCTGCGTTAGACAATCCAGCTCGCCGGCGACTATCCCCGGCTCGATGCGAATCGTTTCGTGCGCGGGATCGATGTGAACGCGTTTCATGAACGACAGATCGATGACAATTCCGTCGTCGCAGATTCCGTGACCCGCGAAACTGTGACCGCCCGATCGTACTGCAGTCAGCAGACCTTTGTCGCGAGCAAATTCGACGGCTAGCTTGACATCTTTCGGGTTAGCGCACCTCGCAATGATCGCGGGATGCTTGTTGATAGCATGATTACTCACGCGTCGTAGTTTTTCGTAACTGCGATCGCCCGGTAGCACGACTTCGCCACTGAGAGACTTGGCAAATGCAGCGACGCCAGAAATACTCATCGAATGTCTACCGGCCTCGCGGGAAGATCGGTCCTAACCTGCCTGACGATCCCAGAAGCGCAGCTTGCGACATTCCTGAATGAATTTAGAAGTGTCCTTGGCGCTCCCAATTGCGATGAAACCATCATCGAGTTTGTTGACACCAAGCACCTTCATTAGAAAAGGTTTAGCGGCTTCGGAATAACCGACGTACTTCGAATGAGCAAACGCGTCGGCCACAAAATCGCGGGCCGCGGGCCTGTTGGCCAGGATGTTAGCTCCCTCTTTGGAAACCAATAGCGCGACGGCGTCGTAGAGCACCGAAGGACCTCCGCCAATTTTCTGGTTTGCCGGGATCATAGAGCCGTCGCTCGCTTTGACGCCCGAAATCGTTGGCGCGATGAACTCGAAGGTTGAACCTTCCTTATCGAGCGCCTTCTTCATCGCAGCGACGACGTCGCTATCGACACCGTCAGTCACCAGCATCCCAACTTTGCGGCCTTCGAAAGTTTCGTGGGCATTGAGCAGGATACTGAGTGACTTCGACGGCTTCAGATCGGTGCGTGTCGGTTTGGCAGCTTCCGCCTTCGCCGGCATTTCTCTGAGACCCAGGCCTTTCGCGACCTTATCTGCGAGCCCGTCGTCGACATTCATTAGATGTGACACCATGCGCGAACGAATCTCGGGCCTCTCCACCTTGCTCAGTTCGAAAGTAAACGAGTCCGCTATATGGGTCTGCTCGATCGGCGTCTGGCTGATATAGAACTGGCGCGCCTGACTGTAATGATCCGCAAAGGTCTCAGAACGAACACGAAGCTTGGGGCTTTCTTCTTCGGCGGGATAGGACTGAAAGCCCGTATCTGGATTCTCGCGCGGTCCCGCTTCAGCGCCGGGCCATGAATTAGGTTCGTAGTTCACCCGACTCTTGGGATTCACCATCGCCATGTGTCCGTCCTCTTGGAGGGTCGCGAAAGGACACTTGGGTGCGTTGATCGGAATATTCGTAAAATTCGGGCTGCCCAGCCGCTTGAGTTGAGTATCGAGGTACGAGAAATTGCGGCCTTGCAGAAGAGGGTCATTGCTGAAATCGACACCTGGCACGACGTTGGCGGTGCAGAAGGCAACCTGCTCAGTCTCGGCGAAAAAATTGTCCACGCAACGATCGAGGACCATACGGCCCACCTTGCGTATCGGCACGAGTTCCTCTGGAATCAGTTTGGTGGCGTCCAGGACGTCGAATGGAAATTGGTCGGCGAATTTCTCGTCGAAGAGCTGCAGCGCCAGTTCCCATTCCGGAAACTGACCTGAGTGGATCGCCTGCCACATGTCGCGTCGGTGGAAATCCGGATCGGCGCCGTTAATCTTCACGGCTTCATTCCAGACGACGGACTGCATGCCGAGCTTAGGCTTCCAGTGAAATTTTACGAAGGTTGATTTTCCTTTGGCGTTGACCAGGCGAAACGTATGAACGCCGAATCCTTCCATGAAGCGAAGCGAGCGCGGGATTGCTCGATCGGACATGATCCACATCGCCATGTGAATGCTCTCCGGCATCAGCGAGATAAAATCCCAGAAATTATCGTGCGCGGTTTGCGCCTGCGGAAAGCCGCGGTCGGGCTCCTGCTTCGCGGCATGGATTAGATCAGGAAACTTGATCGCATCCTGAATGAAAAATACCGGGATGTTGTTGCCGACCATGTCCCAATTGCCTTCCTTGGTGTAAAGCTTCACCGCAAAACCACGCACGTCGCGTGCGAGGTCGGGCGATCCCTTGTTGCCGGCTACGGTCGAGAACCTCGCGAACACCGGAGTCTTCTCTCCCGCTCGCTGAAAGATATCGGCTCGGGTCAGGTCGGTGAGCGGTTGGTAGTTTTCGAAATAGCCGTGCGCGCCGAAGCCGCGAGCATGAACTACGCGTTCCGGAATGCGTTCATGATCGAAATGAAAGATCTTCTCACGAAAGTGCGAGTCCTCCAGAGCGGTAGGGCCGCGAGCGCCAATTCTAAGAGAATTCTGATCGTCGGCAACCGGAGTTCCCTGCTGTGTGGTCAGCGTCGGAATAGCATTGCCTGCCATCTGGTGAAGTTCGCCGCCTTTTACCCTAATCGCTTTCTGCTCATCCGATTGCGCGGTCTTGCGCTTGCTATCCACTGCTTTTTTCGCCATGTGAACTTCCTTTTTTTCTTCGAGATACGGACGTCGCGCGCAACACTCAAAGGAGCGATCAGGTATGAGTATTTGGTCGCCGACGTCGCCGCTAAATGCCTTCCGCGCTGACTGCCTCAAGGGAAAAGGCACGCTTTGGCCTAACCATGAAGGGCATGCATACCAGCGTGCCGTCGGACGCCGTGCAGGAGAGCCGACTATTTTAGTTTAGTATTTCTGCGATTTGAGACCACTAACGGACGCGCGCAGGGAACGCGGAAATTGAAATTACGACACCGCCCGTCCAGGTTCATCCCTGGTTGGGCTTCGTCCCCCCTGGTCCGGCTTGGTGCGCCCCAAATTGCGTTGAGTACCCATCCCGGCCTTCCTCCCCGGTACGACTTTCAGGTGAGGCGCTTAGGCTGAACAAGCCGCATCGCGGGTCAAGATCGGCAGCAGGCAAGACCTGACCTGAAACCGAACCCCTCGCCTTACACACGTCGCGAATCGACCCGCGAAACATGCGCGCCAGCCTGAGCATTCATGGAATCGAAAAGCTTGGTGACCCGCACAATCATCTGTCGTCCTTGACGAATCATGAACTTTTCGCGCTCCAATCGCGCCAGATGCTCAGTAACTCTTGGCCGCGTGGCGCCGACCAGGTTGGCGATGTCCTTGTGGCTGAAGGGCA
>Ga0182024_10025559_pt1 | contig 10418 bp, 11 predicted proteins | sample P32metaG_FD_120480 | JGI IMG/M metagenome (GOLD analysis project Ga0182024, IMG submission 120480) | Permafrost microbial communities from Stordalen Mire, Sweden - P3-2 metaG (Illumina Assembly) | ecosystem: Environmental > Terrestrial > Soil > Wetlands > Permafrost | place: Sweden: Stordalen...
CTATGCCGTGGTTTTCGAGAAGGCCGAATCAAACTGGGCGGCCTACGTCCCGGATCTGCCCGGCTGCATCACAACCGGCTCAACGCTTGAAGAAACCAAGCGGAACATTCGCGAGGCGGTGGAACTGCACCTGGATGCGATGCAGGAGGTCGGCGAACCGATTCCGAGTCCAACCACCGACGTCGATTTCGTGGAGTTGCAGGGAGTCGCGTAGTGCATCGCACTCATTAGGCGCCTGCATTACGCGGAGGCATAAGAATGTGGTGGAGGCGGCGGGAGTTGAACCCGCGTCCGAGAAAGTCTACCGCAGAAAGACTACGTGCGTTTCCGATTCTTTATTTTTCGTGCGCCTCATGCGGAACCGGCAAGAGAGAAGCGCCTTAGTCCGATTGATCTCAGGCTCAGGCTCCGAACAGAAGCCTTTCGCCCTATCCTGCAAAATGACGCCCTTAGACCAAGTGCAGGCCCATCGGCCCAGAGCGGCTGCCTAATTAATTAGGCTGCGTAAGCAAACTGCTGATTATTGGCAGTTGTTGTTTTCCGATCGTTTTACGGGAGCTCGGAACCCGGCACGACTTCCCACACTAGATGCAATCCCGTCGAATCCGTTGCGCCCCCTTTCCACTCCATTCTACCATCGGATGAGAAGATGACTCCCCGCCCGGCCGTCGCGCCCGCGATCGAAACCATCGAAGAAGAGCGACTGACGCCGCTGTTCAACGTGGTGCTGCTCGATGATGACGATCACACCTACGATTACGTCATTGAAATGCTCGGCAGGATTTTCATGATGCCGCCCGAGGTTGCCTTTAAGCACGCAGTCGAGGTCGATACCGCCGGCCGCACCGTCGTCATGACCTGCGAGCGCGAACAGGCCGAGTTCGGCCGCGATCAGATTCAATCCTATGGAGCCGATCCGCGCATGACCAGATCGAAGGGATCGATGAGCGCGATCATCGAGCCCGCGGGGCATTCCCGATAATGGCGCGCCTCACTTCTGATACTGGCCGCGCTGGAACGACCGCAGCGACCGCCCATATTGCATCAGGTCCGCCGCAGGAGCAGTCCCCATCAAGCGAAGCCGTTCGAGCAGGCGCAGGATGAAAAAGATAAGCGACTCTTCGGCGCAGCTCACCTGAATCCGGCGGCCGTAATCGAAGGCGCCGTGCGCCAGGCTACAGCCCAGCTCGATTCGCCGTTCGCCTTTGTGTTCGAGCGCGGCGGAACGGATGTTCTGCTCAAACGTCTCGGCGCTCCAAACCGAGCTTCGCGCGAGCATTCCCCCAAGAATCCGCCCCGGTCTGATTGCCGGACGCCGCACGCCGCCGCTGATCACCGGTGCTGAAGTCCGGCGTAGCGCGCGCACCGAAGCTGCCTTATCCGCCGCATCGCGAAGCGTCGTGCGCGAGATCGCCGGCTTCACCTCGAACACGGCGTAGACGCTCTCGGCCGGAATGTGCACAGCGCCTTCTTGCGGGAACAGAGGCGTCGAATAGAAATTGTCGTAGATGGCCAGATCGATTTGCCGCGAGCGGTTACCGCGTGAATCGATCACAAATGCCGAGCGAGCGCGATACCGCGTCGGTAAATAGCGTTCAAATAGCGCGATCCACTGCCGTTCCGTCGTTGCTCCGGCAGTCGGGCCGTGCTCGATCAGGCCGCCCATCGCGAGCTGCGCAAGCATCTCTTCTTGGGCTCGCCGGAATACCTCCGCCAGATCGAGCCGCCCGGAATCAGGTGGTCGTGACATAATCCTCATCCGCACGATACTTCCGCGTCCGGTGGCCGGCTACCGGGCAAATCGCCAAGTTGTTGAAAGCTGACAGTGCTTCGGCAGCCAAGAACAGCGTGATTCGTAAGTTATCCCGGCGATTTTGTTAGTCACGCGAATGCGTGAGGCTGTCGCGCGAGGCGTTTGTGGTGCACGCAACGATCAGCTTGCGCTACCCGGCGTCATTCCGAGCGCAGCGAGGAATCCGCTATTCGACCCGCGCATCGCGAAATCCAAAGGATCGATGAGCGCGATCGTCGAGCCCGCGGGGCATTCCCGGTAGCCCAGGCGTAGCCCAAAAGGTGTTTGCCACGAATGAAAACGAATGCACACGAATAAGCAATGGATCTATGCGTGTTCATTCGTGTAAATTCGTGGCCCCAAACAGCTTCTCGATGCTGCTAAATCTGCCCCGCCCAATCCGCCCGAGCGACCTCGTTCCATCGCGCGCGGATCTTCGCGATCATCGCAGGATCCAGCGGGCCAGCCTCCAACAGCTTCGCGTTCGCCTTCCAGCGCTCGGGATGTTTGGTCCCGACGATCGCCGTCGCCACGCCCTCCTGTGCGAGCGTGAACCGCAGCGCGATCGAAATCGACTCCTCCAGATCGCGACCCGTCAAAGCAAGGCCCAGGAAATCGTAATCGAGGTGCTGCAATCGATCCCAATACGCGTGGTGATACGCGTTGGCGGGCTTGGCGCCGGTCTTCCACGCCGCATTGGCGATCGGCCGCTTGGCGATCACGCCCATTTGGGCAGCCTTGGCCTTCGGCAAAATGGTCTCGATCGACCGCTGATCGGCGATGTTGATCGAAATTTGCAGAGTGTCGAAGGCGCCGCATTCGACCGCGTACAGCGCGGCGTCATTTTCGCCGCTGTAGCCGATGAATCGCGTCTTGCCCGCGTTCCGCGCGCGCTCGAGCGCGGCAATCGCTTCGCCGTTTTTGAGGATTTCCGCTGAGCAACTGTGAAGCTGTACCAGGTCGACGTGATCGGTCCCGAGATCGGCCAGGCTGCGGTCGATCGACGCTGCAATCGCCTTCGCATTCCAGTGCTGATCGTCGCCCGACATCGAATTGCCGCACTTGGTGAACAGGAAAAATTCGCCGCGCCGCCCTCCGATCGCCGCGCCGATCTTCGCTTCGCTTTGCGGATACGCCGCCGCGGTGTCGACCACGTTCAAACCCGCATCGAGCGCGGAATTGAGCAAACTGTTCACGGTCTCCTGCGCGGCCTTCTCGAATCCGATCTCGGCGCCGCCGAATCCGAGCACGGTCACACTCATCCCGGTCTTTCCGAGCGTTCGTTTTTCCATGGGGTTGTCGATTGAGGGACGCGGGTTTATTCCGGCTTCGCGGCGATCCAGTAGCCTTCGCGGGTGCGGACTTCGAGGCCGGCCTTCGATACCTGGACCACGATGTGATGAAATCCCGCCTCATTCATGTTGTTCGGCGCGTAGGACAGCAGGTATTGACTGTGTAGCTCATCTCCGATCTGCGCGACGCAATTCGCCAGCGCCTTATCGGTCTTGAAGCCACACTCGCGGCCGCCGGTGTAGCGCGTGTAGACATCCAGCGGGTCTTTGACGAAGACTCCCTTCCCCGCAACGAAAATATCCTTGAGCGCGGGCACCCAGTTGCCCATGTCCATCTGCGATTCCGTGGTCGGCGTATTGGTGTTCCCGCCACCCAGGAATACCGCGCCGGGCGGCCGATTGTCCGGGCGATTCGGCAGCGGCGTCCCGGTCAGCGCGGCCAGCAACTGCGAAACGTTCAACGAATAAATGATCACGTTCCTGAATTCGGCCTCGGTCAAAACCTCCCGCGCGCCGATGTCGCTGCCCTTGTCGCGATTCTCGCTGATCAGCAGCATCACTCTGCGCCGCTCCGGCGGGCGCGTCCTCAGCAGAGTGATGCCCTCCATCGCGGCGTTGTTGAGCATGGCCGTGTAGCTTCCCGGCTTCAGCTTGCGGAACGCCTGATCGATCTGCGCGTCGTCGGAAGTAAATCCGGTGAGCGTCTGAATGCGATGATCGAAACACAGCACCGCGACTTCGCCGTCCGCGCCCACCACCAGGCTTTCGAACGTGCTCGCCTGCTTCATGATGTTCGGCAGAATTTTCTCAACGTCGCTGTTGGCCTGAATCACCACCACCACGGAAAGCGGATGCTGCGCCATGTCCTCCGCGGTCGCCTGGGCCTTATTGTTGTCGAACAGCCGAAAATCGTAAGGCGTCAATCCCGGCACTGAATTTCCGGCACGATCGCGCACCGTCACCGGAACCAGCACGTTGTGCGTCGTGACACCAAACGTCGCGCCGCCAGGGCCGGAGTCCTGCACTGTCGGATTCTGCGCGGCGAGGAGGCCGGCCACGCACACGCTCATCAAAAGTTTTTGCATCATCGTCCTCAATAAACCGGTCCTCATTAAATCGCAGCCCTCTTTAATTAGATGCTATTCCCCGGCCGACGGTTTCGGACGGTGCTCAGTTCGTCCGTGTAGCAGATCGACTACATGTGGAATTAATTCCACTACCGCATTCAACGACTCTATCGCACCGCGAGGCGATCCGGGAAGCGTAAGGATCATCGTCGACGCCACGATGTACGCTCCGCTGCGCGAAAGCGCCGCGAATTTGGTCGATTTCCGGCCCTCGCCGCGCATCACTTCACCGATTCCCGCGATCTCCCGGTCCGCGATCGCCTTCACCGCTTCCGGCGTCACATCGCGAAGAGCAATTCCAGTGCCGCCGGTGGTCAGGATCACGTCTACGTTGCCGCTGTGCGCGAGCGTCGAAAGCGTGCCCGAAATGTCCTGAAGCTCGTCCGGAGTCACGTCGGTCGAGCTCACATTCCACCCGAGCACGATCGCGCGCTGCTGCAAAGCGATGCCGGATTCGTCCTCGCGAGTCCCCGCCGCCACGCCGTCGCTGATGGTCAGGATCGCCACGCGAATCATTTTGTTTGCGCGCTCCGTCTAAAATCTCCACTTTTACCGCCGGTCTTTTCGAGCAAATACACGTCCTGAATCTCGATGCCTTTGTCGAGCGCTTTGGTCATGTCGTAAATCGTCAGCGCCGCGACCGACGCTGCGGTCAGCGCCTCCATTTCCACGCCGGTGGGTCCGGTGGTCGCCACTGTCGCGCGGATCCGGATGCCTCTGGCTTCGATCTCCGTTTCGACGTCGACATGCGACAGCATCAGCGGGTGGCACATCGGGATCAGATCGGAAGTGCGTTTCGCGGCCATGATTCCGGCAATGCGCGCGACTTCGAGCGGATCGCCTTTGGGATTGTCCGGCAGTTTTGCGAGCACCGCGCGCCGGATTCGGACGAATGCATGCGCGATCGCGACGCGCTTGGTGATCGCCTTGGCGGAAACGTCCACCATTCGAGCGCGTCCGGCATCATCGTAGTGCGAAAGCGTTTTTTTCATCATCATTTACACGTGTGGGGCAGGGCCGTGCCCTGCCAACTCCGGATGACGCACGCGCCCGGAACTGCGTGCTTCATCGCAGCAGTACCCTGATATCGTCGCCTGCCGCCCACGATTCCCGGTCTGCGTCCGCCACCAGAAACGCGTTCGCGCGCGCGGCCGAGGGAACGTCGCCCGATCCATGCCACGCCACCGGCGTCAACGCCGCGCCATCCTCGGCGAGCATCGCGGGAAGAAATCGCGTCAGACCTGGTTTATGCCGGAAATCCCGCGTGAGTTTCGCTCGCGGGAGCGGGAGCGGCGCCTCCGCGCAGCCGCTTAGCCGGTCGATGGCCGCGCGAGCGAACAACTCGAACGTGATCATGGTCGAAACCGGATTCCCCGGAAGCCCGAAAAAAAAGCTGCCCTTGACGTTTCCGAACACAACCGGCTGGCCGGGCTGAATCGCGACGCGGTCGAAGAAGAATCGCGCGCCCAGATCGGCGAGGACGCGCTCGACGATATCGTATTTCCCCGCCGACACGCCGCCGCTCAGCAACAACAGGTCGGCATCGCGCAATCCCTGTTCAATAGGCGCCCGCGTCGATTCATATTCGTCCCGCGCGATCGCGAGCACTTGCGGAATCGCGCCCGCGCGCCGCACCTGCGCCGCGAGCGACCACGCGTTCGAGTTGCGAATCTGAAAATCTCCCGGCTGCGTCTCGATGTCGACGATCTCATCGCCGGTCGGGATAATCGCCACGCGAGGCCGGGCGAAAACCGGCACGCATGCGCGTCCCACCATCGCCAGCAGCGCGATCTCGGGGTATTGAAGACGCCGGCCGCGATCGAGAACCGTCGCGCCGCGCTTCGCCTCGGTTCCGCGCGGGGTGAAGTTGTCTCCCGCCTTCGCTGTGCGATCGATGATCACCCGCTTACCGTCACGCCGCGTGTGTTCGACCATCACAATGGCGTCGGCGCCCGGCGGCAACGGCGCGCCGGTCATAATCTCAATGGCCTCGCCCGCTCGAACGGCATGCTGCGGTGCGTCGCCCGCACGAATTTCTCCGGTGACTTCGAGCGTCCCCGCCGGATTGGCAGTGGGAGAAAGATCCGCCGCGCGCACCGCGAACCCGTCGCGCGCCGAACGGTCAAACGGCGGATAATCGCGATCGGCGGCGACGTCTTCGGCGAGTACGCGTCCGGAGGCGTCGTCGAGCGGCGCCTGCTCGACTGTCGCGAGCGCATGCACCTCGCGCAACACGCACGCTCGCGCTTCTTCAAACGCCACGGCTTTCCCGAGTGGAAGACTCACTAAGTTTTCCCTAAATCGGACACGATGACCCTCGGGCTTCTGTGGCCCCCTGTAGTGTTGAAAATCGCCCTCCGCAGGGCATGGCCCTGCGCCACTCGCTCGCGCCTAAGTGGGGCAGGCCCGCGCCCTGCCGGATCGCATTTAAGTGGGGGAGGGCCATGCCCTGCCAGCCGCGGACGTTCATAGCGCTTTGTCAACAAGCCCCTACGTAACAGTGTAGCGGCGCACGGCCGCCGCGCGCCCCGTCGCGTCGTCCACCTCGACGATGGCGCCGTGCAATTCCGCGCCATGACGGGCGGCTTCCATGCGCTCCGGCACCTGCGTGAGGAACCGCCGCAGGATGATGTCTTTGTCGACGCCGATCACCGAATTGTACGGCCCAGTCATTCCCGCATCGGTCTGATACGCGGTTCCGTTGGTGAGAATGCGCGTGTCCGCGGTGGGAACGTGGGTGTGCGTGCCGATCATCGCCGACACGCGGCCGTCGAGATACCAGCCCATCGCCATTTTTTCGCTGGTGAGCTCGGCGTGAAAATCGACGAAGCGGACCTTCACGTCCGCGGAAAGCTCGGCGAGAATCTTGTCGGCTTTGCGGAACGGGCAATCGATGGGCGGCATCTGCGCGCGGCCTTGCAGGTTGATGATCGCGCAGTCGACGCCGTTGCGCGCGGTCATCACCGTGACGCCCCGCCCCGGCAACTCTTCGGCGTAGTTGGCCGGGCGCAACAGGCGCGGCTCGCGCGCGAAGTAGTCGTGGATCTCGCGCTTGTCCCAGATATGATTGCCGCTGGTGAGGATGTCGATGCCGTAGCCGAACAGCTCGTCGGCCACTTGCGGAGTAATGCCGAACCCTCCCGCGGCGTTCTCGCCGTTGGCGATGGTCAGGTCAATGCGTTCGGTCGTGACGATATTGCGGAGATGCTTCGCCACCATCTGGCGGCCGGGCGACGCAAAAATGTCACCGATAAAGAGGAGGGTGGTCAGGAAGCGAAGCTTTCTAAGCGCACGGTAGGCGCAATCCGTTGTGCGCGATCAAGGAATCGGAGCGCACCGCCGAGCCGTCTTGGCCCCCGTCATTTGACCCCGAACTTAACAGGGGGGATCCTCCGCGCGCCTTCAGGCTTCTCCATGGCGGTTGCCCACCGGAGCTTGCACACCAGCACGTAATCGAGCCGGACCCCATGACATTGACTGTTGGATCAATTTATGAGAGCCGCCACAAACCAAGCAGGAACGCTCCATAGTGATGATAGCAGGGAAGCGGAGTCAGAAGTCAGAAATCAGCCGTCAGGAGCCCGAATCAAAAGGAACCGCGGATTGGCAGGCCAGTTGCTCGTAATTGTTCGGGAGGTAGTGCGATGGCTCTGATCTACCCGTTGATAGCACTGATCCTGGTGGCAATTCTTGCGTGGTTCATCAATACTTACAAGCCGATGCGGGATGGCGTCGGGACGCGAGCGGAAGTCGTAACGGGCGAAAGCATTGGAGTGCCGGAGGGCAACATGAAGAAAATTGCGAATCTGGTGCTGCTGTTGGTGGTGATCGGGATATTCCTGTGGCTCATCAACACCTACGTTCCGATGGCCGGAAGTATCAAAGCTATTTTGAACATCGTGGTAGTCGTCGCAACCTGCGTGCTGGTCCTTAAAGTTGCGGGTCTCTGGAGCGAGATAGTGAAAATGTGGAACGATCTCGTCACCCACCGGCTGCCGCATTGACCACGGGCGGTCGGAAGTCAGGGGCGCAGTAAACTCAAGCTCCCTTCAACACTTCCGCGATATCCTTTTCGTCGATGGCGCCCGCTTTGATGACCTTCCAGTACGGCTCGCTCACGTCTACCGTGGTCGCGCCAACTCCGGAGATCTTCCCGCCATCGAGAATCAGATCCAGATGCCCGTCCATCAGCCCGAATACGTCGATTCCGCACCCGCACGTCGGCTGGCCCGACTTGTTGGCGCTGGTCGAAATCAGCGGCTGGTTCAATCGATCGAGCAGGGCGTTGGCGACCTTCGCCCGTGACTGCCGGATGGAGACCCGTCCGGTGTTCCCGGTCACCTTTAGGGGCACACGCGACGACGCCGGCGCGATGATCGCCAGCGGTCCCGGCCAGAAGTGGCGCGCCAGCAGGTAGAATCGCGCGGGGACTTCCTTCACTAGCTCCTCCGCCATCACCAGGTCGCTTACCAGCAGCGGCAGCGAGCGGTGCACTTCCCTTCCCTTGGCCGCGAACACGCGTCCCACCGCGTGCAGATTTAACGGATCGGCGACCAGCGTGTACATCGCGTCGGTAGGAATCGCGACCACTCCGCCGCGGCGCACCACCGCCGCAGCACGCTCGATAGCGGATTCGCCAGGACGCTCGGGGTCGATCTCGATCAGGTCGGTCGCCACAATTGTTCTAGTGTATCGCTAGTTGTGTTTGATGCTGGCTGGCGGCGCTTTCTGAAGGGCGCGTTGAGGAGGCATCCCGCGTTCGGCGGGGGTCGCATCAATCAGACTGGGTTGGGATTCCAACAACGCGACACGCATCTGCCGCAACGGCGCCGTTTCCTGCTCAACGAAGTTATTGGGCGGGAATGGCGATCCGAGCGTCGGGCTGGGCAAGGCGCTGAGTTTTTCGGCGATCGATACGTAGAGACTTCGTCCGATCCTTTGCTCAGGAGGAAGGTATCCGCGATCGAGGGACTCGGCCATTTTTGTGAACTGCTCGATCAATTGATCCTTGGCGACGTTGCGCCGGCCGGCATTGGATAGCGTTTCGAGCGCAGTCTCCACCGCGAAAAGCATATTGCTCCGCCGGAACATCAGCCGCGTCAGCAAGGCGGGGTCGCCGGTGGTGGTCCCGTCTGCGAAGACTCCTGCGGCGGCGATCGGCTCCTCCAAGACACGCAGGCGTTGGCCGGTACGGTCGATCCGGTTCATCATCATTCCGACGCGTTCCTCTCCCACGGGCAGCGGCTTCGCGGCTGAATCAATGAGCGGATCGGAATACACCACGAAAATCGCGTAACCCGTACCGGCGCTCTCAGGCACCTGCGTCGCGGAGACGACAAACGCTACCAGACTCTTTTGAGAATTGTTCCGAACTCGGACCTGCTGTGTGCCGTCCGGTAGGCGGTGCAGCGTGGTCGTGATTTGAGCACTCAATGAGACCGCACACGCGAGAACCGACGGGGCCAGCGAAATGATCGCTTTCATTCCGATTCCCCTTTCGCTGCCGCGCGCTCGCGCGATCCGATCGCTTCAGCCACTTCCACCGCCATCTGATACCGGCCGAACGGCGCACTTAGCTGCACGCCCGCCACCAGCGTCTTCACACGCTCGACCATCTCGCGTGCGATGGCGATGCCCTCGGCCCGCGCGGCCTCGGCGTTTTCGGCGGATCGCATGCGGTCCATGTATACCGCGGGAACCGGCACGCGCAGCTCGTTAACCATGAACTCGGCGTTGCGATAGCTGGTCAGCGGCCAGATGCCCGCGATGATCGGCAGCTTGTGGTGCGCGGTGCGCTTCAGAAATTCTTCGAGTAAATCAAGGTCGAAGACCGGCTGCGTGACCACGTACTCCGCGCCCGCCTTCACCTTCCACTCGAACCGCCGCAGCTCTTCGTCCAGATTGAGCGCGCCGGGATTTGCGCCGACGCCGATCAGCAGCGCCGTCTGCGACCCCATCGGATTGCCGCCGAGATCGAGCCCGTGATTCAGATTATTCGCGATGTTGGTCAGCCCGATCGCGTCGACGTCGAACACGGCGCTCGCATCCGGATAGGTGCCCATGCGCGGCGGATCGCCGGTGATGCAGATCAGGTTCTTCACGCCGACGGTGTAGGCGCCCAGCAGCTCGCTCTGAATGCTTAATATATTTCGATCGCGGCAGCAGAAGTGCAACACCGCTTCGATTTCCGCCTGTTGCTGGATCAAC
>Ga0182024_10025560_pt1 | contig 10418 bp, 9 predicted proteins | sample P32metaG_FD_120480 | JGI IMG/M metagenome (GOLD analysis project Ga0182024, IMG submission 120480) | Permafrost microbial communities from Stordalen Mire, Sweden - P3-2 metaG (Illumina Assembly) | ecosystem: Environmental > Terrestrial > Soil > Wetlands > Permafrost | place: Sweden: Stordalen...
ACCAACATTCGGACGCGGGGCGATGACCAATGGCTGGATCGACATCAAGAACACCGACATGATGTTGATCATGGGCGGAAATCCCGCCGAGAACCATCCCTGCGGATTCAAGTGGGCGATGGAGGCCAAGCGCAACCGCAACGCCAAGCTGATTTCAGTTGACCCTCGGTTCACCCGCACATCTGCCACCGCCGATCTCTTCCTCCAGATACGCGCCGGAAGCGACATCGCGTTCCTTGGCGGACTGATCCGCTACGCCATCGAGAACAACCGAATCGCGAAAGAATATCTCGTCAACTACACGAACGCCGCGTTCATCGTTAAGGAGGGCTTCAAACTTCCGGAGGACGGGCTCTACTCGGGGTTCAACGCCGCAACGAGCACCTACGATAAGACGACCTGGAACTATGAGGAGGGTGGAGACTTCAGCGGCAAAACGGACGCGGCGGCTTCTGCTCACCCAGCCCCCGTGGTTGCCGACGCCTCGCATCCAACGACACCGGCGCCGCCGCCCCTGTTGCCGCCGAATGTCGGCTACGACTTGACACTTCAACATCCGCGTTGCGTGTTTCAGTTGATGAAGCAGCAGTATTCGCGATACACGCCGGAAACTGTCGAGCGGATCACGGGCATCCCGAAGGATCAGTACCTCAAGGCCGTCGATCTGTTTACCTCTGTTCGCAAAAACGGCGACATGAAGAAAGTCGCGACGATCATCTATGCAGTGGGATGGACGCAACATACCTTCGGAACGCAGATCATTCGTACCGCCGCCATGATTCAGCTTCTTCTGGGCAATGTCGGGCGGGCCGGCGGCGGTGTAAACGCGCTGCGCGGCCACTCGAATATTCAAGGCGCGACCGACATGGCCGGGCTGTACGACTTGCTCCCCGGATACCTGAAAGGCTCCGTACCCGACGACACGGACCTGGGAGTTTATCTGAAGCGGACTACTCCGACATCGTCTAAGCCATCGCCGTGGGATTCGATGAACTATTACGCGAACACGCCGAAATTCATGGTCTCGCTGCTCAAGGCGATGTACGGCGACGCGGCAACAAAAGAAAACGGATTCGCGTTCGATTACTTGCCCAAACCCGGTCAGGACTGCTCGTGGACCCACATTTGGGACGACATGTACAACGGCAAGGTCAAGGGCATGATGGCCTTTGGAATGAACGGAGTGATGGTCGGCCCGGACACCAATAAGAACATCAACGCACTAAAAAAGGCCGACTGGCTGGTCGTGGGCGAAATCTATCAGGACGAGACCAGTGAGTTCTGGAGAGCCCCGGGAATCACCTCCGACGAGCAAAAATCGATCAATACCACCGTGTATCGGTTGTCCTGCGCGGGCTTCGCCGAAAAGGACGGCAGCATGACCAACTCGGCGCGCTGGGTTACCTGGAAATACGCCGCGGTTCCGCCTCCGGGTGAGGCGCGCCTTGACCAGGACATCATTGCGCAGATTTTCCTGCGCGTTCGTGATCTCTACGCAAAAGAAGGCGGTAAATTTCCCGACCCCATTCTAAATCTAAGCTGGGCTTATGCGGACGCGGCTCATCCGCCACTCAGCCAGGTGGCCATGGAAATCAACGGTCGGGCGCTCGCCGACCTGACCGACCCTGCCACGGGACAAGTGATCAAAGCCGGCCAGCAGCTACCAGGATTTGCGTGGCTGAAGGACGATGGTACGACCATGTGCGGCAACTGGATCTACTCCGGCATGTGGACCGAAGCTGGGGCGCAGATCCAGCGGCGAGGTACAGAAGACCCTTCCGGCATGGGGGTTTATCCCAACTGGGCATGGTCATGGCCCGCCAACCGGCGCGTGCTTTACAATCGCGCTTCTTGCAACGCCGATGGGAAGCCGTGGGATCCGGATCGCAAGCAGGTCTGGTGGAACGAATCGTCGGGAAAATGGGTTGGCAACGACGTTCCGGACTTCAAGCCAGATTCCCATCCCAAAGATCACATGGGGCCATTCATCATGAATCCGGAAGGAGTCGGCAGGCTGTTCGCTCCAATCGGAGTGCTCGCGGAAGGGCCGTTCCCGGAGCATTACGAACCGATCGAGAGCCCAATCAAGAATCCACTGCATCCCGATCAGTCGAATAATCCGCTAGTGAAAAAGTTCAACACGCCGTACGACAAGTTCGGATCACCGGAAGAGTACAGCATCGTGTGCACCACGTACCGATTGACCGAACAGTATCACTACTGGACGAAAAATAACCCGATGAACGTCCAGTTGATACCGGAGCCGTTTGTCGAGATTCCTGTGGAACTGGCGGACGAAAAGGGCATTCGCGGGACAGACGTGATCCATGTGATCAGCGCGCGGGGAACCTACACGGCCAAAGCCTTTGTGACTCGCCGGCTGAAGCCGATGATGATCGACGGCAAGAAGGTCTACCAGATCGGCTTACCGATTCACCAGGGCTTCCGCGGTATCGACGAGGACGAAGGAAGAAATGCGCGCACGCCGGCGAATTTGCTGACGCCCGCAGTCACCGATCCGAATGCCCACACGCCTGAATCAAAGGGCTTCCTAGTGAAAGTCGAGAAGGCGTAGGAGCGAAGATGAGCCAGGCCTCGACAGAAATAGTCCGGATTTCGGGACACGCCGGCACCGTCCCGGGTGCCGGAGTGAACCGGGAATTCCAGGTGTGCAAGCTGGTAGACACGACCACGTGCATTGGCTGCAAAGCGTGCGAAGTGGCGTGCCTGGAATGGAATGGGAATACATTCAGCGAAACGACATTCGACAACAGCTACCAGACGATGCCGGAGACAGCGTGGAATTACTGGAACCTGATCAAGTTCAACGAACACGAGCGCGAGGACGGCAGCATGATGCTGCTGATGCGCAAAGACCAGTGCATGCACTGTGAAGATCCGGGCTGTCTCGCGGCGTGTCCCGCGGACGCGGCCATCGTGCAGTACGCCAACGGCATTGTCGATTTCCAGGAAGCGAACTGCATCGGCTGTGGCTACTGCATCACCGGCTGCCCGTTCAATATTCCGAAATTCAGTCCGACGGCGCGCAAGGTCTTCAAGTGCACGCTATGCAACGACCGCGTGTCGGTAGGTCTTGAACCCGCCTGCATCAAAGCCTGCCCCACCGGTTGCCTGCACTTCGGGACGAAATCGGAGATGAAGGAACTGGCCGAGACGCGCGCCGATCAACTTCGCGAGCATTCCGGATTCCCTGATGCGGGAGTTTACGATCCGCCCGGTGTGGGCGGAACCCACGTGATCTACGTCCTGCACGACGCGAAGAATCCGGAACTCTACGGCGGGCTGCCGAAAGATCCGCACATCCCCTACTCGGTGTGGCTCTGGAAGAAACCTCTGAAATGGCTGGGCAACCTTGCAATCGTCGGCGGCCTGGCAGGTTTGGCATGGCACTACATGCGATACGGTCCCAAGAAGCCAGAACCGATCCCGCCTGAAGAGGATAGGCGCGCATGAACACCGACGCCGTCACGCGCACGCGAACCGCTGCAAGCGACGATCAGGAGCTGATGACGCGATATTCGTTTGCTGAACGCGCCAATCACTGGTTCGGAGCGCTCACCTACACGTATTTGCTAGTGACCGGACTGGCGTTCTGGTCGCCGTATCTGTATTGGATGGCGGCAATCGTGGGCGGCGGCCCGACCGCGCGATTTTGGCACCCCTGGTTCGGCCTTCTGTTTTCGGCTTCACTTTTCTGGACATTTAAGGAATGGCGCCGGGACATGCAGGTAGATGCGAGCGATCGTGCCTGGGCGAAGGCCATCCCGTTCTATATCAAGAACGAGGACGAAAAGGTTCCTCCCGTGGGCCGCTTCAACTACGGACAAAAGCTTTTCTTTTGGGGAATGCTCTACAGCGTGATTCTGCTGATTCTCTCTGGCGTTGCTCTGTGGTATACCGAAGCGCTTCCATGGAATCTTCGCTATTTCCGTTATGCGGCGGTTCTGGTTCACGCAAGTGTCGCGCTCATCACCATCGGTCTGTTCCTGATTCATGTCTACATGAGCACTCTCATGGAAGAGGGTAGCTTTGCTTCCATGATCCACGGAACCGTCACGCGGGCCTGGGCCTGGACGTTCCATCGCACCTGGTACTACGAGGCGACCGGCAGATCCCAACCCAAGCAATGACCCATGCGAAATGGGATCGCCGTATCCGTCGCGCGGGTGAACTGACTTCCTTGTATCCCTTTGCCGCCGAAGGGCTGCACTTTTACACGCGCGTCGCAACATTCCAGCGAGGCTTGTACGCCGAAGTCCAGAAGGCACTCGCAGAGACGCCAAAGATCTCCGCCGACCGCCCCCTGCGGGATGAACTCGATCTTTCCCTGCTCCTGCCACATTTTCACGCCTTCCTCGCGATGATCCAGCAGATTGCTCCGGTGCCTCTTTCTGAGGCTGCGGCCGGGTCGGCCCTGAAGGGACCGGCAGGATGGCAGCGGGCGATTGAAGATTTCTGGCACCGGGATCCCGAATTGGACGCTGCCCCGGGCGAAACCGATGAAGCGCAAGCGGGCGATTCGCACCAGGCAAGTTCTTCGGGTCAACTGCTCACCTGGATTTTCCTTCAACCGTACGCCGAATACCTTGCCGACCACCGTGAAATAGCGATTGTGGATGGGACACCAGCAACGTGCCCGCTTTGCGGTGGCAAACCCATCGTCGGAGTGTTGCGGAGCCAAGGCGACGGGGCGAAAAAGTCGCTGATATGCATGCTTTGCGCCCATGAATGGGCTTTCAGAAGAGTCTATTGTCCAGCATGCGGAGAAGAGCGGGAGCCACAAATGGCGTTCTATTCGGCGCCGGAAATCGCGCACATCCGCGTGGATGTCTGCGACACATGCCACACCTACTTGAAGAGCATCGATCTGACGAAGACGGGACTGGCAGTTCCCGTTGTGGATGAGCTCGCGACCATACCGCTGGACCTGTGGGCGCGCGAGCACGGGTACAACAAACTGCAAATCAATCTACTGGGCACCTGACGAGACTTGGTGTGAGACAACGCGGCGCGATCCCTCCGGTAACCCTAGATCCCTGGCTCGAAGAACTAACAAAATGTTCTGATATCGGAAGGACAAAGGTGCGCCTGCTCAGAAAACAGGGTCCTCCGGCTAGAGCACTCAATGCCTTACGCCAACCCTTGGTCATGCCTGCGTACCAAGCACACGACCGGCGACTTACTAGGCGAATGGATTTTCGTCCGCGCTGGGCCCGTAAATCGATGGCACCGGAACATCCAGCATCCGAAGATAGACCGAGAGCTGCCCGCGATGGTGGTAGACATGATTGAGCAGCACAGAGCGCAAAAACCCGATGCGCGGAGCTGACATCACCACCTTACCGCCTCTGGTCAGGCTCCAGGTCGATGCGAGCCGGACGTCGTCCATCTTCTTCAAGTTGGCCTTGGCGGTCTCGAGGCTCATGGAAAAAGTGTCTAGAATTTCCTGCCGGCTCTTGGGCTCGGGCTGCGTGAAGTTCGGAGCTTCCACGCTATCCTGCAAAGCAATTGTGGTGACGCCCGCCGGCACCGACGCTATATGCAGCGCCAACTGGCCCAAGGAAAAGGATTTCGGGTGCGGTTTCCAGGTGAGTTTGTCCTCCGGAATTCGATCGAGGACCCATTTCGTCGTTTGTGCTTCCTGATCAAGTTCCATCAGGATGGATTCTGTAAGGGTCATAACTGTTTCCTCCGTGTGTGTGTTGGTTAGTGTTCGGATTGCCTCGGCTGTCGAAATCGAAGACGCCGCCATCTATTTGTGACATTCCCTCGAAAGGCCTTCGTTACGACGAAAGCCGTCAGCCCGGCCATCGAAGTTAGTTCGCGTTCAAAGGGCGCGACGACTGCCATACGCACCAGATGCATCGCTTCGCTCACCCCGCTTGTTCAGCGCGCCGCCGCTCGCCCGGCGCTGTCCTTTTCGGCTCGCTTCTTAGCGCGTGCGTTGATCTGACCCCATCCGCCCGTGAGGCCCTTTCTGTAGTCCTCTGGAATTAGCCCGAGCGCTATGTGTTGGAACTTGATCAGCGTTCCGCCGGCTTCCTCGCTCAGCCGATACTGGACATTCGAAGCCACCGCAAGAGACATCATCAGCGGCCCCGTAAATTCGAGCAGTGTGGGCCGTTTTATCGCCTGCACGTGCCCCCACAAGTGACCGTTGTTGTCGCCGAGATCGCGATACCATCTCCCGCCCGGCCACCGCTCAATCTTCATTGGCATCGGACGGTCTTCGGCCGCAGTCATCAGGGGCCCGAGCTGTTCCAGAAGCGCGTCAAACGTTACTTCGAGCGGTGCCTTCACGTGAATTTCCTCGGTTATATTCAGCGTCAAGTCCTCCACCTTTGCTCCTGTTGCGATCATGAATCCTCCTTATTCCTCTTTAGACTCGCCTCTGCCATTTTGGCCTCGGCTCGTTCCTTCACCTGGGTCAACTGATGCCGCCAGAACCTCTCGAACTCGCTCGTCCATTCGTGCAAGGGGCGAATCGCAAGCGCGTTGGTCCGATACAGCTTCCTGCGACCTTCGCGGCGCATGCGTACCAGCCCGACGTCTCGCAGAACGCGCAGATGCTTTGATACCGACGGCTGCTCCAGGCGCAGCGCAATCACAATGTCGCCGACGGGCCGCTCCTCGACCGCGAGATATTTGAGTATCTCCCGCCGCCGCGGCTCGGCCACCGCATTGAACGCATCCGATGTCGTCGCCGCCCTCGCCATGCGCTGTATATTACATTCCCATATGGGCATATGTCAAATATGTTCTGAGGCTTTTTTCGGGTAGGCGAAGCCGTCCCGGCACATAGGCATGCTTCTCGGATCTTGGGGATCTGTTTGCCGCCGTCGGATTTCCCGTGCGACCAAACCGGAGTTCGATCATCTTATTTTGTTTAAGTGGCCCAGAAGTCTAGAATTACCTCCTGTACCAAAGATCGGACCGACTATGGCAAAACCAATTCTGCTGAGTGTAGACGACGACTCCGACGTGCTGCGAGCAATTGAGCGCGACTTGCGATCGCATTACGGTGCTGAATATCGCGTGATAGGAAGCGACTCGCCTGAGGGAGCGCTCTCCCTTCTAAAACAGCTGAAAGTGCGGAACGACAGCGTGGCTCTTCTTCTTGCCGACCAGCGCATGCCTCACATGGACGGCATCGCATTTCTGCAGGAAGGAATGCGGATTTTCCCCGGGGCAAAGCGTGCGCTGCTCACCGCCTACGCCGACACCAACGCAGCGATCAGCGCCATCAATCAAGCCAACATCAACTACTTCTTCCTGAAACCATGGGACCCTCCTGCGGAGCACCTCTACCCGCAGCTCGATGACTTGCTCGATGATTGGCAAGCTTCCTACCGGCCGGCATTTGAAGGAATCCGGGTATTGGGAACCCGCTGGTCGCCACGCTCGTATGAGTTGCGGGATTTTCTCGCGCGCAACCGGGTTCCGTATCAGTGGATTGACGTCGAGGCCTCCGCCAATGACCCGGACACAAAACGTCTTCTGGAAGCCTTGGGGCCGGAAGCCTCTAGCCTTCCGGTCGTACTCTTTCCGGACGGAACGAAACTTCTCGATAGTGTACCGGCCGAAGTCGCTCAACGGGTTGGTTTGCGGACTCGTGCGCAAACGAACTTTTATGACCTGGCCATCGTAGGTGGGGGGCCGGCTGGTCTCGCTGCTGCAGTCTATGGTGCGTCCGAGGGCCTGCACACGGTGATGATCGAGAGGGAGGCCCCGGGTGGACAGGCCGGAATGAGTTCGCGCATTGAGAACTACCTCGGATTCCCGATGGGCCTCAGTGGTGGCGATCTGGCCCGGCGCGCGGTCGTGCAGGCCGAGCGTTTTGGAGTCGAAATCCTGTCACCGCAGGAGGCTGTCGGAGTCCGGACCGAAGGGTCTTACCGAATCATCAAGCTGGCGGACGGGAGTGAGATCTCCTGCCACGCGTTGCTGATCGCAACCGGAGTGCAGTGGCGGCGCCTGGAAGTGCCCGGAATCGATCAGCTGCAGGGGGCGGGTGTCTACTACGGTGGCGGCACGACCGAAGCCCTGTCATGCAAGGGCGAAATCGTTTACGTGGTGGGTGGCGCGAATTCGGCGGGTCAGGCAGCGATGAACTTCGCGAAGTATGCCGACCGCGTGGTCATCGCCGTGCGAGGCAGCTCCCTATCGAGCACTATGTCTCAGTATCTTATCGACCAGATAAAGGAGACGCCGAAGATTCAGGTCTGGGCAAACGTCAGCGTGGTTGAAGCGCACGGCGATACACGTCTGGAAGAGATTTCATTCCTTTGTTCGGATACCAACAAGATAGAGCGGGTGCCAGCAAGTGCAATGTTCATTTTCATTGGAGCGCTGCCGCGAACCGATTGGCTCGCGGATCTGGTTGAGCGCGACGAACGCGGGTTCATCCTGACGGGCCCTGACCTCATACGAGAGGGGCAGCACCCGAAGGGGTGGGCGCTTGACAGAGATCCGTTTCTGCTTGAGACCAACGTTCCCGGCCTGTTTGCCGTAGGCGATGTACGCCACGGCTCGGTGAAGCGCGTCGCCTCGGGCGTTGGGGAAGGATCGGTTGCAGTGCAGTTCATCCATCAGTATTTGAGCAAGGTATAAATGGTCGAAAATTCAGAGCTGCTTCGCGTCCCGGTATTCGCAGGTTTACCTGACGATCAGATCACGTGGTTCATCAGCCAGGCCATAGATCTGCCCCTGAAGGCGGGCGACACATATTTTCGCGAGGGCGACCCGGCCGACGCCATGTTTGTCGTTCTGGAAGGTCAGATTCAGGTGCGGGGCGAAATCGGTGGCGAACCCATCGTGATTTTGCTGAAGTCCGGCGATGTGACCGGAGTGCTGCCCTTTTCAAGAATGAAGCAGTTTACGGTGGGAACGCGCGCGGTTACCGACGCGAGGGTCCTGCGTTTCCCTTCTTCGCTATTTCCCGAGCTCGTGCAGAAAATGCCGGAACTGACACAGCGTCTGGTCGGCCTTATGTCTGACAGGATTCGCGAGACCACGCGGCGAGAGCAGCAGCGCGACCGTCTGGTTTCTTTGGGAAAACTCTCCGCTGGTCTTGCGCACGAACTCAATAATCCGGCTTCTGCGGCCAAACGTGCTGCAAGCCAGTTGCGCGACATTCTTAAAAAAATCCGCGACGCAAGCCACGAGCTCGGACGACGCGAGCTGACCCCTGCGCAGCAAGCCGAAATCGAAAAGCTGGAAGCCTCGTTTGTCCAGCGCGACGAAGTTCCGTCCGATGCGCTGACGATCAGCGACCTGGAAGATCAAATTGATTCCCTATTGCGCAGTCACGGCCAGACCGACATGTGGCAAATGGCGGCAGATCTCGCGCACCGGAACGTCAAGCCGGAAGCGCTCGAATCGCTCTTCGCAACGCTCGATGCGGACACCGCTCGCGCCGCACTGGTGCGGATCGCTGCTTCGGTCGAAGTCGCAACCCTGCTGAACGAGATCGAGAGTGGTACGTCGCGAATTTCGGACCTGGTCCGTGCCATCAAGGAATACACCTACATGGACCAGACTCCTTTGCAAAACGTGGACATCGTAAAAAGCCTGGAAACCACACTGACCATCCTGAACCACAAGCTCAAACACGGAGTCGTCGTACAACGCGACTACCAGCGCATTCCCCTTCTGGTGAACTCGTTCGGCAGCGAGCTGAACCAGGTCTGGACCAACCTTATCGATAACGCCATTGACGCCATGGGCGGCAAGGGCGAGCTTCGAATTCGGACATATCGCGACGACGACTGCGTGGTGGTTGAAATCGACGATAACGGTCTGGGAATTCCGCCCGACGTCCAGCCACATATCTTCGAACCATTCTTCACCACTAAGGGAGTAGGGGAAGGAACAGGACTTGGCCTCGACACCGTTCAGAGGATTGTGAAGAAGCACCGAGGCAATATTCAACTCACGTCAAAACCCGGCGACACACGTTTTCAGGTATGGCTCCCGCTGGCGGAAGGACCGGGTTAGGCATTCTGCCTTCGGCAAATGAATGCGTCATCAGAAACGGGCGTAGGCCCCGTGACAGCAAGAAGTTCAATTTCACACATATCTTCGGCAGTCAGGCCGTCGGTCACAAAGAGGTTGAGGAAGGTAGTCGGCTTCTAAATCCCATCGGTCATAATTTGGGCCACCTCGATCTCGACACACTAGATCTCGAACCGCTCGACAACCCTTTTGGCCCGAGGCTGTCTCCTATGTCTTAGCTATGTTGTGTAACCCATGTCTCCGGGCCGGACCCGCAGGGGAGTGGCGCGCCCGGAGGGATTCGAACCCCCGACCCTCTGCTTAGAAGGCAAGCCTAGTCAAAATCCAAATGGCTTGTTTGGTGTCGCTTACGAAAGCAGACACGCCTTTTGACCCGCTCGATG
>Ga0182024_10025561_pt1 | contig 10417 bp, 10 predicted proteins | sample P32metaG_FD_120480 | JGI IMG/M metagenome (GOLD analysis project Ga0182024, IMG submission 120480) | Permafrost microbial communities from Stordalen Mire, Sweden - P3-2 metaG (Illumina Assembly) | ecosystem: Environmental > Terrestrial > Soil > Wetlands > Permafrost | place: Sweden: Stordalen...
GCGCGGCCACGTGGGATGGCCGCGCAGCTTTCCCATCGCTCAGTTCGCGACCCCGCCGCTACTGCTGGCGTTCGCCGGGTGGGGCGTCGCCGCCGTCACGGATGGCACCGCCGACGACGCCGGCCGTTGGGTCTTCACGCTCGGCCTCGGCTGTGGGTCCTCGGCTGTGGGTCTGGAAGGAGACGACGGGTGGGGTTAACTGGTTTCGTCGACTTCTCGGCGCGGGAGGGCTCGTCTGGGTCGTCTTCACTCTCGCCGGCGAGCTGTAAGGCCACCCGCCCGAGCTTGAACCCGGCGGACCCCGCCGGCTCAGTCGCGACTGCTGCTCGCGCGTTGTGACAGCGGCAAAGCGGCGGCGGCGAGGGCGCGTCCCGAGGAGTGGGGGGCGTCTAACCGGGGTCCACGTGTAGCGTGCGGCGCAGGAAGTCGTGCTCGGCTGAGGGCGCTGCGTCGGCGACGGTCATTGGGAGTGAGACGAACCCGTGGGGCGCTTCGGGCCAGACGCGCAGTTCGGTCGCATTCCCCGCCACGCGCCAGCGCGCCTCCATGAACAGCGTGTCGTCGAGCAGCGGATCATGCGTGCCGACGGTGAAGATCGCCGGCGGCATGCCGGACAACTCGGCAAACAGCGGCGAGATGTCGGGGTCGCGGCGCTGTTCGCGATCGTGCGTGGGCAGAAACTGGTCGGTGAACCAGCTGATGATCGGCTCTGAGAGCACAAGGTTGCGTTCGCCCCACAGCCGCTGGCTCGGGGTCATCGAAAGGTCGAAGCCGCCGTACTGCAGTACGGCGGCGCCGAACGCGCCCGTGATCCCGTGGCGGTCGCGCAGCCGCAGGAGCGTCACTGCGGCCAGTTGCGCGCCGGCCGAGTCGCCGCCGATGGCCAGCCGGCTGGCGTCGCTGATAGCTGTCTTGCCCTCCTCTGCCAACAGCCAGAGTGCGGCTGCCTCGCAGTCGTCGGGTGCGGCCGGGTAGGGGTTCTCGGGAGCGAGGCGGTAGCCCACGCTCACGACCGTGAGTCCGGTCTCGCAGGCTAATCGGGCTAGGCGCGGGTCCTGCATGTCGTTCGCGCCCAACGTCCATCCGCCGCCGTGGATATGCAGGAATGCCCCTGTCGGCGCCCGTGCCGGCGCGATGATGCGCAGCGGGACGCGGCCGCCGGGCCCGTCGATCTCGAGCGTGCGGGCCTCGGGCAGAAACACCGGCGCTGGGAACAGGCCGTGACCCTCGCGGCGCGCGCGGCGGGTCTGCTCCGGGGGGAGTGTGTGGACCGATGGCGTCGTCGCCAGCAGATGCTCGAGCTCGGCGTTGAACGCGCGAGTCTCGGCGAGCAGCACTTCAGGGTCGTGCGTGGTCATAGACGTTCGGCAACTCCTCTCGGCCGCTCAGGCCCCGGTCGCAGGTCCCGCATCGCCGCGCACGATGCACCCAAGCCCGGCCGAGATCCTATTCGCCAAGCGACAGCGCGCAAGTCTCGCCAGACGCCGGCGTAACCGGGCATCTCCTGGGATCTGCGGCCGGGCTGCTGCGATGTCGGTCGTCGTGAGGACCGACAGCGCAGCCATCCGCGTTGACCGCGGAGCGCCAGGCCGCCTCACGCAGTAGAGGATGGCTCCCGCTCGTGCCGTGAGGGCTGGTTTGCCCGCGGTGGGCGATACCCGTTGGGGCATCGGCTGCACCCCGACGCGGTAGGCACGAAGAGCCACATCACGGCTGCGGGAAACCCGAGTCGTGACTGCGGGAAACCCGCGTTGTCGGCGGCCGCCGTGCGAGTAACGTCGCGAGCGGAGACTTCGCGGAGCTGAGAGGGCGATACGCGATGCCGCCCGCAGAGACGAGTAGGGTCGGGCCGCGTTTCACGGTTTGGGGGGTTCGTGGTCCGCTGCGCCTGCTCGCACGCAAGGGCATACACGCGAAAACGAAGGGAGCAGCAATGCATGCTTTCCTGAACCGCAGGAGGCTGCTCGCGCTTGTCTCGGCGAGCGCCGCGATTCTCGCCGCGGGACTTGCCGCGAGCGCGTCCGCCGGCAACGGCCATTCGGGATTCCGGCCCGGCGGTGCCAGCATCACAAGCCAGCCGTGGGGCACCGCGCCCGGCGGTCAGCCGGTGAGCCTCTACACGCTCACCAGCGGGCGCGGTATGACCGTGACGATCACCAACTACGGCGGCATCGTCCAGTCGATTGACGTCCCCGACCGTAATGGCCAGGCGGCGAACGTCGCGCTCGGCTTCTCGAGCCTCGCCGGCTACGTCGCCGACGACACCACGACGACCGCGTCGGGCGAGACCTACTTCGGCGCGATCATCGGTCGCTACGCGAATCGCATCGCCAACGGCGAGTTCACGCTGAACGGCACGACCTACACGCTGCCGCAGAACAACGGCACGAATACGCTGCACGGCGGACCCGATTCGTGGAACATGCAGGTTTGGGCGGCGACGCCGATCAGCGGACGGCACAGCGTCAGCCTCCAGCTGACCTACACTGACCCCGCCGGCACCAACGGCTTCCCGGGAACCGTCACCGCGAAGGTCGTCTACACGCTGACGCAGGACGACGCGCTGCAGATCGATTACACGGCGACCACCACCGCCCCGACGGTCATCAACCTCACCAACCACACGTACTTCAACCTCGCCGGTGAAGCGTCGGGGGACGTCTACAACCAGGAGCTGATGATCAACGCCGACAGCTACACGCCGATCAACGCGAACCTGATCCCGACCGGGGTGATCGCACCGGTGGCCGGCACGCCGTTCGACTTCCGGACGCCCAAGCCGATCGGGCAGGACATCAACAACGCCGACCCGTCGATGGTGTACGCGCACGGCTACGACCAGAACTGGGTGCTCAACCGCTCGGGCCCGGGACTGTCGCTCGCCGCGACAGCGTACGACCCGGTCAGCGGCCGCGTCCTGACGACATACACGACGGAGCCCGGAGTGCAGCTCTACTCGGGCAACTTCCTCGTCGGAGACCTGGTCGGAACAAGCGGGCACACATACCGCCAGAGCGACGGGTTCACGCTGGAGACCCAGCACTATCCCGACTCGCCCAACGAGCCGAGCTTCCCCTCGACGGTGCTGAACCCCGGAACGCCGTTCAACTCGACGACGATCTACCAGTTCTCGACCGCCGACCAGTTCCCAACCGGACCGTAGTTCCCGACCGCCGGACACGAGTTCGCGGTCCCGGGGCGCCATTAGCCGCGGGGTCGCGTACTCCGGCGCGAGCCTCGCGCGTCTCGCCCCGCCTCACCCGCGGGGTGAGGCGTGCGACGTCCGCGCGGCGTTGGCCGCGGGTCAACAACGGCGTCTTGCTCGGGGGTGGGCGAACTGCAGCGCGGCCAGGCGCTCACGTGCGGGGCGGCTCTTGACAACGCCCGGCGGCGATGTCGAAGGCGGCTCAGGATGCAGTGTCGCTCGCGCGTGAAGGCAGCAGCCGGCCGGGTTTCCGCCGGCTGGAACCTGTATAGGGAAGCTTGCCCCCGGGTATACGGCGCGCATTCGAGCGCCCGGCTCGTTGCCCTGGCCGCCGCACCGCGGCGGCCAGGGCAGAGCTACGAATCCGTCACGAAGGCAGGTCCGTCCCGGCCTGCTCGGCCACCATGTACGAGGCGTACCAGGCGGGCCAGTCCTCGTGCTGGCTCGACCGGTGCAAGAGGTGCGACCTCCCGGTGCCGGTCTCGTGCTCACGGTGGGCGGCCTCGACCCGCCGAAGCGCAGCCTCCAGGTCCGCGGTGGATACGTAACCCGTCTCAGCGGCGTTCATCCGGCCGGGGTGCCGAGTCGTTACCTCCTGGACCAGCCACGTATTGCCATCGGGATCGTCGAAATAGAGGAACGACCCGTAGCTGGCGCGCTCGGGGTCCAGACCCGGCTGCCGTGCCTCGACCGGGAAGGGTGGGCCGTGCCAAATGTCGCTCACCTCAATGCCATGGCCGAGGAGATCGTCGCGCGCCGCCTCGATGTCGGAGACGATCAGCCCACCCTCTGCCGCGCCGGGCGCGGCCGTAGTGAGGCCCACGCCGAACGTGATCGAGGCCCCCGAGCCCGGGGGTGTGAACTGAATGATGCGAAGGCCGTCCAGCGGGGCGACGTCGTCGTCGAGCCTTCAACCCAACCGTTCGTAGAACTCCTTGGATCGGTCGGCGTCGGACACGGGGATGACCTGGATCTCGAGCTTCATATCGATCGTCCCAGGTCGGTGAACCTGGGTTGAGGTTTCGCTGCTGAGGTGGCTGTCGTTCATGTTGACCTCCGTGGGTTGACGTCGTGGCATTACGGTGTGTTCCAGTCAGCGGTTGCTGCCCTACGTGCAAAGGCGCTGCCTTCGAGCGCCTCGCAAGGGGTGCGCGCGCCGCGCGTCAGTGGCCGGCGGCTTGACCTCCGTCGATGTGGAGGATCTCGCCGGTGACGAACGCGGCTCGCTCGAGATACAGGATCCCGTCGACGATGTCGTCAATCTCGCCCAGACGGCCGAGCGGGTGAAGCTCGGCGAGGCGCCCGTAGGATGAGCGATCGTGCATAGGGCTCCTGATGACGCCAGGGGCGACGGCATTTACCCGCACGCCGCGTGATGCGTACTCGGTCGCGAGCGAGCGAGTGACCGCGGCAAGGCCGCCCTTTGTGAGTGCCGCCAGAGCCGCCGGGCTCGAGCTGTTCGCGTGGTCCACGATGCTTGCGGTGATGTTGATGACGTGGCCGGTGCCACGGGCGACCATCTGCGGGATGACGTGCTGGGTTATATGGAAGAATCCGGCGAGGTTCACGGCAGTGATGGCGGCGAAATCCCCGGGTGTGTACTCGGTGAAGGGTTTACCGATGAAGATCCCGGCGTTGTTGATCAGGCTGTCGATCCGCCCGAATCGCTCGAGCGCCTGCTCCACGACGCGCTGGGCGGTTTCGGGTTCTGCGATGTCGCCTGGAACGGTGACGTAGTCGGAGTCGCCGGAAGCGCGGATCGAGCGCGAGGTTCCCACCACCGAGTATCCGGCCGCGCGGAACGCGGCCACCAGGCCAGCGCCGATGCCCTGCGAGGCGCCTGTGACGATCGCGACCTTCTGCGGCTCGGGCATCGCGATTCCCCGTTCACCCAACGGCTGTGACCGCGAACAGGCGACATCGTCAGCCGCGGCGGCCTGGCGATCGCCGCCGCCTTGCACCGACGGGACACAGGTGGTCGTCGCCCGCGACGGTCAACAAGGCGGCGTCCGTCGGCCGGGCCGTAGCGGGCTCTGCGTTCTTGCGGACGCGGGTGATCCTGCAGGTGCGACGCCGTCCAGCGAGCGCCAGCGCGATGCCGCCGACGTAGGCGCCCGCAGTGGCGAAGAATGCGGCGTGCAGCGAGACGTAGCCGCTGTCGCCAGTTAGGAGGGCGCCGAGAACGGCGACGCCAAGGGCGCCGCCGGTCGGGCGGGAGGCGTTGAAGACACCGGAAGCCAGGCCGATGCGATCGCGCGGCGCGTGGCTCATCGCCACCGCGGTCATAGCCGGCATGGCCACAGCGGTGACGCCGACCGGCAGGCTCGACACGATCAGCGTCGCTACCCCGCCGGTCGGGGCCAGGGAGATGAGCAGCGCTCCGCCGGCGCCCGCGGTCAGGCCCACGACGATGGCGGTCCACTCACCGATGTGACAGACGAGACGGCCGCTGAGAAACGCCATCGACCCAGTGACGATGGTCATGGGAAGCAGGGCCAGACCGGTGTCCAGGGCGTCGAGGCCGCGGGCTCGATGTAGGTCGATGGCCAGGCAGAAGATCGAGCCGTAGAGGCAGAAGTGAAAATCACCCCGATCGCGAGCGCGATTGAAAACGTGCGCTCGCGAAAGAGGACGGGGTCGACCATCGGGTGCTCAACCACACGCTCGACGAGGGCGAACGCCGCGGCGCTCGCAATGCCGGTGGCCAGCAACGCTAGCGTGAGACCCCCATCCCATCCCTGGCTGCCGGCCATAATGAAGCCGCCGGTCAGCACCGCCAAGCCGGCGGTGGCGGTGATCTGGCCAGGGAGGTCCAGTGGGTGACGGTGCCGCGGCGTTTCTTCGACGTGACGGCGCAGAAGTTCGGCGGCGGCGGCGGCGATCGGCAGGTTGACCAGGAAGATCGCGCGCCAGCCGAGGCCAGCAGTGAGGATGCCGCCGAGGACGGGTCCGGCAGCCAGGCCGATTCCCGACGCGCCACCCCACAGGGCAAGGGCACGCCGGCGGTCGCCGGAGTCGGGGAACATATGGGCGATTAGGCCCAGCGAGCAGGGCATCAACGCTGCGGCGCCAGCGCCCTGGACGACGCGAGCCACGATGAGTGCGGTCAACGAGGTTGTGCAAGCGCAGGCTGCGCTGCCGAGCCCGAAGACGGCGAGGCCGACGAAGAACCCGTTGCGCAGCCCGAGCCGGTCGGCCAGCGCCCCGGCCGAGAGCAGCAGCGCCGCGAATGCCAGTGTGTAACCGTTGACGATCCACTGCGCCGTCGACACCGCACCGCCGAGATCGGTGCCGATCGGCCCCAAAGCGACGTTTACGATCGTCGCATCGAGGGTGATCATCAGGAAGCCCAAGGAGATCGCGGTCAGCCCAAGCGTGGGGCTGCGCGCGATGGTGCGATCGGCCAGCAACTTCATTGGTCGATAGTCCGGCTCGCCGAGGCCGTTGTCCACGACGCCTGAAATCACGCTGATAGACGTCGCCTAACAGGCAGCGCATCGTCCAGAGACCGAGCCACCCAGCTGCACGACCCCGCCGTCGACGAAGAACCTCACTTCTGCCGACAGCCGAGCGCCATCCCGTAGAGCGCCGCGTACAGGATCTGCCAGGTGCTGCTGGCGCGAATGCGCACGCGCCCAAGCCCAGCGGAACTACCGGCGCCGCAACTATTCGCGCTCCCTCTATCACCTCGATAGCCGCTCTTTCAGGCTTACAGCCTTACAGCGGGGACCCTGTCACGGCTAGTCGCGTTCAGCCCCGCCATCCGACGGGCGCAGGCGCGATAGAAAGCCCGTGCGTATGGGCTATGTCACGGCTATTCGCGTTTCGCGACCCCCTATAGCCCAATAGCCGCCCTCCCCCGGCTTTCCAGCTTTACAGCGAACGGTGTGTCACGGCTTATTCGCGTTTCGCAACCCGCCGTCTATCTTCTCGTGGGTGTCTGAGGGGGAGTAAGGGAGCGCCCGGAAGTCCGACACGTAGCGTTACGGCTGCGCTGAACGAAACCAGTCGTCCCGGACCGCCCTAGCGGCCAGTCGGTGGGTCTGGTTGGATGGACGCGGTCGCGGCGTCCTTCAGATCGGGTTCCACTCCCGGTGGCAGGTCGGGCCCACCGTCGGACGTGGCGTCGGCGTCGCCGCCGCCCGTCGGGTCGATGCCGTCCTCGGTCGCCGGCTCGTCCGAGCCGGTCGTGACCCCAAGCACCGAGCTGCCGAGCTGCGGATCTTCCCCGAGCATTTCGCGCGGCGCGTCGGAGCCTCCCAGCTCGGCAGGGACGATTCCTTCGCTCGCGGTGGCCGCCCACATGCCCTTCTCGCGGGCCTCGGTCTCGTCGGGCGTGGTTCCGCCGCGCTGCTCGCTCGGCTTCACCGTTTCGTGATCAGGTTTTTTGCTGCTGGCCATGAAATCCTCCTAGCAACTACTCCGATGTAATGATCGACGACTTACCTGCTTGCGGCGAGCGGTTGACCGGGCCGCCCCACGTCCTATCAGACTTCGCGACGGCGTCGCGCGGCGAGTCTGGTTTAGAGCATGCCGGCTGGCGCGAACCATTGCGACCCGACGAACCGGAACCGGCATTATCCTCCGGGCGTCATCGTGAAGGACCAAGGGCCGCTGCCCATCACCGTTACATCGGCATAGGTTCCAGCGTCGACCACGGTTTGTCCACTCGACCATTTCAGGGAACCGCCTCTCCTGGCAGAGCATGCGGCGGTTACGTCTTCGGTTCGGGGTCCGAAGCTCCTTGGGCGGCCCCGGCGGCCAGAGCGTCGTGACCGCCGGGCCCTCGCAGGATGTGTGCCAAGCCGACAGCGAGCATAGAGCCCGCCACGGGTCCGACGACGTAGACCCACAAGCGCGAGAAGTCGCCCAGGACCAGGTCGGGGGCGAAAGAGCGCGCCGGGTTCATCGAGGCACCCGAGACCGGGCTTGACCACAGCCCGGCCAGGATGATGTAGCCGGCCACGCCAAAGGCCGAGATGGGTCCCAGATTCTGCGCTCGAGAGGCCGTCCCGAGGATCGTGGAGACCAGCCCCGCCGTGAGCACGAGCTCCATCAGCATCGCCTGCGTGTCGTTGATGCCTTTCCCGGGCACCGTGGCGCCCAGCGACGCTACGCGTCCGAAGACCGCGAGCAGAAACAGCACAGCCAACGTTCCGCCGAGCAGTTGCGCGAGCACGTAGCCCGGAACGCGGCGCCACGGGAAGTCTCCCCGGACCGCGAACGCGAGGCTCACCGCCGGATTGAGGTGCGCACCCGAAATCGCTCCCATCGACAGGATGACCGCGAGCACAGTCAGACCAGGGGCGCTCACCGCCGCCGCCCGGCTGATCGCAACGTGACTCGCTGCAGCGACGACGCTCGCGCCGGTGCCGGCCAGCACGAGCAGGAAGGTGCCCAGCGTCTCCGCAACCAAACGCCGCCACTCCAGATCACGCGTCTCAAACCGATCGACCCACCAGGCATCCCGCGCGAGGCGTCCCCCAGGCGCTCGGGTCAGATCTGAGTCTCCACCGTGTGCATACTCAGGCGAGGCGGTCAGCTCCACAAGACCAACTCGCAGCGCACCACCGCAACCTGATCGACACGAAAAGGAGCCGATGCGCGATGGTATCTCGGAGCGCTTGACACCAGAGAGAGTCTACGGCCGTCACAGGATCCACAATCCGGAAGGGTTCAAGCCACGGGAAGGTGCCGGTCGACGGCAGACCGCGGCGGCCAATGCGATCACGCCGGGGCCGAGCGGCCCGGCGTTGATTGACTTGGTCGCCACTTTCTGCGCGGCGACGGCAGCGCAGGCGCTCGTGCAGTAGGCGAATGCAGCCGACCGCCTACCACGCCAACAGCGCAAGACGGCTCCCAGTCGCGCGCTCGGGGGGCTCGGCGAGCGAGCCGCGTGTCCGACTTTCGGGCGCTCCCTTACTCCCGTGGGTGTCTGAGGGGATAGGCCGTAACGGGCGTTCAAACCGAACCCGCCCGACCCGCTGACCACGCGAATAGGGCCGTTCGCTTGGCGTGTTCAAAACCGATTACCCGCGACCGGCCGGCACGCGAATCAACCGCGCGGCCTCTGCGAAACCGAACATGCTTCGCACGTGCGGGTTGCGAAAGACGAACCCCACAATCAGCGATCTAAACGACTTCCTACAGAATGGCGCGATCTATGACGCACGTCGTTGGCGCGACGCTCTGCGATCGGGGCCTCGTTCAGAGCGTGTAATGCACGTGATGCGCGCGGATGAAGGCGCGCGCGCTGGCGTAGGGGGTGCGCAGCTCGCGTGCCTTGCCCGCGCAGTCGAGCAGGAACGAGCCACCGCCGTAGCTGGCCCCGCCCGACCAGATCACGCCCGGGATCTCCGGGCAGACCAGGCGCGCGGCGGTCGAGGCGCCGTTTCCGCCGCGTGCGGCGTAGGGACCGGCGATCAGGATGTAGCGCGCCTTGTGGGCGGACACGAGCGCCGCCAGCTGCGAGCCGCTCATCGCCGGGTCGGTCGTGTTGTAGCCGCCGACCGCCGAGGCCCGCAGGCCCAGCAGGATCAGCGGCGTTGCCTGATCGGAGGACTGCGTCAGCAACGTGTAGGGCCGGGTCGCGCCGTGCGTGCTCAGGTAGTGGATCAGTGCTCGATCGGTCCGCAGGCCCGTGCGATTGACCCCGTAGACTCCCTGGCCCGGGTAGCTGTAGGGACCAGCCACCGGGAAGGTCCCGTTGACCGGCGCCAGCCAGACGCTGAAGCTGTAGGCCATCGGCGCGACCAGCAGCGCACCCACCGCCACGGCGACGGCCCAGCCGGCGCGCCGGCGCACCAGCGGGATCGCGATCAGGGCTCCCAGGCAGAGCACGACCAGCGGGATCCGCCACCACAGCGGGTCGCCCTCGCGATTGATCACCACGAGTTGCGCCGCGACGGTGCCCGCGACCGCCAGCACCGCCAGCAGATATCCGCGCAGCGCCTTACGCGACTCGCGGCCGCGCACCAGCGACGCGATCGCGACACCCCCCGCGCCCACCATTGCCGCGAGCCCGGGCCCGAGCGCCGAGGAGTAATAGGGATGCACGATCCCCGCGGCGAAGTCCAGCGTTGCCAGCTCGATCAGGAACCAGCCGCCGAGCACGAACAGTCCCGGCGTGCGGCGGTCGCCGCGCCCGCGCACCGCCAGGCCGAGCGCGAGCATGCCGATCAGCGCCAGCGGCACGAGCCAGCCGGCCTGACC
>Ga0182024_10025562_pt1 | contig 10417 bp, 9 predicted proteins | sample P32metaG_FD_120480 | JGI IMG/M metagenome (GOLD analysis project Ga0182024, IMG submission 120480) | Permafrost microbial communities from Stordalen Mire, Sweden - P3-2 metaG (Illumina Assembly) | ecosystem: Environmental > Terrestrial > Soil > Wetlands > Permafrost | place: Sweden: Stordalen...
GTCAGCCGCTCATACGACGGCCCTCCCGTCCTGCGCGACTTTAACTTATCGGTGATGCAGGGAAGCATCTACGGCTTCCTTGGCCGGAATGGCTCCGGCAAGACTACCGCACTCCGAATGCTCGCCGGCTTGATCAAGCCAAATGCCGGCGAAGTGCGCGTGCTCGGCGGCGACCCGTTTACCTGCGGCGCCGTCGAGAGGCAATCGATCGGTTACATGTCCGAGAAACCGATGTTGCCCTATGGCGCAAAGGCGAAACAGGCTCTGGAACTCGGGCGCGCGCTCTATCCCACATGGGATACGGCCCTGGTGGATTCGCTCATCTCTAAATACAATCTTCCACTCGGCCGCGGTTACTCCGCCCTATCCCTGGGCATGCAGCGCCTTCTCGGCTTTGTCCTGGCCATCGGGCCGCGCCCCAAGGTGCTCCTTCTCGATGAGCCTGCCGCCAATCTCGACGCCGTCGCCCGCCGGGAAATCCTCGACGACATACTCGATCTCATCCGCGATTCCGAATGCACCGTCCTCCTCTCGACCCATGTCCTCAGCGACGTTGAACGCGTGGCCGATGAGATTGGCATTCTCGCAAAAGGAAACCTTCGGATAAGTGAACCGCTTGACGTACTGAAAGATTCCGTCCGTCAAATAAGATTCTTCGATTTCCTGAACGGCATGCCGAAGGACGAATTACCCGAAAGCTACCGGACGGTCCGGAAAAAGGATGAGATGGTCGTGACCCTCAGGACAAATCCAAACCTAACCCCGGATATCCTCGCACAGCGCTGGTCATGCCAATACGAGGCCCGCCCCCTCAATCTTGAGGATATCTTTGTCGAACTCTCCGCAAATTAAAGGAATCTGATATGAATAAATCAAAGCAATTGTGGGCTATCTCTAAATTCCAGTTCGTAATGAAACCCTGGATCTTTGTGTTTCCGCTGGCGCTCGCTGCTCCATATATTATAACCCCGCTTGTCTTTCGAGGCCAGGATTTCAGCCCCAGTCTCGGGACGTCGTTGTCGAATCAAAATATCTTTTTCCTGGTGGTGATCGCGGTCATGCTGATTGATCCAGATGGGTTTCAAACGGACGGGCAGAGAGCCGCGATGCCCAGTGGCACGGATTTTCTGCTGACTCGCGCAGTGGATCGCGATATTGTCCTTCGCGCCAGGTCTCTGCTTTTCTACGCTCTGATACTTGCGATACCTTTATTATTCCTGGCGTTTGCATTCGCCAATCCCGGTCTTCAAATATCGGAGTTCAACAAGGTTTCCTACCAGGCGGTTCTCGAGCGGATACCCGGAAGTATTGCCGTTCCCGCGGCGGCGGGCGCGGCAAGGGCAAGAATCGTGATCGCGAATGGAAACCTCCTGGTCCAGAGCTGGCGGGTCTGGTTGCTGCTTTCTCTCTCGATTGTGATCCAGGCATTGATCCTTCTCGTGCATCCATTGAGATACCGGAGGTTCATCTTATGGGGACTCTATCTTGGAAGTATTGCGATTTTTATGGCGTTGTTATTCAGCGGCATTCGTTCCACGCTTACCGCCGTCCCATTAAGTGAGGCTCTCTTTTTTGACTTTGTCACTTATCAATCTGTCTTGTGGCCGGTAACTTTGGCGGCTCTGTTCCTTGGGCAATTGTGGTGTGAAAACCGCTTTGCAAAGTCGGAGCAATAGTCAACTCCCGCCGTCACGGATGCAGATACCGCACATCCCGCGCCCCGTGCGCCGCGATGTCGAAATGATATACGCGAAAATCAAACTCCCGCATCCCCGGCAGATACCAAACGCGCCAACCTTGCGTGATTAGTTGATCCAGTTCAGGCTCGGTTGCCAGATAGATAAACTTCGCATTCTTGCGCGGCGAATCCGCCGTCAGCACCTCGATTGGCGGCGCCCAGCTTCCGACTATGTATGCATTGCTCCCGCCAACCTCCGTCGAGAAATGCACGAACCCATTGATCGCACCATCGGTAGCCATGCGTTGCCGGTGATCCTGGATGAGCAGACCGGCCGGTGGCCGGATACTCATCCAATCGATAAAAGGACTTAGAATAATCAACCCGCAACAAGCTAAAAATGCCCACCGCGGCGCAGCCCACCACGCAAGCAGCATCGCGAATGGCGCCGCCGGGATCAGGTAGGCCGCCTCATCCGGCAGGCAGAGAAACGCGACCGCATAAATAACCAGCATGCTGCCCCAGGCCAGCAGCGTTCGGGCCGTTACCGGCGGCCGTTTTGTCTTCCGGCATACCACTCCTGCAATTGCAGCCGTGCAAAGCCCCGCCAGCCCCAGCGCTCCCCACACCTGCACCGTCATCCGCGCCGCAATCTCCGCCGCGCCTGGAAACCCGTGGTCCGCGTAGAAGTTAAAAAATTCCCACCCGTAGCGGAGGTACACCGGGGTAAACGCCCCGATTACGATGATCGCCGAAACCAGCCCTGTCACCAGCACCCGCCGGATCGCCACGCGATTCTCCGCGCCCTCGATCAGAATCAGCGCAATCGGTAGCGCCGCCGCTCCGGACGTAATCCGGCATCCCATCGCCATCCCCAGGAGCAACCCCGTCCACGCAGGCCATTTCCGCATCGCGCACCACCAGCTCCCCAGCAGAAAAGCCAGCGCCCACGGGAAATCCTTCGACGAAACGCTATTCACATAAAGCACCGGCACAAAAGCCAGCGCCAGCCCCGCCAGCCACCAGTCGCCCACCCCATACTCAATGCAGACCAGCGCGAAAAACACCGCCGCCACCCCGCAAAAAAACGCATCCAGCAGATTGAACCCCATCGGTCCCGTCCTCCAAATCCACGAGCAGACATACTCCTGGATCGGGTACCCGGGAAATCGCGAAGCCTCATACACCCCGGTCTCCGCTATATGCCGCGCCGCAAGCGCAATCCGCCAGTTGTCCGCATGCTCCCCGTAGCCCGCTCCCAAAAACGGCAGTCGCGTAAGTAAAACAGCCAGGAACAAGAGCGCGAACGCCACGGGCCGGGGGAGCGATGGGAAACGCATCTTCTCCTACCTATCCGAATGTTTTGCCAAATTCGAAATTCGAAATTCGAAATCAGAAATTCGAAAGATATGCGGCGCAGAACGCTCTCCAGACCGGAGCTTCTGAAATCGGGACAAAATACCGCTTTTCGCGCACCATGCATTTCGAATTTCTGATTTCGAATTTCGAATTTAGGCTCCACGCATGATCGTCGGCATAGACCTCGGCACCACCAATTCCCTCATCGGCGTCATGGAAGCCGGCTTTCCCATCCTCCTCGCGGATCGCGATGGCTCGCGCCTCACGCCCTCCGTCGTTCATTTTCCCGCCGAGGGCGCCCCGCTCGTCGGCGCCCCCGCCCGCCGCATCCGCGCGCTCGATCCGCGGAACACCGTCTTCTCCATCAAGCGCTTCATGGGCCGCCGCGCCGGCGAGGAAACCGCCGGCCTCCCCTACTCCATCACCGGCCGCCCCGGCGCCCCCGTCCGCGTCTCCATTCGCGGCGCGGAATACTCCCCCGAGCAAATCTCCGCCCTGATTTTGGCCCATCTCAAACACCGCGCCGAGGAGGTGCTGGAAACCGCCGTCACCCGCGCCGTTATTACCGTCCCGGCCTATTTCAACGACGCCCAGCGCTCCGCCACCAAAGCCGCCGGCGAACTCGCCGGCCTTGCCGTCGAGCGCATCATCAACGAGCCCACCGCCGCCGCCCTCGCCTACGGCCTCCAGCGACTTGGCGAAAAATCCAAAATCGCCGTTTACGACTTCGGCGGCGGCACCTTCGACATCTCCATATTGGAGCTGAGCGGCGGCATCTTCCAGGTCCTCTCCACCCACGGCAATACCCGCCTCGGCGGCGACGACATCGACCACGCCATCATCGCCCATTGCAAACTCCCCGTCGCCGACTACCGCCTCCGCGAAGCCGCCATCGAAGCCAAGCACCGCCTCTCCTTCGAGGACGAAGTCCGGATCGACCTCCCGTTCGCCGGCCCCGCCTCCGCCCTCCACAACTCCCTCCACCTCACCCGCGCCGAACTCGAGGCCATCTCCCTCCCCATCATCGAGCAGACCCGCCAGAACTGCCTCCGCGCCCTCGCCGATGCCCGCCTCGCCCCCGCCGATCTCGACGCCGTCGTCCTCGTTGGCGGCCAGACCCGCATGCCGCTCATCCGCCAATTCGTCGCCGACGTATTCCAGCGCGAGCCCGACACCTCGCAAAACCCCGATGAAGCCGTCGCCCTCGGCGCCACCATCCAGGCAGGCATCCTCTCCGGCGCCGTCCAGAACGTCGTCCTCCTCGATGTCACCCCGCTCTCCCTCGGCATCGAGACCTTCGGCGGCCTCATGAATGTCATCATCCCGCGCAATACCACCATCCCCGCCAAGGCCGGCGAGATGTTCACCAACGCCATCGCCGGCCAGCAATCCATGCTCATCCGCATCCTCCAGGGCGAACGCGAAATGGCTCGCGACAATTGGGAACTCGGTGGCTTCGATCTCGCCTTCCGCCCCGCCCCGAAAGGCCAGGCCCGCGTTGGCGTCCAGTTCGAGATCGATGCAAACGGCATCCTCCACGTCCTCGCCCGCGATACCCACACCGGCGTCGAAAAAACCGTCGAAATCAAAAGCGCCGTCGATGTCTCGGACCAGGCCGTCGAGGATATGATCGCCTCCAGCGTCGAGCATGCCTTCGATGACATGAGCGAACGCGTTTACACCGAGGCCCGCCTCAAGGCGGAGGAGATGCTCCCCGCGGTCCGCGCCGCCCTCGCCCAGCTCGGCGACGCCGTTGACTCCCCCACCCGCGATTCCATCGCCCACCTGATGTCCGAGGTCGAAACCGCCCTCCAATCCCGCGAAGTCCAGCGCCTCAAAAAATCCACTGCCGCCCTGGACGAAGCCACCCAGCCCATCGCCACCCTCCTCATCGAGCGCGCCATGGAAGACGCGTTGCGTCGCAAAGGCGTCCTCTAAATATAAAGCTCCAGGAGATTATCCCTGGGACGGGCAGACGCCCATTTTGGCAGGGCTTGGCCGCCCGTCAATTGACTGCGCCGGTTCTTCGCACTCTACTACTTGCCATGAATGACAAGGCCCCGAAGAGTTTTCACGATACGGTGGGAGGGATGATGTATTTCCCCCGGATGCTGGACAAGATTCGGCTCCACGCAAAAGGCGAGCTAAGGGAAGATTGCCATGCCAATCTTGGGATGAAGGAGAGAGCCGATTGGCTGTGCTGCCGGTTTCTGCGTGTGGATTACGATGCGCTGAAGAACCGGGTGCTCGAAGGCGCGGCCGACGAGGCGATTCTGGAATGGTGCTTTTCAACCGGAAGGCGGCTTGATCAGACCGATGTGTTTATCTGGAACGAGTTCATCCGCAAGCGCGGCTGGAATGACGACGCGACGGTGAGACTGACCGCGTGGAAGGAGGAGAGTGGGCACCGGGATCGCGATGATCTCCAGACAATTCCCGATTACACCGACGTCCTCGAAGGCCGGAGACCCAATTAGGGAACCACTGATTAAATGGGGGAGGCCTCCGGCACAAACGCCCCGTCCCACTTTCCAGTTGAATCCTCCCCCCGCGGGTGAGAACTTCCCATTCCTATGACTTTGACGGAAAAACTCCTTGCGCGCGCCAGCGGCAAGTCCCGCGTCCAGCCCGGCGATAACGTCTGGGTAAATGTGGACGTCCTCATGACACACGATGTTTGCGGCCCGGGCACCATCGGCGTCTTCAAGCGCGAGTTCGGCCAGAACGCCAAAGTCTGGGACCGTAACAAAGTCGTCATCATCCCGGACCACTACATCTTCACCGCCGATTCCATGTCCAATCGCAACGTCGATATCCTGCGCGACTTCGTCCGCGAGCAGGACATCCCCTATTTCTATGACGTGATCGACGACCCGAACGGCCACTGGAAATTCGATCCCTCGCTCGGCCAGCACAAGCGCCAGCACGGCTCCCATTACACCGGCGTCTGCCATACCACTCTCCCGTGGAAGGGTCATCTCCGCCCTGGCGAAGTCCTCTTCGGCACCGATTCGCACACCTGCATGGCCGGCGCGTTCAATCAATTCGCCACCGGCATCGGCAATACCGACGCAGGCTTCATCCTCGGCACCGGCAAGCTCCTCATCAAAGTCCCCGAGTCCATGCGCTTCCATCTGGAAGGCGAACTCCCCGCCGGCGTCATGGCAAAGGATGTCATCCTCCATGTCATCGGCGATATCGGTTTCGATGGCGCCACCTACCGCGCCATGCAATGGGAAGGCCCCGGCGTCAGTTCCCTCACCATCGACGACCGCATGACCATCGCCAATATGGCCATCGAGGCAGGCGGCAAGAACGGCGTCTTCCCTTGCGACCAGCAGACCATCGATTACGTCAACGAGCGCACCGCGGAGAATGGAACCAAATCCGATTTTACCCCGGTCGATATCGATGCCGCGCAATCCTTCATTTATGACAAGAGCTTCGATCTCTCAAAGCTCGAGCCCACCGTCGCCTGCCATCCGGATCCGGGTAATCGCAAGCTCGCCCGCGACATGGGCGATGTATCGCTCGACCGCGCCTACATCGGCTCCTGCACCGGCGGCAAGACCTCGGATTTCCTCGCCTTCGCCCGCATCGTCCGCGGCAAAAGCGTCAAGATCGATACCTATGGCGTCCCTGCCACCACCAAGGTGGTCGAGGAGTTGAAATCCACCCGCTGGAACGGCCAGTCCGTATGGGAAGTGCTCGAGAGCGCCGGCGTCCGCATGACCGAGAACGCCTCCTGCGCCGCGTGCCTCGGCGGCCCTGTCGATTCCTTTGGCCGCCTCAATACACCCATGAAGTGCATCAGCGCCACCAACCGCAACTTCCCCGGCCGCATGGGCAACAAAGAGTCCCAGGTCTTCCTCGCCAGCCCTTACACCGTCGCCGCTTCCGCCCTCACCGGCAAAATCACCGATCCGCGCGAATACCTCAGCTAGGGCCTGTTAGCAGCCCCTAACCCTGCGGCGCCGGCCCGCCGCGCAATGCATTGCGTCACGCCCCCGCCTTCCTCATACTCTGTGCAATGCTCCTCGTGGGCTGCACAACATCCGGCGGCGCCGGCTCACACGCCGGGGAGTCTTATATTGTGAGCAGCCCGAGCACATTCTTCTACATCTACGCTCCAGCCACGGACGCTCGCCCGGATTACTCCCTGGATCACGGCACGCGCCTCATCATGCTTAGTTACGAGTACGGCTTCAGCCACGTTGCCGTCGCCGCCACCGCCCAGAGCGGCTACGTTGCCACCTCCGACGTCGCTCCCGCACCACCCCCATCCAGGTCTTCCGCAAATCCCAGCCCTCGCCCCAGCCCCACCCCCGCTCTCGTTCTCCGCACCCATCATCTCCCATCCAGCGCAGCCTCGGCTACGCCCGCCCACGTGGACCAATCCCAGGCGCCGCTGCCCACGTTTTTCGATTCCCTGCCCCCTCAGGGCGCTCCCTCCTATCGCTATTGACCAAACCCCGTCCCGCCCTAACTTGAGACCCCGCCACAGGGGACCACCGCTTATGTCCAACACCCTCACCACCAAAGTCTACGTCGTCCAGGATAACATCGACACCGATCAGATCATCCCCGCCGAGTATCTCACGCTCGTCCCCACCATCGCGGAGGAGTACGAAAAACTTGGCACCTACGCCATGGCCGGCCTGCCCGATTCCTTGTACCCCACCCGCCTCATCCCCGAGGGTCAGGTCAAGTCCCCCTACGGCATCATCATCGGCGGCCGCAATTTCGGCTGCGGCTCATCCCGTGAGCACGCCCCCATTGCCCTGGGCGCCTCCGGCGTTCAGGCCGTTATCGCGGAGTCCTTTGCCCGCATCTTCTTCCGCAACTGCGTCGCCACCGGCGAGCTCTATCCCTACGACTCTCCCGTCCGCCTCTGCCAATCTGTAAAAACCGGCGACGAAGCCACCCTCGATTTCGACAAGGACACCCTCACCGTCAATGGCCAGACCCACCAGTTGAAGCCGCTCGGCGAAGTCCGCCCCGTCATAGACGCCGGCGGCCTTTTCAACTACGCCCGCCAGACAGGGATGATTTCGGCGGCGTGAACGTCCGGCTCGCCGGTCCGACTCACGGTCCCGCGACCAGACCTTCTCACAATTCGCGCTGCCGGCGAAATTCCTCAAACTCGGCGCTCACCGAAATCGTGCTGTTGAATGCCTCCGGGCCCCACATTCCCATGAATCGGGCACGAAAATCGACCTTCGGCCGCACTGATCCAACCTCCGTTGTAACAGCGTTTTTATGAGGCACGAATTCAGCCACCGCCTGGCCGTCCCGTAGGACAGCAACGGATTCCCCGGAAATCAGAAATGAGTCCAGCTTATGGGGGTCTACGTAGATCTCCTCGAGAGACAATGTTTTCAAGACAGTCCGATGATGCCAGAAAATCCGCCTCACTGCAAGCCGCGAGGCTTACAGCAACATCACGATCGCTTCACATACACACCCAGCAATGGCCGGCTTGATGGCGTCGCAGAAATAAAATCGCTCACGAATCCCGTTGCCGTCCGTATCTCCACATGGCCTGCTCCGGGCCCTCCGTACACCAGCACGGACCCCACCGGCGCGTCGAACGGCGACAGCACAAAAATCTTCGTAAACCCGTACTTGGACTGCAATTCCGTCCCCGCTTCCTTCGCGTATTCCGTTTCAGGCCGGCTCGGCACCACCGCCGCGTCCACCAGCGCGGATTTCACATAGCCCCAGCACCGCTCGGTCGAGTGCGCGTGCGCCCGCGCTGCCGCGATCCGCGCCGCCGCGATCATCCGCGCGTCGTATTTGATGTGCGAAGATTTCGGACCAAAGATCGATTGCAAAAATGACGGCGGCGTCTGCGCCGTGCCCGCGTCATACAGCGAGCCGGTGTATGAGTAGCTGGCGGCCGTGCCCGCCTGCGAGACGCGCGGCATCACCAGCGCGATGAGGCAAACCAAAAAATAAAGCTGAGGGGTACGAATTGAGTTCATCAGCTGGGTGAATCGGCGCGGAGGATAAGAGACAAGAGTCTCCGGTCAATAAAATTGTTACCTTTGCGTATCATTTTCCATGCCACCTCCCGCGCCCACGCGGCACCCCCTCCCTGCGCGCCCGTTACACCGGCTTGATATACGCCCCCAGGAACGGCCTCGGGTATGGCGTTGCCGAAATAAAATCACTCACAAACCCGGTTGGCGTCCTTATCTCAACATGCCCCGCATCAAAGCCGCCATACACCAGCACCGCCCCCACAGGCGCTTGCGACGGCTTCCTCACAGACTTCAACCGGATAAAGCCATACCGCTCGCACAATTCCGTCCCCGCCTCCTTCGCCCACGGGCTCGTTGGCCGCGTCTCGATCACATCCGCCGCCACCAGCGCATCCTTCACGTAACGCCAGCAGCGCCACGTCGGATACGGATGCGCGCGCGCCATCGCGATCTGCGCCGCACGGACCATCCGCGCGTCATACCGGATCCCTGCCGATTTCGGCCCGAGGAAGTGCAGGATGCTCGCATCAGGCACCGTCACGTACTGCGTCTGGTAGAGCGAATCCTCCGCGCGCGCGCCGAGCCCTCCCGCCGTGAGCGCAACGGCAAGGAGTAGAATTGCCGCGGGCCTTTTCATCGGCGCGGAGTCTACGCATTTTTCATGGCCGGTCAAACCTCTTAAAATCCCGCCGCGTCACAAGTATCTCAACCCACCTTCCTGGCAAGACGGATTTCTTCATCCGGTTTTGCCGGATCCAGGTCCAGTTGCGCCGGCTTGTATTTCGCGTCATCGTCTTCGCGCAACTGGTAGCCGCCAGGGCACTTCGGATTCACATGCGGGATCACCAGCAGCCCGTTTTCATCCGTCGGCGGGGAGGGAACCCAATACCATGTATTCCAGGGAGTTTTATAAAAAAACTGGAACCTGAACCCGGCCACCGGATTGCCGTCGGAGTCAATCACATGCCTCCTGACGGTTACTCCCTCGGGAATCGTGATCTTGAGATTCGGGACCGGATTCTTTTCATCGATGTGCAGAGGACCGGTCGCCACCCACGTCTGGTTGAGGTGAACAAGAATTACATAATCGCGGCCGAACGGCAGCGGCGTCGCAATGAACCGCGCCCCTCCGCTCCCACTCCCGAGCGGAATCGAATCCACGGTACCCGCCACATGGTCATCGCCTGTCAGATTGTCCGTCTGGTTAATCTCCACCGAAGAGCTCTCCGTCGGCGCGAACCCATCCGGCTGGCTCCACGCCCCGTAAATCGCTCCCGCCGGGGAGACTTGAAGATCGATCGTGGCGGGCTCCTTTCCCGCGGAAATGGGAATGCCGGTCCGGGGCTTGAAATAATAGCCGGCCAGTCCCGTCGATCTTATATCTATCGTGTTGGGA
>Ga0182024_10025563_pt1 | contig 10417 bp, 10 predicted proteins | sample P32metaG_FD_120480 | JGI IMG/M metagenome (GOLD analysis project Ga0182024, IMG submission 120480) | Permafrost microbial communities from Stordalen Mire, Sweden - P3-2 metaG (Illumina Assembly) | ecosystem: Environmental > Terrestrial > Soil > Wetlands > Permafrost | place: Sweden: Stordalen...
AAGTCTTCAGTTTCGCGAACTCTACTTCACGCGGGTCGGCTCGCCTTCGACATTGCTTGACAATCCGGTCAAGGTAACTGATGAAGTCGTTCATCACCGCCAGCGAACTTTCTGGTAAGTATTTACGGCAGGAGATCAAAGCTGCAGGTTCTGTTGCCTCAAGCTCGATCAATGTCAAAATGCATTTATGGGCGGAATCTTCTACTTCGAGCTTTACCAGGTCGGGCACCCAGCACCCAATTCTTCCCACGTGAAAATCCATCCCAGCGTAAACGTGGGATGCTAAGCCGCGGATAGTGCCAAAATAATCGTCGTTGTCTTTTGCTCCATCAACGCGAAATACGTAAATAGTGGGCATAGGTCGTGCGAATTGTCGGAATCCTATCCGATGTTGTCAAGAAGTCGTTTTTGCACGGGAAGTATCCCAGCGTATTTTATCAGCCTAGAGGTCGAACCATAGTTATGTCGCATTTTCTCGCGCGATGCCGCCGCTTCTTGACAGAGGGCTTGTGCGTGTCTGATCACTTTGCCGCTCCGCGTCCAATAATCTGTTCGAGTTGTCGCGCTCCGTGTAAAACCGCCAAAACGAAAACCGTGTCACCGCGAAACTTGAAGAAGACGCTGTGGGGAAAACCCCGCACCGTGGCGTTCATTCCGTTGCGAACACCGTCCACTCTGAATGGAAGTCGCGGCGGGGGCGTCCAATCAACAGTCATGGAATGATTTGACTATGGCAATGACTCGGTGAAAGGTTTCGTATGAGGCGTTTGGCTGGCAGCATTGTGGCGGGGGTGGCGTTGGCGGGCTTTTTGGGAAGCGCGGCATTGGCGCAGGACGCACCGCCTGCCGCGCTTTCACAGGACCAGCTTGACACACTGGTGGGGCCGATTGCGCTCTACCCTGATCCTTTGGTGGCGGAAATCACGGCGGCGGCAACCTTTACGGACCAAATCGTGGTGGCGGATCGCGATCTTGGGCAGGGCATGAGCCCGGATGATGTGGCGCAACAAGGGTTCGACCCCAGCGTGCAATCCTTGGCGCATTATCCGACTTTGTTGAAGTGGCTGGATGACAATCTGCAATGGACAACGCAACTGGGCCAGGCCTTCGCCAGCCAGCAAAGTGATGTCATGGATGCCGTCCAGCGCATGCGCGCCAAGGCGCAAGGCCTTGGTAATTTGCAGAATTCACCGCAGGAGACCATCGCCGATGACGACGGCGACATTGAAATAGAGCCGACTGATCCCGACGAGATTTACGTCCCGGAATATAATCCTGAGGCCATCTATTACTCGCCGGGTGTTTTTTGCAGTTTCGGGATTGGATTGCCGATAGGAATTTGGTGGAACCACGACTGGGATTGGCATCATCATCAGGCGATTTTCTGGGACGCTCACCATCCTCGTCCACATGATTGGTGGACCCGTCCGCCCAGTCAACGACACAGCTTTCCAGCGGCCCAAGTCTGGCATGCCCCGGCAGGGCGGGTTGCTTTCTCCGGAGATCGCGGTTATGCGCGGCCCGCCGCGGTCGTGCGTCCAGCGGTGCGGGCAGCGCCGTTTCATCCGGCGGCCACTCCTGTTGTCCTTCGTCCCAGAGTTTCCGAAGCGGCGCCAAGAGAAGTGGCAGCTCCGCGCGAAGCGGCTCCCGTGATTGGGAGGGTGACGCCAGCGCCAGAAAGAGCGGGCAGCGGAGGATTATTCGGAGGAAACGAAAACGCGCGCTCGACGGAAACCTTTAGCACGCGCGGGGCCGAAAGCCGTGGGGTCAGCACGCCGGTCAATGAAGGATTTCATGGGGGCGGAGGCGGCGGAGCTTCGCGTGGCGGGGGCGGTGGTGGACAAAGACGGTGAGGACGACCTTATGGAATATCGTGGATTAAAAGGCTTTGTGAGCCAATGCGCACCGGCAATTTGTTTGATAGTTCTCCCTGTCCGTCTCGTCGCGTCTGGCGAGCAACAGTTCGCTTCCCCGCAGGAGGCGGTGGATGCGTTGACGCAAGCCGCGCGCGCGCAGGATACGAACGCGATGCGGACCATTTTCGGGCCGGAAGTGACGAATCTGGTCTCAGCCGATGCGGTGCAGGCGAGCAATAATTTTGCGGGTTTCGTGCAAAGAATCACGAACAAGGTTGAGCAAGTTACGATCACGCCCCAAGCCGTGACGCTGCGGCTGGGTTGGGACGCATGGCCGTTTCCCATTCCACTCACGGAAGATGGCGGCAAATGGTATTTCGACACGAAGTTGGGTAAAGAAGAAATTCTAAACCGCCGCATCGGCCAGGACGAACTGGCGGTTATTGATGTCTGCCACGCCTATGTTGAGGCGCAACGGGAATACGCCGCCCAAGACCACACCGGCGACGGCGTCCTGGAGTTTGCCCAGCATTTGCGCAGCTCGCCCGGTTTGCAAGACGGCTTGTATTGGCATGCTGAACCGGGGGAGAATCCTAGTCCGCTCGGACCGTTAATCTCGGAAGCGCATATGGAAGGTTACAGCCATCAGAACAAAATCCTGTCCGAGCCGCAAAATCCATATCACGGTTATTATTTCAAGATATTGACGCGGCAGAGATCGCACGCGCCAGGCGGGAAGTATAACTACATTATTAACGGGCACATGATCGGCGGCTTTGCCCTTGTGGCGTGGCCCGCCGAATGGGGCAACACCGGGGTGATGACGTTCATTGTCAATCAACAGGACAAGGTGAATCAAAAGAACCTGGGAGCGCGCACGGCCTCCATCGGGCGGCGCATGAAGACCTACGATCCCGATCCGAGCTGGCAGCCGGCAATGCCGGAGTGAAGGCGCCTTGACAAGTTAGACTTTGTGAAGCAAAGTCATTTCCATGGAAACTGATCTGGCGACCGAAAATTTGCAAGCGATTCGTTCGCTGATGGAGCGATCGGCAGTTTACCGCCGCGCACTGGCGCCCGTCATGGCGGCGATTGGACTGACCGGCATTCTGGCGGCGGTTGTTGGGGCGCTGCTGCATTTCTCAAGCGCCCGAATATTTGTGGCCTTTTGGCTTTCGGCCAGCGCCCTCTGCCTGGCGGAGGCGTTCTTATTGACGCGGCGTCAGGCCCTTCTTGACGCGGAGCCGTTTTGGTCTCCTCCCGCGCGCCGCGTCAGCCGCGCATTGTCCCCGGCGTTTTTCGCCGGGCTGGCGGCGGGGCTGCCGTTTCTCGCCTACGACACGCCACCCACCAGATCGGTTTGGCCGTTGGTCCCGGCGTGGATGATTCTTTATGGATGCGGGTTGCATGCGGCCGGGTTCTTCATGCCGCGCGGCGTGAAGCTTTTCGCCTGGGCGTTCGTTCTCTGCGGGTGCGCGCTTGGATTCGCCGGGTTGTCGCTGGGAGGAAGGTTGTCGCTGGCGGACGCCAATTGGGCGATGGGCGCGCTGTTTGGCGGGACGCATTGGGCCTACGGCATTTACTTATACTTTACTGAAAAGCGCGGGGACTCGTGAACGCGCAGCCGTTTCTCCAGTTGGACCGCGTCATTCATGAGAAAGGGCGCCTGCCAATCATGTCGTTGCTGGCCGCGTCCACCGAGTTGTCGTTCACCGAGTTGCGCCAAACGCTGCAAATGACCGATGGCAACCTAAGCATGCACATACGGACGTTACAAGAAGCTGGTTTCATCTCGGTGACCAAGTCCTTTCGCAATCAACGTCCTTTGACAACTTGCGCCCTGACGCCCGCGGGCCGGCGCGCCTTCGCCGATTACATTGATCTGTTGGAGCAGATCGTCGAGCAGGCTCGGTCCGCGGAATAATTTTTCCAAGAATGAACACAATTGCAGGAAGTGCGTCAGATAACTTTGTAATGCAAAGTGAAAAGATTGTGTTGACCGTTATTCGAGCGAGGCACTTCGGCATGTGTTTCGGTGTGCGTGACGCGATCGCCCTTGCGCTGTCTGAGGCGAAGAAAGAACCTCTCACCATTCTGGGTGATTTGGTGCATAACGAAACGGTCGTTTCTCAATTGCGGTCTGCGGGCATTCAGATCGAGAATCGACCGGCGGACGTGCGGACGGCCGCGGTAATGATCACGGCCCACGGCGCGTCGGAAAAGACGCTGCGCGACATTCGGAAGCATGGATTGCATGTTCTGGAAGCGACGTGTCCGTTGGTGCATCACGCCCACCGCGCGGTGCAGCAGGTTGTTGGCGCTGGCTATCACCCAGTCATCATTGGCCAGCGCGGGCATATCGAGGTGCGCGGATTGACCGAGGACCTGACTGCCTATGACATTGTGTTGACAGATGAGGATGTGGCGGTGTTGCAGGAGCAGCCGCGCTTTGGAGTGGCGGCGCAAACCACCCAGCCCATCGACCGTGTCCGTTCGCTGGTGGACGCCATGCGGCGGCGCTTCCCCAACTCGGAAATTCGTTTTATTGACACTGTCTGCCAGCCGACAAAGCAGCGCCAGGCGGCGGCGATCGACCTCGCGCAGCAATGCGATGTCGTGATCGTCATTGGCGGAGAGCGCAGCAACAACACTCGCGAACTCGTGCAAACCTGCAGCCGCCATTGCGCCCGTGTGCATCACGTGCAACAGGTGGCGGACCTGCGGGGCGAATGGTTCGACGGCGCAACAACGATTGGCCTCACGGCCGGCACCTCGACTCCTGACTGTGTGATTGACGCGGTGGAAAAAGCGGTGGAGTCTCTCAGGAAGACTCCAACGAATGCACATGTTGATTCGTGCGAATTTCGAGCCGTGCTTTAAAACGTTTCTTGAACTGGGCCTTCCGATTGAGTGATTTCGCAGTGTTCGACGGGCTTGCGGTTGTAATTATCCAGCAATATACGACACCCACCGCCCCCTCCGATCGTAATTGTAGAATGGTCGATTCAAGCTGTTTTAACGCGTGCCCCACATTCCTTCCCTTCAACTCAACATAGTGTTCGTCTTTACGCCAGTCAATTACAACAAAGTCACACAGTTTGCAAGTCCCGTCAGCCAAGTGCCGCCGTAGCGGGGCACAGCTATCGATCGAATATTTCACTACGGGACGCTTTTTCGGATTAAGGAAAGTAATCTTTCGCCCTTGCTCGGCGCATACGATTCGTTCCACTTTCCTATGGTCGGCGCATTGATCGGGGATGCTTACCTTCATTCGACATCGAGCAACGCATCAAATTTCTCAGCAATCTCCTCGGAGACGTCGTCGATTCCACGTCCGTCGATCAAACCCGTCTCGTTGTCGATCATAGAATGGCATCCATTCCGATCCATATAATAAGCCCCTATCGAATCACGAGAGAGCGCTATTGACTCAGAAACTACGCTTGAGACCGCCCGGCGTTTTCCATCGGATTTGTGACGGGCGAAGAGTTCCCCCGCTTTTAGCAAGTTGTTGAGCGTGCTCAGGACATAGGGACTGTGCGTTGTTATAATGAAATTCGCTTTGCCTTCCATTGCGTTGAATGCCAATGCAAGCAACTGCACAATGGTGCGTTGTGAGGTTGGATAAAGGTGTGCTTCCGGCTCTTCCACAAACAGAGAAGTTACGTCCCGTAGCGGATGATCCTGCGAAATACACTTTTCAAGAATTAGGGCGAGTGGGAGGCTCTCCTGCTGGCCAGACGACCAAGACCCCGGCGAAAGCCGTTGCCCATCCGGAAGTTCAATGAAGTCTCGATCATTTTCCCGGCGGTACGTCCCGCCTAGGAACTCTTCAGAAAGCGCCCTTCCTTCCCGCGCAAGACCCATTGGAACACCAGGTGTCGGAAAATTCCGTACACGCGCATAGAATTTGCCAAAATCCGCCACCGCAGGGTCAAGAGTCGCCGCCCCAAAAAACGAGACGGGATCTTTTTCGACTTGAGCGTAAAATGCCCGCCCTGCCGGAATGTACAATGAACGACCTGCTCGAGAAAAAGCCGACTGCATCACCTCTTGTAGTTGATCTTCCGCAGAAGAAATGGCTTTCACGGAATTGACGAATTCATCCGTGTATGTCTTTGGGATTTGCAAATTCCATAAATCTCTCTCGCCACTCAATGAAAAGGAATCCGCGCCGCAGGAGTATTGGATTTCAGATTTGTCCTCGGTCTGTCCGGACGGAGGCAACAGCCTGAAAAATTCCGAAATAAGCGAAGGGGATGGTCCGCTTTCCTCCGTGGAATTGCCGTGGCGCTTCAGTACAGCGTCCGCAATGGCCGCGTTTTCCAGTTGTTTTGGGATAGTCTTAAAAAAATGAAGCAGCTTCGCCGTTGTGCTTTTCCCGACACTTTGCGGGCCTGTGAGAACTGTGAAGGGCTTGACTTCGATTTCGAGGTTTTTGATCCCTTTGAAACTCTTGATGCTGAGGCGTTCGGTGGCCACGAGTAGAACTTACCTCTTTTCTTCCTTGGTTTCCACTGCGATAGGAGCGGTTCCGGCGCGCTTGGCCATGATGGTGGCGACGATCTTTTTGGCCAGCTCGGGTTTATCAACCAATGCTTGGCGGGCGGCGTCCTTGCCCTGGCCAATCAACTCGCCTTCGAATTGGAGCCAGGCGCCTTTTTTGTCCACGACGCCGTTGGTGATGGCGACGTCGATGATGCTGCCTTCCTTGTTGATGCCGTGGTTGTAAATGATTTCGAACTCGGCCTCGGCGAAGGGCGGGGCGACTTTATTCTTGACTATCTTGACCTTGACGGCGTTGCCGATCGCGTTGCCAGCGGCGTCCTTCAAGGTGTCGCGGCGCCGGATGTCAATACGAATACTGGCGTAGAACTTGAGGGCCTTGCCGCCGGGCGTGGTTTCGGGGTTGCCGAACATGACGCCGACTTTTTCGCGAAGCTGGTTGGTAAAAATGCAGGTTGTTTTGGACTTGGACAAGACGGCGGTGAGTTTGCGCAGGGCCTGGCTCATCAAACGGGCCTGCATGCCCATGGTCGCCATGCCCATTTCGCCTTCCAACTCGGCCTTCGGGACGAGAGCCGCGACGGAGTCAATAACAATGACATCGAGGGCGTTGGAGCGCGCCAGCGTCTCGCAAATGCTTAGCGCTTCTTCGCCGCTGTCCGGCTGCGAGACGAGCAGTTCGTCGAGGTTGACGCCCAGTTTTTTGGCGTAGCCGGGGTCGAGCGCGTGTTCCGCGTCGATGAAAGCGGCCAATCCGCCGGCTTTTTGCGCGTTGGCGATGACATGCAGCATCAGCGTCGTTTTGCCGGAGGATTCCGGCCCGAAAATTTCCACGACACGGCCACGCGGCACGCCACCCACGCCCAGCGCCAGGTCAACGGACAAGGCGCCGGTCGGAATGAACTCGATCAGAACCTTGGCCCGGGCATCGCCGAGGCGCATAATGCTGCCGTCGCCGTAGGCCTTGGTGATGGATGAAATCGCCGCGTCCAGATCGCGCTGGCGGGTGGCGGAGAGTTTTGGGTCGGCTTTGGTTTCGACAGGTTTTGGTTCGGAAGTTTTTTCGGTTTTGGGAGGCATAAATAGCGCGTTTTAGAGATGTTGTAACAAGGCGCGAAAGTTAGTCAATGGCTTCGTCATTTTCCAGGTCCCTCGGCGCGTGATGACGGCAGACGCCGCGTTTGGAGGAGGCGACAAAATCCAGCATCGTGCGCGCGGCGGAGCTTTTAAACTCCTCGTTCGCTTCGGCGAGCGCAACGGAGAGGTTTTTTCCCGAGCGGAAAAGCAAATGATAGAGCCGCTTTAGTTCAAGCCGCGCCTCCGGTCCCATGCCCGCGCGGCGCAGGCCCACAATATTCAATCCGCATAGATTATTAATAACGCCGCAACGCGCGAGGGTATATGGCGGCAGATCGCGGGTGATCGCCGCAACCCCCTGCATCAACGCGAGCGTTCCGACCCGCACGAACTGGTGAACGGCAGTGTTTCCGGAGAGAAACACGCGATCCGCCACCTCAACATGCCCCCCCAAAAGAGCGCCGTTGGCGAGGATGACATGATGGCCAACGACACTGTTGTGGCCGATGTGCGCGTTGGCCATAAAAAAATTGTGCGAGCCGATGGTCGTTGCTCCATCTGGCGTGGTCGAGCGATGAACGGTGCAACCTTCGCGAAAAATATTGTCGTCGCCGATGACGACGCGGGTCGCTTCGCCGTTGTATTTGAGATCCTGCGGCGCATCGCCGATGACGCAACCGGCGTGGAACTGATTGCGGGCGCCGATGCTGGCGCATCCTGTCAAGTAAGCATGGGGCCCCACCTGGCAGCCGGGACCGAGTGAAACATCTGCGTCAATCACGGCGTAGGGCCCGATCTCGACGGAAGGGTCGAGGCGGGCGTTGGGATGAATGATGGCGGTCGAATGAATCATGCCTTGTCAAGTATACATAAAACCCAATTCCCGCAGGGACGTGTAATCGCGCCCGTTTTCCTGGGCTTTTCTGCCGATGATGATGTGGTCGATCACCTCGATTTGCAAAAGCCTTCCGGCCCGCACGAGGTCACGCGTCACCTTGACATCCTGGTCGGATGGGGTGGGATCGCCACTGGGATGATTGTGCGCCAGCACGACGTAGCAGGCGTTGGCGGCGATGGCGCTTTTGAACACTTCGCGCGGATGGACGAGCAGCGTGTCCACCAGCCCCTGCGAAATGTGCTCGAGACGAATGAGCTTTTTGCGCGCATTCAAGAGAAGCACCTGAAAATGCTCGACGTCGTAAGCGCGATTTTCTTCGCGCAAGAGCCGGGCGATGTTTTCCGGATTGTCGAGCACGGGGCTGTCGGTCCGCAGTTCGCGGGCCATGCGCCGGGCAAGAGTGAAGGCCGCCTGCAAGGCGACGGCTTTGTCGCGCCCGATTCCCTTGACGCCGCGCAACTCATCGAGGGAGGCGCCGGCGAGACGGTCGAGCGTTCCGAATTTACGCAAAAGATTATCGGCCACTTCAATCGCGGAGATGCCTTTGAGGCCGGTGCGCAGAAGGATGGCAATGAGTTCGGCGGTGCGCAGGGCGTCCGCGCCCAAGGCAGCCAAACGCTCTCGAGGACGGTCTCCTTGCGGAAGGTCTTTGATGCGAATGCCATGGGACATGCCGCCGCCGTTTGTAACCGAATTGCTTGCTCGAGGCAAAATCAAAAGACGCCCCTAAAACCCAAACAGGTCGGATTCGGTCAGATTTGGTTTGATTAGATCGGATTCGGTTTGCTGGCCAGCGGTTGCGGGGGGGGTCCCCCTCGCCAACTGGCGGTATCCAAATCAAAGCCAATCAAGCGAAGGTCCGCCAGAAATTCCAGGAATCCGGTTAAGCTTGTCCAAAAATCCACTCCGGTTCAAAACGACGTGTTTTCGCTCTGGTTTCGGTCGATCCATGTATGAAAAAAGTCGAGCGATGTCGAGTGATGTCCTAATTGCACCTGCTTGCAGTTAATTGCGCTTAACTCTCTGTTATACGCGCGCGCGAGTTTCCGTCCCGTCCGTGAAATCCGAAATCCGTGGTTGAATCATTAACTCATTTGAACCGCGTTTTCGCTCAATCCAACACGCCAAATAATCGCCCCGACTCATGCTAACTCACACTAAAACGAAATTCCCACGCGCAAGGCTCAGCCGCCGCTCATCGGCGCTATTGCCCCGGTGCGAGAATCGCGCTGCCCGTCTGAGTTGTTCCCAGGAAAAGCCCGGCGCCGTAATTTTGATTTTGCAAGACGATGCCGCCAACGACCAGCTTTTGATCGGTCAACGGATTGACCACCGTCACTCTGAACATGCCCGAGGATGGCGAGAAGGACAGTTTGTCGAGCCCCGGCGCCACTCCCTGTATCAGGGCATCCATTCCGAGTTGCAGACCAAAACTTTGCGCAAGGTTCCCGCCGATCAACGAAATCTGGTCGGCGACGACGTTAAACGGCGCAACACCTTTGACGACGCGATAAGGCGATCCCACAACCTCAGCGATCGTCGAAAATCCGCCGGGATAGAATCTGGCCTTGGGCTGCGGAAGCCTAAACCATGCGACGCTGCCGCCGATGTTTCCACCATTGGTGAAATTGAGCCAGCCAAGTATGGTCCCCTGGCCGCCGTAAAGTGAGATGTAAAGCGGCCACTCTCCCTCGCTGCCGACAACACTGGTCGAATAGACCGGAGTGCCATCACCGAGTATGCCGCTGAGTGTGACGTTGCCCAAAACATCGACGGTTACTGCGGCGAAGCCATTCCCCGCCGGTTCACCAGTGTTGCTAGACCCCGGGATGACCATCGTATATCTGCCTGCTTCGAGAGCGTGATTTGTCGGGAAATAAACGTCGGGTTGCGCCGTCAGGTTTGCTGACCATGTGCCATCGCTGATGGTTCCGGTGATCATGCCGCTGGATAAGCCAAGCTGCAGTTGCACCGTGATGGGCGAAAGCTTACCGCGTGGTATGCTAATGAACGCGGCGCCCGTCAACGAGAACTTTGCGCTCCGCGAATAGGCCACGCTGCCCACTTCGATTCTCGCGCT
>Ga0182024_10025564_pt1 | contig 10417 bp, 12 predicted proteins | sample P32metaG_FD_120480 | JGI IMG/M metagenome (GOLD analysis project Ga0182024, IMG submission 120480) | Permafrost microbial communities from Stordalen Mire, Sweden - P3-2 metaG (Illumina Assembly) | ecosystem: Environmental > Terrestrial > Soil > Wetlands > Permafrost | place: Sweden: Stordalen...
ACGAAGACGAGCCTTCGGCCCGCATGCGCCAGATGATGCAGGCCATGGGTCAAAAGAACCTGCCGGAACTGCAACCTACACTCGAGATCAACCCCGATCACGAGATCATCAAAAAGTTGCTCGTCGACCCCAGCAATAGCAAGGTAGAAGACGCCGCTAGGCTCCTGTTCGACCAGGCGCTTCTACTCGAAGGCGTGCCGCTGAAAGACCCCGCTACCTTTGTCCAGCGCCTGAACAGAGCGCTTAATCAATCCATCTGAATCCAAACACAAGCACCAAGCAGAAGCGCCTCCGCGATGGGGCGCTTCTGCAGCGTTTTCCCAATGCTGGTTGGGTGGGATTGATCGTCTGTGGGATCCTTTGTTGACCCAGAATTATCCGCGCCTTTTGGAGATTGGCCTTCCTCCTGCTTTCCTGAATCGCGCAAATTTATATTGCGCGATAGTTTTAATATTGCCCGATCCCATTGATCTGACCATCGCACTTGCATCTTTTTCGCAGGCACTGTGCGGCAGGTGTGGCGCGGGCGTTGGGATGCACCGTTCCACTCCGGCCGAAGGACGTACGCGATTGCAGCGAATCTGCAGCCGAACGGGGGATCACCGTGGCGGGTTCCGATTCACCGAGAGTAGGATTCAGAAACCGCAGATAGTCACAGGAGGCGAGTAGCAATGGATTGCGGGTTGGAATGCGGGTTGGACGCGCGACAAGGGGTCTCGCCGAAGCAGCGGATAATCTGCTTAAAATGAGGGGTTTAGAATGGTAGGCACGACTGGATTCGAACCAGCGACCTCTTCCGTGTCAACCGTGTCCGCAACCGTAACTCATTGATTCTAGGAGCATCGGCGGCACCGATTAGCATCCAAAGACATCCAAAATCCACCTTCAGCACCATCGTCAGCACCATCAAAACTCAAAAAGAAAAGGTCTAGGAAAAGGTCTGGAAGTTTGCTGGAATTTCCAAAGGCGCAGGGTTTAGAGTGCAACCATGGCAAACTTCATCCTCAGACTCCCCGCCGTCAAAATGCGAACGGGTCTATCCCGATCTTCCATCTATCTATGGATTGCCAAAGGGAAGTTCCCTGCACCCGTTTCTCTCGGCGCTCGCGCCGTAGGCTGGCTTGAATCCGAAGTCGATGACTGGCTTGCTCGTCTCATCTCCGAAAGCCGGAAGAGACGCTCAGAAGGGTACCTGCAGTGTCCACCCAAAGAGGCTTAATCTCCAACCAGCCTAAACGCTCTTCAATGCTTGGAGTTGGACTTATTGAAGACAGTTGCTTTCGCCGAGATCGGAACAGCCTACTTTCACCGCTGGAGATTTTCTACTTTGCAAGCCCGATTTGTCCACGGTGGCAACACTGAACTCCGCCTGCGACTTGATGTCATCTTCTTTCAGTGGAAAATCCGACTTTGCAGTGAAGCCTTCCCGAAGCCAATCGCTCCCAGACTTCTTGTAAACCACATAACCAGCTACGCGCTCTAAGGGTATCTGAGTCCACTGTAATTTCGGACTGCCCGATTTGCGATCCAGTTTGAGGTGGCTTGGAGGGTATAGTGCCAAACTCGCAGGACTGTCAGTGCGAGACTCAGTTTGCGGATTGACTGACGATTGCGTTGAAGGAGCGCTGGAATTCGCTTGGCACACTCCGCCCGCAACTTCTGCCGAACAAATGAACGCGAGGATAAGGCATACTGTGACCTTCATATCGCCCCGCTCTAAGGTATTATAACCCTAATTGCGCTTGACGGTGCCCCAAGTGAGGCGAGTGCCGACATGCCCGCAATCTGGCGGAGTAGTAGGGGTTGCACCCCGGAAACCTCTGAAGATGCGGCATTTGCAGACCATTCGTTCAATGATGCCGTAACATCTTCAGACGGGGTGGCAGACAGCGGCGTGAAGAGTCTCTTCTTGAACAGCTGCAAGGCAAGCAATTGGTTAGGCGACAGTCCTGCTACGGTTGCGGTTTCAGATCCTCGCAGATTTTCGAGCAGTGTACGTACGGTGTAGCTGTAGGCTCCTGACGGCGCTTGGTCAGTGAACGTATTCGAAGTGCTTGGAACAGCGGTAATTGCTGCAGCTTCTTTTGCGTCCTCACTGGAGCGCGTGATCACATAGCCCTTGACTGCCTCAAGCGGGAAACTCGTCCAGCTTAATTTAACCTTGCTTGCTTGAACCGAGGCGTGCATCACGGGAGCCAACGCGCCCAGTTGATCCTGCAATACATCCGTTTTTGGCTCCTGTCCCGGCTGAACAGCCGACGAGTTTGTGGGTACGAGCAGAATATGAGTCCAATCGTTTGAACCGACCAAAAGGGAGATCGCCCCGTCTGCGTTTACATCCAGTTGCTGAACCTTTCCAGTTGTGTCTGGATCCTCATCTTGGCAGTCCCAACGAACTGGATCGTTGTACGAGAAAATCGCAACAGGTGACCCCATGCACAGGTGAGCACCACCATAAGATTTAAACTGTGGCTTCTGGCTGATTCCGATCTGATCAACAAGGTGGTTTTCGTCAAGAGCCACGTCGATGTCCGAATAAGCAAAGTGGCCCGGAACTCCGTTTCTGAAAGTACCACTAAACTGAAACAGGTAGTTCATCACGCTCGGGTAATTTGGCTTGGAGTTCACGTCATCTACACCCCCATGACGAAGGTTCAAATCATGACCAAGTTCGTGCATGAATGTACCTTCTTCTTGGTCGGCGTCTGTGCTATTGCCAAGCGATACGATAAGGTTGCGTCCCGGGATTGACTCTGCTATGCCGGTCACAGTGCCAACATCAACACCTCCTAATTGATGCGCAAATAGACAGAAATGAAACACGGATTCTATTCCCGGCGGCCCCGTAAAGAAGACAGAGTCCTTGAGCTTCTTAAAAGCGCTCCAATCGTAGACGGTTCCATCGGGATTGGTCGTTCCGAGCGTCTTTAAGGTAGGAGTCTCTGGAATTCCATGCTTGGCATAAATAATGTGTAGTGTTATTCCCCTTTTCCCGTCTAAGTTATCAATTGGCGCATTAGCAAACTCCTCGACTGCCCTATCCAACGGATTCTTCTCGACAGGTTGTCCATCAATTGTCACCGAACTCGCAACCGGCCTGTGCGTGTGTTTGAACCCATCCATCCATGCTACAAAGACAAATACATCCTTGTGTTTGGGAGACGAGTTTAGGTTCAAGTGCTCTTTCGTGCCATCTGGGTATGTCACATCGACGCCGTTTGTTTCCCAGTCATCAGGAATTCCGTCATGGTCGGCGTCAGTCATCTGTGCAACATTTTGGGCTTGAGAACAAGAAGCTGCGCATGCCAGCATAAGCAGCGTGGCACAAGCAAGCAGCATCACAAGAAACGAGTGCCCGCTTCTGGTTCCAGTGGTGCTCATCTGTCGAACTTCTTCGCCAGTCTTCATGGTCGCTCAATTACTCGACGCATTCTTGGTCGAAGACGATTTCGACTTAGAACTCAACTTACTAAGAATCGAACTGATCGGAACCTCGACTCCAAAGTTGGGCTTCAATGTCCAGCCCGGCTTGAGGCTCAGATTGCCACCGGTTGCTGATCCCGTCAGGTATTGAACTTTTTCATAGGCTATAGCCGCGTAGGCATTAATCCTAACCGGGAAGCCATGACTCTCAAGTCCTGTCCAACTCGTAATATCTTCGGAGATACCATAAGAGGAGCGGTGGAGCGGTTGGCTTGTAAGCGGAATGCCCGCAATGATATGCGGTATCGCGGATTCCTTTGTTACCAGCTTTGCAAACGGAAAAATATCAATGAACCCATAGAAGTCGGTATGCCACTTGATTTTTGGCGCGGTAGTAAGGCTCGACCCATAGACGAGCTCCGGGACTCCAGGCACTGCAATTCCGACACTAACATCCCACGCTTCGGAGTCTTCACTTGTGAATGTCTTGGTGGAGGAACAAGGGCTTTTTGAAGAGCTGAGATCTGTGCAGTCGGTCACCTGAAATCCGTTCCCGGATTGATTACCTCCATTGACGACGACATTCGCTGTTCCGCCGTTGGTTTGTTTTCCTCCTCCTTGTACTCCCTGTCCTCCTTGCCCTCCCGCGCCTTGATTGACATTCGCTTGAGTTCCAGCCGACTGAGCGGCAGTGGGCAATGCCACAGAATAGGAAAGATTAAACACAAACGGCAACCGTACCTTACCGGCCTTTCTATAACCGGCAATAGCCCCTGCTGCTACAAATGTGGGCGAGGATTGGGGAAGAGGCTTCCCAGCGTTCGCTGAAATTCCCGTTACAGCAGAAATGAGAGCTGTGAGATCTTGAATATTTTGAGCAATGGCGGGGGTTGCAGAGGCTTTGTAGCTGACAGTAGCGGGAACCGACGCAGGTGTGCCGCCTGTGGTCAGAAAGCTTGTCAAGCCAATGAGGATCGCATCGGTGTCTCCATTGAGTCGCTGATCTCCATTAGCCTTTAAGTGTGCCTGAATGAGTGCGCATGCAGACGATCCTGCCTTCTGATGAGTGTGATAAACGTACCACTCATTCGAAATAAGCGCGAAGGAAGTGTCTGGATTTTGCCTCCATTTAGCAAGATGCAAGATGATTGCCTGCTTCTGTGTCGGACATTTAAAGGAATCAGCCCCTATTGCAAACTGCACGAGATTCTTCATGTCTGGGGACATGTCATCGTAACTCGGCAGCAATGGGAGAATCGTGTGTGTTGAATCGGGGTTCGCAAAGATGATTTGCGTATTGGGCTCTTCTTCAGGTCGTGCAAGGCTCTCCTTTTGAGCGCCAGCCTGAGCATGAGCCGATGCAACGACAACCATCAACATCCAGACAAAGTAGAGAAATTTGACTCGCTCGGGCATCTATCACCTTCAGCGCGTGGAGTTGATCGGGAGTATAGCTCAGAACTCTTAGCGACAAGGGCAAAAAACATTGAGTTTCTCGATTGGAGAGGATTTGTCGTAGGTTGCAGAATGCCAGACTATTTAGACTGTAATCAACAAGCACCCAACATAAGCCTACGTCGGAAAAGGACAATATACTACTAAGTATACAAGTCAGATATTAGAAGAGTTACTATGAAATCAGCGGAGATCTCTCATATGAAGCGGATATGCGCGACTTTTTACCGGAATCACTCAGTTACTATTTCTACAATAATCCTTGCCTGAAGGGTTGCGATGCTCAATTCGTCACTTCTTCCACCGCAAATTCTCCGCGAAAAGGGCTGAAGGCTGGTGGCAGATTTGAAGCGAGAGGGAATCCGAGATGAAAACGATCCTCGATATTTGACTACCACTGAGGGGATGTACCCGCAAGAAATTAGATGATGGTAAGCGTGCAGTGGCTGTAGGTCGGGATGCGTCGCCATCATTGCGCGAAGAGTCTTTTCATCGCGCTTCGGTTGAGGCTTTGCGGTTCCACCCTTCTTTTTCGCTCCGCCAGTGTGTGGCCACTTATCAAGCCAGCCCAAACGAGAAAGGAAGTCTCTCCAGAGGGTGGGTGCAATATCTGCTGACCCGGTCAGGAACACTGGTCGACAACGCACTATTTGGAACTGAGACAGCGGATTTTGGCGAGAGCCCGGACGGTGGCAGGTTCGCAAGGCCGGGGAGACGGCTCCCGGACGGAGTGTGGTTCGGTGCAGACGGGCCGAGAAGGAAAACGGTTAGCTCAGTGCTAATCGGAGATAGACTTAACTGTTACTCATGCGCTCTGCGAACTCCGCTGCTCGTGCATCATCCGTATCCCACACATCGTCTCTCGCTGCCCTCATATCCGCTGCCTGAATCCAAGCCAGACGAGACAACCCAAACGATGAAGAAAAAAGATGGTGTGTCCGCAAAGGAAATCCTGAGGCTACCCGACCTATGGCCTCCCACGGATGACTAGCCGAAAGATGGTCAACCCAAAAGTCCCAACTCAAGCAGGTCTGCGATTACTTGATGTTCCATCTGACCATTTCCAAAGAATGGCAGCAACAAGTACTGAACGGAGTCATGAAACGCAGCGTGAACTCGGGGGCAGCGCGGAACTGGTTTCCATTCGATGCCGAGTAACCGAGCGAATTCATTCGCACGTGGTTGACTGTAGCAAATGACCAACCTCGGAACCTTGTCTTTCACAATCTGTTCCGCCAAGATTTGCTTCAACTTTTGTTTTCGATTCTCCATCTTGCGGTCGAGTTCTTGACCCAGCCTCGCCTTAAACCACAAATACCACTCTTTATTGCTGCTTTTGCTCGATGGAATCGGTGACAACTCAGTGAGAAATGTCTCGCCTCCATTACCGCCGCACCGCCCCAACCGAAAGCGAATGTACTGCTCGGCAAATGACAGTTCACTCCAGTTCTTGTCTCCATTGCGTGCCAGCATGACCTTTGCCATGTACTGCCAAACCTGAGTGAAGCTTTGCTTCTTCTCGATGTCGATAAGCCGACCTCCTTCTCGCAAACGGAGATGAGCATCCCGCAAATCCATCACGGCTTCGAAGGTGGCGCGTGCTCTGAGGTTCCTCTTGGCATCGTCAACGCTCATCTTTCCGAGCCCCTCCTCGATGCCAATGAACCACACCGGCGCGGATAAAGTGCCGAAGCCTCGAAAATTGACAATCCTCTCAATTTCCTCAGGCAACAAAGTGAACTCATCCATAGACTTTCCCTTGCTTAAAGGAACTATAGTGCAGTCGCTGCCTGAGGATGAAGCGATTCTGCACCGTTACGAAGCTGGACGGAAGATGGCTCATTGACTAAACCATGTGGACTACCCGCCCGACCGCGATTTGACCGCAAAAAGCCCCCGAAAACCGGGGGTCTGGAATGAGGGTTTGTGAACCATCCTCTTGCGGTGACTGCTCTCGCTAATTGCAATTCTCTGCTCGATGAATCTGACCCCGACCATTACTTCCCATCGAGACGACAACCGTGCAACTCAATTCATAAGGCTTGTTAACCGCCGCCCGCATTACTTGCTCCATTTGACTTTGGTCATCGAAGTCTCGGTCACCGAAAATGCCATCACCCCCTTGGCTTAACTGAAACAGCCCTGTCAAATCGCTGGTAACATGGGCTCTCACTTGGTAACGTTTGTCAAACTCCATTCCTGTGCCATAGGCCTTCGCGTAAAGACTTGAAAAGTCTATCGGCGTCCCCATAATCGCTTCCTCTTGTGGCGTTCCCTTTATCGCCTCCTCTTCTCGGCTTATCCGCTGAGACGCTGCAATATCCACATCGAGACTTGTAATCTTAGTCTTGGCATCACCTGCATAAGGACTGTCCGGAAATTTAGATACGACTGCTTCATATTCTCGCTTCGCGTCCGTCGTCCAGTTTCCTCCTTCACTCTCGAAGGTTTGCCCGGCAAGGTAACTCCTTCGAACACGAAAACAGTTGGCTGAACTTCAAAAGAAAGCGGCTTAGAAATGCCGCTTCGCTACGGTTGTGGTATATTTTCTGGCTGTAATCCAAACCAAAGGAGGTTTGCGATGAAGAAGCTGATCTTGTTTTTCCCCTTTGCGCTCGTGGTGCTGTCGCCTATGCTGGCGTCGGCGCAGAGCCAATTCGACGGCACATGGAAATTCAACATGAACAATATCGAATTTTCCAAGAAGCCTGACGTGTTCCTGCTGCAAAACGGCACATATGAGTGCAAGACGTGCGCTCCACCCTACACCGTTAAAGCGGACGGCACGGACCAAGCTGTCAGCGGATATCCCTACTTTGACACCATTGCGATTCATGTCGTGAACGACCGCGCGATTGAAGCAACGAACAAGAAGAATGGCAAGGTTGTAGCCACCTCAACCTCGACCGTCTCGCCGGATGGCAAGACCATGTCGTCCACATTCAGCGACAGCAGCAACACCAACGGCGGTCCTCCAGTCATCGGCAAAGGCGAATTGACACTCGTAGCTAAAGGCCCAGCGGGATCGCATGCAATATCTGGTTCGTGGCAAGCCAGCAAGATGGAAAGCCTTTCGGACAATGGCACCGTCTGGACGAACAAAGTGAGCGGTAACGAGATCACCATGACCACTCCGACCGGCCAGTCCTACACCGCCAATTTGGATGGCACCGACGCGCCGATGAAGGGCGATCCGGGCACCACCAGCGTGTCTGTGAAGATGATCGGCAAGAACACGCTGGAGGAGACGGATAAACGCGACGGCAAGGTAATTTTCGTCTTCAGCATGACAGTCGCGTCCGACGGCAAGACCGCCAAGACTGTCGATGAGGACAAGTTGCGGAATACGACCAGTACGGCTACCGCAACCAAGCAGTAGCCCGCGCGGTCGTTCCTCAGTTCCATTGGCTCATCGCAAATGCAGACGCACGTGGCGTCAGTGCATTGCCACTCATGCCTCTCAACATCGCAGTAATGTCCGTGGCTCATTTCTTCCCCCACTCTGAAATCACGAGCGCCCACGCCGCATATCAGGGAAGCAGTTTGCCATTGATGACGTTGGTCGTCGTCACCTTACCGTTCTGTTCACAGACGGTGATGTTCTGATTGACTGGGCGACCGTTGTAGGAGTTGTACTGCGTGTTGGTAGTGATGGACTTTCCGTCCACCGTGCGGAAGCGATTGATTTCGCCTACCAACTTGCCGTTGTTGTCGTAGCTCTTCATAATTCCTCCTTTGTGAAATGAACCAGAATCGGGCGTCCGACGCGGTTCTGGAAAATGTCAATCGCCAGAGTTGGCGGTCGAGGCTAATCGAGCCGCGCCAGCCTCGACTGCGCTGCGTTGCGAATTTCTGCCGGTGCTCCCGAGCAGAAATCTAAGAAGTGCTGAGCCTAGGTCTTGGCGTCGTAACTGACGTAGACGTGGCTGCACCATACGCAATAGCCCACAACTTCTTCACGAAGAGCATCAGCACACCCGCATTTGCAATGTGGCTTTTCTGCATCGCTCGATAAGTGCCCGAAAAAGTCGGACAACTCATTAGCAGATAACACAGGAAGCTGCTGATGATGCTCAGGGCACGCTCTCAATTCGATGGGGCACTCGCTATGGTCACCATCTTCCATGGGTTCGTCGCAGATGCACATGCATGTACTGTCAGTGCATACCCACTCGTGACCCTCAACGTCGCAGTAATGTCGGTGGCTCATTTCTTCTCCTAACAAAGCGTCAAGGAGCCCTTAGCAGAATCTCTGAGGGCTCCTCTGTTTTGCTTCGGGTTCTGTCTACGGAAGCAGCTTGCCGCCGATGGTCGTCGTTGTGTTCACCTTGCCGTTGGGCTGGGCAACAGTGACCGTCTGGCTGACAACTCGCCCGTTGTTGTGCATCGTGTTCGTGGTGACCGAATCACCGCTGGTGGTGCGGAAGTGGTTAATTTCGCCGATGAGTTTACCGCTGTTGTCGTAGGTTTTCATGCTGCCTCCTTCTTGAAGTGAATAAGTAGTGGTTGACCATCACGGCTTTGGAAAACCTCGATGGCGACTGTCTTTCCGCTTTTGGTGGCTTGAGCGAGTAGCGGTTGCATCTCCATGATCTCGGCGAGACGCTGTAGCGCATACCTCATCGCTAGGCTCGGTTGCTGTAGCTCTGAACCGTTAGGGCGGCGGAATTTGAAAATCACGTTTTGCATTGCCTCCTCCTTCAAGCCGCACACGCTACGGGCTGTTTGTCGGCTTCGATGTCGCTTAGTCCGCGTTGCTGCTCCTCACTTTCCAATGGCTTTGAGTAACGCTGTCGCGATTGCCTCGGCGTCACGATTCTCAACTGGGATGTCCAGTTCAATGACTTCGCTACCGAAGTCGATGCTCCAGTTGTCCCGCTCACCGTCGTTCAATTCCCCGGCGCGGTCAGGAAGGGTGACCTTAACAACGAGCCCGTTGTTGTCCTTGTTGTTCCTGACCTTCGCCTTGACGCCGTGGGTCTGGAGGATGTCAGCAATCTCAGGAAAAACTGCTGCATACTTCAAATAGCTGTCATAAGCCCACGGTCCGCACATGGTCACCCTTTCAAGCCGCACAAACATTGGGCTGTTGCTCATTCTCAATGTTGCTCACTGTGCGTTGCTGTGACTCGCGGGCCCATCGCACGACGCTGGCACGGCTTACGCGATGCCGGTCGGCGACTTGAGTCAAGGAGAGACCTCTGAGTCGGTCGGCCACGATGGCCTCCCGGTCAATGTCCTGCCTTGGTTGACGGCCTACAGGTAGACCCATAAGACGGCGACGGGCAATATCCTGCCTGACTCGGTCCTTGAGGATGTCCCGCTCAAGAGCACTGATAGCGCCAATTACCGTCAGGAAAAGCCGCCCCATCGGCCCGGATGTGTCAATGGCTTCACGAGCACTGGCAAATTCGACACCCAAACTCTCCAACTCATCAAGAATCTGAAGGAAGTCGCGGACTGACCGCGCAATTCTGTCGAACCCCGACACAAAAACGAGGTCATGTTTGCCCCGGCGCGAATCTTTCATGAGAGCATC
>Ga0182024_10025565_pt1 | contig 10417 bp, 6 predicted proteins | sample P32metaG_FD_120480 | JGI IMG/M metagenome (GOLD analysis project Ga0182024, IMG submission 120480) | Permafrost microbial communities from Stordalen Mire, Sweden - P3-2 metaG (Illumina Assembly) | ecosystem: Environmental > Terrestrial > Soil > Wetlands > Permafrost | place: Sweden: Stordalen...
ATGAACAAGCTGCGTGGAAGCTGCGCCCCAGTTCTGGTCGCTGTCGACAGGCAGAAGTTGCCATTGCAGTCCAGCGCGGGTTTGCGCAGCGAGTTGTGCGGCCAAAGCCGGCGATTGCGCGATCAGTGTTGCGTGCGGCCCGAAGATGACAACGCGCAAGGGACCTGCCGGCACGTCTCCCGTATGCGGCCCGTTAAATTCAACGCCGTCTTCGCCTACGCGAGCGTAGGGAACCGGCGCTGCGGTAGACTGCTTCTCCATCGTAGCGAGGCGATAGGTGATGGTTCCGTTATGCACCGTGCCCAGATACGTGGGCGCCACATTTTTCTGGTTTGGATCGAAGATCATGTGTCCGGTGACGCCGTCATACTGTTCGATGTCGGCCAGCGCATCGTGAATGCGCGCGCGGTTCAATCCCGCTTTGCAGATCGAGTCGAGCAGGGCATTCATGGCGTCGTAAGCAAGTGAGGCGAACTGCTCGGGTTTCTCATTGAAGCGCGCCTCGAAGCGGCGATTGAAGTCGAGCCAGCGAGGGTCGTTGCGCGTGGGGTCGTAGGGAAAGACCGCTTCAAAACCTTCTGCCGCAGGACCAGCCTCGTGCAGCATGTCTGACCCAAGCGTGCGATATGATCCGAAGACGCGCTGCTTCATGCCGAGGGCGCGCGCTTGCTTGAGGATGCGCCCGGCAGAAATGTCGTCGGCCCATAGAACGATTGCGTCAGTGCGCGAATCCCGAATCACCTGAAGCTGGCGGGAGAAATCCGTGTCGCCAGGCATAAACTTCTGCTCTATCACAATAGGATGACCGAGGCGCCGTGCCGCATCGCGCATCTTTATTACGCCCAAGCGGCCATAGCGATTATTGACGCGCAGGAGCGCTACGCGCTTGAGTCCAAGCTCGGTGACGATACGCCGCGCCAGCGTGTAGCACTGCACGCGATCGTCTTGCAGATCGGTAAAGTACCACGGGATGTAGGTCTCGGGAATCGTCGGATCGGTCGAGGCGGAATTGACAATCGGAATCTCGGCTTTGAGCGCCACTCGGAGAATGATATGAGTCGATTCCGAGCTGATGGAGCCGAAGATCGCCCAATCCTCGTCGTCGTAGATCATCTTGACTGCTTCATTCGAAGCCGATCCCCAGATCGCGGGGTCTGTGGGCCGGTCGTCGCCATAGACCGCCTTGGCCTGCCAGTTGTCGTAGTCGTTGTGCAGCATCAGGCGGAATGGCTTGCCTCCGTATCCGCCGCGCGCATTCGCTTCCTCCACGGCGAGTTGCGCACCGTGAAGCATGCGCAGTCCGTAGACCCGATCGGGATTATGCTCGATTGGGCCGAAAAAACCGATGCGCACCTCGGTCAAGTCTTTCGGCTCGGGCAGGTCGCGGCCAGCTCCCATATAGATGTTGGGATGGATGTAATTGACGTCGTAGGGCGTCGCGAATTTTGCATAGGGCCGCAGATCAACTGGTTCGTTGGCGTAGGGCGTAACGGTGCGATCGTGCGGCGGAGCCGGAGGATGTGCTCCGCACTCGCACACGTGCTTACTGTTGCTCGGACTTTGACCCGCAGCGTTCGATCCGCTCGCAGCCAGCAGGCATGCGGCCGCCAACAACCACCCCGCGCGCATCGCTATTACTCCTCGCCGATTGCCGGCTTGTCTGTCCGGAACATTGCGATGGCCTCGATTTCGATCAGCAACTCGGGCCTGCACAGAATCGCCTGGATGCCGGTGGAGGCGGGCAGCGGATCGAGACCCTGCTCTTTGAAGAACGTCGTCCGTTCTTCATTGAACGCTTCGTAATCGCGCTCGATGTCGCGCAGGTAGCAGGTGGTGCGTACAATATCGTGCCACGTGCAGTCTTCACTGGCCAGCAGGCCGGTGATATTGGCCAATGTGCGCCTCATCTGCGCGCGAAAATCGCCGATGTGCACACTCTTGCCATCTCCGTCGATCGATGCGGTTCCCGAGATGAGCAGGATGGTGACGCTGCCCAGATCGATGCGCATGCCGCGCGAAAACGAACTGGGTCTGGCGTAAGCGAAGGCTTCGTTGAGGACGGCGTGGTTGGTGACCGCGCGCTTTTTGACAGGCGCATGTGAAATGGCTTCGAGAATTTCGGCAAATGCACTCATAATAACGGCTCCTTACTTCGCTGCTACAGTGTTTTGTTGCAAGATCCCGTGACTTAAACCTTTGGCAGTGGCCACCCAGATGTCATTGCCTTGAAAGTCGACTCCGAGGATGTAGTTGTGCGCGGGCGCGGTGGTGACAGCGACTGACGTGACGTGACCCTGTGCGTCGCGCACCAGCATCTCCGGCTTGCCGGTGGTGAGCGAAGGGCGATAGACGGCCCAATTGACGCCGTCGTAATAGGCAAGCCCCTTGTCGGTACAGAACCAGGCACGATGCGCGTCAACCCCTTTCACAAAATTAGTGAAGTTGGACGGCAGTCCGCTGTCCTTGGTCAGGAAGTTTTGCCAGTAGCGGCCGTCGTATCGGCTGTCGCCGAAATACGTTGACGCCCAGACAATGTTGTCGACGTAGCTGACCGAGGAAACAATCTCGTGGATCAGCCCCTGATCTTTGAAGAGCACCATTTCGTTTTCGCCGTCGGGGTCTTCATATTTGTCCCAGCGGCCGGTAGCCTGGTCGTATTCGAGCAACCCGCTGCCCCATACGGCAAAGTAGACTTTCGTCGGAGTGGCCGAGACACCGTAGACCCAGATTTCAGCCATCGGCGTGTTGCGTTCGTTATAGAGCGACCATTGGCCGGTGTGCAGGTCGAGCCGGCACGCGCCCGCGGCGGTGGCAACCCAAACGTTCTCGCCTTCTACCGATACGCCATAGACGACATCGTTGCTCAGGCCTGAATTCAACTGCGTGTAGCTCTCAATGCGGCCTGCGGAGACGCGGCTGAGGCCGCCCATGGTGCCGGCCCACACATCGCCCGTGCGCTTATCCAAAGCAAGCGAGAGCACGGCGCGGTGGGCGAGTCCGTCCTTGGTTGTATAAGTCTTCCATTTGTGATTTTCGTAGACGGCGAGGCCGTTTTCAGTGCCGGCCCATACGCGGTCGCCATCAACGAGAACTGCGAAGACGTGATCGTCGGGCAGGCCGTTGGCTGTGGTGAAGTTCTCAAAGCGGAAGCGCGGCAGCACCTGCGGTGCGGCAGCCGGCGCTTGTGCGCCACGAGGTCTTTGCGCTGCAGATTGCAGTTGTCCAAATCCCGGCGGCGCAAGGGACGCGAACGCCGACACCAGCAGCACGGTTTTCCAAACGGAGTCGTATGCGCACTTCTTCATCGCGTCCTCAAATACTCGATCAGATCGTTCAGCTCGTCCTTGGTCAGGTCGTTTGTGCGTCCATGTTTGTCTTTCGTGTTGTAGATGGTCCAGATCTCTTCGAGAGTGCGTGCCGAGCCATCGTGAAGATAGGGCGCGGTAAGTGCAATGTTCGTCAATTGCGGCGATTTCAAAAGCCCGGAACTGTCGGTGGACTTGCGCGTGCCTACGTCGAAGGACTTCTGGTTTGTCCCTTTGGGGCCGCTATGGCAGAACGAGCATCGGTTGTTGAGCGGAATCGGGTTGCCAAATTTGTCCTGGACACGCTCAAAGATCGTTTTGCCACGCTCTTGTTCCGCGGTGAGTTCGTAACCCGGCCGTCGCCAGCGATTGGGCCGTGGAGGCAGACTGCGAATGTATATGACCAGATCGGCCAGCGTCAGATCGTCGTAATTTTCCGAACGCCAGAAGTACTTTTCCGTGCGCGGTCCACACTCGGTCGGAATGTTGGGGTTGCCTCCGTTCCACTTGTAGGGCGCGGTGTCCTTGATATCCTCGAGCAGCTTGTTGTCCACGATATCGATTCCGAAGCCGTTGGGCTCCAGATTCCACTGGAGGCCGTCGAAGGTGGAATCGATATGGCAGCTGGAGCAACTGATCTGACCTTGAAACGAATAACGGGCGGAATAGAATGTCTGCTCGCCGCGTCGCAGCACGTTCACTTCCTTCGGGCCGTCGAGTGTGATGGTTGCAGCAACGCGCAGGGCGCGCGTATCGATCACACTAATGGTGTCGTCGAGGCGGTTAGCGACGAAGAGCCGCCTTCCATCGTTGCTCAGTACGAGACCGCGCGGATTGTGCCCTACGGGAATGCGCGCGACGACATAGTTTGCGCTGGCAGAGAGGTCATTCGCGAAAGAACCTGAGTCGGGCCGGGGGCGGGAATGAATGAAGCGAAGAAGGCGCGGAATGTCAATCGCGAGCACGCACTCCGAGCCGCCCACGCTCACGTACATGCGTTGCGCGTCGTTCGAAATGGCCACGCCAAACGGTTGCGAGGCGTAACGGTCAAGCTCGTCGAGCGGAACTTCGATGGGCTGGCCGACGCGAGAGCCGAAGAGCGTGAGCGTGTAAGCGAAGGCGCCGCCGTGCTCCAGGTGCGCCAAGGGGATGAGATTCTTGGGATGATATTCCGCAACGGCGCCGAGCCGGCCATCGGCTGAGAGAGCCAGATGAAAGCCGCCGGCGATCGCGAGAAGCGGAATGCGATCGACCACAACGGCACGCACCGCGTCGATGACGGTGATCTCGGACTCAGGCGGCGTGCGATTCTCAAGGCCCGTGCGGCGAGGCGATGGATTCGGATAGATGTGTGTTGCGTAGATTCGGCTGCCGTCAGGCGATAGAGTCAGGTAGCTCGCGCCGCGTCCGGCCATCAGGCGATATTCTTCCGCGCCGGTTTGCGCATCGAGCACGGCCACATCATTCGAGATGCGATTGGCGACAAAGAGCCGCTTGCCGGCGCGATCCACGACAACGCCGGAGGGCTCCGCGCCAACCGGCCAGGTTGCGATCGCCGTCATGCTCTGCGTGTCGATGACTGAGAGCGTGTCGTCCCAGGAGTTCGTTACGTAGAGGCGATCGCCCGTGGCAGAGAGCGCAATGCCGCGCGGCTCGCGGCCCACGGCGATGGTCTTGATGGTCGCGTAGCTTGACGCATCGAGTATGCGCACCTCTTCACTCTGCTGGCAGAGCACGTAGAGCCGCGTGCCGTCGGGGGAAAAAAGAAGTTCGAGGGGAGACGCATAATTAAGCCACTCGCCGCTCGTGGAGCGCTCCCCGGCATGAGCGGGACAATTCATCGAGGGCCAGAACGCAGCGCCAAGCAGAAGCGCCGTGCCAACCCCGAGACCTGCCGCAATCGAATGTGCTGCGGGATGGGTTGCGAGGAGCCTGTTCATTTCGGCTCCTCGATGGTTAGTACGCGATCAACGCCGAGTTTCTCCAGCGTTTGTTCGCGCCCGCTGGGCCAATGCACGAGGATCTTGTCGATTGTCGTCACCGCGCCCAGACCGAAGTGCAGGCGCCCATCGTCCTGCGAGAGATAGCCTGAGCTGGCCACCCGCTCGGCAGTCCATCGGCGGCCGCTTGCGAACACCTCAACGCGCGCGCCGATGCCATCTCGGTTGCTCTTTGCAGCGGGACCATGAGCGAGATCAGGAGCGGTGCCGCGATCGGCTGGGCGCATGGCGCCGACAAGCCTGATCGCGATCCAGTGCCCGGTGTTGGTAGAAACGTTGTGGAGCAGCGTGCCGGACGCGCCGAGATTCACCAGGTACGCATCCACTTTGCCGTCGTTCAAGTAATCGGCGAAACACGCGCCGCGCGCAACGGTGCGCTGGCTCAGCACCGGTCCGGCCTGGAGCGAGACATCTTCAAAGCGGCCGTTGCCGAGTCCGCGAAACAGCGTGTGCTCCTGCGAAATGAGGTGAATCAACCCGCCGTGAAAGATGAGAATGTCGGGGTTGCCATCGTTGTCGAAGTCGTAGACGCCCGTTCCCCAGCTCACATATTGCGCGTTGGCCTGCGAAATCCCGTTCGATGCGCCCACGTCTTCAAAGCTCCCGCTTCCCGTGTTGCGCAAAAAACGGTTGTAGCGCCCGTCGGTCACCCACAGGTCCAGGAGTCCGCGGCCTTCAAAGTCGGCAAAGACAGGCCCCATGGACGAGGTGGCTTCGCCGTTCTGGCCGAAGGCTGTGCCCGTATCGTTGGCAATCTCCTCGAACGTGCCGTCGTGCTTGTTGCGGAAGAGGAAGTTTTCCGTGCGGTCGTTGGCAACATATATATCGTCCCAGCCGTCGTTGTCGAAATCCGCGGCGGTGACGCCCATGGTCCGGCCAACGTATGCGCCAATGCCTGACTTGTCCGTCACATCGGTGAAGGTGCCATCACAGTTGTTGTGGAACAGCACGTTGGTTTCGCCGGCGTAGTCGAGCGGCCCCGGATAGTTGTCGGCGGCGTAGTAAGCGCGATATTTGGGATCGAATTTGACATAGCGGCCAACAAACAGATCGAGACAGCCATCCCTGTCATAGTCGAGCCATGTGGAGCTGATAGCCCAGCCATTCACCTTGATGCCGGCCTTCTCCGTCACGTCGGTAAAGTGCCCGTTGCCGTCGTTGTGATAGAGAACCACCTTGCCGTAGCCGGTCACCAGCAGATCCTGATGGCCGTCATTGTCGTAGTCCGCCGCAGTCACGGCAATCGAGTACATATCCGGATCGAGGCCGGATTGCGCTGTCACATCGGTGAAGTGTCCGTTGCCGTGGTTGCGATAGAGATGGTTGTGCGGCGGCGGATTGGGCTTTTCCTTCAGCGGATAAGGATGCATCGAGTCGTCGAGCGGCCGGCCGCTGACCACGTAGAGCGAAGGAAGGCCCGAGTTGTCGTAGTCGAACCAGACGCAACCGCCGCCCGTGCCCTCCAGCAGCGAGCCCAACTGGCGCGAACCGAAACTGTGAGTGAAGTGAATGCCGGCTTCGTCGCTCGCATCCTCAAAGCGAATGGAGGGCAACTGCGCGGCCGGCACGGCTCCCTGCGCGTCGACACCAGGAAGCGATGGGCCTGGAAGCGATGAACCGATTGCTACCGGCGCAGTTTCCTGCACAGCCGTCGGGGTTTGCGCGGCGGCAACGGACGCGATCGCGAAAAAAAGAAGAGAACGAAGATTCATCTCACTGGCCTCCATGTGACGTGTGATCACGCGCATTGCCGGTGAGGTCGACCGGAGTGGTGGTGCGCAGCAGCACAGCGGGGACGCGATTCTCCGACGCGCGCTCCGGTCCCGCGTGGCAGCCAACGCAGTAGCGCTGCTCACCGCCGCGAATCCAAAACCAACCGTGCTCCTGGCGCAACACCGCGCCGTTGCGATCGAGCAGTGCAAAGCGGATGGGCCGGTCGGGCGGGACGCTCACAAAAAACGATCCGTCTTGTTCCACCGGCGCAGTGCCTGTCGCCATCGTGAGGCCATTAGCGTCCTGCGTCTCAAGGCGCACCGATGCGGGCGTTCCACGCAGCGCGCCGTCGCGAGATACGCGCGCGTCGAGCGCCATCAGGTTCGCGTAGTTCCAGGGATGCAACCCCGAGGGATGACGGTTAGGACGTGGATGCGGAGCAAGCAATACCGGATCGACGAGATCCATGCCGCTCATCGCCAGCACGGTCTCGAGCTTTGCACCGCGCGCATGCGACGCATCGCCCGCCTGCCAAAGGGCGATTGTGTAGTGCGTGCTGTTTGCCGTCCGCGCGCTCAGCAGCCATGCGCCCGCATCGGCCTCGGCAATGCCGCCTGCATACTGCGCCGGCGGCGCGGCGATCGGCTCCTCATGCGCCATCGCGGAAGTGAAGCGCGCCAGAGACGCGCCGTGGGTGAAAACGACATCGCCCGATGCGAGCTGGCGCGTACCCCAACGCGCACGGCCGTGATCGCAGCGATAGGATTCAACGCCCGAGCCGTCGGCATACACCAGATAAATCTCCGGCGTCGATCCGTTCCCAAGCGGAAATCCGGATTCGAACAAAATGCGGCCGTCGTGCAGAACACCCGTCGGAAACGCGCTGGCGTGAAGGTAGGTGAGCGGCAGAATGCCCGGGGCTGCCGTTGGATTCACGTAACTGAATTCGGGCGGACGACCATCATCGGACGATTGGAGCTGAAATCCGTCCGACGTGTGCTGCGCCCAGACCAAACGGCCGCCGGGAAGATGGATCGGGCGCTCAGCGTCGTCAGGAGTGGATTTGACTTTGCGCAGTGAATGGTCTTCGAGGTTCAGCTCCCAAATCTGCCACCGATCGTCCGCTGTTTTCTTTCCCGCGAACAATATCGACTTGCCGTCGTAAGAAACATCGGCGTCGGCCGTGGCAGCGAAGCCCGACACCAGGGGCTCCGTCTTCCCGTCGTGCACCAGTAGAAGTTGTGCGCCGTTGGGGAATCGTTCGCCTCCGCGAAGTTCGGCAAGCGGTTTGTAAACAGGAGCAGCGGTGACGATGAAATCGCTGCCAGGGCAGTGTGACGGCGTGGGCGCGAAGCCACACAGAATTAAAGGTGTCATCACAGCGGCGCCCGCCGCCAGCATCCGGTGCAACAGGCTCATCCCACCGCCTCCAGAGCCCGTGCTTCTGCGGCTTGCCGCTCGTCCCAAATCTCTCCGCGCAGGGCAATCCACGGCGCCAGGTCAGCCATCATCGCGTCAAACTCTGCAAAATCGAGCGATTGCTCACCGTCGCTCCACGCATTGTCGGGATCGGGATGCACTTCAACAATGAGGCCGTCGGCGCCGGCAGCAACGCCGATCCGCGCGAGGTTGGAAACGAGATCGCGTTGCCCTGCCGCGTGGCTTGGATCGGCAATCACCGGCAAGTGCGTGATCTGCTTCAGCTGCGCGATGCCCGCGGCATCAAAAGTGTTGCGCATCGCCGTCTCGAAGGTGCGGATACCGCGCTCGCAAAGAATGATGTTAGGATTGCCGTTGTCGAGAACAAGCTGCGCCGAGCATAGAAGTTCGCGAATCGTGGCCACCATGCCGCGCTTCAGCAGAATGGGCAAGCCCGATCGCGCCGCTGCTTCAAGCAGCGAGTAGTTCTCCATGCTGCGAGAACCGATCTGCAGAATGTCGGCATAATCGGTGACCATCGGCACGTCGCCCTCGGACATCACCTCGGTGACGACAGCCAGACCGGTCTCTTCCCGCGCCTTGGCCAGCAGCTTTAGACCTTCGAGGCCAAGTCCGTGAAACGCATACGGGGAAGTGCGGGGCTTGAAGGCACCTCCGCGCAGGATGCGCGCGCCGGCGCGGCGAACGTGGTGTGCGGTGGCCAGGAGTTGCCGCTCGGTCTCAACCGAACAGGGTCCGGCGATGGTGATAAACTCGTCCCCGCCGACGACAAAGTCGCGCACGCGCACAAGCGTGCGCTCGCGCCGCACGCCGATCAGGACATCGGGAGTCTCGGCAAATCGTTCCTGCCAACCTTCGCGCACCCTGAGCGCTCCAGTCCGCCTCCATTTATCAGGGAAGCGTCAGTGTAGCGCGATAGAAGCTTCTGCGCCTCCATCGAAAGGTGGAGACGAGTCTGCGAGGGAGTCTGATTTTAGAAACTTTAGACGGAGCCGTGAGCCAGTGCCTGGAGGCGAAGTGTTTTGAATTCGCACCCGGAGCCGGACGTCGTCAGGCAACCGCCATCGGCGGCGGCCGAAAACCGAACGCGGCATCCGCGATGGAGGCGATGCCGAGCGCGGTTTCGTCTTCAAACGGGCGCGCGACAATCTGCACCCCGATCGGCAGTCCCTCGGGCGAGCGACCCACGGGAACCACCGCTGCCGGCGCGGCCAATGTGTTGAACCACTGCGTGTGACGCACGGCATCGAGATACGCGACTGGCTTGCCGTCAACCGTCCATTTGCGTTCGCCATGCCGGAATGCAGGAATGCTGGAGACGGGGCACAGCAGCACTGGAAATTCGCGCATCTCCTCGAGCGTCTTGCCCCGCAAGATGTCGAGTTCCGCCCAGGCATTCAGAAGGTCGGTTGCAGTGAGTGGCGGCAGAGCCTGCGCGATAGAGAGGAATTCGATGAAGGCCGGGCTCAGTCGATGTTCCTTGCCGGCAATCTCCGGCGCGTAGAACATGGCTCCGCATTGCACGAAGAACTTCCACCACAGCTTCCTGAGCTGCTCGAGAGTGCTTGGACGGAACGGCTCGACGCGAAAGCCCGCTTCGCGCAGCGCCTGCGCGGCGACGCTTACGGCCGCACGCGTCTCCTGCGTCACCGGCACCAGGCCATCATCTTCGAAGAAGCCGACTGTGTTTTTCCGTAAATCGTCGAGCGCAGGCTGGCGCACTGCAAGTGGCGGGCTGACGGGATCGAGCAGATCCTGTCCGCTGAGCACTTGAAAGAGCAACGTAACGTCGGCAATGGTGCGCGCCATCGGTCCGATGACGCCAAGGATCGAGAATGGGCCTACGCAGGGCGGCAGGTGGCCGCGGCCAGGAATGCGTCCGGGCGTGGGCTTAAGCGAGCAGATGCCCGTGAAGTGTGCAGGCACGCGCACCGAGCCACCACTGTCACTTCCGAATCC
>Ga0182024_10025566_pt1 | contig 10417 bp, 9 predicted proteins | sample P32metaG_FD_120480 | JGI IMG/M metagenome (GOLD analysis project Ga0182024, IMG submission 120480) | Permafrost microbial communities from Stordalen Mire, Sweden - P3-2 metaG (Illumina Assembly) | ecosystem: Environmental > Terrestrial > Soil > Wetlands > Permafrost | place: Sweden: Stordalen...
GGCGAGATTGAGCGCGCCGATCACCTGCGCCATGCAGATGCCCGGCCTGCCCGAGGCGCGCGCGTAGCCGTCCGCCATATAGGCGGCCGCCTTCTCGCCGTGCACATGCAGCCGCTTGATCTCGGTGCGCCGCTCCATCTCGGCATAGGTGGTGCGCAGCACGGCGGGCACGTGAAACACGTGCGTAACGCCGTAGCCCTTGAGCATGTCGGCGAGGCATTGCGCCCCGGTCATTTTGCGGTTGTGGCCGATTTGCATTTGTTCGCTTTCCTAATCCATCTACTTGTCATGCTCCGCGAAGGCGGAGCATCCAGTAATTACCGCACCTGTTGAATTGCACCGCCATGGGTTACTGGATCATCCGCCTGCGCGGATGATGACAGGATTGCGATTTATTTCTCGAACACCGCCACCGCGCGGATCGGCGAGCCGGTGCCTTCGCGCCATTTCAGCGGCAGGCCGATGAACTGGAATTCGCCCTGGCCGAGGAGGGCCTCCAGATTGCACAGGCTCTCGATATGGGTAAAGCCGAGCTCAAGGCAGGCTTTGTGCACCAGCGAATTCACTTTGCCTTCCGGCCCCGGCCGCATCGAGTCGATGCCGAAATGCACGATACCCTGCTGCGCCAGCCACTCAGTCGCCGCGACATTGACGCCGGGATTGTCGGTCGCATAGGCCGCGGTCGGAAAGGTGCGTTAGTGATGTCCGGTGCACAACAGCACGGTGCCTTTTTTCGGAATCGGCACGCCGGCCGCTTTCACCGCCGCTTCGAGGTCGGCCGGCGTGATTTCCGCGCGCGGCTTGATGTGGCGCAGGTCGATGCAGATGCCTTGGACGATGCAGTTCTCCAGCGGGTATTCGTTGATCGGCGTGCCGCTCTTGCCGAAATGCCGCGGTGCGTCGATATGGGTGCCGCCGTGGTCGGGCATGGAGAAGAACATCACGCTGTTGCCCTGGACGTTGCCGGACTCGGCGAACGCCTCCTCATGGGTCTTCCAAATGCCGTGGATGATAGGCGGCTGCCCGGGATAGGACGGCGTGCGGTGATAAAGCTCCCGGCTCAAATCGACGATCCGCATTGCATTTCTCTCCCTTGCCGGCCTGCTGTTGGGCGAACACTATCCGCCCCTTAAGACCACGACAACGCCACGCCGGAGCGCTCCATGAAAACCTCGACCGACCGCATCCTGACCACCCATACCGGCAGCCTGCCGCGGCCGAAGCGGCTGATTGACTTTATTCTCCGCCGCGAGAAGGACGAGGTGATCGCGGCGGACGCTTTCGAAGGCGAGGTGGTCAAAGCGGTCGACGATATCGTCGCGCAGCAGGTCGCGGCCGGCATCGACGTGGTCTCGGATGGCGAGATGAGCAAGCCGTCCTATACGACCTATATCCGCCACCGGGTCACCGGCATCGCGCCCGATCCGCGCGCCGCCGAGAAGGGCATCGACATCATGATCGGCCGCGATCTGTTGGCGCATCCGGATTTCGGCCGGCGCGGCAATTTCAGCGCCGCGCCGTTTCCCGGCTGCGTCGGCGAGTTGCGCTACAAGGACCGTTCCGCGCTCGACCGCGACCTCGCGCATCTCAAAGCCGCGGCGGCGAAATCCAAGCCCACCGAGGTGTTCATGACCGCGCCGTCGCCGGGCATTCTGACGCGCTTCATCATCAACCTGCATTACCTGACCGAGGAGGCGTATGTCGCGGCGCTCGCCGACGTGCTCAAGGTCGAATACCGCGCCATCGTCGAAGCCGGCTTCGTGCTGCAGATCGATGCGCCCGACCTCGGCTCGGCGCGCAACAACCAGTACCGCCATCTCAGCGACGACGAATTCCGCTCAAAAATCGCCGAGCGCAATATCGCGGCGCTCAACGCCGCCATCGAAGGCCTGCCGGCCGACCGTATGCGGCTGCATATCTGCTGGGGCAATTACGAGGGCCCGCACACTCACGATCTTCCCGTGACCAAGATCATCGACATTGCCTTCAAAGCCCGCGTGCAGGCGTTCAGTATCGAGGCCGCCAATCCGCGCCACGACCACGAATGGGAAGACCTCAAGGCAATCAAAATCCCCGACGACAAGATCCTCATTCCCGGCGTCATCGACTCGACGACCAATTTCGTCGAGCATCCGCGCCTCGTCGCGCAACGCATCGGCCGCTACGCGCAAGTGGTCGATCGCGAGCGGCTGATCGCCGGCGTCGATTGCGGCTTTGGCACCGCGGTACGCACCGAGCCGATGGTGGCGGACTCTATCGTCTGGGCAAAACTCGCCGCGCTCAGCGAAGGCGCCGCGATTGCCAGTAAGACGCTTTGGCGGTGACGCGCTGGCGATAAAGCGAGACCGGAAGGATTTCCTCTGCCGCAAATGCGATCATAAGAATCGCGTCCGGCGAGAATCAGCCGGGAGGTGGAAACGTGGCGATATCGGTCCGAGTCTGACCGCCTTCGAACTCGCACCTCACGATCGGCAAAGCCATGACCGGCTCTTTCAGGACGTCGAGGAATTGCGCATATAACGGATGGGTCGGCAAATGTACCGCCTGTGCGCTATATTCGTCATAGGACATCGCGCTTGACGGCGCGATGCGTTCGAAACTGATCACGTCGACGGCCAAGTCCCGCGCGAAAGAAACAACGTCCGGCATCTCGCGGAAGTTTCGCAGCTGATACGTAAAAGCCAACATGAAACAGTCGATCTCGCCGCGCCGGCGCATCTGCGCGATAAAGCGCAGGTTTTCGACGAATCTTTCCCAGCGGCCGCCCCGCCGCAGCACTTCAAAGGTTTGTTTCGTCGCGGCGTCGATCGATATTCTAATATTGCGTACCATGCCATGGATGTTGGAGAATTTTCGCCATTCCTGTTCGGAAAAAAGCGTGCCGTTCGAAATCAAGTCGATCTTTAGATTTGCGCTCCGAGCTGGATCAATCGATTGCAACAGCTCGCGGGAAGGCCGGCTGAAGAGAAATTCTCCCGAATTGTTGATATAAAGGGACTGAAGATTCGTAAGCAGCGGCATGAGCTTCCGGCGAACGTGATGCGAGCGCTCGCTTGACTGCTTATGGTGGTCTAGCAGGGTCTCCCTGCGGCAGGATGGGCAACTGAGGTTGCAACTCAAATCATAACCGAACGCAAGATAGCGAATTTCAGCCGCATCGACGTTTCCCGTTGAAATCGCCGAACCGATCACCGGATCGTGCAAAACATCGACATCGGTCTTTTTCAGCAACTTATCCCTGATCATCACTTGGCAGGTCAGGTGATCGCAGTATTTGTATGAACCATCGAGTACGGATCGGCGCAATTTCCGCGCCATTTCAGAATGGACGATCTCCGTCGGGTCCTGGTTCTCGATATTGCCGATGACGCTCGGGACGAGCGACGCGCAACAGACATGGACGTTGCCACCCGGCGTAATCTCGATATGCGTAAAAGGATGGCTGCAAACGACTTGATCGAGCGCCTGCGGATCGCGGCCACAAAACTTTTCAAGGCGTTGTGGTACGGACGAACCGTGCATCTTAAGTTCGAGCGCATGCAAGCATGCATTCAAGTAGATGGAGCGCGGCCGAAGCTGTAATACGCGTTTGACGTATTCAATAGCTCGACCATGCCGTCCGAGAGCGCCCATGCCGCGGCTAAGTGCGAATGCAATCGTTTCTAAAATCGCATATCGGGGCGGATGATTTGCCAGGGCTTGTTCATAAGCGTCGAATATTTTTATCAAGAATTCGGTCTTGTCTTCCGGCGTATTCGGCCCGCTGCGTCCGAGCTCGAAAACCGGATAGCCTGAGCTGGCGGGCGGTGGCGCGGCGAAGAATGCGTTGACGGGAATTTCTTCCGTGGTGAAAATCCAATCGAACAGGTCATAGGCCCCGTCATAGATTTCGTCGACCAGGGCTCGGCGTAATCCGCGGATGAGGGCGCATCTATCCAACTCGGGCCACTGATCGATAAATGTGTCGATTTCCTTCGCTGTGGGGCAGACGGTTAAGGGCCGGCCGCCAGCGTCGTACCGCAAGACGGCAACCAAGTTGTTGCCTAGGAGGTCGCGGTGGACGAATTCAATGGCGCGACCGCGTTCGCGGACTGCTGGCAAACTGCGGTATAAAACGAAACCAAGCGTCTCCAATATCCTATGACGAGCCGGATGACCGTCGACGGCCTGCTCGTAGTCGGCAAATAGGCTGATCAGGAATTCAAGTTTGACCTGACAAGCCGGTAAACCGCAGCCGAATTTGAAAATGAAGCCACAACAACGAGGCCGCGGCGGACTTCCGCCATCAAAAACCCGCGCTTCAACGACGTCCGCAGCCTCGTGAGTCCAATCGAGTAGCGCGGCTGCGCCTTGATGGACTTCGCCTTTAAGAGCGTGCTGGAACCCTCTAACGAAATTTCCGCTCGCCCACCGGCACAATTCGTCCATGGCTCTGGCGGCGTCGTCCACGGCCGGATAGTAGAGCAACATCTGCGGGAACTTGCGTGACCCGCCGTGGAAAACGACGAAGGTTCTGCAGTGGTAAGAAACGATCTTCAGAAGTACGGCATGCGGTATCACCGATAGAAGTCGGCGGACGTAGACGGAAACGACACGCCTGCGCAGCGTTGCGATCAATAGTCGGCGCAGGTGTCGGTGCAGCCGTCCCGATGCAGTGGTACTGGAATCCAGCGTTCGGGCGCGCAGGCCGATGATGAAACGAACCGCCCGCGCAGGATATTCGAGAGTCGATGCCACATTCAGGCTCTCTGCAAATTGCGGAGGCTGAAAGCAAACAGTGTCATGTTGTAGCTGCGTGCTACCCATGTCAACGGATGGCGAACGCACAACGAATTGATTTCAGCCGGTTGTCCACTTCGCCGAAACGGGCAATTCAGTTGGACGGCGTGGGCTTCGCGGAGCCTGTCATCGGGCCGGCCACTTCGAGCCGGACCCGTTGGCTCGGTCCACGCTGCGGACTTCAGGTGAAGATATGCGACACGAACACGCCGATGGCGACACCGGCGATCGCCGCGGCGACGCCGATCGAAACCGTCTCGAACACCGTGCGGACGATGCCGCGGCCGCCGATCTTGGCCCGGCCGACGCCGAGCGCGACCAGCAACAGCGTCGTGACGATCCCCGAAACGACGCGACCTTGGGGCACGGAAAGAAAGCCGAACGGCAGGATCGGGATGGCGGCGGCGAGAAAATCGGCGACCAGCATCCATAGCGACCGCACCAGCGCGCTTTGGTTCGAACCGGCACCGGCCGGCATGGCGAGCGCCATGGCGAAACCGCGCAGGATCGCGGGCTGCGAAGACAGGAAATTGCGCGCGCTCGCCGCCTGATCGCCCGCCATGCCGACGGCTTGCAACCGTAGCGTCACCCCGTCGAGCACCGCGCCAGAGTCTTTTTGCAGATCGGACGCGATGCGCGACGCCATCAGCTTGGCCTGATCCTGATTGGTTTCGACGTCGAGATAGGTGCCGGCCATCATCGAGACCGCGGCGGCAACGGCGCCCGACGCGCCGGCGATCAGCACCGCCTTCTGATCGGTGGTGGTGGCGGCGACGCCGAACACCAGGCCGAAGATCGAGACGGTGCCGTCCTCCATGCCGAACACGACTTCGCCCGCTGAGGCCTGCAGCGACGTTTTCAGCCGTCCCCACAACGATGCTTCGCTCATGCGACTGCCTTTTCAGGAAATGAGCTTTCAGGAAATAAACCTTCAGGAAGCGTCCCGGACGACGTTCACTCCGCCTTGATATGGGCGGTCTTGATCACCTTGCCCCACTTCTCGGTCTCGGCGGCGAGGAATTTGCCGAATTCAGCCGGCGTCACGATCATCGGCTCGGCGCCGAGCTCAGCATAGCGGGCTTTCATCTCGGGCGTGGACAGTGCCTGGTTGAGCGCGGTGTTGATCTTGTCGATGACGTCGGTTGGCGTGTTCGCCGGCGCGCCCAATGCGTCCCACACATAGGCCTCATAACCCGGCACGATTTCGTTCGCGGCGGGGACGTCCGGCAGCGCGTCCAGGCGTGTCGCGCTGGTCACCGCCAGTGCGCGGAGCTTGCCGGCTTTGATGAACTCGATCGATTGCGCCACCGGGCTGAACGAGGCTTGCACCTGGCCGCTCATCAGGTCGGGCAGGTAATTGGAGTGATAGGCGATGTGCACGAGATCGATGCCGGTCATCAACTTGAACAATTCGCCGCCGACGTTGGTGGCGCTGCCGGCGCCGGCCGACGCATAGTTGAGCTTGCCGGGATTGGCCTTGGCGTAGGCGATGAACTCAGCAAGGGTTTTGACCGGTACTGACGGCGATACTTGTATGACGCTGGCCGAGCGCATCAGGCCGCCGACCGGGGCGAGGTCGCGCAACAGATCGAAAGTGAGATGGCCCTCGTAGAGCGTGGCGTTGATGGCGTTGGTCGCCGTCACCGTGAGCAGCGTGTAGCCGTCGGGCAGCGCACGCACCACCATCTCGGTGGCGATGTTGCTGTTGGCGCCCGGCCGGTTGTCGACGATGAAATTCTGCCCGAGCCGCTCCGAAAGGCCTTGCGCGGCAATGCGGGTGAAAATGTCCGGCGCGATGCCGGCCGGATAGCCGACCAGGATGCGCACCGGGCGCGTCGGATAATCGAGCGCGAGGGCGCGGCGTGTCATGGCCGGCAACGCGGCCGCGCCCGCCAGGAGACGCAAGAATTTCCGGCGCTGCGTTTTCATTGCGGCTTCAATCCTGCGAACTTGACCACCTTGCCCCATTTCTCGGTTTCCTCGACGATGAATTTGCCGAATTCCGCGGGCGACATTGCAAACAGCGGCGCGCCGAATTCCGAAAGCCGGTCCTTGAATTTCGGGTCGGCCTGAATGGCGCTGATCGCGGTCGCGAGCTTGTCGATGACATCCTTCGGCGTGTTCTTTGGCGCCACGACGCCGCTCCAGCCGCTGGCTTCAAAACCCGGGATGGTGTCGGCAATGGTCGGCACGTCCGGCAGCTCCTGAACGCGCGCCGCGGTGGTCACCCCGAGGGCGCGCAGCTTGCCGGCCTTGATATGGCCGATGCCCGACGAGATGCCGCCGACGCCGGCCATGAGCTGGGCGCCGAGCAGGTCGGTCACCATCTGGCTCTCGCCGACATAGGGCACATGGATGACATCGATGCTGGCCATCATCTTGAGCAATTCGACGGAGAGATAAGGCGGCGTGCCGGCGGACGGCGAGCCGACGCTGAGCTTGCCGGGATTGGCTTTGGCATAGGCGACGAACGCGGCGACGTTTTGCGCTTCGAACGACGGGTTCACTTCGAGCACCAGCGGAATGCGATTGATGGTGCCGACCGGCGCGGTGTCGCGCGCGAAGTCATAGGGCAGGTTGGGGAACAGCGTCGTGTTCACGGTATTCGACGCCGCGGCGAAGAACAGCGTGTAGCCGTCCGGCGTGGCGTTGACGACCGCTTCGGCGCCCAGATTGCCGCCGGCGCCGGGCTTGTTCTCGACCACGACGGTTTGCCCGAGCGCATTGCCCAGCCATTGTGCGGCGACGCGCGCGGTGATGTCGACTTGGCCGCCGGCCGGGAAGCCGACGATGAGGCGGATCGGATGCGCCGGGTAGGCTTGCGCGCGAGCGATGCGCGGCGCCAACGGCAGCGCCGCGGCGCTTGCGGCCAGGTGCAAAAAACTGCGGCGCTTCATTGTTTCCCCCGGGCGTCGGCGCAGGCAACGCGCGTCGACGCGTCCATGCCGATGCCTACAATATACTACAGGCGGCGGGATCGAGAGTTGGCAAAGGAGCGCACATGAATCGGCGCTCCCACTACGGCGGACATTCCGCCGGCGTCCTGGCAGACTGTGAAGTATGTCACAGACCCCGGTGGCGAGGCGTGCTATCGTTCATGATCAAGTGGGGCGGCGCCCGTGACCCTTGATTTGGGGAGGGGTCAATGGCAATCGGCATCGGAAGACGAGAATTTATTTCCGTACTTGGCGGTGTAGCGGCTGCGTGGCCGCTCGCCGCGCGGGCGCAGCAGCTTGTTGGCAGGACCGCGCGGATCGGGCTGCTGCGGACCTCACTTGACGACCCGATCACAAAATTGGGCTATCCGGTATTCCTCGACGAGTTGAAAAAGTCCGGTTTCAGCGACGGCCAAAATCTGACTATCGAAGTTGTCAGGATAGACCAGGATTCCCAACGATTATTTGCCGAAACAGCCGACCTTGTGCGATCGAACGTAGAATTGTTGATTGTGGAAGGGACCGAAACAGGGCTTCAAGCCGCCATGGCGGCAAGCCAAACCATTCCGATACTCATGTGGGCCAACAACTTTGATCCGATCGCTCGCGGCTATGTGAAGAGCTTGGCGCGGCCCGGTGGCAACATCACCGGGGTGGTATCTCTGCAAACGGAATTGGCAGCCAAGCAGGTTGAACTGCTGACTCAGGCCTTTCCCGAAAGAACTCGATTGGCGGTCCTCTGGGACGGGGTTTCGGCGGACCAGTTCAGCGCCGCGGAGCGTCAGGCGAGATTGCTTCACTTGGACGTCCAGTCGCTGAAACTGGAAAACCCGCCTTACGATTTCGATGCTGCATTCCGGAGTCTCGCCACAGGCTCTCCGCAAATGCTTCTCGTGCTCTCCAGTCCGTTCTTTACATCGTCCCGCGCGCATATCGCCGAGCTGGCGATCCAGCAACGGCTGCCGACCATGTTCATCTTCAAGACCTACGTCCAGGCCGGCGGACTTATCTCCTACGGCACAGACCCCCCGGCCATTTTTCGTCAGCTCGGTTCTTACGCGGGCAAAATACTCAACGGAACAAAGCCCGCCGATCTCCCCGTCGAGCAGGCTGTAAAATTCGAGCTGGTCATCAATCTGAAGACCGCAAAGGCCATCGGCGTCGAACTTTCAACCGCGATCCAACTCCGCGCCGACGAGGTGATCGAATGAGACGGCGAGAGTTCATGACGCTTCTCGGTGGCGCTGCCGCTTGGCCGCTCGCTGCCGATGCACAGCAGTCGGCCGTACCCTCGATCGGATTTCTAAGCGGCGCCTCGGCCACGAACTTTGCGCGTTTTGCCGATGCCTTCAGAGCAGGACTAAGGGACACCGGTTATGTCGAAGGCCGCGATGTCATCATCGAATATCGCTGGGCCGACGACCACTATGAACGGCTGCCGGAAATGGCAAAGGATCTGGTCGGCAGGAAGGTTTCCGTGCTTGTCGCAACTGGCGGCGACCCGTCCTGGCGTGCAGCCAAAGCGGAGACCGATAGCATTCCGATTGTTTTCACGACGGGTACCGACCCGGTGGCAAGCGGCTTGGTCGCAAGCCTCAGCCGGCCGGGGGGCAATGTCACCGGCGTGCGGGTTTTCGTAGGCATGCTGCTACCCAAGCAAATCGAATTGCTGGGCGAGCTTGTTCCCAAGGGCCATGTATTCGGCTTGTTGGTGAACCCCCGTAATCCGAATGTTCAAGAGGCCATATCAGTTGTGAAGTCGGCAGGAGATGCACTCGGGCGTCAAATCAGGGTGCTCGATGCCTCAACGACAAGCGAAATCGAAACGGCTTTTGCCGACCTCGCCAAAGATCCCATCGAGGGGCTCGTGATCCATTCCGACCCGCTCTTTACCGGCCGCATAGATCAACTCGTCGCCTTGGTTGCCCGCGAACGCCTTCCGGCAGTTTTTTACCAGCGCGAATTTGCCACCGACGGTGCGCTCGCGAGCTATGGTGAGAGCTTGTCCGGGGATTATCGGCAGGTGGGCGTTTACACCGGTCGTATTCTTAAGGGCGAGCGGCCCGCCGACCTTCCGGTCCTGCAGCCGACCAAATTCGAATTTGTAATCAATCTGAAGACAGCCAAATCGCTCGGGCTGTCAATCTCGCTGCCACTTCTCGGCCGCGCCGACGAGGTGATCGAATAACCTTTTGCAATGCAGTAATCGAGCGGTGGCAATCGGTCGCTATGGGTAACAGGCGCCGACTTACAGTGTCGGTGCAATGTCCGCTTCTCCCCCGAATGCGACCGGGTTGCGGCATTGCGGCATCCATTGCTTAGAGCCGGGAGCGGAAGTCGCGGCGCTCAAAAGATCACCGGGTGAACGTGATTGATTCCACGCAGCGATAAGCGCTACGACATCAGTGTTTCGTATTATCGCCGCCCGCGGGTCTTATCGTTTGCCACGGATCGCTTTTGACAGCCGGTCCGTTGCTCTTCGCACTCTTGAGCGATTCTTCGTACGCTTTCTCGATAGCGGCATCCGCTTTTTTTTCTTTATCGGTCCGCGCCGTTATCTGAGCATTGCCCTGTTGGGAATAAGCGATCATGGTCAGTGCAATTATCATGGTCGCGATGGCAAATCTTTTCATGTGCTCGGTCATATTTTTTGAGGAATGGGTGCAAAATGCTGATGCCAATAACCGTTAAAGTCAATCGAC
>Ga0182024_10025567_pt1 | contig 10417 bp, 9 predicted proteins | sample P32metaG_FD_120480 | JGI IMG/M metagenome (GOLD analysis project Ga0182024, IMG submission 120480) | Permafrost microbial communities from Stordalen Mire, Sweden - P3-2 metaG (Illumina Assembly) | ecosystem: Environmental > Terrestrial > Soil > Wetlands > Permafrost | place: Sweden: Stordalen...
GAAATAGTAAAGCCGATGCACCGATTGATCCGCATTCGTGCGGAACTCCACTTCAACGCCCTTGTTGCCGTACCGCGTCGCCGCATGATAATCCAAAGTGCGGTCGATCGTCTGTCCCTGCTCATCCAGACGAACGTAGCGAAAGCCTAAGACGGTGTGATTGGTCCGCACTAGTATCTGGAGAATCGGCAGCAGCAGGCCGTCGGTCACCTGTCCGCGAAATTGCTGATCCATTTGCCGGGTGATGAAGAAGCTGCGGCCCAGTTCCGAAGCCATGGTCGTTCGCATGGCCTCCAGATACGCCGCCAAATCTTTCTTTTCGATGTCATCCCGCGTGGGAAGAGTCCCCGCTGGCTCGAGAGCCGCAAATACATAGACAGGGCTTTGCGGAAAATACTCCGTCGCCATCAACGCATCCGGACCGCTGAAAGGATAGAACACCGGTCCCGCGGTCATCGGCGCACTCTTCAGCTCCCGCGCTTGAAATTCACGCAGTCCCTGCAGCAGATCGCCGTCCGCTTTATGCCACGCGGCATCCACCAGGTCGCGATGCTGTTGCCACACGTCGTCGTTTTCGAGATTCGCGAACGGACTGCCCGGATTCCCCGGCATTCCAGCCAGGAAGCGAGCCGTATCGTCCGCATCGCGCGATCGAATTACCGGGTCGCTGGCGGCCGGCTTTCCATCTGCCGAAGCCGTAGAGACGCGGCCGCATGCCGCGAGCAGAATCGGAAGGAACGAAAGAAGGTAGAGGCGACGGTAACAATGCAGCATGATTAAGCTAGGTGATCGTCAGCTATGTCATTGAAGAATAGCAAAAGAGACCTGGGTCTCGGATTAAAGAAATTTAAGGGCGGTCGAAGGCCTCTGGGCGCCGTTCCGGTCACTCTCCGACCATCGCCACCAGTTGCTGCGTAACGGTATCCATTGCCGCGGATTGCCTCGACATGGAAGAACTCGCCGTCGCACTCTGTTGCGCACTTGCCGCCGCCTGCTGTGTAATGCGTTCAATCTCGGTGAGCGATCCGGCAATGTGCTCGATGCCACGAGCCTGCTCACCGCTGGAGATACTCACCTCGTCTACCAGTCTCTTTACCTCGATCGTCGAGGCGGTTATTCCCTGGATCGCCTGTGCCATGTGGTCGAGTTTCGCCTTGCCCTCGCGAGTCGTCTCAATCGATTCGGCGATCAGGTTCGAAGTGTCCTTCGCCGCTTGGGCGCAGCGTCCTGCCAAGTTGCGCACTTCGTCGGCAACTACGGCAAATCCCATGCCGGCCTCGCCGGCGCGGGCGGCTTCCACAGCCGCATTCAAGGCCAATATATTGGTTTGAAACGCAATCTCATCGATGATCTTGATGATTTTGGCGATTTTTTCACTGGCTGCCCCAATATTATGCATGCTCGAAACCATCTCTCCCAACTGCCGGTTGGCCTCGGTGACCTGGATATCGGTCTTTGCCATCAGGCGGGTCGCCTGCTGGGAATTATTGGCGTTGCTCTGGGTCATTGTGCTTAGTTCCTGGCTCGCTGCCGACGTCTCCTCGAGCGAGCCCGCCTGCCGCGTTGCACCGTCGGCCAGCGCCCGGCTCGCCGTCGAGATCTGACCCGACGCGTCGGAAACGCCGCGCGCGCAACCCGCAATCTGGCTGGTAAGGTCGCGCAGCCGAGCCGTCACGCCTCGTGCCACGAATACCAGTCCGATCCCCACCGCGACGCAGAGCGACAGCAATCCAACTGTGACCCAACGGCTGCCGGCTTCCTTCGATTCTGCACTCTTGGAAATCACAGTCAACTGTTCGGCCTGCTGTTCTACCAGGCCGCGGGCAAGGTCGCTCATCTTGGCCAGTTTCGGCAGCAGCGCGTCGTCGAAAGTCTTGAACGCCCGGTCCATTTGCTGCTTTTGCAGCATCGAGATGAAGCCGGCCTGCATCGTCGTGAGCGCGTTCTGCTCGCTATCGAGCGCCACCAGGCGCGTGCGGGTATCCTCGGAAGATGGCATCGCCACGAAGTCTGAGAGTTCCTGGCGCACACGCTTCTCGGCGTCCGCGTATTGTTTCAGAAAGGCGTCCGACTTAGCTTTCTGTTGCAGCATTTCGCTCGATGCCAAACCGCGCTCAAGCGCGGTCATCTCGGCGGTCGTCGCCAGAATCTGGCCGGCCAGCATCTGTTTCCTGGCGGTCACGCGGACCGCGCTGTCGAGCTCCCCTCCCAGGTCCAGATTGATCTTGAGGGATGTCACCCCAAGAACCAGAACCAGGGCGAGCATTGCGCCAAAGCTCGTCACGAGCTTCACTCCTATGGTGGCTTTCCATTTCACGGGTGTGGATCTCCTGTTCGTCAAATCGCTACATCTTGAAATCAAATTCGAGCGCCGCTATCGCTTTCGTGGGAGCGCCATCCTGGGTGAAGGGCGTGAACTTCCACTTCTTCACCGCTACAATCACCGATGGCGTCAGCATTGCGTTGCCCGAAACGAGCGTTACGTTCTCCACATTTCCATCGGCATCGATGGTCACGTCCACTTGGACCTTGCCGCTGATCCTCAACTGCCTCGCGATCGGCGGATAGTCGGGCGGCGTCTTTTTGGTGACCGCTTTCATGGCATCGTTAGTAGAAACGCGCATTTCCGCGCTCGCAAGCATGCTGAAAGTCAAAGGTATGAATAGAATCGCTGCAATACGAAGTTGCCGGTACATGGATCCTCCTCGATGGTTTCGCGCTGACGCGCTTATAAACCCATATCGGAAAACAGGAGGTTTTGTTGAATCTTTAGTAAGAGGACCGCTCGTAAGACTCTTCTGCCGCGCGCGAGCGGATCCGGCGGCTGCCGGGCCATTCGAGGCGCATGTCCTTGCAGACTTCATCGAGCATCTCGACGGTCGAGATTTTCGTCTCCTGAGCGAAGGCGGTGAGCAGCAGATTGTCGCAAATCGCATTAATCAGGCGAGGGATGCCCTGCGAACGGAGATGGATTTCGGCCATCATTTCCTCGGTGAAAATCTCCTGCTTCGGCATGCCCGCGATTTCCAGGCGCGATTCCATGTATTCCATCGCATCGCGCAAAGTGAAGGGCTGCAAATTGCAGCGCAAGACGATTCGCTGCTTCAGTTGGCGCAGATTCGGAGCGTCCAGTTTGCGATCCAGCTCCGGCTGGCCGGCCAGAATTATTTGGAGAAGCTTGCCGTTGCGATTTTCCAGATTTCCCAGCAGGCGGATCTCTTCAAGTACGTCCCAATCCAGGTTATGCGCCTCGTCGACGATCAGGACCACGGTGCGCCCTTCCTGCGCCTGTTCCACCAGCAACTGATTGAGCGCAAAGAGAACTTCCGTCTTCGACGTGCGCGCACAGGGCAGGTCGAGATCGTAGGCGATCATCTCGAAAAACTGTTCGGTGTTGATCCGCGAGTTGAAAATAAACGCGAATTCTATGTATTGCGCTTCCAGATAATCGCGCAGGCATTCGAGCATCGTCGTTTTGCCTGTGCCGACTTCGCCCGACAGGACGATGAATCCTTTGCGGGCCTGGACGCCATACACCAGATTCGCAAGCGCTTCCTCATGCTGTTCGCTGCGATAAAAGAAGGCGGGGTCGGGGCTGAGACTGAAGGGGTTCTCCGAGAAGCCAAAGAAAGCGTTGTACATGTTAAGCCAACCGCCAAAGGTCCTGAGATTGGAGGGCTTAATCAGCCTGACCCTCTCTAATTTTACTCTTCGATAGTACCACGCAAAAGCCTGAGATCAAACGGGATTTTCAGTTCTATACGTACCCTTCTTTATTTTTCAATCACTTCGAGCAAAACATACCCCGGCAGACTGGTCGGTTGATTGCCCTGGAATACCACCCTGCGAGTTTTCGGAAACGGCAACCCTGTCTGGATTGCTCTCTGATAGATGGTCGTTTGACGGAGGATTTTTCTGTAGGATTCGTCCTGCGTGTCGAGATAGGCTGATTTTCCGAGTAATCCCCCACCCCACCCCATTGATAAGACGCACGCGTCTGCCCCGACTTCCGCGGTCTTCTTTTCCAGGCTGGAAATGGTTGCGTGCAGATGCGTCAGACCCGCTAATTCGGCATAGGTTTTGTGGTGCGCGAGGAGCTTTGCGGCATAGCGATTGGACGCCTGGAACAGTTTTAAGCGATCTAAAGGTGCCTTATTTGACCATAATCCTTCGAATAAGGTGCCCGCGGAGGCCATCTCGGCGAATAAAGGGGTCGATTCCGACACTCTTTGACCGTTTACGGACCCCCTTTGCGACTTCCAACCAAGCTCGTATTTTCCGCCTCCTTTGGGAATCAGAGTGGAAACGCGGAGCAGATAGACCTTCATGCCGGCGTGGGTGACGGCATTCGAATCTCCGGCGGCAAAACGCTTCATGCGGCTCGAACCCGATCCTCCGAGCACTGCTTCTTCGGCGCGCAGAGCGGGATGGCGCGGGAGACGTTCTTCCGATAGAAGGCGCTCCGACAAATCGCGCATCGAGCCTTCCGTCCAGCGATCGGAAACCGCGCCGGTGCGCAACGCTCCTTTGATCGCCGTGCCGGGTATATAAGGACCGGCACAGGAGGTGGCGAAGGTCGGAATCGACAGATTTTCCGGAGAAGCTTTTTCCCAATGAGGGATTGCGCTCACGTTTTCAAACGGAATGCGGCGGCCGGCGAAATTTTGCGCGAATCCGCCCCATGATGCGAAATCGAGGCGGTCGGCTTTCTTCAACTGCGCCAGATATCCATCGAGGCGCGGACCTTTTGATAGCAATTTGAAAATCCGGCGCTGATCGAGAACGTTGACGTGATCCTTCCATACCATGTAGTCGATCGGCGAGAGTTTTTGCCCGTCGCCGATCAGAGTGGGAGTGAGACAGGTGATGCGATATCTCATGCCGGCCTCGCCGAGGGAGCTAATGGAATCGGGATCGCCAGTGCGAATCCGGAGCGGTATACGGGATGCGCAAAGTTTTCCGGTGCGACATCGGAGACCGCGCCCACGGGAGCGGCGGCGCTCACTATGACGCTGCCTTCGGTCAACATGCGGGTCGGCTTTTTCTCATCGCCGTGACTTTCGATTCGGCCTCCACGCGTGGAGAGCGAGTAGTTGCCGTGCTGCCAATCGATGGCATCCGAGGCACCGGGATGAAAGACCGACAGGAGCCAATATCCATTGGCGTCTTCGGAAGGATTTAAAAGGAGGCGCGGCAAGTCGCCTTCGATGAACTCGGGCATCTCGGAACGTCCCCAGCCTCGGGATCTTCCGCCTCCGAATCCGCTATCGGCGAGCAATCGCAATGCGCCTTTGAGCGGGCCGCCCCAGCGGTCTTTCGCTGCGTCGCCGGAGAACGAGGCGATCATCCACAAACCGCCGCCCGGTGTAAATTCGAGACACGCTGTCGAATGCGGCGCGACGCTTTCGCCGTTGCGGTCGACGGCGGCGTTCGACCGGACGCTGACGCGGAAGGGTCCTTGTGCGCCGCCGGAAATCAAACACTCGCTCGAGCCATCGATGGCCCAGTTGTCTTCGGCAATCGCGCGACCCGCGATCAACGACTCCACTACTTTTAGAGGGACGAAGCGCGCGCCTTTGAATCGCACTTTGGGCGAAGCGGGCGGAGGCCAGACGTTGCGCGGCGGGACCACGTAAAGAGTTTCGCCATAGAAGGGGAAGCAGGAACTGAAGCTTACGGCTGGTTCTGCGGTCGCACGTGCGGTCGCATCGAGCCAGGCGTCGAGTTCGCCCAGGCGCGCCATCGCGCCGGACACAGCGGAGAACAGAGAATCGCTGTGATAGATGCGGTCGACGCGATCGCGGTCTCCCGAGTCGGGACCGATACGCCAGGGGCCGGTGGGACGGAGCTTGATGAGCAGGGCGGACATTATCTTCCCCACACATCGACGCGAGTGTCGCCACGAGATCCGGGCTGAGCCGCCATGCGTAAGCATGAGGGTTGCCTGGACCTCCTGAAAACCCGCATGCTGACGCATGGCGGCTCAGTTGCGTTTAAAGAGTTCATTGCGTCAGTTTGATAGTTTTTCGGCGAACGCGGAATCGTTGGCTAGAGCTTGCAACGCTCCCAAGTCCGCGCCGGAGGCTAATTCGGATTCTGAGGTTCCCGACGAATAGAAGGACCGGCCTCGCCAGATTAGTTTCAGATTCCTGAAACTGACGCGGCCGCTGCCGCGCGATCCTCCGCCGCCCAGGGCGTCATCTTCCAGCAGACGCAGGCCTTCGAGAACGCGTGCGGGGAGAGCCTTATCTTCGTCGCATAGCACATCGACTACCAGACGCACTTTGAATCTGGCGCCGGCCGGGACGCGTTCAAGAGTACGCGGGTTCGCTTGCGACGTGATGCGGTCGATCGCGTTTTCGCTTTTGACCTCGGTGATTTCGTCGTCGAGATTCTCGCGCATCTGCGCGGTGATGCTCTCCTGTTCGAGAGGTGCGTCGTAAATCGTCAGCCGTGCGGGCGTGGCCGAACGTGCATCGAGCGGCTCGCCTTCTACCCGGTCGAGACGCAGAGGGCTGCGGCCAAACAGCAGTCCGATTTCATCGTCGGGACGATCGCTCTGATGGATGCGAACCTCCTGGCCCTTGCGCTTGGAAAGATAAACAAGCTCGGCGGGCGAGGTCAGGCCCAATGCATTCTCCAGCAGCGATCGGATTTTTCCTCGCAGGGAGCTGCCGGGGATGTACGGCAGACCGAAGGCGTCCTTCACCACAGGATTATCCGCGCCTCCAATTTCGAGCGAGCCCTTTCCTGCGCCGATGTGCAGGCCGGTTTCGCAATGGAGGTCGCCGGAGAGAATCAGTTTGCCGATCAACTGCAATTTCGTGTGAGCCGTGTGCGTGGCCATGAATTTCCTTAATTACTCGTTGTAGGCGACAATCGCCTCGAACAGATCTTTGAATCGCTCATAACCGCGAGCGTCGTTTTTGCGCGTGACCTGCAACAGCAGCCGTTCCAGAGCATCGAGGCTGCGGAGCGAATGACGCGCGATGGTGTACGCCAGGCGGGCGCGCAGCATTACAAACTGGTGCTGGCGCTCACTCTCAGGAGCGCGAACGGCCCGCCGAACCGCGTTATAGAGGCGTCGTAATTGGCTCTTCGTTCCCGAATCCATGTCGCGCATGCGCATAACGACTACGTGGGCCTGGTTGTCCAGATATAGGCTGTCGGAGATTAGCTTTTCGAGCTCGATGTCGACGGGGCCGTCGAAGGGTCGTCCGCCACCGCCGCCAAAGTTGGGCCGTCCGCCTTCGCGACGGTCTCCGCCACGGCTTTCACCACCACGGGGTCCTTCGCCGCGGGGGCCACCTTCGGGACGCGGACCGCGGTCGGCACCGCCTTGAGGGCGATTGCCGCGGTCCCCTCCGGGGCCCTGGGCAGGTCGGGGACCTGCCCCACTGTTTTTCGGTTTATCGTCTCTACCTTTTTCCGGACGCGGGGGACGCGGCGGGGCAGCAGGCTCCGGTTGAACGGCTTCGGCCGGTTTTGGGGTTTCCTCCGGCTTCGCAGGTTCGAGATTTTCTACTACGGGTTGCACTTCGTCTGACATTGCTTTCCCTTCGTTACGACTCGGCGGACCTCACTCGGCTGACAACCTTGCCCATTCTAGCGCCACGCGGCCTGCCGGTCGCAACTTGACTGTAACCGCGCTGCGGCCGATGAGGTCGGCGATCAGGGCCGTTTGCGCTTTTTGAAAATCGCCGCGCTGCGGGCCGGTGGTGCGCGCCGCGCCCAGGATTCTGCGAATGCGGCGATGATAGCGCCAGGGACGCTCGCCTCCGCTGCGACGAGCCTGCCGCTTCGACACTTTCGATTGCGTCTCGCGATAGATGCCGCAGAGATCCTTGAGGTACTGCGGCGAGACATTGAAATCCGCCACCATGCGCGTGAGAGAATCCTTCAACTCAGCCGCTTCCGCGAATTGCTTCCATTCGAGCGTGCGACCGAGGACCCAGATGCAGTCCTTGTCCGCGGACTTGGCTGCTTCGAGGCGCTGCCCAGCTTCCTCAAATACGGCGCTGAGCGAGGCGTCGACGGAGGGCGCAAGCGCAAGCGCCATGCTGATCGTTTTGCCCTCCGGTCCGTCGAAATTCTTCAGGTTCGCTTCGGCGAAGCGGTGGAACAGGCGCTCGATCTCACGCGCGAGAGCGATGAGCGAATCCCAGGCGCCATAGACAGCGAAATCGTCGCCACCCGAAAAAATGACGGTGACTTTCCGCCAGAATTCGGGCATGGAGCAGAGGACTTCTAATTCGCCCGCGAAAAACTGCTTGTAGAGCACCGAGAGCTGGATATGCTCCTCGACACTCTCCGCGCGTCGGATACGGATGCCGAAGTTATCGACGTCGCCGCACAACACACCCCAGGTTTGAAGACCGGCGGCGCGTGAGGCGATTTCGGCCGTGGACGCGGGGTCAAGACCGTCATCACTGGGCGCCGCGTGACGGGCGAAGGGCAACGCGTCGGCGGCGGACCACGCGAGGGTCCATACATGCTTCCCTTCCCCGATTTGAATACGACCCGGAGTTTCGGGCGACCACGCCGCGGATTCCGCATTGCGCAGCTTCATGCCGAGCTGAGTGGCGAAATACTCTTCTCCGGCTTCGAGACTTTCCGCGACGTCGGAAAATCCGGGAGCACCGCGGCGGCGATCCATTTCCTCGGTCAGACGGCGGCGAACGATGCTCCAGTCGCCTAAGTTTTCGGTCACACTCCAGATCAGTTTCAGAATGCCGCCGCTGAGGGCGCTGATTTCGGCACCAGCGGCTTCCAGGAATTTTTCAGCGGTATCGCGCGATTCTTCGGGCAGGAGAACCAGGAATTGTCCGCCTCCGCTCGATCCGAGCAGAATTTTCGCCAACCCCAGTTCGGCGAGAAGCGCGCGGGGGAGCACTTCGCTCAACAGAGCGATCCAGTGCGACCGGCCGGTAAAGACCTGATCGTGGTCGTTTTGCGTGGGGGCGTAAAGAAACTCGTCGATGCCGAGGAGCTTCCCCTGAAGAAATATCTGCAAGGACATTCTGGGGCGGAACTTTTACATTAGCACGGCCAGGGTGCCGAGGCGGATAGAAATTGCCTACCGAAGTGGCCTGTCGCAGGAAACCGTAACTATCCGCGACTTAAGCGATTTTGCTGGTGGAAATGTTCACGTCTATCCGCATGCTTACGCATGGCGGCTCAGTATGCTTAAAAGGAACTGATTGCGAGCGCCTACATAAGGTTAGCTGGAACATTTAGAATGACCGGGGGGCATAGGGAATGTATTCCAGCCGGTGGATTGAGACGAATGGCATCCGCATGCATTATGTCGAGGAGGGATCGGGGCCGCTCGTGGTCCTGCTGCATGGGTTTCCGGAGTCGTGGCATTCGTGGCGGCATCAGCTTGGCGCGCTGGCCGAGGCGGGGTTTCACGCGGTGGCGCCGGATTTGCGAGGCTATGGGCAGACGGATCAGCCTGAGGCTCTGGAAGCGTACGACATTTTTCAGCTCACCGGCGATGTGGTGGGATTGGTGAACGGGCTCGGCGAGAAATCGGCGGTGATCGTCGGACATGATTGGGGCGCGCTCATCACGGCGTACGCGGCGCTGTTCCGGCCGGATATGCTTCGCGCGGTCGCACTGCTGAGCGTGCCTTACTCGCCTCGGGGGAAGGTGAATCATACCGAATGGGAGCAGCGGAAATATCCAGGCAAAATTTTTTATCAGGCGTCGCTGCGGAGTCCGGGGGCGAATCAATTTCTGATGGCCGATGTGAGGTCGAGTCTTTTGAGAGGGCTCTATTCACTATCGGGAGAGGCGGAGGGGGAGGATCGGTGGAGTCCGGTTCGGGATCCGGCGGCGGCGCGCGGAATCGCGACTGCTCCGAAAATGCCTTCCTGGTTAACGGAGGAGGATCTCGATTTTCTGGTCGGGGAATATACGCGCGCGAGCTTCACCGGAGGATTGAATTATTACCGCAATATGGATCGGAACTGGGCGCTGACGCCGTTTTTGGATGGCGCGAAGATTTTGCAGCCTACGTTGTTTATCGCCGGCGATCGCGATCCGGTGATCGAATTCACGCGGGGTGCTTATGACAATCTGGCGGTTAACATTCCGAATTTGAAGAAGAACGTCTTGCTGCCGGGGGTCGGACATTGGACGCAGCAGGAGAGGCCGGAGGAAGTGAATCGATTGCTCATTGAGTTTCTCAAAGCATTAAAATAGAATTGATGAAACGATTCGTTCCCGTCCTGATCGCGTGCGGTATTTTTGCCGCCGCAGCGTTTGCCTGGCAGCAAAAGACCGATCTGCCTGCGCCATACGCGACTCCGTCTTCGCGCAACAATCCGAGAGTGATCGAGCGTCCTGAGGGCGCGCAATTGAAGCTCGCGCAAGGATTCAGCGCGGAAGAATATCTCACCGATTTCAAAGTCCC
>Ga0182024_10025568_pt1 | contig 10415 bp, 9 predicted proteins | sample P32metaG_FD_120480 | JGI IMG/M metagenome (GOLD analysis project Ga0182024, IMG submission 120480) | Permafrost microbial communities from Stordalen Mire, Sweden - P3-2 metaG (Illumina Assembly) | ecosystem: Environmental > Terrestrial > Soil > Wetlands > Permafrost | place: Sweden: Stordalen...
TACTGGTCCACCCTGCTGCGTTTTGCTACTCTTCTTCATGGCTGGTCTCCTTTTGCACCCTCGAGTGCGTATCGAAAGCTTAGCTTTCGACGAGGCCAGCCGTCTCATCCCATCTAAAGCCGTGTAGCGAATATGGCGTTTTCGGCACGGCTGAAGCCGTGCCCTTCGTTCAGAGTAATTTTCCGCGGGCCGTTTTGCGCTTAGGAGCCTGTTCCCGGCACAGACAACAGGGCCACGCTGTCAGGCCCTAACTTGACGTTCGCGCCGCTCAAGGCAATGGAGTCGTCGGAGGCCAACAGCAGCTGGGCACCGTCGCCTACTTCCACGTGCGCCGGTGCCTGCCCCAGGTTGCAGGCGATGCGCAGACTTCCTCGTTCCAGCACCAGCCACTGCGCCTCCTCGTCGAATCGCACGTTCACGGCGTTGAGGTTTCCATCGGTCAGTCCGCTCAGGTTACGCCGCAGATTGATCAGGTCTTTGTGCCACTGCAGCAGCGAGCCGTGCGGCTGCTCAGTCAATTCGGCCCAATCCAACTTGGATTGAAGAAAGGTTTGCTCGTCTTGGGGGTCTGGAATCTGATCCGGGGCCCAGCCGAAAGCCACAAATTCCTTTTTGCGTCCCTCGGAAATCATCCTGCCCAGCTCAGGGTCGTCGTAGTCAGTGAAATACAGGAAAGGAGCGGACGCGCCAAACTCCTCCCCCTGGAAAAGCATGGGAACGAATGGCGCAGTGAGCACCAGCGCGGCGGCTATTTTCGCCCGGCCAACGCCGGCCTCGTGGCTGACGCGCTCGCCCTGGGCGCGGTTGCCGACCTGATCATGGTTTTGTACAAACCCGATAAAACGATGACCCGACAAGCCGACGATCTGCCGGCCGTGGTTCCGCCCGCGATATTCAGAGTAGTTGCCGTCGTAAACAAAAACGCAGCGTAATGACTTGGCCAACTGGGCGAGCGAACCGAAGTCCGCATAGTACCCCGCTCGCTCACCAGAGATGACGGAGAACAAAGCGTGGTGAAAGTCGTCGCTCCATTGGGCATCGAGACCGTATCCGCCCGCCTCTTCGGCCTTCACGATCCTGGGGTCGTTCAAATCGCTCTCGGCGATCAGGGCGAAATGTTTTCCCATCGCTGCTTCGAGCCTTCTTACTTCCCCGGTGATCTCTTCCAGAAAGTGGATGGCAGAGCGATCGACATAGGCGTGCACAGCGTCCAGGCGCAATCCATCGATGTGGTAATCGCGCAGCCACATCAACGCATTGTCGATCAGGAAGCGGCGCACTTCGGTGGCGCCGGCTTCTTCGAAATTGACCGCGTCACCCCAGGGCGTGGTGTGGCTGTGGGTAAAATACGGGCCGAATTTTCCCAGGTAATTGCCCACCGGGCCGAGGTGGTTATAAACCACGTCCAGCAGCACGGCGAGCCCTTTGCCATGGCAGGCATCCACGAATCGCTTAAGGTCATCGGGCTCGCCGTAGGCATTGAAGATCGCATACAAATCCACACCGTCGTAGCCCCATCCGCGCTTGCCGGGGAAGTTTGCGATGGGCATCAGCTCTACGTGGGTCACGCCCAGGTCTTTCAAGTAGTCCAGCCGGCCCTCTGCCGCTTGCAGCGTTCCCTCCGGTGTGAACGTGCCCAGATGCAGCTCGTAAATAAGTGCGCTGGAGAGAGGCGGCGCCTGCCAGCCGCTGTCCCTCCATGCGAACGCCGCATGATTCACCACTCGGGACTCACCATGAGCACTGTAAGGTTGCCACTGGCTTCGCGGATCGGGAAGAGCTGGTTCCAAACCATCGATCACGAACCCGTAGTCTGTGCCTGGGCCTGCCTCTTCCACCGCCGCTGACCAATAGCCCCTGGGCTTTTTTCCCAAAGGAAACTTTTTGTTTCCGATTTTGACGTCCATGGTGCTGGCGCGAGGAGCCCAGACCTCAAATACGTGCATTCCAATCCTCCAATGCAGAACTACATGCTTCCAGTGGGATGCGGACTGGGTCGCCTACTTCGTTGGCTCGACATTGAAGCCGGCCAGGTTGACGGCAGCATTCACCAGCGAGATATGTGAAAGCGCCTGGGGAAAATTACCCACCAGACGCCTGGCGCCAGTGTCGTATTCCTCAGCAAGCAAACCCACGTCATTGGCCAGTGACAGTACGCGCTCGAAAAGCTTACTGGCATCGCCGTCTCGCCCTTGCAGCTTGAGCGCACTTACCATCCAGAAACTGCAGGCGAGAAACACTCCTTCGCCGGGAGGCAGGCCATCCGAAACCTTTTCCGTGTTGTACCGTAACACCAGTCCGCCCGACATCAGGTTGCCCTCGATTGCTTTGAGCGTGCCCTGGACGCGCGGATCCTCCGGGGGGAGAAACCCAACCTGAGGCATCAGCAGCAACGCTGCATCGAGATGCTCCGAGCCGTAGCTTTGCACAAAGCTGCCCAGCTTTTCGCTGTAGCCGCGGCTGCAGATCTCGTCGTGAATCTTTGTCCGCACCTTCTGCCACCGCTCCACGGGAGCGTTGGCATGCAACATTCCAGCCGCCTTGATGGCCCGGTCGAACGCAACCCAGGCCATCATCTTGGAATAAGTAAAGTGCTGCCGGCCCCCGCGCGTTTCCCAGATACCCTCGTCGGGCTCCTGCCAGATGGTTTCAAGATGTTCCACCATGGCCCGAAGCATGGGAAACGACAGCTCCCCATCCTTCCCCAGCTTGCCCAGCGCGTGATGAAATGCGGCCATCACCTCCCCATAGATGTCCAGCTGCAGCTGTTCTGACGCTGCATTCCCTATGCGCACTGGTTTGGAGTCTTCATAGCCGGTAAGCCAGGCTATTTCGCGTTCGGGCAAAAAGCGCTGACCGGCGATGCCGTACATGATCTGAACCTGATCGGGGCTGCCGGCTATCGCGCGCAGCAACCATTGCTGCCAGGCTTTCGCTTCCTCGTAATACCCGCCAAACATGAACGAGAGCAAAGTGAACGTCGCGTCGCGCAGCCAACAATAGCGATAATCCCAATTCCTGGGGCCGCCCAACTGTTCCGGTAAGGACGTAGTCACCGCGGCGACGATCCCCCCGGTCGGAAGATAGGTGAGAGCCTTCAGAGTGATCAGCGAGCGCTCCACTGCCTCCCGGTAGGGTCCTTGGTAGCAGCTCTCAGCTGACCATTTCTCCCAGAAGTCTTGTGTCTCCTCGAGTGCCTCGCTCACATCGATGGACCGCGGCACATGCAGGTGTGAAGGCCCGTAAGTCATCACGAAATCGACGCTTTCCCCCGCGCTCACTGTGAATTCGCTCACCGTAGAGAGTCCTTTGCCCTTAAGCGGTACTGCGGTGTGCAGCACCACCAGGTCAGGCCCGGCGATGGCGCGAATGCCACCGTGCCGCCGCGTAACCCAGGGCACGGTGTCGCCGTAGTTGAAGCGCAATGACATTTCCATCTTCATCGGTGCGCTTCCACGAATTCCTTTCACAATGCGGACGAGATCGGAGTTGGTGCCTCGAATCGGCATGAAGTCGATCAGCATGACCGCGAAATCAGCAGTCTCGAAGGTGGTCTCCAGAATGAGGGTGTGCTCGCGATACTTGCGCGTCGTCTTCTCCACTTCGGTGGCGGGCGCCAACAGCCAGCGGCCATTTTCCTCCGTCCCCAGCAAGCGGGCGAAACACGCGTCGGAGGCGAAGTCCGGCCAGCAAAGCCAATCGATCGATCCATCCAGGCAGACGAGTGCGGCCGTCTGGCAGTCACCTATGACCGCGTAGTTTTCAATCGGAGCGTGGGCCTTTTTCGTGGTATCTGTCATTCCATCCTCAGGACTCATTCTACGGTTGGGATGACAAGGGGTAGAACACGCACAATGGGCAGCATCTGCAGTTGAGGCAATGTCCGCCAGGCCTAGCGATAGTAGCCTCCCTCTTCTCCCCCTTTCACCTGGCCGTACTCCAACAGGGTAACCAACAGCACGCCGCCGCAGATATTGCCCAACGTTGCCGGAGCAAGCCAGGCAAAATACCGAGACATAGTGAGCTGATGATCGAGAATCGCCGAGAGAATCTCTCCACTGGTCGCAATGCAATGGGCAAAACCACCCAGGCCTACGACAAACGTCAACAGCCAAATCAGCATGACGGAGCCGGTGATGGAGTGGCTGCCACTTACCAGCCAGGCGACCAGCGCGATGATCCACCCGCCGATGACAGCACTCCAAAATACGTGGCTGGTCGTCACCCCGGCCGCCTCCACGCCCATGTGCGTCATCGCCGTCACGAACTCGGGCCGTAATGCGCCGGTGCGCACGGCGAGTAGCGCGAAGAGAAAGGCTCCAAGAACATTGGAGGGAAAAACGATGGCCCACAGGCGGAGGGTTCTCAAGCCATGACGACGTTCGGCGAGCATGAGCGCGACTGGATAGAGCGTGTTCTCCGTGAACAGCTGAGCCCGGCCGAGGATAACGGCGATGAATCCGATGGGATATAGGAGGTCGGCGATGAACCTGGCGACCGAGCTTTGCCCCAGTTGAGCGATCACAATCGACGTGCTCAGGGCGGTAAGGCCCATGGTGATTCCACCGGCCACTCCGGAGATAAAAAGCCCCACAGCCGCGCGATCCAGCTCATGGCGCGCGTTACGCGAAACCTGTTCGTAGATCTCATTTGCTGTTGGCCGGTCGAGTTCGGTTTGAACCTGGGATGATCCGGCACTCGCTTGCGGCTCCGTCTGGGACTTCTTTCTCAACTTACGTAAGGGCACGAAAGCTCCAATCTGGAAGATCATCGGCCAGAAAAGGGCTCGACGCTATCGAATCCATCTGTCACGCAAACGGGTACCACGGCGCGTTGCCGAAGGAAGAAAGCGTCGCAATGCGGATGTCTTTGATCATCTCGAAAATTTTCTCGATCGCCTGCGGCCGGGTCAGAACTTCGCTCATCGTTTTCTTTCAGCTCAGTGTGATGCGACCGAGCGCGCAAATCGCCGCACCGCAGGATCACTCGCCAATGGCTGCCGTGCGATGAAATATTCTCAGGCGCGGTGGTACATTCATGTCTGTTGAAATTAACCGCCAAGGCGACTGATAGGGAGGGCTCTTGTTACCTCAAAAATCCTGCTTGACCGTGCTGCTGTGCGCCGCCCTATTTGTGGCTCTTGCCGCCACCATGACTGCGGCTGCCGCAAATTCCGGCCCGAGCATACTGAAGGCGCCGGACATGGCTAACCTGATGCCTGCGACGGTTTTCTTCCGTGGCCAGGTGGCGAGCATACAGGCACGTAATTCGGGCGGAGTGAAGCTGGCTGATGGAATGTTGGTGCTTTGCGCCCTGGTGGATACTTCAGGCTACTCAACCGCGGTGCAGCAGAAATATCAAGGTTATTTCATCACCGAGGTAGCTCTCGAAATCAATGGACAGATGCTGAAGCCGGGAGCTTACGGCGTGGGTTTTGTGGAGGGAAATAAGTTCCTGGTGATGGACCTCGGCGCGCACGACCTGTTCACTGCCGCCGGTGTTCACGATACAGAGTTGAAGCGGCCTACGCCTTTGCAGATTCTCGCAGACACCGCACCCAACCGCTACCGGCTTTACATCAACCGCAATTACGTAGTCTTCTCTCCAGTCCCGGGTACCTGACCCTGCACGAAAGGTGTAGATAGAAGGCCATCTTTTTCCGCCGAATCAGTCGATAATCTCAGGAACGGAAAGAGGTTTGCATGGTCTCCCCCACCCCTGTCAACCCGCCTGGCCAGACTGCCGACTCCGCCCGCGGATTGGCAGTGAGTTCACCGGCCGGTAACAACGCCACCGGCCGCTTCCTCGACACATTCGGCTTTCATCTGCTTTTCGTGCTGCTAGGGATCGCCCTTGCCTTCATGTAGTCCCTGAAGGGACCCCGCGCGTTCATGCCTCAGCATGCAAACGGTGTGGTCTCATGGGCCAGGATTCTGGCAACCGCAGACCTCAACCCCCCTGGGTTGTTCAGATCCACCTGATAGGTTGGGGATTCGAGCTTTCGATCCTCGCCTGACCGAATCGCCAATATTCTGGGATGCGGATCGAGCTCCAGGGCCTGGGCGATCAAGCTTCTGGCCATCGTTTCCTTCACGGTTTGACTGAAGATCAGCAGGTCGTATTGCCTCGACCGCATGGCGTCTCCTGCGTCGCGTGAGCTTACAGTCGTTATCTGCCAATCTCGCAGCAGCTCGGCGCGGGTATGCAACAGAACCGGGTCGTCACCAATAATCAGAATCAAGGCTTTCACGTTCAAAAACCCCCTTTTGGCGCGGTGCCGCAGACCTAAAGGAAGAACAAAGTACTGCAAAGGATTGACGACAATATTAACTCTAGAGTTTGCCCGCCGCCAGCAGGACTTTTTACCACGCTCCACGCGATAACCAGTTTTTCACTCCCAATGCGGCACGCCCGTACTACACTCGTAAGCACTTTATGCGTTGGACTCCCGGTGGTCTTAGCAGCGACGTTGAGGATAGGCGAGGCCAGTCAGGTGGCGGCTTCGGCGGAGGCGGGCTGGGAATCGTCGGGTTTCTCATCCTGCTGGTGATCAGCCTGGTGACCGGGCGCAACTACATTGGCGCCTATTTTTCCGGCGGTGGTGTAGCTCATCAACAGCAAAGCGGGCCGCGGGCAGTGTCTCCCCAGGAGGACCGCTCCGCGCAGTTGGCTTCCTTTGTGCTGGGCGATGCCCAGGACACCTGGACGCAGATTCTCGCCAAAGAAGGCGTCCGCTATCCCAGGGCGCGCCTGGTGCTGTTCCGCGACTATACGCAGTCAGGCTGCGGTGCGGCGCAATCCTCGACCGGGCCGTTCTATTGCCCAGCAGACCAGAAGGTTTATCTGGATTTGGGGTTCTGGGATCAATTGAAGCAGTTCGGCGCGTCAGGCGAGTTTGCGCAAGCGTACGTGATTGCACATGAAATTGGGCACCACGTGCAGAATGTGCTGGGCATCGAGCGCAAGGTGCGGGGTATGCAGCAACAAAATCCCCAGGCCCGGAACCAGCTATCCGTGGCCATGGAGTTGCAGGCAGACTGCTTTGCCGGAGTATGGGCTCACTCGACCGCTGAACGGCAAATACTCGAACAAGGGGACGTGCCTGCAGCTCTACAGGCCGCAGCGGCCGTCGGCGACGACCGCATGCAGAAGATGGCGCGGGGATACGTTACCCCGGACTCGTTTACCCACGGCTCCTCGGAGCAGCGGGTGTCATGGTTCAACCGCGGGTATAACACCGGCCAAGTGAGCGCCTGCAACACGTTCAGCGGCGGACGATAGACTGATAGAACTGTCGTCAACTCCTCAGAGCCTGGCGGCAACCGCCTTGGTTTCCGTGTAATGCTCCATGACTTCCTTGCCCATTTCCCTGCCCCAGCCGGATTGTTTGTAGCCGCCGAACGGCCAGGCAGGATCTCCGTAATTGTGGGCGTTGATGCAGACCGTGCCCGCCCTGATTTTGCGCGCCATCATATGCGCGGCTTTCAGGTTTTGTGTCCACACGCTTGAGGAAAGGCCATATTCAGTGTCATTGGCGAATTTGGCGACCGCGTCCAGGTCGGAATCGTCGAAGGATTGGATGCACACCACCGGCCCGAATATCTCTTCTCGCACTACCTTCATCGAGCGATTGGTTTGGGCGAGGACGGTTGGCTCGACAAAATAGCCCTGGTTGCCCATGGCCTTGCCGCCGGTGACCACCTCGGCGCCCTCTTGCCGTCCCGCCTCAAGAAAGCCGGTTACGCGGTTGTGCTGTTCCTTCGAGACCAGTGGTCCCAGGTTGACTGTCGGATCCAGGCCATGCCCCACCTTCAGCTTGCCCGCCTCCCTGGTGACGCCGTCAACGATCTTGTCGTAGATCGATTTATGGGCGAAGAGCCGGGAACCTGCAGTGCAGCATTGGCCCTGGTTATAGAAGATCGCGCTGGCCGTTCCAGCGATGGCGAGTTCCAGGTCAGCATCTGGGAAAACGATGGCCGGTGATTTGCCGCCCAGTTCCAGAGAGACCCGCTTCAGGTTGCCGGCTGCCGCCTTGACGATCAGCTTGCCGACTTCGGTGGAGCCGGTGAAGGCAACTTTGTCGACATCCGGATGTTCTGCCAGTGCGGCTCCGGCGGTCTCGCCATATCCGGTGATGATGTTCACTACGCCATCAGGGAAACCGGCCTCGGTGATGAGCTCGCCCAGGCGGATCGCCGAGAGCGGCGTCTGCTCCGCGGGCTTGAGCACGATGGTGCATCCCGCCGCCAGGGCGGGCGCCAGTTTCCAGGCGGCCATCATCAGGGGAAAGTTCCAGGGGATAATCTGGCCTACGACGCCGACCGGTTCGCGAATGGTATAGACGTGCCAGTTGCCCGGAGTCGAAACCTGAATCTGCTCACCGTTTAACCGCGTCGCCCATCCCGCCATGTAGCGGAACATTTCGATGGATCCGCCGACATCGTCGCGGCGAGCGTTGGTGACCGGCTTTCCGTTGTCCAGCGCTTCCAGTTCGGCAAGTTCATCCGCATGACGCTCGAGCAGATCTCCCAGCGACCAGACAAGGCGCTGCCTTGCAGCGGGCGAGATGCGAGACCACGGTCCGGTCTCGAAGGCCCGGCGCGCAGCCGCAACCGCGAGATCGATATCCGCCTTATCCCCGGCGGGGACGTGAGCAATGATTTCTTCCGTCGCGGGGTCCTCGACCGCAAAGGTCTCTCCGCTGCGGGCATCCACCCATTTACCGTCGATCAGCATTTGATGTTTCTTGGCCAGAAAGGCGGCCGCGGCTGAACTGAGCGCCGGCCTGCGGATGGCAGCCGTCGTCTCTGTCGTTGTGATGGGCATTGGGGAAGCTCCTTGCGGTGACAATTTTCTTGCGCCTAATGTTGCCTCCGCCAGCCCCGGAGTGTCAATGCGCGGGCGGTCATGAATGTGCACGCGGTTGGCAGCGAAACATTGACAACATCGCGACAATATCGTGACAACCGTCACCTATAAAAAATCTACGCTTCTCCCGGCATGAAAACGCAGAGCTCTGATCACGCAAGATCGTGTGCACATAGCCGAGGAGGACAAATATGGAACTGAACCGCATACTCTCCCGTCGCATCCGTGTGCTTGGCTTGGTCTTCTCGATCGTCGCCGTCGCGGATGGCAGCGCTTTTGCCGCTGATCCATCTTCCATCGCGACGTTAAACACCATCACCACCATCAGCACTACCATACCGGCGAACGGAGACGTAAATCCGTATGGGGTGGCTCGCGTACCCAGGACTAAGGGAACCCTGGTGGAAGGTCGATTCCTCATCAGTAACTTCAACAACGGGGCAAACCAACAAGGAACAGGCACCACCATTGTGCAAATCGCGCCCAATGGGGCTTTCAGTCTCTTTGCACAGATCGACGCGAGCAAGGTGTCCTGTCCTGGAGGTATTGGACTGACGACCGCACTGGTAGCTCTGCGAAGCGGCCTGGTGGTAGTTGGAAGTCTGCCCACGATGGCAGGAGATCCGACGAGCTCCCAAGCGGGTTGCCTGATCGTCCTCGACAGCAATGGCAAGGTGATCAAGACAATTTCCGGTCATAACATCAATGGTCCATGGGACATGACTGCCGCGGACGGCGGTGGGCTGGTCGCCCTGTTTGTGACCAACGTGCTCAACGGTACAGTCGCCGCGGGAGGTAGCGTAGTGAATGAGGGAACAGTTGCGCGTCTGCTCCTGAGCATCCCCGAGAGTGGAGCCCCACAATTGCTCAATAGCACGGTGATTGCCTCCGGATTCCCGGAGCGCACCGACCCGAACGCATTGGTCATCGGCCCGACAGGCGTCGCGTTTGATGACCGCACGGGAATACTGTACGTCGCAGACAGCCTGAAAAATAGGATCGCGGCGATTCCCGCCGCGCTGTTCCTCACGAAATCCGCGGGCCCTGGCAATACCCTGACTCAGGGGGGAGCGCTCAATGATCCACTCGGCCTCACGCTCACGCCCGATCACCACCTCATTGCGGCGAACGGGGATGACGGCAACCTAGTCGAGATCAATGCCCTGAGCGGTAAACAGATTGCGGTCAAACTTGTCGACAATACCGGAGGACCACCCCCGGGCGCAGGCGCGCTATTCGGGTTGATTGCGGTTCGCGACGGTGTCTATTTCGTAGATGACGCCTCGAATACGTTCAACTTGCTTCACTGATTGTAGAAGTCGGGTAGCTCATTCAGGTGGGGTGACAGTGGCAAGGTCGCGGGCTTGTGTCCCCCACCGAGGCGTATTGCTGGCCGCGGGGAAAGTGTGCGCCATAAGCGCCCTAAGCGCCATAAGTCCCGGCAAGAGGCTTCCGACAATCGACTGCCAAGGACGAAGCAGGGGGGATCGATAGCCGGTCCCATCCGCAAAGAATCGAGTTTCGGCGGCGGTTTACAACGCCGCCGA
>Ga0182024_10025569_pt1 | contig 10415 bp, 9 predicted proteins | sample P32metaG_FD_120480 | JGI IMG/M metagenome (GOLD analysis project Ga0182024, IMG submission 120480) | Permafrost microbial communities from Stordalen Mire, Sweden - P3-2 metaG (Illumina Assembly) | ecosystem: Environmental > Terrestrial > Soil > Wetlands > Permafrost | place: Sweden: Stordalen...
GACGAGTTGTTCGGGCCAGAGCGGTTCCTGAACGAGGTCATCTGGGCCTATGACTACGGCGGTCGCGCCCGGGACCGCTGGCCGAAAAAGCACGACAACATCCTGTGGTACTCGAAATCCGCAAAGTGGACCTTCAATATCGACGACATCGACCGGGTCCCGTACATGGCCCCAGGCCTCGTGGGCCCGGAGAAAGCCGCCCGCGGCAAGCTCCCGACCGACACATGGTGGCTTACCATCGTGCCTACCAACGGGACCGAGCGGACCGGTTACCCGACGCAAAAACCCCTCAAGTTGCTGGAGCGTGTCGTGAGGGCTTCGAGCAACCCCGGGGACCTGGTGGCCGACTTTTTTTGCGGGAGCGGGACAACCGGAGTTGCCGCCAAAAAGCTCGGCCGGCGCTATCTGCTCGTCGACGACAACCCCGACGCGATCAGGATCACAAACGAGCGCCTTGCGCTGTAGCCGCTCCAGGAACCTCTAGAGGGCCAGGTTGGCGTGGATTTGCCGGGTCGCCTCGGAGCGGTTGAGCGTATAGAAGTGGAGCCCCGGAGCCCCCTTGTCGAGCAATTGGGCGCACAACTCCGTGGCGGCGTCGACGCCGGCCTTCGCCACGTCGTCGGGCCCGCCGCGTTCAGCCGCTGCCTCGAGCCGCTCGACGAGCCAGCGCGGCACCGCACAGCCCATCTGAGCGATCCGGGGGATAGATGCCAGGCTCGTGACGGGCAGGATCCCCGGGAGCACAGGCTTGTTGAGCCCCTTTGCCTCGACGTCTTCGACGAGCGAGAAATAATCCGCGATGTCGAAGAAGAACTGTGTGACAGCAAAGTCGGCAACCCGTAATTTCTGAGCCAGGAAGCGCCGGTCGCTCACCAGGCTGGGCGAGCGCGGGTGGCCCGAGGGGTGGGCCGCCACGCCGATGCAAAAGCCACCGATCGCCCGCGCGAGCTCGACCAGTTCGAGAGCATGGCTCAGCTCGCCCGTCGGGACCTCGGGATCGGTCGGGGCGTCGCCCGCGAGTGCCATCAGGTTCTCGACTCCGGCTTTCCTGAAACTGACCAGTATGTCGGCCAGCTCCAAGCGGGTGTGGCCGCTGCAGGTCAAATGCGCCATCGGGTGGAGCGATGTAAGGCGCAACATCGACGTTACGAGGTCCGTGGTGCGTTGCCGAGAGGACGGGCCGCCCCGGTAGGTGACCGACACGAACGACGGCCGAAGTGGCTGGAGGTCGAACAGGGTCTGGACAAGGCGCGCCTGTTCGGCATCGGTCTTCGGTGGGAAGAACTCGAACGAGTACGTGCGCCCAGCTGCGAGAAGGTCCGAGATCCTGGCCATCGCTACAGGATAAGACCTCAGCCCTGCGGACCGATCGACCCCTCGGCGGCCGCAACGGTGTTGCGCAGCAGCATCGCGACCGTGGTTACCCCGACACCGCCCAGGCGGGGAGTGACCCAACCGGCGACCTCGCCGCACCGTTCGTCCACGTCGGACAGGGCCTTGCGCCCTTCCCACGTGATACCGCCACCGATCACGCAGGAGCCGGGGACGATCACGTCGGGCGTGATCATGTTCGGCACTCCGGCGGCGCCCACGACGATTTCGGCTCGCCGTGTGTACTCTGCCCAGTCCTTCACCCCTGTGTGCACCACGGTCACCGCGGCGTTGGCTCCGCGTTCCTTGAGAGACAAGAGCAGGGCCAGGGGGCGGCCCAGGGTAGGACCGCGCCCCACGATGACCACCGACCGGCCCTCCACCGGCACGCTGTAGTGCTTGAGCATCGCCAGGATGCCGAGAGGGGTGTTCGGCCTGGGGTGGCCTCGTTCCCCCAGGGCCAGGTAACCGAGGTTGACCGGGTGCAGCCCGTCCACGTCCTTGGAAGGCAATACCCGTGCGAGCGCCTCGGCATAGTCAAAGCCCGCTGGGACGGGGTTTTGGACCAGGAACCCGTCTACGAGGGGGTCGTCGTTCAGCTGGTCCACGGATTCGAGCAGATCCTGCTGCGTAGCATCGGCCGGCACACGCAGGTCCACGGACGCGATGCCGTAGCGTTCGCACATCTCGTGCTTCCGGGCGACGTAATGAACGCTCGCCGGGTCGTCCCCGACGAGGATTGTCCCGAGCCCGACGGTCTTGCCGGCCGCGGCGAGCTTGGCGACAGCCTCACCGACCTCGGCCAAAACGGCATCGGCGACCGGTGCACCGGACATAACAACTGCTGCCATTTCGCTCCTAATGCCTGAACTGTCGCTCGCCGGTGAAGACCATAGCAATCCCATGCTCCTCGGCTGCCGCAATTACCTCGGCGTCGCGAACCGAACCTCCGGGTTGTGCGATGCATGTCACCCCAGAGGCCGCAATGGTATCGAGGCCGTCCCTGAAGGGAAAGAAGGCGTCGCTCGCGCCAGACCCGCCCCTCGCTCTCCCCGCGGCTCGTCCCACGGCAAGTTCTCCAGCGGTGACTCGGTTTTGCTGTCCACCGCCGATCCCGACGGCCATCCCGTTCGCAGCGAGCACGATCGCGTTGGACTTGACTGCAGCGCAGACCCTCCAGGCCAGTTGCACGTCCCGCCAGTTGTCCTCGCTCGGCTTCATGGATGTAACTATTTCCCACTCCTCGGGACCTCTGGCCAGGCGGTACGGGCTCTGTACCAACCATCCCCCGCTCACCTGGCGGACATGCCAGGCAGCGACGTTAGGTGCAGGGGCGCTGAGCACGCGCATGTTCTTGCGCTTGGCGGCAAAAAGGGCCAGCGCGCCTTTGCTGTAGCCAGGGGCGATGACAACGTCAGCCTTGGCATTTGTCACCATCGCCTCGGCAAGCTCGTCGTCGACGAAGTTCGACAGCGCGACGATGCCCCCGAAGGCGGACATAGGGTCACATTCAAAGGCTTTTTCGTATGCATCCGAGATGCTTTCAGCCACTGCGGCCCCGCATGGGTTGGCGTGCTTTACCACCACGGCTGCCGCAGCCCCGAGGTCGGCGATATCGTGCACCAGTCCCCAGGCCGCGTCCGCGTCGTAGACATTGAGGTAGGAAAGCTCCGTCCCACTGAGCTGCACCACGTCGTCCCACCAGCTCATCTCGCCGGTACTGCGGTACCGCGCGCCCTGCTGATGGGGGTTCTCGCCGTAACGAAGGGGTTGCGCGAGCTCGAGGGACAGATGGAGAGTCTTTGGCAGGGACGGCTCCGGCTTGCTTTCATCGGCGGTCGTCCCAGCCGTGCCGGCCATGCTTTCCTCTGTGATCTGCTCGTCGAACCACGTAACGATCGCGGCGTCGTAAGCCGCCGTGTGGGCAAAGGCCTTTCGTGCCAGCCGGAGCCGCAAGTCCTTGTCGAAGTTGCCGATCCCGTGCATACCTTCGAGCACAGCTGTGTAGTCCGCCGGGTCGACTACCACGCATACGCGAGCCCAGTTTTTGGCGGCGCCACGCATGAGAGTTACCCCCCCGATATCGATCATTTCGACCGATGGCTCGGAGCGGAACGGGTACAGGTTGCACACGACCAGCGCGATCGGGTCGATCCCTTGTTTCGCGAGATCGGCAATGTGGTCGGGTTCTTCGAGGTCCGCCAGGATGCCCGCGTGCAGGCGGGGGTGGAGGGTTTTGACCCGGCCGCCGATCATTTCAGGAGACCCGGTCACCTCCTCGACCGTCGTGTGGGCGAGGCCGGCTTCGCCGAGAGCTTTCGCAGTGCCGCCGCTCGCCACCAGCTCGTAACCGGTGGCGGCCAGGGCTCTCGCGAAGTCCTCCAAGCCGGTCTTGTCATAAACAGAAATCAGAGCCTTCATTCGGAGCCTCCTTGTGCCGTCCCGCTCTTGCGGAGCTGGGTCATGAAAACATGGATGGTCTCGGGATAGAGGTGGCGTTCGACCGCCTTGATCCTTTCGTGCAGCGTCTCCTCGGTGTCGCCGGGGAGCACCGGCACCTCTTGTTGGGCTAGGACAGGGCCTTCATCGACGGCTTCTGTGGCAACGTGGACCGTCGAGCCGGTGACCTGTACCCCGGCAGCGAGAGCGTCGCGAACGGCGTGCCAGCCCTTGAAAGCAGGCAGGAGCGCAGGGTGCGTGTTGAGCACCCTGCCCGGGAAAGCCGCGAACATCTCCGCGCTGAAAATAGTCCCGAAGCCTGCCATCGCAACGACGTCGACCTCGTAGCGCTCCAGTACATCGACGAGGCGCCGGGTGTAGGCGCCCCGGTCGAAGCCCGGCCCGTAGCTTTCGCGCAGGACGAGCTCTGCGGGCACGCCGTCCCTTCGGGCAACCTCCAGCGCCCGGCACTCGCGGTCGGTCACCACGACGGTAACTTCCAACCCGGCCTCGATCACCGCCTCAAGGATGGTGCCGCTGCCGGAAGCGAGGACTCCCAGGCGCACGTCGCTGCGACGGCCCAAACTGCCCACAAGAACGACCCTACTCCCTGGGCCCGGTGATCGAGCAGACCAACCGATAGGCTCCGAAGCCGGGATGAACACCACACACTTGATCCACAGCTACGGGTACCTGGCTGTGTTCGTTTTCGTCGCGGTCGAGAGCTTGGGCGTCCCCATACCGGGCGAAACAGCCGTCATCGCGGCCGGTGCGTACGCCGGCGAGACACATAAATTGAACCCGTGGCTGCTTTTCCTGGTGGCAGCCGTAGCTGCCATTGCGGGCAATATCGCCGGGTATTCAATTGGCCGCAAGGGGGGTTTCCCCCTGGCGTTGCGTTACGGCAGCAAAATCCGCCTCGACCAGCACAAGCTGAAGGTGGGAAAGTACGTGCTCGACAAGCAGGGCTCAAAGGTGGTGTTTTTCGGCCGGTTTGTCTCAGTTCTCCGTACCTACGTGGCTTTCCTGGCGGGCACGCTGCATATGCAATGGCAGAAGTTCGCGGTCGCAACGGTGGCCTCTGCGGTGGCATGGGCGGGCATATACACTGCCCTGTCGTACAATGCCGCGGGCACTATAAAGCGGCTTTCCGGCACCTTCGACCTGGTCCTGGGCGCAGTGGCTCTGGTGGTCGTGGTGGCCGTCCTGTTCGCCGTGCGCCATCAGGTGAAGAGGCTGGGCGACAGGGCTGAAGCCGCTTATCCCGGCCCGCTCGTTTAGCGCCTGCGGTCCGAGGACCGGGCCCGACCTCGCCCGCAGTGACCGGCTACGGTGCCGATAGTGGAAGATCGCGGGCAAGGACCGTTCCCTCACCCAGACCGCCTCTTCCCGGTCGAGCCGGCGGTACGCAAGATAGCCGCGGCGCTTTACGAGCAGGTCGCTGGGCTTCCGCTCATTTCGCCTCACGGCCACGTCGACGCCGCGATGCTCGCCCGCGACGAGCCGTACGCCGACCCGGTTGCCCTGCTGGTGCGGCCCGACCACTACGTGCTCCGCCTGCTTCACGCGCAGGGGGTGCCTCTCACCGACCTGGGCGTGCACCCATTGGCCGAGCAGGAGGCCCGGGTTGCTGCGCCCCGGGAGGTCTGGCGTCAGCTTTGCCGCCATTGGCCCGCATTCCGCGGGACTGTCATGCGGCTGTGGCTCGAGGACGAGCTGTCGGCGCTCTTCGGCATCGACGAGCCCCTCAGCGAGGCCACTTCCGACGAGACCTATGACCGCGTCGCGGAGCGGCTCACCGCTCCCGAAATGCGCCCGCGGGCGCTTTACTGGCGCTTCGGCCTAGAGGTGCTTGCAACCACCGATTCTCCCCTCGACGACCTCTCAGCCCACGCAGCGTTGCGGGACGACCCGTCGTGGGAAGGCAGGGTCCTGCCGACTTTCCGGCCCGACGGGCTCATCGACAGTTCGCGGTCCAGTGATTGGGCCGGTTCCCTCGACCGCCTCGAGGCTGTTTCGGGCATCGGTACGGGGAACTACCGGGGCTACATAGCGGCGCTGGAGTCGCGCCGGGCGGTTTTCAAGAGCCTCGGCACGACCGCCACCGACCACGGGCCATTTTCTGCTGAGGCGATCGACCTCAACGAGCGGGAGGCCACCGTGGTCTACGACCGCCTCCGGACGGGCTCGCAGGGCCCGGCCGATGCCCCGCTCTTCGCGTCCCACATGCTCATGGAGATGGCCAGGATGTCAGCCGATGACGGGCTCGTGATGCAGCTTCACCCCGGCATCTGGCGTGGCCACGACGCCGTGGCGCTCGCTCGTTTCGGGCCTGACCTCGGTGCAGATTTCCCCTTCGCAGCGCGGTTCACCGCCGCCTTGCAACCTCTCCTGGCTCGGTTCGGTTCGGTGCCGTCGTTCCGGGCCATCGTGTTCACGGTGGACGAAACGGCCTACTCGCGCGAGTTGGCACCGATGGCCAGTTACTACCCGAGCCTCTGGCTGGGAGCCCCGTGGTGGTTTCTCGACGCCCCAGATGCGATGGCACGGTTTTGGGCGGCGGTCACCGAGACCGCCGGGTTCGCCAAATCGGCCGGTTTTGTGGACGACACGCGGGCTTATTGCTCGATCCCCGCACGCCATGGCCTCGCGCGCCGCGCCCACTGCGCCTTCTTGGCCCGGCTGGTCTGCGAGCACCGGGTGCGGTTCGACGATGCCGCCGAGCTCGCTGCCGACTTCGCGTACCGCCTCCCCAAGACCGCCTTTCGGCTCGGTTGACCGCCGTAGTGGATTGCGTGCTCGATTCCGCGACTGGAGGTGGAGGTGTCGCAGGGTGCGGCCCACCTACTATCTCGGAGATGGCCACACCCCACGGCGGGCAAGCGACCGATGGGTTTCGCGGGACCGAGCCGTCGGAGTAGTTAGCGTCCCGCTCAACCGGAGGAGTATGTATGCGCAAGGTGGTGTTGTACGAGCTGTTGTCCCTCGATGGCGTAGCCGAGGGCCCGGACAAGTTCTTCATCGACTGGGATGAGGCGATGGATGCCAACCTCGCCGCTGCCATCGGCACCCAGGACGCGGTCATTCTCGGCCGTCGCAGCTATGACGAGTGGTCTGAGTTTTGGCCACGCAGCGAGATCGAGCCGTTCGCCACGTTCATCAACGGCGTCGCGAAGTACGTCGCATCTTCTACACCGCTCGGGCGGCAGTGGCACAATGCGACGGCGATCGAAGGCGGGTTGGTCGAGTTCGTGCAGGATCTCAAGAATTCGTCCGGCGGTGACATTGGCGTCCACGCCAGCATCTCGGTCGCCCAAGCGCTGCTGGCAGCGGACGCCATCGACGAAGTACGGCTCGTCGTGGCACCGGCGATCGTTGGCCGTGGGCGACGGCTCTTGGACGGACTGCCGCCGGTCCGCCTCGAACCGCTCCGTAGCGCGACGTCGCCCAGGGGTTACCTGCTCGCCGACTATCGCATCTCGCGGTGACTCGGCTCGCCCGGAGCTCCACGAACCTCTTTAAGTAGTCACGAACTAGCCACGAGAGCGTCCGTGAGGGCGTCAATACCGGCCAAGTTGAGCGCGAGATCAGCCTCGAGGTGATAGCGGCTCGCGAGCACCGCGGGAGCGTAGTAGGAGACCTTGGTCTGGCCCTCGTCCGACCAGATCAGCACCTTCAGCGGTAGGTCCAGTGCCGATAGGGGTGACGCTTTCATCACCGGCGTGCCAGCCGCTGGGCTCCCGAAGATCATTAGCGTGGTGTCACGCAGTTCGAGCCCGACCTGGCGCGCCGCAGCGCTCTGATCGATCACGGCGAACAGCGTCATCCCCTTCTGCTTCAGCATCCCGATAAGACGTTCCACGGTGCCGGCAACGGACCGGGAGCTGAGCTTGGTGACGATCCCTGTCTCATCCGGGCTGGAGTTGGGCATCGCTGGTCCGCTCCTGTCGAAGGTGTGCCAAGCAAACGTAGCCCGGCACGGCCGGGGCGGCGTACGCCCGTCGGGGGCGGGGTACGCCTGTCGGGGGCGGGGTACGCCCGTCGGGGGCGGGGTACGCCCGTCGGGACCAGCCCCGAGATCGTTCGTCCGGTGAAAGAAGAACCGATTTCTCCGCTTATGTCCGATTTGCTCAAGGCTCGCGCTCAAGGCTCCGATGGGACCAGAAGCGACGTTCAAGTGGTGACCCTAAGGGGGCGGAGATGCAGAATGCTGTGGCCGAACAGCGGGTTCAGGACAACGCGCTTAGCGGTACCACAACAATTTCACTTCGGGATACGGGACCGGCCGGCCCGAAACAGGCACGGCCGGAAATAGAGGTAATTCCAGAAGTCTCCCGAGTTCCGGGGCCGATCAGTGAGGCCGATGCAGTATTCTGCCGCGACCTCCTTGAGTTCCTTGGGGATTTCAAGTCAGTCGCACCGAAATCGCGCACCGTCCGCAGATTGGCACAGGCGGCTGTGCAGAATGAGCCGGTCGCTCGCGACCTGGCACCACACCAGGATCTCCTGTTCGACTTCCTGCGGGCCTATGAGGCCGCACCAAAAATGCGGCCCCTGTCCCAGCGGGGTCTCGCGAGTGGGACGCCAGAAGCGGCCGCCAAGGGCCCTGGCCAAATAGCTGCCACACCGACGGTCGCTGAGCCAGAGGATACGCCGTTCAGGGTACCCCCCTACGTTTCGTCGGTGTCGGAGAACGAGGGGACCGAGGAAGCACTTCTCGACGCCGACGCAGCATGGCTCGAGCCGCAACACTCTCCTGAGCCAGTCGCAGACCAGCCGGTTGCAGTGGCGGCCGCAATGCCGGCCGCAATGGTGGTTGCGGAGCCGGCCCCCGCGCCCGTCGAGCAGCGGCCTGCTCGAACGCCAGCTGTAAAGCAGCCGAGCCCAGTGCCTGTCGCCAAGCGGCCAGACGTAGTGCCGGTTTCTAAGAGGCCAGACCCGGTACCGGTCGCAAAGCGGCCGGCTCCAGTGGCGATCGCAAAACGGCCAGACTCAGTGCCCGTTCCACAGAGGCCAGCTCCAGTGGCAGCCGCACCCAGCCCAGCTCCGGCAGCAGCGGCACCCAGCCCAGCTCCAGTGGCAGCCGCACCCAGTCCAGCTCCGGCAGCAGCCGCAACGATCCCAGCTCCAGCAGCGGTCGTGCGCAAGCCAGATGCGAAGCCCGCTCCGGCGCAAGCCAAAAAGCGAGCAGAACCCCGCCCCGCTCCAGCGCCGGCCGTGAAGCCGCTCGGCCCGGCGGCAGCTCGTGCGAAGGCTATTGCCGAGGGGCTGATCGTCTAAATCTCGCTAAGAGACGCCCGTGGCCTTGGAGCGGGGCTCGTCCGTCTGGTGCCGAATTCGCTACGAACGGATTCGGTACTCAGACGCACGCCCCGCTCCAACGCCCCCAAACGCCCAGGCGTGCACGAGAACACGCGCTAAGCACGTAACCCACCGTGGTCTGCGCCCACGTCTCCTCCCCAGCGCGGGGCGCTTGGGATTTTAGAACAGGGTCGAACCGACCAGATCCACTGCCGACGGCGAGCTCATCAGTACACGCCCGGTAGGCGACACCAACGTGAGCGTGCCGTCCAGGGCCAAGGTGAGCTCCCAACCCTCGTCGTGCCAAATGTGGTGATGGCGTGTGCAGCCGAGCAAGAGGTTGTCTAAACGCGTCGGGCCGCCTCTGGCGAAATGAACGACGTGATGTGCGTCGCACCAGCTTGGAGGGCGGTCACACCCTGGGTGGCGGCAATGGCGGTCGCGCACTACAAGCGCCGCCCACAGCGCCGGGCTTATGGTCCTCACCGAAGAGCCGTAGTCGAGCACCGTAGAGCGCCCCGACATCACGAGCCGGTGTAGCTCAGAGTCGCACGAGAGCCACTCGATGGTCCTAGCAGGCACCGGCGTCCCATTGGCCAGTTGCCCTGGCCCGCCTGTAGCCAGCTCTTTCAGGCCGACCACCACAGAAACATGGGGCCGAGTGCGGCTGGCGGAAGAAGTTGAGGTGGAGTTGTCCAAGAACCACCGGCAGACGTCGACAAGCGCAGCGGCCCGTCGCTCCGCGGCGCTCGGCAGGGGCAGCTCGGCTGGGTCGAAGTCGCGGCCAGCAGCTGCAAGAGCTGCTTCGACCACCGCGCCATCTTCGGCCGACACGTGCCCGGAGAGCTCTCGCCTGCCGTCCAGGGTCTCAGAGAGATAAAACTCCGAGGGACGCGAGGCTGGCTCGGAGCCGTCGGTGGTCGCCTCGGCGTGGAGACGCCACGACCTCATCGCGGCGGCCGTGTCCCGCACCGACAAGGTAGCCAGCACCGGGGTCAGCTCGTCCTCGTGTGCGGCGCAAAGGCCTGCATGCTCGGCCGAGACGTTTGCCACCACAGCGCCGACCTGGGACGAAGAAAGCGCCCCTTCTGCCCAAGCAGCGGCCGTGGTGGGGAGCTGCGAAAGCCGCTTGGCCGTTAGCGCCTCGCGGTACGCCTCTTTCCGCGACCGCCGCCCATGTGCAGCCAACCACGCCGTGAGCGACAGCGAGCCGTCCTCGGCCCAGCCTTGCTCAGATTCGAACACACCCAAGGCTTCTGAGACCTTTGCGTCGAGGAGGTCTTGCTGTGCCAGCAGTTCCTCTA
>Ga0182024_10025570_pt1 | contig 10414 bp, 7 predicted proteins | sample P32metaG_FD_120480 | JGI IMG/M metagenome (GOLD analysis project Ga0182024, IMG submission 120480) | Permafrost microbial communities from Stordalen Mire, Sweden - P3-2 metaG (Illumina Assembly) | ecosystem: Environmental > Terrestrial > Soil > Wetlands > Permafrost | place: Sweden: Stordalen...
CCTTGACCTCGAGGAGGTTCACGTCAGTGAGCTCGATAAACGCCGAACCCGACGATGAGGAAGCAGAAGAAGACGACGCACCCGACGACGCACCCGACGACGCGCTCGAGCCGCCCGATGATGACGACGACGAACCGCCGCCGCTCCCCGACTGTTGACCAACGAGGCCATTCACGGCCGCGACGACACCGGCGACCGGGGCGCGCAGCGTCGTTTCACTCTCGTTCTTCTGCGCGGTTTGCAACTGCGCCTGGGCCGAGATGATCGACGCCTGCGACTGGGCGAGCTGTGCCGGCAACGGCGGCGATTCCTTGACGGCATTGCCGACCAACGTCGACTGGTACTGGGTCTGCGCGGTCGTGAGTTGATCTTGTGCCTTCTGAATCGACTGCTGGTCCTGCATCTCGCCGCTCGACTGTGCCTGCGTGGCGCTGGTCAGCCCGGCTTGTGCTTGCGTGACAGCACTTTGGGCTTGGGACACGCTCGACTGCGCCGACTGCACGCTCTTGACGAAATTCAAAAGGTTGGAAACCTGCGCGCAGGTGACACCGTCGTAGGTCGTGATAGTCGCACCGGGGGTTGCGCCGGCCGTTTGCGATTGACCGGTCGTGGTGCCGCAGTGGGCCTGAACGATTTCGTATCGGGTCGTCAATGCGTCGGTCGACGCTCCGCTCGGATGTCCAGGATCAGCGCTCGCCTGCAGTGTCGACAGCGCACTCTCTGCCTGCTGTACGCCGGTCTGCGCCGAGGTCACATTCGACTGCGCGGCGGTGAGCGCCTGCTGCGCCTGCGCGACGGAAGCTTGGAACTTCGTCGTGTCACTGGCCGCGCTCTGCTGGGCATCGGTGATGCCCTGCTGGGCCTGCGTGATGCCTTGACCGGACGCGACGGCGCCCATCGCGTCTTGCTCTCGTTCGATCGGCGTCTCCCCCTGGATCAAGCCGGCGAGGCTGGCCTGCGCCGACGTGAGGCCAGCTTGCGAGGACGCGAGTGCCATTCTGTCTGCGGTGTCGTCGACAGTGGCCAGCGCCTGATTCGCGACGACGTGCTGGCCGACCGACACCAGAATGGAGGTGACCTGGCCGGACTGCTGAAACGACAGCGACAGATCCGTCGGCGCCTCGACATTGCCGGTCGACGTCACGCTCGACAACACGTTGGCCCGGGTCGCCGTGGCATAGATCTGCGACGTCGACGCCGAACTTTTCGTCGAATGGACGGTGAAGTACGTCCCGACCGCTGCCGCGATCACGACGACCGCGAGAATCCCGTTCAGGAAGAGCCGCTTGCGCATGTCACCTCACCGGTTCTTTTGCGCTGATTCGATTGGACGCGACTGGGCCGTGCTGCTGATGGGCTGATCAGCAGGCGGACTGGTCAGCCGGCTGCTGCTGTCGTGGTCGTCGCGCCGCGAGCGGGCAGCAACGGCGCACAGGTTTTGCTCGCGGCCGCGAAATGGGGATCGGTGCGCAGGCCGCGCAGCCCGGCCCCGAGGCCTCGGAAGCCGGAACCTCCGCCACCCGCGGGCGTCGAGGTCGTGGTCGGCACCTTGACACCGTTTTGGCTCAAGCACGTCATGTACGCCTTGATCTGCGTTGCGCTGGCACCACCGGCAAACCCACGGCCACCGAACCCGCCAGCCGGTAGCTTCGAACGGCAAGCACTCAACGCCGCCTGGTCCGCAGACGACGCTCCCCCGGCACCACCGAAGAAGCCGCCTCCGGCGCCGCGCCCGCTCCCGCCGCGGGGCCCGCTCCCGCCGCGCCGGCCGCCACCGAATCCGGCGGGGAGGGTGACGCCGTGCTGCTTGAGGCACGCCGTGAACGCCGTCAAGCCTCCGGCGCCGGACCCGCCGGCGACGGTCGCCGACGAGGGAGTCGTCGCTGCGGTGTTCGCTTTCGAGCTGCCACCGCAGGCGGCGAGGGCGACAGCGGCAAGGACCGCGATGATGGGGACGGAGAGTTTTCTCAAGGTACGTAGCAGACCACAGAAAACTCGGAGCGAGCGCGGTTTCGCATGTGGATCTCCTGTGAACCCGAAGCGAATGTCGCGCTCCGCGCCGAAAAGTCACGTGGAGCGGTATTCGTCGAAGCCGGAGGTCGTCACGACGGCACCCGAGTCGGTGATGGCCAAGGCTTGGGTGTCGGAGCGGCCGGTCAGCCACGGCGCCGCGATCGACCCGACGGCGACGGCTGCGGTGGCGAGCGCATCCGCGATTGCGAGGTCGGACCCGACGACGGTGGCGGACATCAGCCCGTGCGCCGGCCGGCGGCTGCGGGGATCGATGACGTGGTCGCCGCGTTCGGCCCGACCCGAGGTCGCGACCGCTCCGCTGGTGACGCAGACGACGTCGGCGACCCGGTCGTGGCGCCAGGGGTGCTGAAGACCGATCCGCCAGGGCCGGTCGTCGCCGGCACCGCCGCGCACGACGACGTCGCCTCCGGCGTTGAGCGCTAGGTGCGAGACGCCGCCGTGTGCGAGTCGGTCGACGGCTCGTTCGAGCGCCCAGCCTTTGACCAGACCGGACGGGTCGAGCGGCGCGAGTCCAGGCCGAGGTTCGATCTCTGCACTGGCGCCGACCGCGATGTCGAACGCGCCGCAGGTCGCGTGTTTCATCTGTTCACAGCGCGCGAGGACCTCGCGCATTTCTGGGCTTGCACGCGCGACGGTCAAGTCGCCGCGTCCGATTCGACTGATCTCGCTGTCGGCGCGCCAGGTGCTGAACAGGTCGTCGACCCGTCGGAACCAGCCGAAGACGTCGTCGATGACGGCCGGGTCGACGGGATCGAGCACGAGCAGGCTGATCATCGTTCCCCACATCGGCTCGACCCGACGTGTCGCACGATCGGCAGTGTTGCGACTCATAGTCCGGCCTGGTCGAGTGCGCTTTGCAGCGATTGCGCGTAGCTCTGGCTCGTGTACGTCGCGCCGCTGATCACGTCGATGTTGGCGCTGCGCGCCTGCAATGCCTCTTGACGCAGTTCGGGACCGGCGATGCTGTTGATGTACTGGGACCGCTGCCGGTCGGAGGGAAGTTCGAGCGACTCGACGTCTTGCAGTTGGCCGTCACGGACGACGACCTCGACCTGCACGTCGCCGTAACGATTCGACACGACCGGCCCGACGACGGTGCGCGACGCGGAAACGGTTGTGGGTGGCGCCGTCGTCGGAGGCCGCCCGGTACCGTTCGGCGCCGGACTGGTCCCAGGGTTGGTCGCAGGGGGTGACGGCCTGCCAGCGCCCGATCCCGTCCCGCTTGTCGGCGGCGTCCCACCGGCGGGTGGCTGCAACGCAGAACGACCTCTGGCGACAGGTCGGGTCGCGACGCCCGGAGAGGTGTGGAACGACGCGAGGAGCACGATGCCGCCGATCGTGACAACGATGACCGTGACGACGCGTCGCACCGGATACATCCTCCTCAGAACTCGAACCGCTCGAAGTGGATTTGCGCCCCAGGAACGCCGATCAGCCGGAGCCGGCGTCGCACCGCGTCGACCAGTCCGGGTGGGCCGCACACGAACACGTCGCGCGATTCGATATCGGGCACGAGTCGTGTGATCGCCGGAACGCCGAGCTGATCGGTCCGATCGTCGCCGATCTCGTCGCCGAGTAGCGCGTGGAGCACGATTCCGCGACGCGCTCCGAGCTGCGCGAGCTCGTCTTTGAAGATCACGTCGTCGGCCGACACGGCGCGGTACAGCAGGGTCAGGTCGCCCGGCGAAGCCGGCATCGACGCGAGGAGGGCCCGCAGGGGGGTGATGCCGATCCCACCGGCGATGAGCAGCACCTTGCGGCGAGTGCGTAGATGTGCGGTGAACGTCCCGTATGGTCCTTCGGCGAACACCCGGGTGCCGGGACGGACGCGTTGGAGACTTTGCGTGTCGTCACCGAGATCTTTGACGGTGATGCGAACGGTCCGTTTGTTCGGAGCGGCCGACAACGAGAACGGGTGTGCCTTCCACCAGCGGTCCGGTGTGAGAAAACGCCAGAGGAAGAACTGCCCGGATTGCGCGTCGAGCATGTCGAGCCGTCGCCCACTCAGATAGATCGACACAACGCCGGGAGCCTCTGTTCTGACTTCCCGAACGCGCAGCGCATGCCGTGCGTTGAACCACAACGGCCATCCCACCCGCCATACGAACACCGAACCGAACACGACGATGTAGAGCGAAACCCACCACGCCCGGGCGATCGGATCGCCGCTGAAGTCGGTCCCGACTGCAAGTTGATGCGCGAACGACAGCGCGACGCCGAGATACGCGTACAGGTGGATCGAATACCACGTCTCCCGCGACAGTTTTCGGCGGGCCGCACGCGCCGATGAAACGCCGACCGCGACGAGCAGGACGAGGCCGACGATCGCCATCAACACGTCGGGAGAGTGGGCGATCAGGTCGCGGGTCTCCGAAACCAGTGACACGTGACTGCTTTGGGCGTACCCGAGGGTCGTGAGCACCGCGTGGCCCACCAGCAGCCACACTGCCGCGAAGCCGTTCCATCGGTGCCACACCGCGAGACGGTCGAGCCCGACGTGTCGCTCGAGCCACGGAACCCGCGCCATCAACAGGAGCTGGATCAGCACCGCGTCGGTCCCGGCCAGCGCGGTGAGCTGTCCGGCCGCGATCGCGACGCCGCCCGGACCGTTGACGGCGTGCAGATCACCGTGACGCAACCACAGTCCGAGCGTCACGACCGCATTGGCCACAACGACCGCGACGACGACAAATGCGCGGTCCGACGTACGAGCTCGCGCCGCCGATCGCGCCTGGGGTGCGACGAGGGACGCCTGCACCGGGGCCGCTGTCGTCACGGACAGATTGTCGTCCGCGCGGTTAAGAGAAAACTAAGAGTCGGACCGTTCGCGATCCTCGAAGCGGTAGCCCATGCCGGGCTCGGTGATGAAGAAACGCGGGTTGGCCGGATCCGGTTCGAGTTTGCGCCGGATATGCGCCATATACACCCGCAGGTAGTTGGTTTCGGTTCCGTACTCCGGTCCCCACACCTCGCGCAGCAGCGCACCCTGCGTCACCAGCTTGCCGGCATTGCGCACCAGTACCTCGACGAGATGCCATTCGGTCGGCGTGAGGCGCACTTCGCCACCGGCATTTGTGACGCGCTTGGCCGCGAGGTCGATCGTGAACGCGCCGGTCGCGATGGTCGCTTCCTCAGTTGCCGGTGCACCTCGCCGGAGCGCGGCGCGGACGCGTGCGAGCAGCTCGCCCATCCCGAACGGCTTGGTGACGTAGTCATCGGCGCCGGCGTCGAGCGCGGCGATCTTGTCTCGTTCGGCGTCGCGTGCGGAGAGCACGATGATGGGAACGTCGCTCCAGCCCCGCAGACCGTGGATCACGTCGATGCCGCTGAGCGCCGGAAGTCCGAGATCGAGCACGACGACGTCGGGATGGCGGCGCGCGGCCATCTCGAGCGCGATTTCACCGGTGGTTGCACCGTCGACGTCGTAGCCGCGCGCACGCATGTTGGTGATCAACGCGCGCAGGAGCTGCGGTTCGTCGTCGACGGCGAGGACAAGGGTCACGGAGCGACTCCGAGGCTGACGACCGCGGTCGTGCCTCCGTCGGGGGTGTCTTCGATCAGCAACTCACCTTCCATTGCGCGTACGAAGCCACGCGCGACCGCGAGGCCGAGCCCGACTCCGGTACCGCCCCGGTCGCCGAGCCGTTGGAAGGGTTGAAACACCTGCTCGCGCGAGCCGGCCGCGATCCCCGGACCGTGGTCGATGACCCGTAAGTCGACCCGATCGTGCACGCGGCCGGCAGTGACGCGCGCGGGCCGGTCTCCGGGCGACCATCGCATCGCGTTCTCGACCAGGTTCGCGACGACCCGTTCGAGCAACGCGGCGTCGGCGCGCACCGGGCTGAGCGTCTCGGGCACGTCGTAGACGACCCCGTACGCACGTTCACCCAAGCTGGCGATCGCCGCCGGGACGACCTCTTCGAGGTTCACGGGTCGTAGCGTCGGCTGCAGCACGCCGGCCTGCAAGCGGCTCATGTCGAGCAGGTTCGACACCAGTGCCGTCAGCCGGTCGGTTTCTTCTTCGATGGTCTGGAGAAACTCGGCCTCGTCGTGTTTCGACCATTCGATATCAGGTTGACGCAGGCTCGACGCCGACGCCTTGATCGATGCGAGCGGCGTGCGCAGGTCGTGGGAAACAGCTTGGAGCAGCGCGGTGCGCAGCTCGTTGGCCTGGGTCAACTCGGTGGCCTGGGCCGCAGCTTCCGACAGACGGGCCCGGTCCCGGGCGCCGGTCAGCTGGGCCGCGAATGCGTTGAGCACCTGCCGGTCGGCGCCGGTGAGGCGGCCACCGACCAGCGCGAGCACCACATCTTCGCCGAGCGGCAAGGTGAGATTGGCCTGTTCAGGAGACGAGGGCGGGTTGGGGCCGGCGCCGGCCTCGGTGTGCCATGTCCCGTCGGAGCGGACAAGCACGCTGGCGCCGTCAAGTCCGAACGAGGACCGTACGAACACGACGAGATCGGCGAGCGGGTCGTCCTGTTGCACGTTGGCGGCCAGGCGGGCCAGCGTCTCGGCATCGGCACGGGCACGCGCCGCGTCGCGCGCTTGACGCGCGGCGGCGTCGACGAACGCGCTGACGACTCCTGCGACGACCACGAACACGATCAACGCGAGCACGTTCTCGTGCCGTTCGATCGTGAAGCGGTGGATCGGCGGCGTGAAGTAGTAGTTGGCGCACAAGAACGCGGCGACCGCGGTGCCGATCGCGAGCACCGGACCGCCGGTGGCCGCGGTAGCGACGATCAGCAACAAGAACAGCAACAGCACCGAGCCGAGGTTGAGATCTCCCCGCAATCTCGACAAGGAGATCGTGAGCACCGGCAGGCCGATGACGCCGACCGCGAGTCCGGCCAGCCGGCGCCGCATGGACAGCGCCGACGCGCGCCCGACGAACGGCCGGCGTGGTCGTTCGTCACGGACGCGTACGCCGGCTTTGTCTTGAGAAATGACGTGCAGGTCGATCGGGCCGGACAGTCGGATGACGCGGTTGATGACCGAACCGCGCGTCAGTTCGGCCCAGCGGGAGCGGCCGCTCGCCCCGAGGACCAGCTGGGTGCAGTTCTCGACCCGAGCGAGTTCCGCAAGCGCGGCGGCGATATCGGAGGCGATCACCTCGTGGTACTCGCCGCCGAGGTCGGTGAGGAGCTGTCGGTGACGCTCGACCGCGTCGGAGCGGCCGCCGCCGGTGAGGCCATCGTCGTTTCGCACGTGCACACCGAGCAGTTCGCCGTGGGATCGTTGCGCCATGCGCGCGGCCCGACGGATGAGCGCCTCGGTTCCCGGCGCGCCGGTGATCGCGACCAGCACACGCTCGCGGGTCTCCCACGGTTCGGTGATGTTGTGACGATCGCGGTAGCTCTCGAGACCTTCGTCGACGCGGTCCGCGAGCCACAGCAGCGCAAGTTCCCGGAGGGCCGCGAGGTTGCCGGGACGGAAGTAGTTGGCGAGCGCGGCGTCGATCCGGTCCGACTTGTACACGTTGCCGTGCGCCATTCGCCGCCGCAGCGCTTCGGGCGTCATGTCGACGAGTTCGATCTGGTCGGCTTTGCGCACGATCCCGTCGGGGATGGTTTCTCGCTGCTTCACGCCGGTGATGCGCTCGACGACATCGTTGACGGATTCGAGGTGTTGGATGTTCAAGGTCGAGATGACGTCAAGGCCCGCGTCGAGGAGCTGCTCGACATCTTGCCAACGTTTGTCGTTTCTCGAACCAGGGATGTTCATATGGGCCAGCTCGTCGACAAGCACGACGTCGGGACGCCGCGCGAGGACGGCGTCGACGTCCATCTCGTCGAAATCGACGTCGCGGTAGTGGACTTTGCGCAACGGCACGATCTCGAGGTCGCCGAGCTGCTCCGCGGTCCGCGCCCGCCCGTGGGTCTCGACGATGCCGACGACGACGTCCGTGCCACGTTCGTGGCGTCGACGACCCTCGTTGAGCATCGCGAACGTCTTGCCGACGCCTGGGGCCGCGCCCAGATATAAACGAAGTTGGCCCCGCGCCATCCGACCAGTGTGTCGTACTGCGCCGCGAACGCGGGTATTTCGAGCGAGTTATGCGGCGTCAGTTGCCGTATCCGCCGCCTCCGCCTCCGGAACTCGTCGTCGGCACGACGGTGGTGGGCGCCTGCGTCCCGCCCGGACTACCGGCCGAACCCGACGCCGCCTTGCTCCCACATCCTGCGAGGGCGGCGAAACCCATCGCGGCCAACACGGCCGCGACCAGCGTGTGCCTCGTCATGTCATGGACTACGACACGGCCGGTGCAGCGGGTCAGCGGCGGGCGCGGGCCTCGGCGCGGACGGCGGCGGGGACGGGGCGGATGTCGCGCACGATCCCGACGAAGCTGAACAGGCGCAACACGTAGTAGGTCACGTCGACCTGCCACCACCGGAAGCCCTGACGGGCCGCCCACGGGTAGCGGTGATGGTTGTTGTGCCAACCCTCACCGCTGGTGACGAGCGCGACGATCGCCGAGTTGCGGCTCGTGTCGGGCGTGTCGTACACGCGCCGTCCGAATACATGCGCGAGCGAGTTCACGCAGAACGTCGCGTGCCACAGCACGATCGTCGACGCGAAGAAGCCAATGACGAGCCCGGGCCACCCCGCGTACAGATAACACGCGATGGCGAGACTCCACGGGCCGATCCAGTCGTGCTTGTCGAGCCAGACGAGTTCGGGGTACTTCGCGAAGTCCTTGATCGCGTCGGTATCGGTCTTGTTGAACTTGTCGCACAGGATCCACCCGACGTGGCTCCACCAAAAACCGCGGATTGGCGAGTGGATGTCGCGTTCGGTGTCGGAGTACTTGTGGTGGGCTCGGTGGTGTCCCGCCCACCACAGCGGCCCCTTCTGCGCCGCGGTAGTGCCGACGAACGCGAGCACGAACTGCGGGACCCGCCCGAGCCGGTAGCTGCGATGGGCGAAGTAGCGGTGGTAGCCGCCGGTGATCGCGAGCATCCGGATGAAATAGAGCGCGACCGCGAGCCACACGGCCCGCCAGGTGAACCCGGTCACGAACGCGAGGAGCGGCACGAAATGCAACGCGATGAACGGGATCGACGACCGGCGGTTGATGTGCTCGTTGGGAGCCCACGTCGACGGATCGCGGCTCGCGCCACTCGACGCGGTCGGTCCGACACTGCCCGCCCGCGACTCGACGTGCGCGGATTCGACGGTCACCGACATGCCTGCTCCTGACCTGACGGCCGCCGCTGCGGCGGCCCCGGTCACCCTACCTCCCGGTAGGTAGGGCTAGCCGAGCATCGCCCGGAGGGTGCAGGCCAAGATGCCTCCGGCACGAAAGATCTGGCGTTCGAAGGGCGTGTCGATCCGGACCCGCATCGCGAACGAACGACCGTCGGCCACCACGGTCAGGTCGAGCGGGAGGGGGCCGTCGGCCGCGAGTGCCTCGACGCCGTCGATCCGATACTCCTCATGGCCGGTGAGGCCGAGCGACGCGGCGGAGTCGCCCGACACGAACTCGAGGGGCAGCACACCCATGCCGACCAGGTTCGACCGGTGGATACGCTCGTAACTCTCGGCGAGCACCGCTCGCACGCCGAGCAGCAGCGAACCTTTCGCCGCCCAGTCACGCGACGAGCCGGAGCCGTATTCCTTGCCTGCGATGACCAGGAGCGGCACCTCCTCTCGGGCGTACTGCATCGCCGCGTCATAGATCGTCGCCGGCTCGCCGTCGGGCAGATGCAGCGTGAATCCGCCTTCGGTACCGGGGGCGAGCTGGTTGCGTAACCGGACGTTGGCGAACGTCCCGCGCACCATCACCTCGTGATTGCCGCGACGCGCGCCGTACGAGTTGAAATCACGCGCTGCGACACCGTGGCCGATCAGCCACTGCCCTGCAGGCGTCGACGCACGAATGTTTCCCGCGGGCGAGATGTGGTCGGTGGTCACACTGTCGCCGAGGAGCGCCAGGACACGAGCCCCGACGATCGGAACGATCGGAAGGTCGTGGCCCGACACGTCGTCGAGGAACGGTGGGCGACGGATGTAGGTGCTTTCCGGATCCCATTCGTAGCGGTCGCCCGTCGGGGCCGGCAGCGCGCGCCAACGCTCGTCGCCGTCAAGGAACGACCCGTACCGTTCGACGAACATGGCGCGATCCAGCACCGACTCGACGACGCTGGTGATCTCGGCATCGGACGGCCACAGGTCGCGCAGATAGACCGCGCGTCCGTCGGTGTCGGAGCCGATCGGATCCGAGCTCAAGTCGATGTCCATCGTGCCCGCGAGCGCGTACGCGACAACCAGTGGCGGCGAGGCCAGGTAGTTCATGCGGACGTCGGGATGGATGCGACCTTCGAAGTTGCGGTTGCCGGACAGGACTGCACACACCGACAGGTCGTGCTCGCCGATCGCG
>Ga0182024_10025571_pt1 | contig 10413 bp, 7 predicted proteins | sample P32metaG_FD_120480 | JGI IMG/M metagenome (GOLD analysis project Ga0182024, IMG submission 120480) | Permafrost microbial communities from Stordalen Mire, Sweden - P3-2 metaG (Illumina Assembly) | ecosystem: Environmental > Terrestrial > Soil > Wetlands > Permafrost | place: Sweden: Stordalen...
AATACAGCTCATCATACAGCGCGCGCTTGGCCGCCGGCGTCGAGCAATCGAACGTCTGATTGCGGCCCTCGATCTGCAGTCCGATATGGTCGTTGCGGGCAATCACCGCTTCCAGCGCCAACCACCACAACTCGCCGAGCCGGTCGGGAAAACTCGTCGGCACGTAGATCGCGAACGGCACCGCCGCGGCCTTGAGAATCGGATAGGCCCATTTCAGCGTGTCGCGGTAGCCGTCGTCGAAGGTCAGGCAGACAAAGCGGCGCGAAAAATCGCCCTCGCTGATGCGGCGATGCATCTCGTCGAGGCTGACCAGTTCCAGTTTCGAACGGCGCAGATATTTCACGACGCGTTCGAGAAACCGCGGCGTGATTTCCAGAAGACGGTTCGGCTGAAATCGCCCGGGCCGCTGCGGCCGCACGTGATGCAGCGTCAGGATTGCGCCGACGCCGGCTACGAACGGCTTGAGCGCCATATGCGCGCCGCTGAAATAGAGCGTCTCCAAACCGCCGCGGATAATGGTCTGTCTCAGGTCGGCCACGAGATTCCCTTTACCGAACGCGGCACACGACTTGCCGCGCTCCGTTGGCGATCTTTTGCCAACCCGGCGACAGCGTCAACGTCGCAATGGCGGTGCTCAGGCGGCCGCGGCGGCCTCTGCCCGATCGTTCTCGAGCAGGCCGGCCACGACGGTCACGTCATCGAAGCCGGCATCGAGCAGGCGCTCGCGCGCCGCGCTCGCACCGGCGTCCGGCGCCTCCTCGACCACCAGCATGGCGTGCGGCGCCATGGCGCCGATCACCTCCAGTTCCGGTCCGACGACCGCGCCGGCGGCGACCACGACATGCTCGTAACTGCGCGCCAATGCGTCGAACGTCGTCGCCATGGCGGGCGACAACACGATCTCGCCCCGCTCCGCCACGACGCGGCCGGACGAAATCAGATGCAAGCCGGACTGCCGGTCCCTGGTGATGATGTCGCCGAACGAGGCGGTGCCGTCGGCAAGTTCCGCCAGGCCGCCGGCCGATGGATCGCTCGAAGCGGCCAGGATCGCGGTATCCGCCGCGTCGATGCCGACGAGCACGACGCGGGCATCCACGGCAAGTTCGCGCGCAAACTTGAGCGCGGTCCAGCTGGTATCCGTTCCGGCCGCGACGCCGAAAACCGCGATGCGGCGGCCGATGCCGTCGCGCAGCAGATCCTGGGCGACGTCGTCGATCGCGTAGACGGGAAAATCGACTTCTTCCGGCTCGGCCGGCGCGAGCGGCGGCGCCTTCCGGCGTAGTGCGCCAAGAACCGCCGCCATGCGCGATGGCGCGGGCGCGGTCTCTGGCGCGCTCTGCTTGACCGGCGCCGGAACCGCGGCGGCGGGCCCAGCCAAGAGCTCCCTGGTCAGCACAAAACCAGCGGCAAGCACCAACGTGGTCAGGGTAGCGATCAGCACCGCCGGAACTTTTTTCGGATAGGCCGGCACGTTCGACACCGACGCACGCGAAATCACGCGGGCGTCGGCCGGTAGAGATTCGATATCGTCGCGCGCCGTGGCCTCGCGATACTTGGCGAGATAGGATTCAAGCAGATCACGTTGTGATTTGGCATCGCGCTCGAGCTCACGCAATTGCACGTCGTCGGCGTTGGTCAGCGCGGCCTGGCCCTTGAGCTGATCGAGATTGGTCGTCAGCGTATCGACCCGGGCCCCGGCGATCTTGGCGTCGTTCTCCAGCGAGCGCACCACGGTCGCCGCCTCGTCCGCGATCTGATGATCGAGGGCGGCGATCTGCGCCTTCAACTCCTTGATCCGCGGATGGTTGTCGAGCAGCGTCGAAGATTGCTCGGCGAGCTGCGCGCGCAGCGTCACCCGTTGCTCGGAGAGCCTGCGGATCAATTCCGAATTGAGAATATCGGAGGATTCGATGGGCTGACCGGACCGCAGCATGTCGCGGATCAGCTTCGCCTTGGCTTCGGCGTCGGCCTTCTGGGCCCGCGCCGCGACCAGTTGCGCGTTCATGTCGCCGAGCTGCTGCGCCGACAGCGTGGTGTTGTTGTTCCCGACCAGGAGATTGGACTTGGCGCGGTAGGCTTCGACCTTGGCCTCGGCTTCCACGACCTTCTTGCGCAGCGAGTTGATCTCGCCGGCCAGCGCCTGTCCTGCGGTCTGCGCCTGTTGCTGCTTGACCTTGCTCTGCAGCGCCAGATAGCCGTCGGCGATGGCGTTGGCGACGCGCGCGGCAAGCTCCGGATCCTCCGACAGGAAATCGATGACGATAACGCGGGACTTTTCCACCGGGTAGACGGTCAGCCGGTCGTAATAGGCTTCGAGCACCCGCTCTTGCGGCGTCATGCTCATGGGATTTCTGACGATGCCGAGAGCACCCAGCACGCTCTTGATCGGCGAGATGCCGCCCAGGGCGGGATCGAATTCGGGCAGTTGGGCGAGCTTGAGCTTGTCGATGACGTTATTGGCGAGGTCGCGCGACAGGATGAGCTGCGCCTGGCTCGTCACCGCCTGCTCGTCGACGACGGCACGGTCGATGGTATCCTTGTCGGCATCGGGCCGCAGATAGACGTTGTCGCGGCCCTCGACGATGACGCGCGACTCCGACTGATAGCGCGGCGTGATGACTTCGACGACCAGAAGCGTCACCAGGCCGACCAGGATCGCCGGGCGCAGGATTTTCCATCGCTTGCGCCAGAGCGCTCCGCCGAGCGCCGACATGTCCAATTCAGGGTCGGCGTCTTGGCCCCTGACCCGCGCCGACTGCGACGCCACGCTCATGGCAACACTCCTTGGCAACATTCCTGGTAACAATTCTGGGCAACACTGCTCGGGACCGGACTACCGAACGGCCGTTGTGCCGTCATTGATTAGAAACTGTTAAGGTTGCCATCCGGTTAAAGTCGCGGTTTGCGCCGCTTCTCGCCACGGCGTGAGACTTTTTTAACTGCCGCAGGTCTTAGTCAGGCTTAACTTTTTGCGGCGACCTTTAGGATTTTGTCGATGACCGAGTTGCGCCCCGCTCGAGCGGCGCTCGCGTCCGTGGCGGAATCGGCCGCGGCGATCGAGGACCCGCTAACCGCAAACAATCCCGGCAGCCTCAAAATCCTGCACATCCTGCGGGCGCCGCTCGGCGGACTGTTCCGGCACGTGGTCGATCTGGTGCAAGGCCAGTCCGCGCGCGGCCACCGGGTCGGACTGTTTCTCGACAGCACGACCGGCGGTGCCCGCGCCGAGGCGGCGCTGGCGGAGCTGGCGCCTTGTCTGGCGCTCGGCTTCGAACGTGTCGCGATCCCCCGCGAGCTCAGTCCGCGCGACGCTTACGCGCTGCGCTGCGTGTCGCGGCAGATTGCCGCGCTCGCGCCCGACGTCCTGCACGGCCATGGCGCCAAAGGCGCCGCTCTGGCGCGGCTGGCGCCGCGTGTCGGCAGCGCGATCCGCGCCTATACGCCTCACGGCGGTTCGCTGGTCTATTGTCCCGGCACGCTCGGCGGCGGCTTTTATCGCTCGCTGGAACGGCTGCTCAATTTCCGTACCGAGCTCTTTCTGTTTGAAAGCAGCTACGTCGCCAACCTGTTCCGCGACAAGATCGGCGCGCCGCGGGCGATGGTGCGTATCGTGCGCAACGGTGTCGGCGCCGGCGAATTCGAGCCCGTCGGGTCGCGACCCGACGCCACGGACATTGTCTGCGTCGGCGAGCTGCGGCCGGTGAAGGCCATCGATATCCTGATCGAGGCGCTCGCGATCCTGAAAAGCTCGGGGCGTGTCGTGACCGCGACCATCGTAGGCGAGGGACCGGAAGAGGTCCGGCTGAAGGCGCAGGCCGAGCGCCTCGGCGTCGCCGACGCGGTGAGCTTCGTCGGCTATCGCCCGGCGCGCGACGCTTTCGCCATGGGGCGGATGCTGGTCATCCCGTCGCGCGCCGAGTCGCTGCCCTATGTGGTGCTCGAAGCCGCCGCCGCCGGCATGCCCATCATCGCCACCGAAGTCGGCGGCGTACCGGAGATCTTCGGCCCGCAGACCAGCCATCTCATCCCGCCCGACGACGTTGCCGCACTGGTTGCCGCGATCAGCGCCGCGCTCGCCGATCCGGCACAGGCGCATTCCGTCGCCGAAGCGGTGAGAGCCAGGGTCCGCGCCGAATTCTCCCTGGGCACCATGGTGGAAGGCGGCTTGGCTGCCTATCGCGAAGCGCTCGCAATGCGAAAACTTGCTCAATTCGCATAACCAATTTTTGAATCTTGTTCACTATGTTGGCGCCTGCTGCCGGCGCAAGCGTGGGGCGCGTCCGACGCCAGGCGGGAAGGTTTTTTGTTAACCATGTCGAGCCCGGACCAAAACACGATCTTCGATGCGTCCTCCGCAGTGTCTTCGGCGGTCCAGTCCCTGCCGCGCGGCGGCACGCGACCATCGGTTCCGCGCGACCTGTCGCCGGCCGCGCTTGAAGTCACGGCACAGCAATTCAAGCCGGCCTACTCGCCGATCGTGCTCGCCGGCACCGTGCGCCTGATCGAATTCGCGCTGGTCACAATGATCGGTCTCGCGGTGTATCTGTGTTATGTCGTGCCGGGCTATGGTTTTCACCGCTATTATGCGGTCGCCATCGTCGGCATCGCGGTTCTTGCCATGCTGGCTTTTCAGATTGCCGACATCTACCAGGTGCAGGCGTTTCGCGGCCACGAGAAGCAATATATGCGGCTCGCCTCGGCCTGGTCCGTGGTGTTTCTGCTCGCGATCGGCGTATCGTTCTTCGCCAAGGCCGGCGACCAGTTCTCGAGAGCGTGGCTCGGCGGCTTTTATGTGCTCGGCCTGCTCACCCTGATCGGGTTCCGCCGCGCGCTGTTTCTGTTGGTGCGGCGGTGGACCCGGCAGGGCCGCCTCGATCGCCGCACCGTCGTGGTCGGCGCCGACGCCAACAGCGAGGTCCTGCTCAAATCGCTCGCCGCGCAGCGCGATTCCGACGTCCGCGTCATCGGCGTATTCGACGACCGCAACGACAAGCGGAGCCTAGCAAGCTGCAACGGTGTGCCCAATCTGGGTACGGTGGATGACGTGGTCGAGTTCGCGCGCAAGACCCGCGTCGACCTGGTGATCTTTTCGCTGCCGATTTCGGCGGAAACCCGCATCCTGCACATGCTGAAAAAGCTGTGGGTGCTGCCGCTCGATATTCGGCTGTCGGCGCACAGCAACAAGCTGCGATTCCGGCCGCGCTCCTATTCGTATATCGGCAACGTTCCGGTGCTCGACGTCTTCGATCGGCCGATTGCCGATTGGGACATCGTGATGAAGTGGCTGTTCGACAAAGTCGTCGGCGCGTTGGCGCTGATCTGCGCCGCGCCGGTCATGCTGCTGGTGGCACTCGCCATCAAGCTCGACAGCAAGGGGCCGGTGTTTTTCAAGCAGCGCCGCTACGGGTTCAACAACGAGCTTATCGAAATCTACAAGTTTCGCTCGATGTATTCGGAATACGCCGATCCGACGGCCAGCAGGCTCGTCAATAAGAGCGATCCGCGCGTCACCCGGGTCGGCCGTTTCATCCGCAAGACGAGCCTCGACGAACTGCCGCAGCTGTTCAACGTGGTGTTTGCCGGCAACCTGTCGCTGGTCGGCCCGCGGCCGCACGCCATCCACGCCAAGGCGGCGGAACACCTCTACGACGAGGCGGTGGACGGCTATTTCGCGCGCCACCGCGTCAAGCCGGGCATCACCGGCTGGGCCCAGATCAACGGCTGGCGCGGCGAGACCGACAGCCAGGAAAAGATCCAGCGCCGCGTCGAGCACGACCTCTATTACATCGAGAACTGGTCGCTGATGCTCGATTTCTACATCCTGCTGCGAACTCCGCTGGCGCTGCTGCATACCCAAAGCGCCTACTGATGGCCGCCCGCAGTCCCGCGCCTGCCGTCGGCATCGCCGCATCGCCCGGCGCCTTCTCCGCCCTGGCGCAGCGATTGCTGAATCTCGTCCTGTTCGTCGCGGTTCTGACCAGTTCGATCGCCTTCATTGAGCCGGCGCCCCATGACGTGCTGATGATCGCGCTGGTGGTCGCATGCGTCGGCGCGCGGGTGCGCTTCGACCGCAAGCTGGTGCCGCTCCTGCTGCTGCTGACGATCTGGCTGAGCGGCGGACTATTGTCTCTCATTCAGGTCGGCGACAACGCGAAAGACATCCAGTATACCGCGACGTCGCTGTATCTTTGTCTCGCGGCGGTGATGTTCGGCTGCCTGTTCTGCGACGGCGATCTGCTGCGGCTAAAGATCATGCGGCGCGCCTATGTCCTCGCCGCGCTGATCGCGACGGCGGCGGGCTACGTCGGCTTTTTCCACCTGCTGCCGGGGGCCGACATTTTTCTCGACAACGGTCGCGTCAGCGCCACCTTCAAGGACCCCAACGTTTACGGGCCTTTCCTGATCTTTCCGATGCTGTGGCTGCTGATCGCGCAGCTGACCCGCGGCATCAGGCTGTTCGACGTTGCGGTTTTGCTGATCCTGTTGGGCGGCCTGTTCTTGAGCTTCTCACGCGGTGCATGGGGCCATTTCGCCGTCTCGACGGCGGTCGGCATCGGGATTCTGGTTTCCGTCACGCCGGATCCGCGCATGCGCGGACGCATCGTCGCGCTTGGTTTCGTCGCGATCGTGTTGACGATACTGCTGATCGTCGCGGCGACGTCGATCGGTCCGGTCCACGACATGTTGGTGGAACGCGCCAAGGCGATTCAGCCGTATGACGTCGGCCCCGGCGGCCGCTTCTGGCTGCAGCAATTGGCGCTCGACACTATTCTGCAAAATCCGAACGGCCTGGGACCATTCGAGTTCGACCGCATCTTCGGGCTGCAGCAGCATAACGTCTACATGCAGGGTTTTCTGGTGTACGGCTGGCTCGGCGGCGCCGCGTATTTGGCGATCGTCGCCATCACCCTCATGCTCGGCCTGCTGACGGTGGCGATGCCGACACCGTGGCAATATTACCTGATCACGGCTTATGCGGTGTTCGTCGGCGAGGCGTTCGAAGGCCTGATCGTGGACACCGACCATTGGCGCCACTTTTTTCTGGTGCTCGGGCTGGTCTGGGGGTTGGCCGCCGCGACTATCAACTTTCGCCGGCAGCAAGCCTGGCAAGCGGACCGGACCGGCGCCGCTGCCATGCCGGTGGCCGCCAGGTCGTAGCCCGCACGGTCGCGCGGCGTTGGCCTAGCCTACTTCCGGCACATCAGGATCGGCTGATGTTGCTCGCCGCCCGGCATATGAATGATCTCGCACGACGAAAAGCCGATCTGCCGGCACAACGCGAACAAGTAATCGGTGTGATAGGCGACCGCAGCCTCGGGCTGGTCCGTGGATTCGATACGGGCGTTGCCGAGCTGATGCTTGAACGTATGCCGCGTTCCGAAGGTCGCCGGCAAGTTCTCCATATTGAAATGCGAGTGCATCATCGCGCCGCCGACTTTGAGCAGGCGGAACGTCTCACGCAAATAGTTGCCGAGTTGCTCTTCGAGCAAATGAGTCAACAGGGAATTCGAGAACACAAGATGGAAGGTGCCATCCGCCTCGGGGATCTGGTACGCCGAAGGCGCCGATCCGTTCTGATTATACGAAACGCTGGCGTCGCTCGAATGATGGAAGCGAAAGCGGGCGGCATCGTAGTTCTTCCGGCACCATTCGATCGCTTCGCCGTCGATATCGACGCCGACATACATTCCGGAAAAGCGCCGGCCGCGGAAATTATAATCGCGCAGCCAATGTGCCCAACGCCCGCAGCCGACGCCGATATCGAGGATATTGGCCTCCATCGGCAGGATGCCGCGGCTGAACGCGAACATCCAGAAGTCGCGGGCATGCACCAGGAAGTGTGTCTGATTATTGAGGATGCGATTGCCGACGCCGACCCGAATGCGCAGGTGATTGGGCGGCAGAGCGCGAAATTCGGGAAACATGAGCCGCGGCACGACGTCGAACGCGTTCACGGTCGCCCGGAACAGCGGGTTGAAGGTCAGCTTCGAGGTCGAAGGAAAAAGCCGGCGCAGCAGACGGTCGACGCTGATGCCGCTCGCAAAGCCGGTTGCCGGCCCGGGGGTCGCCGATGTGTAAGCCATGGCGTTAATCCATGCGAAGTGATGGGGCTGGGTTCACGATTTGGTTAGGCCCGGCCCATTAAGATCGCGTTACCGGATCTGCCGTATTTCTCGTCGTTTTACGGCCTCACAGCCGCAATCGATTGTCAGGTTCATGCAGGCCAATGTCGCATCGCCGTCGGCCGATACCGCCCCCGTGGCGAGCCCGCCCGCGCGCCTGATCTCCATTCCCTTCCTGGTGCTGCGCTTGTCGACCGCCGGCGGCGCCTTCGCCATGGGGCTGGTTCAGACCCTGGTCTTCGCCCGGGTGCTCAGTCCCGACCGCTTTTCGCTGTTCATCGTGGTGGGCGCCGTCGGTTATTCGCTGTGGTTGTGCGATCTCGGTCTGGCCAAGATCCTGTTCGTCCAGCTGCGCAAAGCGCATCTTGCCGGCAAGACCGACGCCCGGGCCGCCAGGCAGGCGACGGCAGTCATTCTGTTTTACCTGCTGCTCGCCATTGCCGGCGCCCTGGTGTGCTTTGCGATCATGGGCGTGCGCCCCTCTTTTTCGTTGCTCGATGCCGCGGAGTTCGGGCTGTTCTTCTTCTACGTCGCGCTCAACCTGGCCTGGATTTGCCTGCGCAGCATCAGCATCGCGGTCGATGAATACGTGTTTTACGAAAAGCTCGAACTGGCACGGCGCGGCGTCAACATGGCCACCATTCTGGCCATGTTGGTCGGGCTGCCGCTGCCGGCCTTCCTGCTCGGTTCGAATGCCCTGTGGGCGATCCTGATCGCCGGTGCGGCAGCCAAGCTCGTCCGCCGCGGCGCCATGGCGCCGCGGGTGCGCGGTTTTGGCCGCGAGCTGAAGCTGTTTTTCCGCTTGAACGCCAAGTCGATTCTGCGCAGCGGCACCTTCGCGCTGAGCGATATCTTCGTCTACACGTTTCCGTATTACGTCGTGCCCTGGGCGTTCGGCCTCGGCGCGCCGACCATCATTCTCGAAGCGACGTTTCGCATCTTTCGCGGCGCAAGCGTCATCTACTCCGCGGCCTGCGACCTCGCCATCCCCGGACAGACGCGCGCGCTTGCGGCGCGCGACAACGCGCGGCTCATCCGCACGACGCTCCTTGCCGCCGCATTGTGCGCCCTGCCGGCGGCCTTCGCCTGCGGCTTATTGATTTTCGCTTCCCGGCAACTGTTCGCCTTCCTGCTCGGCTCGTCGGCAACCGTGCCGCCGACGGTTACGCCGATTTTAGTGGTGATGCTGATCGCCAATCTGGTGCAGATGGTGGCGCAGTCGCTGCTGCTGCATGCCGGATTTTTCCGCGAGATTTCGCGCATCGGCGCCACAGTTGCGGCCGCCATGATCGTCGCGACGGCGGTATCGATCGCCGCGAAATTCGACATCGTCGAGTTCCTCGGCGCCTACGCGGCGATCTATGCCGGCGGTGCGCTGTGCCTGGCGATCGCGGCCCTGCGGGGACCCATTCGCGCGGCATCGCCGGGCGGTTCGCCAAAATGGAAAAGCGCCGCGGGCTCTGCCGCGGCGCTGGGACGTTGATCGCGTTGACTTGGCGAGGGGTTAGTTAATCAGGCCACCGTCATCCACGCCTTTGCCATAATGCGGCGCGGCGGGCTTTTGCTTGGCCACCGCGGCCGAGACCGACTTCGCGGCCGCCAACTGCGCGGCGGTCGGCGGATCGACCATGCCGCCGTCATCGAGGCCCTTGCCGTAGTGCGGGGTGCTGGTGCTGGTGGGCGCCGCGGCCGAATTGTACAGCCGCTTGGGGGCCGGAGCGGTCGGCTCGTCGATCAAGCCGCCGTCATCGACGCCCTTGCCGTAATGCGGAGCCTGCTGGGCGAAAGCCGGGACCGACACCAGTACGGCTCCGAAAGCCAGCGCGGCGATGGTGATACGTGTTTTCATGATTTTCCTCCAACCGAGGGCTGTCCGAAGGTGTACCCACACTGGGTACGAGACGCCTCCGTCTCGGAGTTTCAAAGTATTTGCGGCCGACCTGGGAAATATAGATTTGGCGGCGTAAATAGGTGACACGGGCACATAAAGACCGCGTAAAATATATGCGAAGTATACGGGAACGTCTCCATTATATAGACAACGGATAGGTTTATGCAGGAATTATGAAAACCTGTACTTCAGCTGCACCTGTGCGAAGCGCCCGAAGCTCAGATCAATCCCACGCGGCAAGCGAGGGCGGCGAGCCACACCAGGCCGGCCAGACCCAGCGTGCAGAACACCGCGGCCGAGCCGAAATCCTTGATCTTGCCGATATCGGGATGGTGATCGCGGGTGACATGATCGGACAGTTTCTCGACCGCGGTGTTCAAAAGCTCGACGGCGAGCACG
>Ga0182024_10025572_pt1 | contig 10413 bp, 7 predicted proteins | sample P32metaG_FD_120480 | JGI IMG/M metagenome (GOLD analysis project Ga0182024, IMG submission 120480) | Permafrost microbial communities from Stordalen Mire, Sweden - P3-2 metaG (Illumina Assembly) | ecosystem: Environmental > Terrestrial > Soil > Wetlands > Permafrost | place: Sweden: Stordalen...
CGGCCTCTCCTCCACCGCGCCCGAAAAGCTCGCCCGCCTGCTGCTCGACATGAGCGAGAACGGCCAGCCCACCGGCAACGGCACCCGCTTCCGCTTCATCATGACCCACGAGCAGATCGGCGAGTTCATCGGCACCTCGCGCGAGACCGTCACCCGTACTCTGGGCTCGTTCAAGCACCGCCGCCTGGTCGACTTCAACGGTTCCATGCTCACCATCCCCAACATGCGCGCGCTGGAGAGCTGCGCCCACAGCTAGAACGCCGGTCTCCACTCGCCGGAGTTAACAACGTTCCGCGCGAATGCTGCATCCCATCTCTTACGTCCGCAACACGTCTCCGCAAACAAACGCCGCAAAACAACCCGCAACCGATCTCTCCGCAGCACAACCGGGCGTCTCATCTTCGACTCATCCTCTGAGTCAAAGATAAGGCGCCCGTTCCTTTCGTCCGCCGCCCCGTTTTTTTCGCCGTCCAGCCAGCCCTTAGGCGGGTAATGCTGTTCCCATGGCGCCTTGGATCTGCACCAGTCCTGCCGCGGAGTGCGCTCGGCCATGGGTCATCATGCCCGCCGTGACTACGCCGGTGCGGGCGTAGGATTTCTCGCAGTCCTGACTCGACGGGCCGCGCATGTTGCCTTCCATATAAGCGAGCCCTGGGCATCGCGTGCACGAGCCGCCGCCATGCGAACAGGTGGAACAAACCGGCAGATCGTTCATCGTAATCGAACGAACTTCATTCATCTGCGGCGAGTGTTTCCAGATATCGATAAACCGGGTGGTGCGCACATTGCCGGTTGGAAGCGGGAATTGCACGCAGGGATAAACGTCGCCATACGGCGAAACGTAACAGAACGTGTGACTCGCGCTGCACGGCAGCGTATCCATGGCGTCCTCCTGCGAGAGCGGCCCGGCGGGCGGCGCACAGTACTCTTCAGGGCGGGCGCCGTGCAGCGAAGGATCGCGCAGAACCTGCTCCAGTTGGGCGCGCTCGAGGTTGAGTTTCAGGATCGAGCGGTCCCCGTCCATCATCGGAGTAATGGTTGGGTCGATGGTAAACTGGGCGCCAATTTCGTCGGCCAGCGCGCGCACGCCCGCATAGTCGTCAAACGTATCCCGCATCACCACGTTCGCGAAGATCACTTTGACGCCACGCTCCACCAGAAGTCTTGCGCCGGCGAGCGATTTCTTCAGCGATCCGGGCAGTTTGGTGATGGCATCGTGCACTTCGGAGCGGTGCGAATACACGCTGATCTGAACCGATTCCGGCGCCAGACCCTGAATGCGATCGGCCTCGCTCTCGTGGATCATGACTGCATTCGTCTTCAGCTTCACGCAGAACATCAACCGGCGCGCGTGCTCGACAATCTCGAAGAAGTCGCGCCGCATCAGGATCTCGCCGCCGCTGATGGTGAGGAAGAACACGCCGGCCGCGGCCATCTGATCCAGCAGTTCCTTGATCTCGGCCGTATTCATCTCGCCGTGGTCGTCGTGATCCAGATAGCAGTGCACGCAGCGCTCGTTGCAGCGATACGTCAGGTCGAGCTGAACGCCCAGCGGAATGCCGAGCCGCTGGGCGGTATTGCTCATCTCCCGCAACAACTCGCTCATGATGTCTCCTCCATCGGCGTGTCCGAAACCTTCAAAATGCCATGGGAGACCAGGCCGTCCACCAACTCTTGCGCATCGCGAGCGGCGACCGCCCCATCGACGTCGTACCCCTCGCACAGGCCTCGCTCCACCATCTCCGAGAGTGGAGTCTTGCCGTCGGCGGCCTGCCAGATCGCGGCCGCGGTTTCATTCAGGCTGAACAACTTCGAATCGCGCGCGGATAAGACCATCATCTCGCCGCCAATCATGCGAGCGGCTACTTCCCGAACTCGTGCGACATATACATGGCTCATTCAATAACCTCCCAGACACGAGAATCAGGAACAAATGTGAGGCGCTGGACCGGAACCCTCCGCACCAGTTCATGGACAGAATCGAATACCCGCCCAACCAACGCGGAATCGTGGGCAAAGAAGAGCACGCTCTCCAGCACGGCGCGGATCGCATCCGCTTCGGATACCGGGTCGATCCGATTCACCGGACCTTGCGCGAGCAGATACAAGGCCGCCAGTGGCGCGCGTATGTTCTCTCCGGGGTGCCCGAGTTCGCCGGCAAACGGGGTGCCATAAGCCACATACCCATCCCCTTCGCGGCGAAGGTAGGAGATTTCGTCGGTCAGCAGGGTCACGTCCGGCGGCGCAAGTCGCGAAATTGTGGTCTTGCCTGCGCCGGAAACCCCGGCGAACAAGAACGCACGGCCGTTCCGCACAGCGCTTGCGGCATGCACCAGCAGGCCACCCTGTTGGGCCAGCAGCAGCGAGTGCAGCACGCGGAACGCGGCATCGATCGCATACGGATTGGCGGCTTGCTGGATCTGCCCGCGGCGCAGGGCCGGGTCCAACTCCGCGTGGAAGTCTCCGCGCTCCAGCACCCACCGCCCGCCATCGAAGCTGACGCTCAGGTCGTCGTCCGGATCGATCGCACCGGCCAACACGCCCGCCGGCACAATCTCAACGTCCAACTCGAAGACGGGCTCCGCGGCGGGATTCACGAAGCCGCCGTAACGGTTCCACAGGATCTGAAGAAACTCCGCGCTGTCGGTGCGCACGACGATCGGCATACCGCCGATCTCGACGATCACGTCGCACTGCTGGGCGGCGCCCATCAATCGGCCCACGACGGTCTGGATATTCTCTGCAAGCGCAGCAGAATCCGCGTGCACAGCTCTGAATGCCGCACCATCCAGGAGCCGGCGCGATGCCACCAGGCCGAGGACAGCGCAACCGGCCGCCCATTGCGGAGAATGGCAACTACGGCTCCCAGAACCTCGGTCTCGCGGAAAGGGCGATCGTCATACGTAAGCGAGTCGCCGCGAGTGATCAGACAATCGTCACGCCTGCCGACCAATCGATGCGCGACGAATGCCCGGTTCCGGTAAGCCAGCACAATTTGACCGGGGAGCAGTTCCTTGGCGCTTTGCCGGCGAACCGTGATCACGTCTCCAGGCCACACCGACAGCAGCATGCTGGTTCCGGTGACCTTCAACCGGGCTTCGCCGAATTGTCGAATGACGTCCGCCGTCAGGTCACATTTCACGGCGTCTTGAATCTCGCGTGCCGGATCCATTGGCTAGGAATTCTTCCGGTTGCTATGGCAACCAGACTGCGTGGAAGCTACCTTGCCGCAGCTCAGCGCACTCGTTTCAAACAAGCGTTCCTGCCGGAATGCGGGTTTCAGGTAGGGCTTCTTGACGATTCGCTCCCGCTCTGACGGTGGCGTGCCCGTTGTAGTCTGTTCCGATTGGTGCATTCTGCCCTCGTGATACTGTTATACGCTACCGGTTGACGTATCGAACCTACACAAATGGAGTCGGTTGTTCCCCGGAAGTGTTATTGGCGCCATGCGCGGTTAGGGTAGCCTTAACTCACAACCTCACTCATCCGGGAATTGCGAGAAATGGCGCTGTGCACGCCGGAGCTTAGGTTAGGATGAACCCGGTCGCAGAACCAATCGGAACTTGCAATCAGAGAAAAGACATAGAGCTTCGTTAGAAAGCTCCAGGAGAATTGAATGAGCGGGACGTATGCGTTGTGTAAGTGGAGCGCTGCCGCGGCGGTTATCTGGGCACTGTCGTCTTCCCTGGTTTACGGACAAATGGACGGAAGGCCCAGCGCTGGCGTCCCTGAGGATTGGACTCACCACCGCGTCGTCTTCTCCAGTCCGGGCACGTTCGACGATGCCATGCGCAATGGAGCGATTGACAAGTGGAGCAAGGTCGAAAACGAACCGCGCTACCAGATCCAGCAACTGAGGCGGAGACTGTGGCAGCGGCCAGAGTCGGAAGGCGGCCATGGGCGAGAGTCGCTCCTGAAGACGGATTGGAGCATGGACATGGGACCGGGCGCCACCGTAGGCACCGGCCAGTACCCTACCAAGTTCACCTTCGCTACCACCACTGCGAGTTGCAGTGACTGGGTGGCCTACAACACCGGGCTGGCGGGCGTCTCGGCCGGGCAGGCAAACATTGTTGCCTACAGCAATCTCTACGACACCACCTGCACTGCGCCCAATCCTTCGGTTTACTGGTCTTACTTCACCGGCACCGGCAAGGCGGCTACCTCTCCCGTAATCTCATTGGATGGGACCAAGATCGCGTTCATCGAGAACCCCGCCTCGGGTGCTGCGGTATTGCGCATCCTCGCCTGGCAAGCGGGCCAGGGCACTCCAGCGGCGGCCTATACTCCAGACGAGGTGTACACCAATACCACCGCCGGCAGCGGATCAAACACCGCCTGGAACACCACCAACTGCCCAATGACAGATTCCTGCCTGATCAGCATTGCCTTTCAGGATGCAGACCAGGACACTTCCTCCGCACCCTTCTACAACTACAGCACCGACACTCTCTACGTTGGCGACTCGTCCGGCAAACTCCACGAATTCACCGGAGTTTTCACTGGAACTCCCGGCGAAGTCGTCACCACCTGGCCAATTGCGGTGAGCGGCAATATGCTGACCAGCCCGGTATACGACTCAGGCAGTGGAAACGTCTACGTGGCCGACTCCGGCGGCTTTCTCTACGCCTACCTGGCCACCACCGCTGCCCAAGTATTGACCACCAGCAAGCTCACCTACGCCTCCGGCACCGTCGGCATCGTCGACAGCCCAATGGTCGATTCCACCGCTGGGAAGGTCTATGTCTTCGTGGGGGGTGATGCAAACATTACCACCGTCGGCTGCGACCCTGGGGCGGCTGGGTTTGGTTGCAGCGGTGTCTTCCAGTTCCCCACCACCGGCACCGGCAGCACTGGCACAGGTACTGGCGTCTGCAATCCGATCAGCAAGACCGTCTGGTCGGGCTCCCTCTGCGGGGTGGAATCGGAATACGGCAAAGCGACGACCACCACCCCCACCATGTACGACGGAGCGTTCGACCAAATCTACCTGACTACTGCCGCGGGGACGGCCGGAAACCTCTGGGGCTGCGCGCCAAAGGCCGCCTCCGAACCGAGATTGGCGTACACGACCATTCAAGCCAGCGGTTCGATTGTAGTCACTGGAGTGGTCGGCAGTGCCGCCACAGCCATCGCGAGCCTGACTTCCGCAACCGCGACCTGCTCGCCAGTCACAGAGATCTATGGCAGCGGCGGTGGCACCACGGACTATATATTCCTTAGCGTCAGCGCCAAGGGCAAAGTCGGCACCATCAATGCTTCGCCCTCCTGCGCCACCGGTTGCGTTTACAACTTCGCAGTCGGCGACGGTACCACCCTGGCCGTCCCAACCGAGGCCACCCAGGGAATCATCTCGACCACGGGCTCCAGCGGCATCATCATCGACAATGCCTTGGGCGCTACAGGGGAATCCCAGATCTACTACACGCCCATAGGCAGCTTGGCCTGCGCGGGAAATGGAAGCACGGGCAACGGCACCGGCGGATGCGCGGTACAGACCTCCCAGAAAGCTCCCTAGTGTGCCGTCTCTGAATTAAGCGGCATTATCCCTAATGCTTGTCATAAACAAGTCGCAATACCCTTACTGCTTGTCATTCTGAGCGCAATTACTGCTTGTCATTCTGAGCGCAGCGAAGAATCCCCGTATTTCGCTCCCGCATTTGCGCCGAACGGAGTCGAAGGACTTGCAGTCAAAGAGAAAAATAGAGCTTCGTTAGAAAGCTCAAGGAGAATTAAATGAACGGGACATATGCGTTGTGTAAGTGGAGCGCTGTCGCAGCGGTTATCTGGGCACTGTCGTCTTCCCTGGTTTACGGACAAATGGACCCAAAGCCCACCCCTGGCGTCCCTGAAGATTGGACTCACCACCACGTCATCTTCTCCAATCCGGGCACATTTGGCGACGCGGCAAAGGATGGGACGGTTGAGGCGTGGAACAAGATCGCCCTCGATCAGCGCTACCAGGTCCAGCAGCTCAAGCGCGACATCTTGCGGCGGCGATTCGCGGGAACGCCGGATTACGCGGGAAGACTTGCGATTCTGAAGGAGTGGGAAGACGCCTTGGAAGATCGGGCGCGAAGGCCGAACGCCGGCGAGCAGCAACTGAAGACGGACTGGAGCATGGACCTGGGAACCGGTGCGAAGGTGGGTGCAGGCCAGTACCCGGCAATGTTCTCCTTCGATCCCATCACGGCAAGCTGCAGCGACTGGATCGCCTACAATACCGGGATCGCAGGTGTCTCGGGCGCCCAGGCCAACATCGCGGCTTATACCAATCTGTATGAGACCACCTGCGGCACCACCGTGCCCAGCATAGCCTGGGCCTACTACACCGGCACCGGCTCGGCGCTTACCTCTTCGGTGCTCTCTCTCGACGGCGCCAAAGTGGCCTACGTTGAGAACACCGGCACGGGAGCGATCCTGCGTATCCTCGCCTGGTACCCGGGCCAGGGCACTCCAGCCGCGGCCCATGCTCCAGACAAGCAGTACACCAATACCAGTGCCGGCGCCGGAGGCAACACCGCCTGGAACACCACCACCTGTCCGGCGACTGGATCCTGCCTGATCAGCGTTGCGTTCCAGAATGGCGCTCAAGACACGATCTCCTCGCCGTTCTATGTTTACGAGGGGGCAGACATTCTTTATGTGGGCGACGCTACCGGCCACCTGCACAAATTCACCGGCATATTCAACGGGACTCCCGGCGAAGTGACCACCGGCGGCTGGCCGATAACGGTGAGCGCCAACAAGTTGACCAGCCCGGTCTACGACTCCGGAACGTCGGGGAACATCTTTGTCGCCGACTCGGGCGGCTTCCTGTACTCCTACAAGGCCTCCACTGCGGCCCATGTGATGACCAGCAGCAAGCTGACCTTCGCAACCGGCACCGTTGGCATCGCCGACAGTCCCATGCTCGATTCCACCACCGAGCAGGTCTATGTCTTCGCTGGGGATGACGCGAACACCGGCACAACCGGCACGTACAACTGTCATAACGCCGGTGGATGCGGCGGCGTCTTCCAATTCGCCGCCGGAAATACGACCTCCGGCACCGGCGCATGCAGGGCGACCAGCGCCACCGCCTGGGCGGGAACCAACTGCGGCCACGAAGCTCTGTTAGGCACAGGCGGCACCACCGTCCCCACCATGTACGACGGATCATTCGACCACATTTATGAAGTCGGCACGGGAACGACTGGACACCTCTGGGCTTGCACCCCCAACACGGCTACCGGTGTGCCGAGATTGTCCGCGGTCAACATCCAAGCCAGCGGCGGGATCGTGCCCACCGGAGACTCGGCCAGCACAACCGATGTCACTACCGCGATCTCTGCGTTGACCTCGGCAGCTGCTTCCTGCTCGCCGGTGACCGAGATTTGGGGCGGCGCCAGCACCACCAACGACTACATATATCTCAGCGTCTCGGCCAGCGGAACCCTGACCACCACCGACGCTGCCGCCCGCTGCCTGGGCGCCTGCCTTTACAACTTCGTCGTTGCCACGGGCGGCACCGCCACTACAGCCGGCACAGAGACCGTACCCACCACGGCGTACGCTGGGATCGCTGCGACACTCGGCTCCAGCGGGATCATCATCGACAATACGGCGACTGCTGCCTCCGAGTCCCAGATCTATTACACGCCTCTGGGCAACCAGGCTTGCGCCGGCAATGGAAGCACAGGCAACGGCACCGGCGGATGCGCGATCCAGACTTCCCAGGCAGTTCCGTAGTCGCTCGCGATCCCCGAATACGCTCTTACTTGCCAATGCAGAACTTCGAAGAAACAGAATTACCGCAGACCACGCCTATTCGTCTCAAGTCAAATCGCAGCCCAAAGCCCGTCAGCGGGGAACATGCAGGCGCAACGCAGCAATCATGCGGACGCCACTTCGAAATAGACGGCGAAGCGTTGCCAGCTCTCGTTCAGCGGTTTCAGTGTGACCTGTTCCCCGCCTGTTCCCTCCGTCCGAAACGTCATTGGCTGCCCTTCCACGGGCACCATCCACTCTTCCAGCCTGTTGCCCTTCTCAGCCAGCGTTGGGACCGCCAGCGGCGCCTCTTTCACCTTCGGCTCCTCGTTCTTGTGCAACAGGTCGAAGCTCAGTTCGCCCTTCGGGAATTGTCCCGCCAGCACCACCGGACCATAGAGAAAAGCCTGCATGGACGGATCGTCGCCCAGCACCTCGCGCGTCAGCCGCATCGGCATCTCCAACTCCACCTGGTCGCCCGCCACCCACGCCCGCGTCAGGTTCACATACGTTCCCGGCTGCGGAGCGAAGTCTAGCGCGCGGCCATTCACCATCACGCGCGCCTCCTCGGTTGTCCATGCAGGCACGCGCAGACGCATGGTCCACTTCCTGCCATTGGCGGCCAGAACCGTCAGGCGCGTCCTCGGCTCCCTGGGAAATAGCGTCTCCTGCTTCAGCCGCACTCCTCGCTCCTTCCAATTCAACTCGGTCGCAACGAACAGATTCACGTAGAGAGAATCTTCATCGTGGAAGTAAACGCTGTTCTGCAGTTTCGCGAACTCCTCCAAGGCGGTCCCGTTGCAGCACCAGAACGTCTGGTCCTCGGTGCCGATGGTCTTCCACGCAGCCGGCGCCATCGACAGAAAGTAAGTCGTATGCCCGGTCTCCGGCTCGATCGTCCCCAGCCGATGGTTCAGCAGATTGCGTTCGTAGTACTCCACGTAACGCATTTGCGGCTGCCACGCATACATCTGCCGCGTCAGCTTCATCATGTTGTACGCGCAGCAGCACTCCTGATTTTCTGAGCTGGATTTCATCTCCCACGCCAGGTGGTTCGCATGCGTCACCCAGCGTTCCATGGTGCCCGATCCCCCCGGCGCGAAGGTTCGCGACTCCGCCACCGTCTCCCAGAAAAACTCCGGAATCGCGCGGAACCGCGTGTCGCCCGTCAACTCATACCGCCGCGCTGCAGCGATCACTTGCGGCATATGCGTGTTGGCGTGGAGCTGGCGCAGCTCGTCATGCCGCTCCAGCAACGGCCGCAGAAAGACCTTCTTCTGGAAGCGGTCGCCGGCGCGCGCCCAGCGATCGTCGCCCGTCACCGCCGCCAGGTCGTACAGCGATTCGCCGATGCCGCCGAACTCCTCATTCAGGATGTCCTGCATTCGGTCTTCGCTGCGGGCCGCGCTCCATTTGTCCACCCACCCGGCCAGGCCAACAGCAACTTCGAGCGCCTGCGCGTTGCCGGCGTGCTCGTGCATCTCCAGCAGGCCCGCCATCAATTTGTGCAGCGTGTAGAACGGCGCCCACACCTTCTGCCCCATCTCCAGGCGCGCGAACTCCGTCTCCGGAAACGCGCTCACATATCCGGCGGCGGCCAGCTTCGCCTGGCACTCGGCCATGCCTGCGACGATGGCATCCCCGCGAGCCTTGATCTCGGCATCGCCCGTCGATCCATACAGCAGTGCGCAGGCCGAAAGATAATGTCCCACCCAATGTCCTCGCAGCAGCGAGGCCGGGCTTTCATTTCCGCCAAGCGGAACCGCAGTCGAGGGCAGACCCGCAGTCACCCGGAAGTTATGCAGCATGCGGTCCGGCGTAATGCGCAGCATGAACCCACGGCTCCACGCCCGCGACTGCGCGTAGGGACCGTCTTCGGCCAGCGTAACGTCGCGCAGTGCGAACGGCTGCACCTGCGCCTTCACCTCCCGGCGCTCAAACACCAGAGGATGCGCGAAGTACTCCTCTTCATAGATCTGCCAGCGCTTCTTCGGCTCCGGTTGCGGGGTTGCCGTCTTGTCTGCGGCGGCCCCGCCCACCTGATTCTGGCCCGCCTGCGCCTCCAGCAATTGCGGATTGGACATGGCCAGCGGCGCCATTGCCAGCCCCAGCGAAAAACGCCGCCGGTTGATTCTTCGTGTATCGCTTGCCATCGCGCAACCCCTCGATTTATCTGGTCTTTCGACGCAACCTAAGTCATTCCATCTATCATTGTCAACGACGTTGCGACGGCCATGCACCCAGGTGCCGGCGCCCACTTCTTTAGACGGTTCGCAAGTAGACTGGTACCGAACGCGAGGCTCGAAATGTATCGTAAACCCGGCCAGCTTGCAGCAGTGACGCGCCGCGGCTTTCTCACCGGACTGGCTCTTTCCGCAGGCGCGACGCTGGTGCCCGACGCTCTGGGCCAGTCGTCGTCCACCGCTTCGCCGTCCACCGCTTCGGCAGACGGGTTTTCGATCGCCGGCGCCGAGATCGAGTTCTGGCTCACCCCGGTCAGCGAGTCGACTCTGCGCATCAGCGTCATCGCAAAAGGCTCCGGCCTCGAACCCCCAACCGCGTTTCCCGGCTTCGGCCTGCGAGACAGAACCTGGCCGGACGTTGCAGCGAAACTGAATCGCACATCGCCCTCGGCAACATGGAACCGCCGCAAAATCTCGGTCA
>Ga0182024_10025573_pt1 | contig 10413 bp, 13 predicted proteins | sample P32metaG_FD_120480 | JGI IMG/M metagenome (GOLD analysis project Ga0182024, IMG submission 120480) | Permafrost microbial communities from Stordalen Mire, Sweden - P3-2 metaG (Illumina Assembly) | ecosystem: Environmental > Terrestrial > Soil > Wetlands > Permafrost | place: Sweden: Stordalen...
AGAAATGTCGCTCCGCCTCGGGATACCGCGACACGCCTCGCGGCGGCTCATTCAGTCAATACATCCACGGCGCTTGATATGCATCAGATGTTACTCTGTGTCCACTGCCGAACATACTAATCCGCCTCTCGTGTCCGGTTCGCAGGCCCCATCATCGTCCTCGGGGCTGAGAGAAACGAAACGGCCAGAGACGTTCCATCCACCGCCTGCACCGCCTCGAAACGATACTCCCTCCGCCAGTTCTATCACCGTCCCTGAGACTGTATCGGCCCCGCAATCCAACAAACCGGCACCGTCGCCGACGGATGTATCGGCCTCGCAATCCAACAAACCAGCGCCGTCGCCGACTCCGTCTCCTGCGGCGCCTTCCACATCAGCGGCTCCCGCTGCGGTCGCCGGTTCCGCCGCTGCGCCAAAGAAAGAACCCAAATTCGCTTTCAAACCGCTCAAAGCGGCGCTGACATTGACTCCCAATGCCATTTCCCGCCTCAAAGAAATGCTCGACCAGCCCACGCCGAAACTCGTTCAGGTGGGTGTAAAAAACCGTGGCTGCGCCGGTCTGGCGTATCACCTTGAATACGTTGACAAAGCTGGAAAATTCGATGAAATCGTCGAACAGGATGGTACGCCTCATACCCTTTATCCCTCGAACTCCTAATCAATGGACTATAACCCTTAGTTTTAGTGATTGAAGCTGATTGTAGGCGTGAAAGTGTTGATTGATTCGAGGGCGCTGTTCAGTATTATTGGGAGTCGGATGGATTTCGTGGAGGATAGGTTGAGTGCTAGGTTTGTGTTTGATAATCCTCATGTCAAGGGGAGTTGTGGATGTGGCGAGAGTTTTTCGGTGGGATAAAAATTTGGTGGATGAGAGAAAGATCGATTTGGATTATTGCATATTACATGACTGGAGTTTGGATAGAGGGTTGCATTGTCCTGAGATACATGATTCACTATAAATGGAGTGAAATTTCAGATGTTCATTACTGGTTTCTGTGACATCCACAGAATAAACACAATGAATTTGTGAATCTCAAACACCGGCTCAGAAAGGGGGGCCATCTGGAGTGTCTGCTTAACATACGAAAAGACATCCAAGAGAAGACTCAAAAGTCGTATAACACGGATAATCATCTGTTCATGATGCCTGCCGTACAACAGAAATGCACTGTCAACCGCTATTCCAACTCCCCATCAACCACCTACTCCCTGGTTTCCCTTCAATGCGAAATGCAAGCCACAGTCCTCTAATGATAATGATATGCAATCCAACCTCACCACTCATACTCCCCATTGCCCTTCTCGAAAAGCCATTCCCGGCCATTAATACAAACGACCCCATTCGCCAAATTAGCCCGCCACTTATTCTTCGTCCTGTGAACTTTATCATAAGAGCACAACATCAAGGGCATATCCTCGTCCTCGTTCTCGGAGTCGATTTCGCCTTCGTCATCCGAGTCATCGAGATCAGACCCAATGGTATCGTCATTGGGATCTGGGCGGCGTTTTTGGCCGTCGTACGAGTTTTGCGAACCGCCTGCGTGGCCGTTGGACTGCGGCTGTCGCTGACGGTACGGGACGTCGAGGATTTGCGGGGTTTGCTCGTAGTGGTACAGAGGACTCACGAGGGGTGGGGGCGGGCGAGTCGGCTGAGTATCTGTGTCGGAGAGTTCTGAAATGCGTCGTTTCAAGGATCCACTGCCATTGACGCTTTCGGTATGACTTCCAGTAGTACTTGCACCATTGCCCATCATGCCATTCCAGTTGGTATCGTCCCTGCCGCCATCGCCACCATACAGACTCTGTTGCTGTTCTCTGAACTTGCGATCCTGTTCCGCGGCCATTTCTCGCAGACCGTTGATACTGCTTTGGACACTCTCGTCAAGGCCAGATAAGTCCCCTGAGGCAGAGAGCTCTTGTAACTGCTGCGAGGCACGGATCGCTGCAAGAGCAGGGTTATGGAATGTCCTTTCCCGGTCGTCTTCTTTCGCTCTTGGCAAGGCTGCGTTTGCGTTGTGCGGTGTTGGAGGGGGCGAGTTTCGTTGCCAGTGAAAGGAAGCCACTCCCGTGGCACTGAGGTTTTGTTGCCATGTCTAGACGTCAGTAAATGCAATAAAAACAAACCCAAGAAGAAAGCTTGGGCAGAGGACGGGAGGCAAAGGACGCGGGAGGAAGGACATGTCTTAATGACTCAAGGATATCGAGACTTAAGCCCGCGTTGATGAAGTCGACCGACGAGGCGGTGATGGTGTTCTCGATCACGTTGCTGTACACACCGGCCTAGAATAACTTAGCGAGGGACCATATCAAGGGAATACAACGCTGGAGCTAGACATTTGCGTCTTGAAGAAGCGATGTCCAAGATGCTCAGCAAGGAAGCCTGAAAGGCGCAAAAGATTATTTATAAGCTGTGACTATTCGGGGTGTTATCGCCCTCTTCCCCGCTTTATTTCGGGGGAATTAACGGACCGCGCTATCTGATCTTCGTCAGATGAATTTTCACCTGTGAATCACAACACCACAATTCTGATCTCTTCTTCTCTGAAGGATAAGATCCGCAGACCTGTGACACTCTATTCACTCGATTATTAAATGGTATCACTATATTATCGCACTCCAGCCTCTAAACTAGCAGCCAATATCCCCAAAGAAGGAAACTCCGCAGCCCTCACACTGCCCTTCAATCCACTCCGAATAAACGGGATAGCCCGATTAAACCGGTCATCCAAGTACCTCACGTAATCCAGGAACTCAGTCTCCGTTACAGATTCCTGGATACCGACGAGGGGAGTTGCTTCCTCCTCCTCGTTATCACTGAGACTTGATGTTCTGGTGTGGCGGGCGCGGGGTTTTGTGTTCGGGGAGGAGAGGAGTTCGTTTTTTAGGTGCAGGTATTTTTCTACGAAGGAGGCGGAGAGGGTTAATAGGTCCAGGATACTGTTGTGGATTGTGGAGAGCTAGGCGTCAAGGATGTCCTCTGACTATATACCCAAAACAGGGGGCTTGGGGGAGAGAGGAGGAATGCGGCATGGGGTAAAGGGATGAGAGATACCTTGTCGGATAAAAGACATTGATATTGCAGTGAGGAAGTGAACTGAGTATGCACATAACTCAACTCCTCCACATCCCTGCACTCCCTCATCCTCTCCTTCATGACCCGTAAAGTCGGCTCAATAACCTCAAATCAGCTCTCGTGCCGGATTGAAAAATCAGACAGAATGGGGAATTACCATAAGTCCCAGATGGTGAAGTAAACTATTCACAAACCAAGTCAATTCAAGTCTGACTACATGCACGATATTCGAATCCCCCTTCAAGGCCCTTCGATCCCGTTGTAGAGAGATCGCGCCAATGCGATCGAGGATGTATTTCGTCCTCTGGAGTTGTAGTAAAAAAGTCAGGATTTGTTGGTATGTGTCGTTGTTGTCAAGTTTCAGGATATCAGAGGTCGGCCAAGGAATCTGGGTTCATCACAGCGATTTGGGGGAGGATACCTTGTAGTGTATTTTGAGAGATTCTAGACATTTGAGGGGGAGGGTCAGTGGACATGATCGTTGGATTCGAATGGATAGGACTGAGATGGGTGAAACTTCCGAGGAGGAAAAGGATTCTTGTAAGTCGTTTGTAAGGACGTGTCGATCCCGCCACTCGATCGGCTGATCCATCTACCATGAACCTCGCTCTGACCAAGGGTGCTAGTCCCTGAGGAGCAAAAGCAGCAGGAGCATTGATGGGGGAGCAATACCCTTTGAAACAACAACTGAGTAAACCGCGTCATAGCACTATAATGCAACAGACAGTAAACCCCCTGAACACCCCCGACGATCCTCCACAACTCTGACCCCTCATGAATACTGGTCCTCAACATCCGCGAGACAACCTCATACTTCTCCCCCACCCACTCATCCAACGCACTTTCAAAAGCCTGTTCAAACGGATCCACCCCGCCCCCTCTGTGTATCCGTTCCCGCAGAAATGGAGTGAAATTGGTCCCTTGCGCAAGTGTACAGGGGATAGGATCCATTCGTTTGAGAAAGGTTACTGTTTTGCCTGCTGCGAGGACACGGTTTACGATATGCAGCATGAAGCGCGGGGCGGTGACTGCGTTGGTGTTGTTGTCGGAGTCTTTGATCAAGTCGTAGGAGAGGTGGTTGGTAGATGGGTCTGGGGTCGAGGTGATGAAGAAGTCGGGGTAGATAGAAGTATCGAGATCGCCTTGTGTCATCCATGCGTGGAGGGGCCGTAAATACGTTTCCAAAGCCGGTAGAAAGAGATCTAGTAGGAAGTTATATAGCGAGTGCGATCCAATTGAATTAGCCTGACTTGCCAAATCATGTAACTTTGTCAGGAGAGAACTCGATGTGTATGTATTAGTAACCAGCGATTTAATCCCCTGAAATAATTCCAGGTCATCGTGAAGGAGGTTTTGTAGTGATATTAAGGAAGTCGTGGGAATGTTCAGGTTGGCGTGGTTGGTTTGAAGGGTTGCGATTTTGGCGGTGAAGGTTTGTAATTTTGAGGAGAGAGCAGCGGAGAAGGCTTGTATAGTTGCTGTGTTTGAGGATGATTTGGTGATTATTCGACAGGAATGGATTGATGAGCCATATTCCGCAAAGTAAGAGAGTATACTCGCTAATGCGTCTGCGGAAGCATGATCTAGACGATAATCTGTGTTGACCTATTATCAACTTTTAACACCTTGGAGGGTGAATACTGTTATTGATGTATTTGTGACGGTGAATAGAACGCAATCGAGCCCGGAGAGCATGAATAGGATTTCTCTGATTGCGTCTAGTTCCGAGAGAAGATAATATTGGTCCTCAAATTCATCTACATCAATGCAATCCCATAGAGGGGAAGGTACCCTGGAAATCGATCTCGGGGTCATATTTCTCATTGTAAATGACGTATTTACGTCGATGTGACCAGAACTGCGCCTTCAGAAGTCCCTCACTCAATCTGGACATTGCATCCACATAAACAGCCTTATCCTGTGTCTTTTGTAGCAGCACTTCTTCAGAAGCTGTGACAGGGGATGATTTCGCTTCATAAACCCAGTCACCATCGTCATCCGACTCAGAATACTCAGGTACATCCCAATGATCGCCTTCAAGCGGGTCCTGATTCATTATTTCCTCCCATGTAATTCCCTTCTCCTGAATTTTCTCAACCACATATTTCCGCTCATCGAATCCCTCTGCCTTGGTAGGATTCTCCGACAGTGCCAATAACATCGTTAATACCTCGACATTGGCTTCTTGAGACTGTATGTACGGTAACTTAGTCTCCAACGGCAGAGCGATATCATCCCTCCCCAGAACCGCAAACTTCTCCACCAACCTAAAATCAGCCACAGACTCTCTCAACGAGAGATATAGTACCCCCTGAAATGGTCCCTCAGCGCATGAGGATCAGGATGAGGATCCACATTCGCTTTAAACCGAGTACTCGCACCGTCACACAACTTGCGGAATCCATCGTCCTTGGGCTACAATGAGTGCCTTCTTTGGGAAAAGGGATACAGTCTTCGAGGTCAAAGACGAGACGAGCCTCTCGGTTATGGAGTCGACTAGACGCGAATGCGGCGTTGACATTGTTTTGGCATGGCGTTTCATGGTTCATTGGTGATATTGGTGATAATATGGCACAACGCGAAAGAGGTCTGTGCGCAATGGATGTGTGTTGTCCTGGTAACGCCCCCAAATTGATAACGCGTCAGGCTTAAATCAGGAACCAAGATTGCAAGTCTCGTTCAAATCGTTTCAATGTACAAGGTTAGAACAACGCGAACAACGCGAAGAGGAGATTGAACTTCTGTGCGTCTAGGAAATTGTTTGTTTACAATTCTGAAGTTTATCGCAGAGACGGAGGGCCGTGCACTGGATCGCTTTGAGGAAAGCCAGGAAATCTGCGGGCGGAAAGCCACATGAGGTCAGTGCCCCTTACGATTAAGGTTCGAATCTCGAAGCAAGCAATCGCCGGTGAATAACCACACAACACGATAAACATCGCACAACTACGCGTCCCTAACCTTCCTTCCTCTTCACCAAACAATGTCCTCCATCGATTCACACCGTCAACGAAGCCACAGCTTCTCAATTACAAGACCCTTCTATGCCGTTCATCCGTCTACACTACGACCAAGAGGTCTCCCGTCCATAAGCGAACACCGTCCACAGACTTCCGATGGAATCAGCGTGTGGGATACATATCCTAAAACTCACGTGCCCGACACAGGACAAATGTCCCCTACCTTTTCCTCCGCACAGTATCCAAGTTCGACCGCATCGAATATGTCGAACTGGTTTAACGGGGCGAAGAAACACGCCCTGGGACGCAAAGACGTTATTCTGAATATCGAGAGGCTGGAGAACCTTTCCAGGACGAGTAGACGGTATGAGGAATCGCTGAGGGGGATGGCGCAGGCGAGTATGCAGTTTGCGGGTGCCTTGGAGGAGTTTTCGCGGGCAAAGGAGTTGGAGACGGAGGATCAGCTTGAGGATGACGACGGGGCGGAAGAGGATTTGGTGGAGGGGCTGAGGAGTTTGAGTGGATATCAGTATTATATGGGGAGTCAACAGAGTGTTTTGGCGCAATTGGTGAATACTCATTGTACTGAGCCTCTCGAAGCTCAACTCGAGGCTTACAGGAACACTCTGACGGTACATATTCCTATCCCTGCAACTCGCAAGCTTTCTTCCCATGCAACGCAACACGATATCTAATGCACTAGGACCTCCATAAATCCTTCTCGAAAGACCTCACTACCCAATCCACCCATCTCAAACACCTCGAATCCCAACACACCCACCAATCCCGCCGAGCACCCTCCAACCTTGTCCAGTACCGCCAGCGTCTCGAACAACTAACTCACCATCTCGACCTGCTAGACCAGCTGAAATGGGACCACTACGAGACTGTCGCGGGTCATACTCGTCAAGTGTGGCGGAGTGTGTTGAGACGGACAACGCTTGTGGTCAGGGGCGAAGTGGACGTTTGGGAACGGGTTGCGGAACGGGGGGTCTTGAATGATTGTTTGGGACGGAGGGTGGTGATGTGTAGGGATCCTTGGGACACTGCGGTTGAGGAGGTGGTTGAGGGGAGTAAGAGGGTGGAAGTTGTCAGGCCGTATACACCCCATCTACATTTCTTGGGATGAGCGTGTGTGCTGATGGGTAGATTTTTGAAGGGAGGGAGTGCAGTCGGGGGTTCGATACGCAGTCACGAAGGCAGCGGGGATGGGGGAATCGTGAAGGAACAAACCTTAGACGTTAACGAACTTCATCTGGCAACTGTACCCACGTCACCTTCACCGATCTCTAGGAAGTCAGATCCATTCGATATTATCGACGACGTCCCCTCAATTTATACCGACCCAGACGATATCGCAGGTCAAGTATCTCAAGTAGACATCCTACGGATCCCCTCTGACATTCCTATTACGATGACGCCGCCTCTTACACCGCCGACGATAATCACTAAGGCCGATGTCGAGGGATATGAGGGGAGGGAGAGGTTGTTCACTCGGTTGGGAGGGTACGGTTGGAGGGGGTAATAGTTCGTGTGCATAAGGATTGAGGAGAGTAGCTTTAGGCGTTCCGAAGGACATTCATTCATGGGGTGGGATATACATAGTTGCAATTCAGGACTCTTGACAGACAATATCAGGCCCGTTTCGGAAACCCCCAAGTGAAGCACTACCTGCGACCCTTCAAGCAAAGTGGCTGATAGCTTCAAACCAACGCTAGCGCGGATCGAATTTCATTGCTTCGAGTCAGGAGTCGCTGATTTCAGACAGTCGCGTACGTTCATGCATATAGAGGACAGCGTGTGAAATGTGATCTCGATTTGAAGAAAAAGTGCAAATATCCTCCTACTTGTCAAAGGGTGTGCAATACGATAGTACAAGCTAGACAGAATATGTTTCGAACGTCCAGCGAGCAATTGAGGCATCGCAAATTGCTATACCGACGACTTCTTTCATTACAAATGGGATATTCCACGCAACGAACTTTTGCGGGATTGTCTATCTGTGGTTAATTCTTTGTGTCGAGAGAGATGCCTGGATCATCGTGGAAATTTCGCATTCAACCAGCAGATTTCAAGAAGCAGATCCCTCTTTTCGCGTCGTCGCCCACACAACCCGTCCGTCCTTCCCTTCTGCGTGTCCATTCCCACGCACCCTCCAAAATGCAGGCCCCAGTCATTGTCATGAACGATGCCTCGGCACGTCAAACAGGCCGCAAAGCACAGACTTCCAACATCACTGCAGCAAAGGTATCTTTACCGTATATATATTCCCCTGACTGCAGGTCGTGTCCGATGTCATTCGAACCTGTCTTGGGCCAAAGGCGATGTTGAAGATGTTGCTTGATCCGATGGGTGGAGTTCTTATTACCAATGATGGACATGCTATTCTGCGGGAAATCGATGTGGCTCATCCTGCTGCGAAAAGTATGATCGAGTTGAGCAGAACACAAGATGAAGAAGTTGGTGACGGGACTACGACTGTTATTATTCTTGGTATCGCCCTCTTCTCGCGAGTACGTGCTAATGGTAAGCGGGAGAGATATTAGCCTATGCATTACCCCATTTGGAACGCAATATCCATCCCGTGGTAATTATAAGAGCGTATAAACAGGCCTTGGCAGATGCATTGGAAATAGCAGAGGAAATCTCGCATCCCGTGAACGTCGACTCCGATAAAGAAATGATGAAAATCATCAGTGCAAGTATAGGCACTAAAATGGTCGCCCGATGGAGCGACTTAATGTGTCGTCTTGCCCTCGACGCGGTCCGAATTGTGGCGACCGAAGCCGGCGGAAAACGAGAAGTCGATATCAAGAGATACGCAAGGATCGAAAAGGTACCCGGTGGACTCGTAGAGGATTGTCGTGTTCTTGATGGCGTGATGTTGAATAAGGATATCACGCATCCAAAGATGAGACGACGGATTGAACATCCCAGGATTATTCTGCTAGATTGTCCATTGGAGTATAAGAAGGGTGAGTCGCAGACGAATATTGAAATCACCAAGGAGACGGATTGGAATAAGATCTTGCAGATCGAGGAGGAACAGGTCAAGGCTCTGTGCGATAAGATTCTGGAATTCAAACCTGATCTCGTTATCACTGAGAAGGGCGTTTCTGGTAGGTTCGTCTGGCCACATAAATTGACGGTAGATCTTGCTCAACATTATTTTGTCAAGGCGAATGTGACTGCAATTCGACGCGTAAGGAAGACGGACAATAATCGTATCGCAAGAGCTGTCGGCGCAACAATCGTAAACCGAGTAGAAGATATCCGCGAAGCCGATGTCGGTGTAGGCTGTGGTCTCTTCAACATTGAGAAAATCGGCGATGAGTACCCTTCCCTCAATTCCTCTCCTTATGATAATAGATACTTTACATTCTTGACAGCTTGCCATAATCCCAAGGCATGTACGATTCTCCTCCGAGGACCCTCAAAAGACATCATCAACGAAATCGAACGGAACCTCCAAGACGCAATGTTCGTCTCAAGGAACATCTACTTCCATCCGCGCCTGTGTCCCGGTGGTGGGGCCACTGAAATGGCCATCGCAGTGCGTCTCGCAGAAAAAGCAAAGACCATCCCCGGAGTCATGGCCTGGCCATATAAATCCGTTGCCGACGCAATGGAAGTAATCCCACGGACTCTGGTCCAAAACTGCGGTGCCAATGCCGTCAAAGTGCTCACCGATCTCAGAGTACAGTCCCTGTGCGCCGGAGACTGATTGTAGGCGAAACATGTGGCGAGGGAGCATTCGTGGGGGATTGATGGAGATCTTGGCAAGGTTGTGGATATGCAGCAGTATGGCGTTTGGGAACCACAGATTGTCAAGACACAGAGCATCAAGACTGCTATTGAGAGCGCTTGTTTGTTGTTGAGGGTCGATGATGTTGTTTCTGGAGTGAGGAAACAAGGGCAGAAGACTGGACAGATGGCAGGTCCTACGGAGGATTCTGCTCCAATGCAGGAAGGTGGTGAAGGGCCGGAGTAGATCATTTCATCAAGAGAACGTAACTGAATTATAATCGACCATTGCATGTCTTCATAATGTACTTGTTCTGAATAGTGACTTCACCAAGATTTTTGATCACCGTCAGCTGCCAAATTCGCTAGTTTTTGGCCTTCTGCAAAGGCATTAACAGTTCTCCAATGCCTCCAACAACTAGGCGTACACATCACGTCTCTGATTCTATGTGGAAGTATCCTCATGGTGGTGCCTGAAAGTTGATTAGATACAGTCAAGTTCATAACTTTGGGCCATTTTAGTAAAATCGGGTTTTTGAAGCTCGGTTTTTGTCAACATTCAAAAAGGTCACACCATGTGCACAACCACTTAAATCTTCTCTACTAAGGGCTGCAGACACTAAAGTTGTAGACCTTAAA
>Ga0182024_10025574_pt1 | contig 10413 bp, 8 predicted proteins | sample P32metaG_FD_120480 | JGI IMG/M metagenome (GOLD analysis project Ga0182024, IMG submission 120480) | Permafrost microbial communities from Stordalen Mire, Sweden - P3-2 metaG (Illumina Assembly) | ecosystem: Environmental > Terrestrial > Soil > Wetlands > Permafrost | place: Sweden: Stordalen...
CCCTTCCCGTAAGACTTTTCAATCTGCGATATCGCCGCTTCCAGCAATTTGGATCTATCGTCTGCCATTGCCATGCAACACCTCGGTAAAAGAATATTTAATCGGTCAGTCTGAATTATGCCGTCGGTACAATAAAGTTGTCTGATAGTATCATGTAGTTAACTTAATGAATACGTAATTATTGAACTGCGATCCGGCCCGTCACAAAGTCGACGCCCCGAAATGAGTCTCTCACGTTGCTGCACTCCCGAACCACGAGACCGACAGTGCAAAAATGGCGGCCTGTTGAAAACCTGAGGGCAAAATAACATCGAGGCGAACAAAAAGCAAACACTATTTTGAGGCGCTTTTTGATTGACCCGCGTCCCCGTAACTATAAAACCCCCTGCCGCTCTTGCGCCCCATCCAACCCGCCGCCACATATTTCTTTAACAGCGGGCAGGCGCGGTACTTTGGATCGCCCAAGCCTTCCTGCAACACGTGCATAATGTCGACGCACACATCTAACCCAATAAAATCAGCCAGTTCGAGCGGCCCCATAGGGTGGTTCATGCCTATTTTCATCACCGCATCCACGGCTTCCGCGGTCGCCACGCCTTCCATTACGCAATAAGCAGCTTCGTTGATAAGCGGCATCAGCACCCGGTTGGATACGAAGCCGGGAGCGTCATTCACCGCGATTGGCTTCTTGCCCAACTTTTCGGCAAGCGCCATCGTGGTTTGAAATGTCGCGTCGCTCGTCTGTAGCGCGCGAATCACTTCCACCAAGGCCATCACCGGTACGGGATTCATGAAGTGCATTCCCACGAAGCGCTCGGGCCGGCGCGTTAACGAGGCCAGCGTGGTCATGGAAATAGAGGAGGTATTGCTGGCGATAATCACATCGCCGCGTAACAATCGGTCGGCATCGGCCAGCACGGCGCGCTTAATTTCAATTTTTTCCGGAACGGCCTCCACCAAAAAATCGGCCGCTGCGATATTGGCGATGTCCGTGACCGGAAGCAGTCGCTCGAGTGTGCTGGCGCGCTCTGCTTCAGTGATTTTGCCCTTCTTCACCTCGCGGCCCAGATTCTGGCCAATGGTGTCCATGCCACGGTCCACGAAGCGCTGTTCGACATCGCGCAAAATCACTTTGTAACCTGAGCGCGCAAAAACGTGGGCAATGCCGTTACCCATCGTGCCTGCGCCGAGCACCGCGACAGTCTTGATGTTGTCTATGCTCATGCTTATTTCGGAGGGGCGCCTTGCGTTACTTCGCGCACAATTTCCAGGGCGCGCGCCTGATTCCCTTCCGCCACATAAATTGCGGTGGATCCCGCTTCGTTGGCGACTCGTGCAACGAGATTGTTCTCGCTCAGCGCGCTGGTCAGGAACTGTGCAAGCTTGGGGTCTGTTCCCTTCCACACTTGCAATGTAGCCGGCGCCTCGTTTGCTTTCGACGTCATGGTCGAAGGGTCGACCACTTCCGGTTGCGCGGGAATCTCTAAGTTCTCTGGCTCACGTTGCAGCAGATTTTCAAGGAGTTCTTTCGCCGCGGGATAATCGGAAGACCGAACGGTAACTTCAAATCCAAAGCGCGGCTTCCAGTCGATGGGCAATGGATCCGCGGTAGGTGCAACCTCGTCGTCGCCCAAGGATATATCTTTGAAGGCGATTCCGTTGGCCTCCAGCTTTTCGACCAGATTCACGTGCACGGAAGGATTTTCTCCGGCCCAGAGAATTACAAAAGAACCTTCGTTGCCAAAGTCAGACATGCCTGCCTCGCTGTAACTGATTGCATTTCTCTATGCGGGTTCTGTGCTACGAGGCGAAAAAACCGGGCCAGTCTGTCGCGCTCGACAAGTGAACATCGCCAAGTGAGTTTACTATACAAGCCGCCAATCCGGCAGGCTGGCAAAGGTAATCATCGTGGCCGTAAGTTCAACGAACTAAAGGCCTGTTCAGCCGCTTGAGTCTTTTCTACAGGCTGGCGCGTAGTTCTCTGTACAATGAGCGCGACGTTTCTAATTCCGGCGATTCATAACCAAAATGGGTGGCCTACCCGCACGTTGCCAGCCTGTGCGTTCTCTGTGTTGATGAAAGACGAAAACAAAGCGCTGGCGCTAGGCCTGCAACAGCGCGACCCGGATTTGCTGGACCATCTGATCGAGCAATATCAATTCCGTTTGTTTCGTTATCTCGTGTACATCTGCGGCGATCGCACCCGGGCCGAAGATTTTTTCCAGGAAACCTGGATTCGTGTTTTGGAGCGCGGACATCAATACGACGGAAAATCTCGCTTTGAAGGCTGGCTGTTCGCCATCGCGCGCAATCTGGTGATTGATTGGCAGCGCCAGCGAAAAGTTCAAAGTCTGGACGCGCTCACGGATACAGAGCAGACTCATCCGCTACAAGTAAAAGACGAACGCTCCGCGTCTGCGCTGCAGGCGGTTTTGAATTCAGAGCAAGACGCGCAAGTGCAGGGCGCACTTCAACAGATTCCAGCGATTTACCGCGAAGTGCTGCTGTTGCGTTTTCAGGAAGAATTGCAGATTGACGAGATTGCAGGAGTGATGGGTGCACCGCCGTCGACGGTAAAGTCTCGTCTCTACAGAGGACTGGAAGCTTTGCGCGTCTCGCTGGAGGCCGGCGTTTCATGAGCGAAAATATTCACGAAAATATTCATGAGCGGGCGCAGCAACTGATCTCGCAAGAGCGCATCGAAGGCATCTCCGCGTCGGAAAATACTTGGCTTGCCGCACATTTGCAGGAATGCGATAGCTGCGCGGATTTCGCGCGCAAAACTTCCGCAGCTTTGCGTTCGTTGCAAACGATACCGATCGCGTTGCCTGCAGGGTTGGCGGAGCGCACACAATTCCGTGTGAGTTTGCGGGCGCAACAACTTCGCCAGCACGAACCGCGGCGCCGCGTGCTGTGGATTGCCGCGGGCATTTCGTGGGCCACCGGAGTGGCCAGCGCGCCTTTTGTGTGGCGGCTGTTTGCCTGGCTCGGAGAACAGACCGGCGTTCCGAAGTTGGTGTGGGAAATGGGATTTGGATTGTGGTGGGCAGTCCCTGCTTTGATTGCTGCGGTTGTGCTGCTGTCCGAGCACGAAAAGCAAAGCGGCGAGCGTTACTGGCTGCAGCGCAGTCAGTAATTTTTTTGCGTGCACTTTTTTTGGAATTCATGAGGTCACATTATGTCGGATCTGCAAGTTAACAGCACGTTCAGTGAAAAATTGAGGCGGATTCGTTTTCGCCGCACCAGAGAGAAGACGCGCTTTCGGGATGAACTGCGCATCATTCCGAAGTGGCTGATCGTGATGGTCATCGTGCTTTTCGTAATCGCGCAGGTGGCGTTTTTCATCGCCAATTTTTATGCGCATGCGCTTAGTTCACCACAGGGTCAATTCTTTCCCTTTCCCAATAACCCCGCGCTTTCGGTGCTCAGCGTCGCGGGAATTGTTACGGCCGCGGGCATTCCTCTTGCGGCTTTATTTCTGGCGTTCGGTTACGTGAACCGCGACGCCAAGCGGCGCGGGATGAACTCGGCGTTGTGGACGATTCTGGTAATGGTGCTGTCGCCGGGGTGGCTGGCGCTTGGGTTTTTCATTTATTTTTTGATGCGCGAACCGCTGCCGTATAACTGCCCGCAGTGCGGAGCGACGGTTGGGGCGCGATTTAATTACTGCCCTAACTGCAAATGCAATCTGCAGCCAACTTGCCCGCAATGCAAACGCGAAGTTGGTGAGACGGATAAATTCTGCCCTTACTGCGCTTGCGAACTGACGCCGGGAACTGTTGCGGCGGGTTCTTCCGTCAACGATTCGCCCATCGTTCGCGGTTCCGTGTAAGCAAACCTGCTCAAAAGAACCCTAAGACCCTAGAGGCAAAAACAACCCCAAGACCCACCCTGCAAATCGAGGGTGGGCACCCTCCGTCATTGTTTAAATCCCGCCCTAACTTAAGTTGTTGTAGCCCTCCGTGATTTTTAAATCGCAGCCAATGTTTAAAATGCAGCGCCTCCAAAATTTTTAGATTTGTGCTACATCATTTCGACGGCAAGGGCTACGGCGTTGCCTCCGCCCAGGCAGAGGGCGGCGACGCCGCGCTTGAGGTTGCGGCGCTGTAGTTCGTACAGCAGAGTGACCAGGATGCGGGCACCTGAGGCGCCGATGGGGTGGCCGATGGCTACGGCGCCGCCGTTTACGTTTACTTTTTCGGGGTTGAGGCGGAGTTGGCGGGTTACGGCGATGGCGGCGACCGCGAAAGCTTCGTTGAGTTCGACAAGATCGACGTCTTTGTCGCGGTCCCAGCCGGTTTTAGTCAGGAGTTTTTCGACGGCTTCTACCGGGGCCATCATGACCCATTTGGGTTCGACTCCACTGACAGCTTGAGCAACGATGCGGGCCATGGGTTTTTTGTTTAGCGATTGGGCGCGGCGTTCGCTGGTGACAACTATGGCTGCGGCTCCGTCGTTTGTGCCGGGCGCGTTTCCTGCGGTGACCGTTCCATCTTTTTTGAATGCGGGCTTTAATTTCGCGAGGGCTTCCATGGAGGTGTCTTCGCGCGGGGATTCATCGTATTTGATTACGTTCGCGGGGCCCTTTTTTTGCGGGACTTCGATGGGAAGAATCTGGGCTTCAAAGAAGCAGGATTTGCGCGCGCGCACGGCTTTCTGGTGGCTTTCAAAGGCGAAACGGTCTTGCTCCTCGCGGGTGATGCCGTATTTTTCTGCGACGAGTTCGCCGGTCATGCCCATGTGGAAGTCTTCGTAGGCGTCCCAGAGGCCGTCGTGAATCATGGAGTCGACGAGTTTGCCGTCGCCGATGCGATAGCCGGTGCGGGCTTGCGGAAGTAGATAGGGGCAATTGGACATGGACTCCATGCCGCCGGCGACGACGATTTCGGATTCGCCTAGTTGCACGGCTTGAGCTGCAAGTGCGACCGCTTTCAGGCCGGAGCCGCACACTTTGTTAATGGTCATGGCGGCGACGCGGGGATCGAGGCCAGCTTTGAGGGCGGCTTGGCGCGCGGGATTCTGACCGAGGCCTGCCTGCACTACGTTGCCGAGAATGGCTTCGTCAATTTGTTTGGGGTCGAGGTCCGCGCGACGGACCGCTTCGGCAACTGCTTTGGAGCCCAATTCAACTGCGGAAAAACTTGAGAGGCCGCCCTGAAATTTTCCTACCGGGGTACGAACAGCGCTGAGAATTACCGGTGTCTCCATTTTCAATCTCCGACTTCTGAACAGGCTAACGGACCCAACTGAAAAATTTAGAAATTTTGCTCGTCGGCGCTGGGCCCGTATAGCGCGGGAACAGGAATATCCAAGGAACGCAAGTACATGGTTAGCTGCGCGCGATGATGAATGATGTGGTTGAAGCACATGCCACGGATCACGTTGTACTTGGGCATGGCGAATAGGACCTGGCCTTTCCATTTGAGCGTCCAGATTTGACGTAGTTGCTCGTCGGTCACGCCAGCTATGGCATCGTGGCCTTTTTTGAGTTGCTCGTCGAATACAGGGAGCAGCCGTGAATGAACTTCCACCTTGGGACGTTCGCCGCCTTCGATATCGAATTCAGAGGTCTTGATGGTGGTGATGGCAAAATGCGGGAGGGTGGCGATGTGCGAGGCCATCCAGCCCAGCGTTCCCGATTTGGGATGAGGTTTCCAATCCCATTTTTCGGCAGGAACGCGCTCGAGGGCCTTGCGGGTGTTTGCGCCTTCCTGGTCCCATTCGGCAACTAGCAGTTCGCTGATAGGCATTTTTTGGCTCCGGCGGAGATGAGTGGGGATGAGGGTCGATTGTACCGGAACAGAGGAAAGGCAGGCAAACGTGCGACCCTGATGTGCAAGAGAATGATGTGCAAGCCCCCCCACCCCGGGTGTTTTTTGCGAAAAGAGTTCACAAAGTATTGAAAACAAACGACCGGCGTTGCAAAAAGCGCGCAAGAGTTCAGAAGATGCTGAAAATAATATAGATAACGCTGAAGCGACAAGAATTTGATCCTGGAGGCACTGGGGTACCCCCACCCCCCCATATTTGCAAAAAAGAGACTGGAAGATGCTGAAAAGAAAGAACAGGAGCCCTAAAAAGAGAGCAAGGAACGGCAAGAGGCCGCAAGCCCTCGATGTTACAAGGCGACGTTGTTCTGAAATGAGTGGGAGACAGGATGGCGGGACGGATGAACGGCCAGGCAGGAACAATCCGATATCGTGTTGCGCCTAGTCACGAGCTATTTTACTATATAGATATATAATGACAAGCTAAATAAAGCGCAGAGCGCATGTTGCCACCAATGGAGCGATATTTCAGGCGTCCACGCTTTTCGAACGAGCAGATTCGTCCGTGTTGCGTTTCCTGGCTGGCCGCTGGAGAATCGCGGCATGGCTCACCAATTCACGACTTCGTATCTGAAGGATGCGATTGATTTGCTTCGTTACTACAAGCGGCTGGGGGACAAGGCGATTGCGCAATGCCCGGACGATAAGCTTGGCGCGGAGATCGATCCAGAATCGAATTCTGTGGCGATTATCGTGAAGCATATGGCGGGCAACATGCGTTCGCGGTGGAGCAATTTTTTGACGACGGATGGGGAGAAGCCGGATCGTCAGCGGGATACGGAGTTTGAAGAGGCGCCTGTAACGCGCGCGGAAATCATGGCGATGTGGGACGCCGGGTGGAACTACTTATTCGAAGCGCTGACTTCGCTGACGGATGCAGATCTATCAAGAACGATCACGATTCGAACCGAGCCGCATTCGGTGACGCAGGCCATCAACCGGCAGATTGCGCATTATTCGTATCACGTCGGGCAGATCGTTTATTTGGCCAGGCACTTTGCGGGAAGCAATTGGCGAACGCTGACGGTTCCCAGGAAGAAGTCGTGCGAGTTTAACGCAGAGGTGGCTTCGGGCGAGAAGTCCCAGCGGTGAACAAGCATTCGATGCCGGAAAAATCGAAACCACGAGAACAGGCTAAATCAGATACATCAGCGACTGCGCGTGCTTCGATCTCAAGAATGTCGCGTAAGGAGATACAGGAAATAAAGTCGCTGTTATCTTATACGGTCGCGGAACGAGATTTTCCGAAATTCAAACGTGCACTGTTTAAGCTTGGCTACGACGAGACTTCCGCGGATTACCAAACGCTCGTTGTGCTTTGGGACGACTTGATGCGGTCTTCTCGTCACCCTTGATTGTCTTTCGAAAAGCGGCGACGCGTTCGGCACGCTCATCTGACGGCATCGTCTCCAGGTGTCCGACAACAATTTCTGTCATTTGCGACAGAAGCTCCTGGCGCGTTTTTGATTTGCTAGGCACTGTTCCCTCGCATATGAAGGTTATCAATCCAATATGCCAGCTACAATAGCTTCTTCGTACTAATTCAAGCATCAATCAGCAACCTGACTTTGAAGCTTCAATGCAGGCCTCTGGCAATCGATGCTCGTCGCGAAAGCAGATCTACTGAATCCTTCAGTGTTCGCTTCCTGTTCGCCTGCCGATTGGATAGACTATGGAACGGATGGCTACACTTTTTGAGATGGGATTGCCGGCGACGGCGAGTCCCCTGCTGGGTGTGAATGAGGCGCAGCGGCGCGCGATTACGCATGGGGCGGGGCCGCTGCTGGTGATTGCGGGGGCGGGGACGGGGAAGACGCGGGTGATCACGGAGCGGATCCGGCACCTGCTGGAGAATGATGCTTCGATTACGGGCGAAAATATCCTGGGGCTGACCTTTACGAAGAAGGCGGCCGGGGAGATGAAGGCGCGGGTAGTGAAGGCCGTGGGGGAGCGCGGCAAGGACGTCACGCTGGCGACGTTTCACTCCTTCTGCGAGGCGCTGCTGGTGGAGTTGGATCCTGGCCGAGTAATTCTGGATAAATGCGATCACTGGATTTTGCTGCGGCGCAACCTGGCGCGGCTGCGGCTGGAGAAATATCGGCGGCTACCGGACCCGGGACAGTTCCTGAATGATTTTCTGGAATTTTTCAGCCGGTGCCAGGACGAGCTGGTTTCCTGCGAAGACTTCCAGACGTATGCAGATGGCTTAGGAACGAAACTGGAAGCGGAGCGCGGGGAGCTGGACGAGGATACCTACGCGGAGCGCGCCGATCAGGTGGCGCTGCAACAGGAAATTGCGCGGGCTTACGGGGCCAGCGAGGGATTGCTGCGCGAGAAAAACCGGGTATCGATTAATTCGCTGATTACGGGAGCGGTGGAGCTGCTGCAAAAAGATGCGACGCTGCGAGAAAAACTGCGGCAGCGTTACCGCTACATCCTGGTGGACGAGTTTCAGGATACAAATATCGCGCAAATCGAGCTGCTGGACTTGTTGTGCGCGGAGCCGCGAAATATTTTTGTGGTGGGCGACAACGACCAGGCCATTTACCGATTTCGCGGAGCTTCGTTCGCGAGCTTTGCCATTTTTGAAAAGCGGTTCGCAGGGTTGAAGGATACGGATGATCCCAGCCGGTACCGGGTGACGCTGACGGAGAATTACCGGTCCACGCCGAATATTTTGCGAGTGGCGACGCACGTTATCGGACAGAACGCGCGAAGCGAGCGCTTCCCTCCCAAGGTGCTGACTACCTCGCATCCGGAGGGCGAAAAAATTCGCATCGCGGAACTGGCGAATGCGGATGATGAGTCGCGCTGGGTTACGGGCGAGCTGCAACGGCTGCACCGTGCGGGACACCGCTGGAAGGATTTCGCGGTGCTGTACCGGCAACATGCGCATCGCGATCAACTGGTGGAAGAGCTTTCGCGAGCCAAGATTCCATTTGTGATCAGCAAGCTATCGATTCTGGAGCATCCGCTGGTGCGGGATGTGCTGGCGTACCTGCGGCTGATCGCGCAGCCCTATGACGATGTGGCGTGCGCGCGGGTGCTGGCGGCGCCGGCTTGGCAGATGGAGCCGGAAGATTTGGTGCGGCTGACGCAGCGGGCTTCGAAGAAACGCGGCGCGGCACTGATCGATATTCTGCAGGCGCCGCAGACGGAGCTGGCGTTTGATGCGTCCCAGGCTTCGGTGCAGGTGCTGCTGGATTTTCTTTTGGCGCAACGGAAGACGATTAATCGACGGAGCGCGAAGCAAATTCTGGGCTCGGTGATTGACTGGCTGGAAATTCGCGAGCGCGCGGCGGTGCAGGATCGCAAATATGTAACGCGGCTGGCGGAATTTGTTGTGGAGTGGGAACCGAAGAGCGATACGAAGGGCTTGGCGGAATTTCTGGAGTATCTGGATTATTTCGACCAGGCGGGCGGGACGGTGAGCCTGGAAGATGATGTTCCGGGCGACGCGGTGCAGTTGATGACGGTGCACGGCGCGAAAGGGCTGGAGTTCCCGCATGTGTTTTTGCTGCGGCTGAATAACAAGGCATTTCCGGCGTCGGAGCGGACGCGGGTGTTTGAGTTCCCTGCCGAACTGATGAAGGAAGGCGCGCCTGCGGAGCAATTTCATATTCAGGAAGAGCGGCGGCTGTTTTACGTGGCGCTGACGAGGGCGCGCGAGCGGCTGACGATCACGACGCTGACTGACAAAAAAGGCAAAGTACCAACTTTTGTCGAGGACATTGTGATGGATCCGATGGTGAAGCGGCGGGACGTGGTGCAGATGGCGCCACGACTGGCTCCACGGGTGGTGGGTGATGAGGTGCCGAGCGGAGGCGCGATGGCGGCTTCACTGTTTCCGGCGCCGATTGATCCGCCACGAATTTTTTCGCGGATTGCTTCGTGGGCGGAGACGTTTCATCCGCCGTCGCCGGAGCCGCTGAAGCTGAGTCCTTCGGCGCTGGATAACTACCGCAGATGCCCGCAGCAATATTTGTTTGGGCGGCTGTGGGCGCTGGAGGAAGGGCCGCGAGGCACGCTGACGTTTGGGCGGGTGGTGCACGACACGATCCGGCGAACGCTGGCGGAATTGCGCAAGGGTAACAAATTGCCATTCGAGGAAGTGCAACGAATATTTGAGACGGAATGGAAGTCGGCGGGGTTTGAAGACGATTACCAGGAGAACGAGTACAAGAAGGATGGGCTGGAACAGCTGAAAGTGTTTTACGCGGCGATGCTAGAGAGCCTGCCGGAAATTCTGGAGCAGGAGAAGACGTTCGAATTGCCGATGGAAAACAACGTGATTATCGCCGGGCGCATTGATCAGGTGAACGCGTTGGGCGGCAACAACGTGGAAATTGTGGATTACAAAACCGGGAAGCCGAAGAAGGATCTGGACGCGCGGCGGGATTTGCAGCTGAGCATTTATGCGCTGGCGGCGGTGGAGATATTCGAATGGAACCCGGTGCGGCTGGTGTTTCATTACCTGCAAAACAATCAGATACAGGCGACGACGCGGGATGCGAAGCAACTGCAGGATGCGCAGAAGATTGTGCAGGAAGTGGCGGCCGATATTCGCGCGGGACAATTTCCGCCG
>Ga0182024_10025575_pt1 | contig 10413 bp, 9 predicted proteins | sample P32metaG_FD_120480 | JGI IMG/M metagenome (GOLD analysis project Ga0182024, IMG submission 120480) | Permafrost microbial communities from Stordalen Mire, Sweden - P3-2 metaG (Illumina Assembly) | ecosystem: Environmental > Terrestrial > Soil > Wetlands > Permafrost | place: Sweden: Stordalen...
AGCAATTACGTTTTTCATAATCTTATTTTGTTCTTTGCTCAAATCTTGTTGGAACAGAGCAGCGTCTTTTGATAAGCGTGATTGATCATCCACAATCTTTCTTTGTAAAGCATCTTTCTGCTTTTCAGTCATGGTGGGTGATTCTTTCTTATACTTATCTAATTCATCTTGAAGATTCTTTTGCGCAGCCACCAATTTTTCTTGGCGAGACTTGAATTGACCTTGTAATTTTTTATTTAAGTCAGCAATTTTAGCGGATTGTTGAAAAATTTGCTGAACGTTAACAACTGCAATAACTGGTGCTTTTGGAGCATCCGCTGCAAATGCTTGTGAAGCAGCTACTACTAAAATTGAACTTGCAATAGCCAAACTCTTTTTCATACTCTTCTCCAGATAATTAATTAAAATGTCCACTAATGATTGTTTCAGCCGCATAGTATGTCATGTTTATCCAAAATTAGCACCTAGGGAGAATTGGAAAATCTCTTCATTATCCCCCTTTTGTGGATTAATGGCACGAGCCAAGCTCACGTCAATTAAACCTAATGGAGTCAACCAATCTGCTTGTATCCCCGTTGCATAACGTGGAGGACCTGATGGATGACCGCCAAAGCGTCTATTATTGAAACTGTTAAATACGTTACCCCCATCAACAAATACAGAAGTACGTAAATTTTCTGAAATATGGTTGGGGAAAATTAAACCAACGCTAGCATCGGCCAAAATATTACCACCGGTCGCGTCTCCGTTATGCCCCAAGTTATCATGTGGACCCAACGTGTTGCCTAAATAGCCGCGCACGCTATCAATACCACCAGCATAGAAATTGTTAAAGAAAGGATAATTGAGAACGCCGTTAAATGCATTGCCATATCCAAAATCTGCTCTTGCGGTGGCAATAAAGTCACCATAAATAGGCCGATAGGCTTTAGCATTATAAGAAAGCTGATAATATTTTAAAGATTGACCAGTTAATGGCAGATAAATGTTGCCTGCTAAAGTATGTAACATACCTGAGGTTGGGAAAATTGCTTTATCCCGACTATCGCGAGAAACCCCAACAATAAGGTTAGCTTCCTGGAAGTGTCGACCATTGCGCGCAACAAAATCTAATACTTGATTAGAAACTTGGTGATTTAGTTTTACCAAAGTCCCTTGATAACCATAACCAAGTTGTAATGTATTAAATACGTTTTGCTCTTGTCCTAATGGAATACCATACACTACAGATGCAACAATTTGATCGTCTGAATAACTGCGAGTAATGTTAGCAGCCCCTGGGTTAAACTTAGATACTGATAAGTTAATGCTACGGCTTATCCCATCAGGAGTGTAGTAAGGATCGCTATAGTTGATGCCAAAGAAACTTTGGAAACGGCTATTGCTAGCATTAATACCAAGAGTTTTGCCGGTTCCTAAGAAATTCTTTTGAGTAACACCCGCACTTAATATAATGCGATCTAACTGAGAATAACCCACGCTAAACGTTGCTTGAGCTGCATTATCTTCAGTTAACTTATAATTTACATCGACCGTATCATCCGTTTGCTCAACCGGATTAATATTCATGTCAACGTTACGAACGTAAGGTAACAAACTTAACCTGTGTTTCGATTGATCCAACTTGCTAGAGGACACTGGTGCAGATTCCATCTGCTGTATTTCCCGACGCAAAGTTAGGTCATTGGTTTTAGTGTTATCAGTAAAGAAAATATGCCGTACGTAAACTCGTTTTCCAGGCTTGATGACAAAATTCAAAAATAAAGTTTTATTGGTATCATCAATTTGTGGTTGTAAAGAAACAACTGTAAATAGGTAGCCTTTTTCACCTAACGCATCTGTCATAGATTTTTCAGTTTCAATAATTTTTCTCTTAGAGAAAACAGTATTGGGCTTGAAAGTAACATTGCGTAATAACTCTTCTTTAGGAAGAATGGTTTCTCCAGAAACGGTGTAACCTGTCACCGTGTAGGGGTCACCCTCGTCTACCACAATAGTGACGTAAATTGCTTTACGATCTGGGGTAATAGAAACCTTAGAGGATTTAACATTAAATTTAATATATCCACGATCTAAATAATAATCGCGTAATTTTTCAAGACTGGTATCTAACTTTTCTTGAGAAAAACGATCTGTTTGTGTAAAGAAAGTTATCAACCCGGGAGTAGTAATATCCAATTGCTTTTGTAATGTTTTCTGATTAAAAGCATGCGCGCCTAAAATAGAAATTTTTCTGATTTTTGCAACTAAGCCTTCAGATATATCAATTTTAACTAAAACCCGATTGCGCTCCATTGGCGTAACATGGATATCAACCTTGGCATTGTAACGCCCTAACATATAATACTGATTTAAAATAGATAATTTAATTTTTTCTAGAATTGCGCTGTTGTAAACTCGGCCTTCTGCAATATCAACAGCTTTCATTGCTGAAGTTACCTTATCTGTTTGTAATGACGAGTTACCAGAAATTTTTATCTGGCCAATCGTGGGGCGTTCGACTACTCGGATTATTAAAGTATTGTTTTTGCGACCTAAAGAAATATGCTCAAAAAACCCGGTATGATAAAGAGAACTAATTATGGTTCCAGTTTGCCCAGGGCGTAAGGTATCACCCGTTTTAATAGGCAAATAGTTATATACAGTATCAGGGGAAGTTCGTTGTAGACCTTGAATATCAATTTGTTTAACTACAAAAGGACTCGCTGCCCATCCTTGATTGCTCAAAGATGCTACAATCCATACCAATAGCAAAATGTATTTTCTCATTATAAATTCCCATCATTTGCATTTAGCAAATTTTTTAACAATTGCCATGAAAAACGATCGCCAATTATCTCGATTTTTACTGGTTAAATCTACCTCTTAGTAAATATTTTTTTCTAAGAGGAGTAAGCCTAGAGCAAAGATCGGCGCTGCCGCAGTTAAACTATCAATTCGATCCAACAAACCACCATGCCCTGGTAATAGTTTGCCCGAATCTTTTAAATTCATTTTGCGTTTTAACATACTCTCAAACAAATCACCCATAATCGAGAACAACACTGTTACTTCAGCTAGCAATATAATGTAAGCCCACGAAACTGTTTTATCTTTAGATAATAATAAACAAACGATTGTAATAATAAGTGTGGTTAATAAAGCTCCAAGCAATCCTTCACGCGTTTTTCCAGGACTTACATTTGGTAGCAACGGAGTTTTCCCCCATTTTTTCCCTGCGAAATATGCACCGGAGTCCGCCCCCCAAATTAACACAAATAAAAATAACACTAGGTACTGCCCGTTTCCGGAAGAACGTAAAAATAACAATGACAGCCAGCACAACCCTAATGTAAACAGGCCCATGATGGACCGCACTGCAATTCCGTTACTCCAGGCTTGACTCAACTTGGGATAAATTAATACTAAAAAACTTGCGTATATCCACCAAAATAAAGCAAAAATCAAAGCTGTCTTGATATTTAAAAAACAACTACAAATTAGAAAGACACATAAAATTAATAAATAAGTGAGACGACTAGAAACTTTATGTAATCCAATTAACGAAGTCCATTCCCATCCACAACCCATAACTATAAAAAAAGTTAATACTCCGAAATAAAATGGGGATAGTTTAAGAATCAATGCAACAAAAAGAGGAATAAGAATAATGGCAGTTAGCAATCGTTGTTTAAGCATGTACATCTTCTTTTAATTGATCACTGGTGCAACCAAATCTTCTTTCTCTTTCCGCAAAAAAATTCAATGCATTAGTTAATTCTTCTTCATCAAAATCAGGCCACAATAATGAAGAAAAATACAGCTCAGTATATGCAAGTTGCCATAAATAAAAATTACTAATCCGCTGTTCGCCACTAGTTCTAATAAAAAGATCCGGCTGTGGAAAAGTTGGTAATGAAAGATAAGATTGCATTAGCTCTGGGGTGATTTCGGTAGCCAGCAGTTTTCCTGCAGATACATCTGCTGCAATTTGCTTTGTTGCTTGACACAAATCCCACTGGCCGCCGTAATTAGCTGCAATTACCAGTTTCAAACCTGAATTCTTGTGTGTAAGTTCTTCTACCATACGCATTTGTTTTTGTAATTTCTCGTCGAATGCTGATCTGTCACCAATAATATTCAATTGAATATTTTGTTCATGCAATTTATTAGCCTCGCGCTCCAAAGCCGAAATAAATAAATCCATTAAATAACTGATTTCTTGTTTGGGTCTTCGCCAATTTTCGCTACTAAAAGCAAATAAAGTTAAAACTTCAATTTTATTTTCGACGCAGCTTTTTACAACTTTGCGGACAGCATCTACACCTGCTTTATGCCCTGCCACACGCGGTAGAAAACGCTTTCTTGCCCATCGTCCATTGCCATCCATAATAATTGCAATGTGCCGAGGTTTAATTGGTGGATTCATTAAATCGCCATTAAATCCGTTTCTTTGGTGGAAAGAATTGCTTCCACTTCATTAATATATTTATCGGTAAGTTTTTGCACGGCGTCCGTGGATTTACGTTCTTCATCCTCTGCAATCACTTTATTTTTTAACATATCTTTAAATTCATTATTCGCATCGCGACGCGCATTTCGAATACTTACTCGCGCACCTTCAGCTTCATTGCGAACAACTTTAATCAATTCTTTGCGCCGTTCTTCGGTTAAAGCTGGTAACGGCACCCGGATAACATCTGAGGAAGTAGCAGGATTTAAACCCAAATCAGAAGTTTGAATCGCTTTCTCGATAGGGCCAATCATCTTTTTTTCCCAAGGCGTGATCATTAGCGTTCGAGCATCAGCTACAGTTACGTTTGCAACTTGACTTAGTGGAGTGGGATTACCGTAATAATCTACTCGCAAATGCTCAAGCAAACTTGGATGCGCACGACCGGTTCTCAATTTTGAAACTTCATGTTTAAAACTTTCGATGCTTTTTTGCATGCGCACTTCAGCATCTTTTAAAACTTTATTCATTTTAGTCTCCGCTCTTACCTAGCATGAATGATTGTTCCAATATCTTCACCCATAATAATTTTTTGCAGGGCTCCAGCTTTGCCCATATTAAAAACTCGCACCGGCAAATCTTGATCTTTGCACATTAAAATAGAATTCAAATCCATAACACCTAAGCGTTGTTCCAATACTTGATCATAAGTAAGTACTGAAAAACGTTTTGCCTTGGGATTTTTAACTGGATCTGAGTCAAATACGCCATCAACCTTAGTTGCTTTAATTACGATATCTGCTTTGATTTCAATACCACGCAATGCAGCAGCAGAATCAGTTGTAACTAACGGATTGCCTGTGCCGCCCACGAAAATTACAACTTTGCCTTTCTCTAAATATTTAATGGCTTTGCCACGATCAAACATGTCCGCTAACCCTCTTATGGGCAAAGCTGACATAATTTTCACTTTAAGGGATTTTTTTTCTAGAGCATCACGCAAAGCTAATCCATTAATTATAGTTGCAACCATTCCCATGTGATCTGCAGTGACACGATCGAAACCAGTAGTATACAGCTCGGCACCGCGAATCAGGTTGCCTCCACCAATAACCAGCGCAAGTTGCACACCAGTTTTTACAACATTATAAATTTCATTAGACACGCGAGTAAGCTTGGCAGGATCTATTCCTAAAGAATGATCGCCCTGCAAAGCCTCGCCACTTAATTTGAGTAAAATACGTTTATAAATAGGATTACTATTTGAAATGTCTGATACGCTATCCGTCATATTTAGTTTCCGTATAGTTAATCCCCCCTTAAATTAAGGAGGGATGTGATGGATTACTTAATTGCCGTGGACCTGCGCCATAACTGCTTCAACAAAATTTTCGGATTCTTTTTCAATCCCTTCACCGACTTCGAAACGAGTAAAGGAAACAACTTTAGCACGATTCTTGCCGAGTAAATTAGCAACCATGACTTCAGGATCTTTTACAAAAGGTTGACCATGTAAACTAACTTCATCCAAAAATTTCTTTAACTTCCCACTTACCATTTTTTCAATAATTTCTTGCGGTTTGCCGCTACCTGCCGCTTGCGCCATATAAATTTCTTTTTCTTTGGCAACAAGTTCTGCTGGAACATCTGATGGTGAAACAACCAGCGGTTTTGATGCCGCAATATGCATTGCGATATCTTTGGCTAAGTCTTTATTTTCCCCTTCTAACAGAACCAACACACCAATTCGACTACCGTGGGTATAAGTGCCAATGTTTTCTGGTTTAGATGCAACGCTTGCAATACGACGCAGATTGATATTTTCACCAATTTTAGCAATCAATGATAGACGAGCTTCATCAACACTCGCGCCATCTGCTAAAGTTAATGTGTTTAAACTTTCAATATCATTTACGTCAGCTTGCAAAGCAGCATCAATAACTTGATTAGCAAACTTCATGAAGTTTTCATCGCGAGCCACGAAATCAGTTTCGCTATTGATTTCAATCATTACAGCGCGATCGCCTGCTGTATTGGTGCGAATCATTACAACCCCTTCTGACGCTACGCGTGAAGCTTTTTTACTTGCTTTAGCTTTACCGGATTTACGCAATTCATCAATCGCTAATTCCATATCACCACTGCTAGCTTCTAGAGCGCGTTTGCACTCCATCATACCTAAACCCGTACGTTCGCGGAGTTCTTTAACTTGACTAGCTGTAACAGCCATCATATTCGCTCCTATTTTTCGGATTCTGGATTTTGAGTTGAGGTAACGGTTTCTACAACGACCACTTCTTCAACTTCTACGAATCCTTCTTCTTCAATAGCTGCAATATCAGGGTTACTTGCACGCGCTTCCAAAATACAATCCGCAACTGCTTTCGCATATAAACGAATAGAACGGATGGAGTCATCATTACCTGGAATAATGTAATTAATGCCAGCAGGACTGTTATTGGTATCAACCACACCAACAATTGGAATACTCAAACGATTAGCTTCTGCTATAGCAATATCTTCATGACCAACGTCAATAATAAATAAGGCATCCGGCAAACCGCCCATATTCTTAATTCCGCCTAAACTACGTTCTAACTTCGCGCTTTCGCGGGTTAATTGCAGAATTTCTTTTTTATTTAACTTACCGAAAATGTTCTTTTCAAACATCGATTCCAGCTCTTTTAAACGCTTAATCGATTGACGGATGGTTTTATAGTTGGTCAACATCCCACCTAACCAGCGATGGTTAACATATGGCATTCTGCAACGCTCTGCTTCTTCTTTTAGAATTTCTTGAGCAGCAGGCTTGGTTCCAACGAATAAAATCTTACCTTTCTTAGAGGCTAAGCCCCCAATGAAATTCAAGGCATCGCTCATCATGGGAACGGTTTTTTCTAAATTGATAATATGAATTTTGTTTCTTGCGCCATATATATAAGACGCCATTTTTGGGTTCCAATGGCAAGTTTGATGACCAAAATGCACACCGGCTTTTAACATATCACGCATACTAACTGCTAACGACATTACAATACTCCTAAGTTTTGGGTTCGGCCTCCACATATCCCAGTTGCCAACCCTTTTACGGGCACCCGGCCATTGGTTAGATATGTGTGTGGATTTAAGTTAAATTTCAATTGCTAAATATAGCCCGCCTTTATACCATAGTTGCTCCGTTACAACAATATTTTGTGCTGTTTTTACCTATGACTAAAATCACTATTAAAACCCCTGATGAAATCAAAAAAATGCGCGTTGCTGGCCGTCTTGCTGCTGAAGTGCTTGAGATGATTGAAGAATACGTCAAAATTGGGGTAACTACAGACGAGCTAAATGCAATTTGCCATGACTATATAGTTAATACTCAAAAGGCAATTCCTGCCCCCTTAAACTACAATGGTTTCCCCAAATCTATTTGTACATCGGTTAACCATCAGGTGTGTCACGGGATCCCATCGGATAAAAAGCTTAAAAATGGCGATATTATCAATATCGATATTACCGTTTTAAAAGACGGGTATCACGGTGATACCAGCAAGATGTTTCTAGTAGGCAAGCCCTCAATCCTGGCTGATCGCTTATGCAAAATCACCCAAGAATGCCTAAACCGGGGCATCGAACAAGTTAAACCGGGAGCCCATTTTGGGGATATTGGAGCTGTTATCCAAGAACACGCCGAGAAAAACCGGTTTTCAGTAGTTAGAGAATATTGCGGGCATGGCATTGGCAGCATCTTTCACGAGCCGCCAAATGTTTTACATTATGGTAAAAGAGGCACTGGAGAGTTAATTAAGCCAGGCATGATTTTTACGATTGAGCCCATGATTAACGCAGGCAAACGCGAAGTTAAATTATTACCTGATAAATGGACTGTAGTAACCAAAGACCATAGCCTTTCTGCGCAATGGGAGCACACTATTTTAGTTACTGAAGATGGATTTGAAGTGTTAACTAAAAGAAACGAAGAGCAATATTAGCATTTTACCATGTGCTCCATGACTAATTTACTTGCCCAACCTTTCTTATATTCCAAATAATCTTTAATTAATATCGAACTTGTCAATAAAACCTGATAGAAACCTTCTGAGGTATTATATTTAGGATTAGATGGATCTCTTAAATGCTTTCTATCCAATATGTCTCGCGTGCAATTCAAGAGATTTTGCATTTGATATAAAGAATCTTCAACATCATCTAATTTTCTAATGGTTTCCTTTAATTCCTTTGCTTCCTTCCAATTTGGTTTTTTACCCCAATAATCAAATAATAGAGGCGGAGCTAAATACTTAGTTATTAATTTTAGTACTTTAATACGAATAGAACGATAATCATCATTAACATTTAGTTTTAACATGTAATTTGGAAGTGCATATCTATTTAAACTAGTCCATTCACTCTCGGGTCGAGAATGCTTACGTTCTTTACTAATAGTTTTTTCAGATGCAATATTTTCAAGATCAGTCTCAGAGCTATAGGGAAATTTTTGAAACCATCCTACTGGGATTTTTTTTTCTGTTGCGTATGCCTGTAAGGCCAAATAAACGCGAAACTTTCCTGAGTTAGTTACAACATTCTCATCAAATGCTTTGGTGATTTTAATTTCTTTCTTTTCATCCAAAAAATCGGCAATGGGAATATTCCAAAAATCTGCAGTGGGTCCTTTAGGTAAATTTTTGAAGCCGTAATATTCTTTATAAAGATGGCCAATAGACTCTTCGATACCAAAATAGAATTCAGGAAGTACAACATCTCGGGATTTTGCCATGACACAATCACTTTGTTATTTTTGTGACTAATAATACCTGGGTGGTGAATAATTGCAATCTTCTTTCAGCTACTGGTTGTCCTTGCAGGGGATGTGCCCAAACCTAAAAACGGTGTCAGACACGTGTCTGACACCGTACACATTCATCCACTACTATTTATTTGCCAACTAAGTTAGGATAATTAATTACAATTACTGAAGCATCATACAGCGCTAAGAATTTCTGCATGCCTTTGGGGGCGGTTGCAGAAGTTACCAGTTTCCAAGCATCGTGCGATTTAGTTTCTTTTATCAAACGATCCACTTCTTCATTGCCATATTCATATGCCAGCGTTACTAGTTTCCAGTCATGATAACGTTTGTATAAAGCGCTTAAATATTTTATGGCTGCTTGAGTTGAAAGCTCAGTATCTAGACGTTCATCTTTGAACTTATTTATTGTTAGCCCATATTCCTTTGCCGTTGCTGGTACTATCTGCCAGATACCGGCTGCAAGCACTGGATTTTTATCTTCATCTAATGCTTGATAACCTGATTCAATCAAAGGCAGCGCTAAAAAATCTTTGGGGATTCCGTGTTGTTTTAATTTAGATTCAATATAAGGTTGATAAACTTCCATACGATCAAGTGAGTCAACTATAACTTCACGTTTTTTCTTATCAGTTACAAGATTATGTACTTCTTGATTAATTGCATCGTTTAAATAAGGCGCTTCATAATGCAGTGGTTTAGTATCGCTTACACCATTCACGGCATAAGCAAAAGTGGAAGCAGCACACAAAGAAATTGCATATGTAGCTATGATGGTTAACAGTTTTTTAGATGATTGTGGATATGTGAACAACATAGTGATTCTCCTATTTAGAACAGATGGATTTAATTTTGAAAGGCCAATAATCCCCAGCACTTCTTGAGGAAAATAAGGGTTAGAAATTTTTGTGGCTGAATCTAATAAACATTGAGCATAATTGGTTATGGATTTAGGTTTCTTTAAGATTATTGCTTCATCGCAAGCAAATTCTTGCAACTCACCATGAAGATTTTTTAAGACGTAAGCAAATGGATTATAAAAACAAATAATTTTAAGAATAGAAATCAGATATTGCCAATGAGTATCTCCTTGACGGATGTGTTGCAACTCATGTTTCACAGCAAGATTAAAATCGGTTTTATTTTCTAGAAATACCGCTGGAAGAATAACAAAATGGTTCCG